>Ga0310810_10000496_pt1 | contig 39893 bp, 39 predicted proteins | sample NCmetagenome_FD_207641 | JGI IMG/M metagenome (GOLD analysis project Ga0310810, IMG submission 207641) | Soil microbial communities from experimental microcosm in Duke University, North Carolina, United States - NC | ecosystem: Engineered > Artificial ecosystem > Soil microcosm > Unclassified ...
CATTGAAGCGTTGCGCTCCTGTTTCGACCCGGAAATCCCCGTGAACATCTACGAGCTCGGCCTGGTATACGAGGTCAAAGTAAGCGCCGAGGGCGAAGTGACCATTCAGATGACGCTCACGTCACCCCATTGTCCGGCGGTGCAGTCGTTGCCGGCCGAGATCGAAAACAAGGTCAAGGCCGTCGACGGGGTCACGGATGTGAAGATCGACCTGGTCTGGGATCCGCCGTGGGATCCGAGCAAGATGTCGGAAGCAGCGCGTCTTCAGCTCGGCATGATGTGAACGGGACGGTTTCATCGATGAGCCAAAACCTGTTTGAAAAACTCGGCGGCGAGGTGCGCCTGCGCGCGATCATCGATATGTTCATCGACAGAGTTTTCGAAGATCGCATGATCGGCTTTTTCTTTCGCAACGCCGACCGGGCGCGCATCAAACAAATGGAATATCAGCTCGCCGCAAATTTTCTCGGCGCGGACGTGAAATATACCGGCAAGCCGCTCGGCAAAGCCCACGTCAATCACCCTATCATGGGGGGCCACTTCGCGCGCCGCCGGCAAATTCTCAAGGAAACCTTGGAAGCCAATCAAGTCGCCGAAGAGATTCGGTCGGCATGGCTCCGCCACACCGATTCACTGCGGCCACTGATCACTCCCGAACCGGGCTCGGGCTGCGATCCGGTGGCGGCGCGGGCCCGGGTCAAGCGTGGATAAGTACGGGTAAAATCTTTTCTTTCTCCTCTTCGTCAATTGTTCAACACATAACCATGTGCTATTAATAGCGCTACGCCGAAGGTAGTCATCAAGGAATAGTGTGAAATTAGCCGACCTGTACGCCCGGCCCGGCTTGACTCTGTCGGTCGAGTTCTTTCCTCCGAAGACGGAAAAAGGCGAGGAAAACCTCTTCAGCGAAATCGAGATCATCAAGAGGCTCAATCCTGGCTTTTGTTCCGTAACGTACGGGGCTGGCGGAAGCACGCGCGAAAAAACCATTGACCTGGTCGAAACCATCCACGAGGGGTGCGGCCTCGAGGTGATGTGTCATTTGACCGTGGTCGGACAATCCAAAGCCGAGGCACGCGCGATTCTCCACCGGCTGAAGAGCAAAAAAATCGACAATCTTTTGGCGCTGGGCGGCGATCCACCGCAAGGAATGGCCGATTGGCAACCCCATCCCGACGGCTTTCAACACGCCATCGAGCTGGTGCAAGAAGCGTCTTTACTCGACTGTTTTTCTATTGGTGTCGCCGGCTTTCCGGAAGTGCATCCGCGCGCGCTCGATCGCGCGTCGGATTTGAAATTCTTGCGCGATAAGGTGAACGCGGGCGCTGCGGCGATCATCACCCAGCTTTTCTTCGACAACGAAGATTACTATCGTTTCGTCGAGGATCTGCGAAAGCTCGGCGTCACGGTGCCGATCGTCCCCGGCATTTTGCCGATCTTATCGGCGCCGCAGGTGCGCCGGTTCACGGCGCTCTGCTCAGCAAAGATTCCGCCCAAACTTGAAAGCGAGCTGGCCAAAGTGGAAGACGACGAAGACGCAGCTGTGGAGGTCGGTATCGAACATGCGACGCGCCAATGCGAGGAACTGCTCCGCTTCGGCGTCAAAGGGCTTCACTTCTATTCGTTGAACAAATCCCATTCTCTCGAACGCATCTGTAAAAATCTGGGACTGTAGTCTTGTTCCGGCGATCCGCTGTTTCTATCTTGAGGGGGATGGCGCGGCGGCGGGCGGCACATGGGCAAACGCAAAATGGCTGAGAGCGATTCCACTTCCAACGAACCTTCCATCGAACAGGTCGAAGTCCGCAAGCAAAAGCTCGCCAAGCTCAAGGCGGCGGGTGTGGCGGTATACCCGAACGATTTCAAGCCGACCCACACGGCGGCGGAAATCGTCGGCAGATTCGCCGAGGCGGCCATGGCTGATCTTGCGGCCGCCCCCAAAGATATCCAGGTCGGCGGTCGTATCATTGCCCTGCGGCGCATGGGCAAAGCGTCTTTTTTTCACATCCAGGATCGCCGCGAGCGCTTGCAGATCTACATTCAGCAGGACGGCGTCGGCAAGGAGACCTACGATCTGTTTCGAACGTTGGACACGGGCGATATCGTCGGCGTGTCGGGCCATCTGTTTCGCACCAAGACCAACGAGTTGACCCTGGAAGCGGAAGGCTTGCGCCTATTGACCAAGTGCCTGCGTCCTCTGCCGGAAAAGTGGCATGGACTTGCCGACGTCGAGGCGCGCTATCGCCAGCGTTATCTTGATCTGATGGTCAATCCCGAAGCGCGCCGCGTCTTCGAAAAGCGCACGCGGATCATCGCGCTCCTGCGCCGTTTCTTCGAGACACGTGATTTCCTCGAGGTCGAAACACCGATGATGCAGCCGATCCCCGGCGGCGCGGCGGCGCGGCCGTTCGTGACCCATCACAACACCCTCGATATGGAGCTTTACCTGCGCGTGGCGCCCGAACTTTTTCTGAAGCGTCTCCTGGTGGGCGGCTTCGAACGGGTCTTCGAACTCAACCGAAACTTTCGCAACGAAGGCATTTCCGTGCGTCACAATCCGGAATTTACCATGGTTGAGTTCTACCAGGCCTACGCGACCTTCGAAGACCTGATTCAATTGACCGAAGAACTGTTCACAACCTTGGCGCGGGAAGTGGCGGGGTCGCTGCAGGTGACCTATGGCGAGCACGCGATCGATCTCACGCCGCCCTGGCAGCGGCTCAGCATTGCCGAAGCGATCTCGGTACACGGCGGCGCGACGAACGACGAAGTTTCCACCTTGGAGGGCTTGCGGCGTTTTGCCGAAAAACAAAAAGTGCATCTCGATACCAAACTGCCTTACGGCAATGCACTGGTGGAAGTGTTCGAGGCTGTGGCCGAGGCCAAGTTGATTCAACCGACTTTCATCACGGGCTATCCGATCGAAGTCTCGCCGCTGGCGCGAAAAAACGATCGGAATCCGGCGATGGTCGATCGCTTCGAGCTTTATATCGGCGGGCGCGAGCTCGCCAATGCATTCTCCGAGCTGAACGATCCGGCGGACCAGCGCCAGCGATTCCTCGAGCAGATGGCCGCGCGCGAATCGGGCGACGAGACCGCCAACCCCATTGACGAAGATTACGTGCGCGCCCTCGAATACGGCATGCCGCCGGCCGCCGGCGAAGGGATCGGCATCGACCGGCTGGTGATGCTGCTCACCAATTCTGCCTCGATCCGCGACGTGATTCTCTTTCCGCTGCTCCGACCGCAGCGTTAGGCCGGATTTTTTCATGAAATACGAGCTTTTTATCGGTATGCGCTATCTGCAGGCGCGCCGTCAGGAAACTTTCATTTCGCTCATCACGGTGATCTCCGTACTTGGTGTCATGATCGGCGTGATGACCCTCAACGTCGTGATGGCGGTGATGACCGGTTTCGAAGAAACCCTGCGCGATCGTTTGCTCGGCATTAATGCGCATATCGCCCTGGTGAAATCCGGCGACACGCTGCACGACTATGAAAACCTGCTCCAGCAGGTGATGAAGGAAAAAGGCGTGGTCGCGGCGTCGCCGACGGTCTACGGCCAGGTCATGCTCACCTCGGGTTCGCGCGTCTCCGGCGTGGTGGTGCGCGGCGTCGATCCCAAGCGGGTCAACGGCGTGGTCAATCTGCAGAGCTATCTGCGCGGCGGCAGCCTCGCGGCTCTCTCCACGCCGCAGCCCGTGCAAGTGGAAGACCGAACGGTCTTGCTGCCGGGAATCATTCTCGGCGAGCGTCTGGCCAACCAGTTGGGGGTCTTTTTGGGCAGTCCCGTTCAGGTCGTTTCGCCGCTGGGAAGTCCGACGGCGATCGGTGTGATCCCCAAGGTGCGCCGTTTCGCGGTGGTGGGCATGCTGCAGACGGGCATGAGCGAGATCGATTCGACCCTGGTGCTGATGTCTTTGACCGACGCGCAGAAATTCTTCGAGCTCGACGGCGCGGTGACCAACATCGAGATGCGCGTCAAGGACGTCAACCAATCGCGTCAGATTGCCGATGAGATTCAAAGCCATTTTGGCTTTCCCTATTTCGCGGAGGACTGGACGCGGCTCTGGCCCAATCTCTTTTCCGCGCTCAAGCTTGAAAAAACCGTTTATTTTCTAGTGCTGCTGTTGATGGTCTTGATCGGCGCGTTCAACATCATCTCGACTCTGGTTATGGTCGTGATGGAAAAGAAAAAGGACATCGCGATTTTGCGATCGATGGGCGCGACCCAGAAAAGTATTCGCCAGATTTTTCTCCTCAAGGGGTGCATTATCGGCGTGGTCGGCACGACTCTCGGCGTGATCTTGGGACTGCTCGTGTGCGTGCTCATGTCCGAGTACGGGTTTCGATTGCCGGACGGCGTTTTTCTGATCTCCACCGTGCCGGTTCGCGTCTATGCCGGCAACGTGGTGCTGGTCGCCCTAACGTCGTTCGCGGTTTGCCTGCTGGCAAGCATCTACCCGGCGCGCCAGGCATCCAAATTGGATCCCGTGGAAATCATCCGCTATGAATAATCTATTGTCCGCGCGGGAGCTGGAAAAATCTTTTTTTGAGGGCGGCAAGGAAATTCACGTGCTGCGCGGTCTGGATCTCGATCTCGCCGAAGGCGAGCGCATTGCAGTGGTGGGCGAGTCCGGGGTCGGCAAGAGCACGTTGCTTCATATTCTCGGCACCCTCGATCATCCCAGCGCCGGCCAGATTCTTTTCGCGGGCAAGGAGCTCCCGCTCCGTGACGAGACCGCGTTGTGCGAGTTCCGTAATAGGCAGATCGGTTTTGTCTTTCAATTTCATTATTTGCTGCCGGATTTTTCCGCCCTGGAAAACGTCATGTTTCCGGCGCTGATTCAGGGAGTGGATCCGCCGGAGGCGAAGCGCGAGGCGGCGCGGCTGCTCGATCTGGTCGGGCTGGCCGACCGCCTGAGCCATCGGCCGGGAAAGCTTTCGGGCGGGGAACAGCAGCGGGTCGCGGTGGCGCGCGCGGTTATTTTGAAGCCAAAGCTGGTGCTTGCCGACGAGCCCACCGGGTCGCTCGACCTGCGCATCGGCGAGGAAGTCCAGGATTTGCTTTTTCAACTCAACGAGGAGCATGGCATCGCCTTGATCGTCGCCACCCACAACCGGCAATTTGCTACGAAAATCGGCCGTTGCGTGGAACTGCGGGAAGGGCGGCTAGCGCCGCTTTAGACAGGCTTTGGCCAGCTCTAAATCGACTCGAGAAACGGCTTTACAAAATTGGCAGCTTTTGCTAAAAAATCAGAAACATCTGCCCGTTTTCTTATGCTTGGCCGCGCCATTCCCAATGGAATTATTTAAATCCGCCGGCACCTTTTTGGTATTTTTGTTTCTGTCCTTATGCTTTTTGCTCGCTAGTCATTTGTTCTCCGCTGCACTCGCGCAGGAGAAAGTCATTCTCAAAAACGTTCAGATCAGCGGTAACTTGCGGGTCGAAGATGACGGCATCCGGCTGCACTTGAAAAGCCGTACAGGCGAAGCCTTCGATCCTGCCGTCGTGGATCAGGATGTCAAAGCGATTTACCGGATGGGCTTTTTCGACGACGTGCAGGCAGAGCTTTCGCCGGACGGGGTGTTGACCTACGCTGTCAAGGAAAAGCCATTCGTGCGCGAGGTCAAGATTCAAGGTTCGTCGCAGGTTGCGAAGGATAAGATTGAAAGCGCCCTGGGCGTAACGCCGCGCACGATTCTCGACCGGAGCAAGGTTGCGGAAGGCGTCGAGAAAGTGCGCAAGCTCTACAACGATCAGGGCTACGTGAATGCCGCCGTCGATCACTCGGTGACGGTGGAGGCAAACAATCAGGCGGTGATCACACTCGACATCAATGAGGGCAATCGGCTTCTGATCAAGAAAATCGAGTTTGAAGGCAATAAGGCGTTCTCGCAGAGCGAACTCAAAGGGCAGATCGCGACCAAGGAAGAATGGATATTTTCCTTTATCACCAACCGCGGCGTGCTCGACCGCGACATGCTGACCAACGACGTGGCGATTCTGTCCAATTTCTATAACGACAACGGTTATGTCGAGCACAAGATCGATGATCCGGTGATCCTGCGCGCGCGCGACGGATTGGAAGTGGTTTTTCGCATCAGCGAAGGACCGCAGTATCGGGTCGGTAAGGTGGAGATCGGTGGGGAGCTAATCCAGGATGGTAAACAGATGCTCAAGTCTGTCAAGCTCACCACAGGGCAGATTTTTCGTGGCAGCCGTCTGCGCGAGGATGTCACCGCGCTGACCGATATGTATTCGAATAAGGGATTCGCCTTTGTTCAGGTCGATCCGGTGACCCGAGTCAACTCGAAGGAAAAGGACGTCGATGTAGCTTTAGTGATCACCAAAGGTCCGCCAGTCTATTTTAACCGCGTTCTGGTGGCCGGCAACACCAAAACCCGCGACAAGGTCGTCCGCCGCGAACTTCTCACCAACGAGCAGGAGCTCTTTTCCGCTGCCAACGTCACCCAGAGCAAAAATGCCCTCCAGCGTACCGGCTACTTCGAGGACGTGCAGCTTACCACGAAGAAAACCAATCAGCCCGACACAGTCGACTTGCAGGTGGATGTAAAGGAAGGGCCGACCGGGACATTTCAGATCGGCGCGGGCTACAGCAGCGGCGATGGCTTCTTGGTGACTACCAACGTTTCGGAGAAAAACTTGTTTGGCAGGGGACAGGGCGTGAGTGGCAATTTCGCCATCGGGTCAAAGCGACAAGATTACATCCTTAATCTAACCGATCCGTACTTCAACGATTCCAAAGTTTCTTTGGGCGTGGATCTGTTTAACACCCTACGCGAGTTCTCCGATTTCGACGAACGACAAATAGGGTTTGGAGTCAATACCTACTATCCGTTAAATGATTTCAGGATGCCGTTCTTCGGCTCGGCCCCGCGCACAAAGGAAGTAGGGTCAGACGAGCTTGCGAGCAACCGTTCCCCTAGCATGTGGGACTACATGAAGGGCGGCGTTGCCTATGGGCTTACGAGAGATAAAATCGGCGGGATCGACCAGGCCGCACCCCAGGCGATCAAAGATGAAAAAGGCACGTCGGTCACTAGCGCCGTGACGCCCGGCATTACTTATGACAGTCGTGACCATTTCTTCGCGCCGACAGAGGGCACAAAGTCAGCGTTCTCAGTGAAATTTGCCGGTCTCGGGGGCGACTCTCGATTCATCAAAACCGATGTGAGTGGACGGTGGCATTACCCGCTGCTCAAGGATCCCAACTGGGGCGGTAATTATGTGCTCGCCCTTGGCGGACAGCTCGGTTACGGGATCGGCTTCGGATCACACAACACCAGCAACAACGACCTGCCGCTATTCGAGCGCTACTTCCTGGGCGGTATCAATTCGGTGCGCGGCTTCGCCGACCGCAGCCTAGGGCCACGCGAGCCGTCGTGTGTTACTCAGGACGATGGCACCGTCAAATGCCATGGGAGCGACGTAGTTGGTGGTGATGCAGCGATGGTGATGAATACCGAGCTGCTGTTTCCCATCATGGAACAGTACGGCGTGCGCGGTGTTGCTTTTTTCGATATGGGCAATGCGTTCAATGGGTTCAACTTTAGCGATCTCAGAAGATCGGTCGGCGCGGGAGTGCGCTGGATGTCGCCCTTCGGTCCGCTGCGCGTCGAACTTGGTTTTCCTCTGAACAAGAAGTCGGGCGATGAAACTTCCGTGCTCGGCTTTTCCATCGGCGGCCAACCTTAAGTGGCTGCCATTCCGTATTGTTCCATAAAATTTTTGCGGAGGTTCCCAGTGAAGTATTGGCTGGCACTAGGATGGCTGCTCGTTTCATGCGTGCCCCTGTTTGCGCAGGACCGAATCAAGATCGGCTTCATCGACATTCAGAGGGTTGTCCAGGAGTCGCAGGCGGGCAAGCGCGCCAAGGAGCGATTTCAAGCGCAGGTGAAGAAAGCCGAAGCCGATATCATGAAGGAGCGACAGGATCTCGATCGATTGAAAACCGATCTGGAGAAAAAAGGGCCGCTCCTAAAAGAGGAGGAACGGCGCAATATGGAAGCCGATTTCCAGAAGCGCTCCGTGGCATTGCAGCGGAGCATGTCCGACTATCAGCAGGAGTTGCAGCAGAAAAATAATCAGTTGATGGCGGACATTCTCAAAGAGCTGGAGGCGATCGTGAACGAAGTCGGTAAAGCGGACAAGTTCACGTTGATTCTCGAGCGCTCGCAGATTCTTTACAGCGACCAGGGCATCGACATTACCAGCAAGGTCATCGAAACCTACAATAGTCGGAACAAGAAATAAGTGAGCAGCAGACAAACCCTCGATGGCCTTGCCGCCCACGTCGGCGGCAAAGTCATCGGAGACGGCGCCACGCCGATCGACAAGGTTGCGGCGATCGACGAGGCGGGACCGGGCGACATCACTTTTCTCAGTAATCCGCGCTACCAACGATTTCTGCCGCTGTGCCGCGCTTCGGCCGTGATCGTCGGCGCCGGCGCGCTGGATCCGCGTAAGTTTCCCGCAGCGCTCAATCTGCTCGAGGCAGCCGATCCTTATGTTGCTTTCGCAAAGATTGCACAACTGTTTTTGCCCGAGCCGGATTTCAGTGGTGAAGTCAGCGCCGGCTCCTTCGTCGAGCCGAGCGCGAGCATTGGCGAAGCGGTGACTATTTTCCCGGGCGTTTTTGTCGGCAAACGGGTTCGAGTCGGCTGCGGGACGGTGCTCTTCCCCGGGGTTTTTCTTGGCGACGATGCAGAGGTAGGGCCTGACTGTGTTCTTCATCCCAACTCGGTGGTGCGTGAAAAATGCCGGTTGGGCGCGCGGGTAATCCTTCACGCCGGGACAGTCATTGGCAGCGACGGTTTCGGCTATGCGGGTCGCGGAGCCGGGCGGGTGAAGATTCCGCAGACGGGGATTGTGGTTGTCGAAGACGACGTCGAAATCGGCGCCAATACGACGGTGGACCGCGCGACCATCGGCCAGACGGTGATCGGCCGCGGCGCGAAAATCGACAACCTGGTGCAGATCGCTCATAATGTGACGGTAGGCGAATATTCGGTGATCGCGGCCCAGGCCGGAGTGGCGGGAAGCTCGCGGCTGGGGCGAAACGTGACCCTGGCGGGGCAGGTGGGCGTGGTCAACCATATCGAGATCGGCGAAGGTGCGACGATCGGTCCGCAGTCGGGAATCGCGCGGTCGGTGCCGGCGGGCGCGGTTCTTTCCGGAGGGATAGCGGCTGCGCCGCATCACGAGTGGCTGCGCGTCATGGCGCTGATTCCGCAGCTGCCCAAACTTTGGAGCGCGGTCCGCCGTCTAGAAAAACAGTGCGCGGGCATGCTCAAGGGGCCGGAAAAGGAGTTGGATCGCGATGATGAGCATTAACGATATCGTCAAGCACATACCCCATCGATATCCCTTCCTGCTGGTGGACCGGATCGAAGAAATTCACGGCGAAGAAAAAATCATCGGTATCAAAAACGTAAGCATCAACGAGCATTTTTTCCTCGGCCACTTTCCGCATCGCCCGGTGATGCCCGGAGTCTTGATCTGCGAGGCCATGGCGCAGGTGGGAGCGATCTTCGCGCACAGCGCGCGCGGCGGCATGACCGACAACCGCGTCTTCGTGCTGACCGGGCTCGACAAAGTGAAATTCAAAAAACCGGTGGAGCCTGGCGACCAACTGCGCATGGAGCTCACCTGTCTCAAGCGCCGCGGCTCATACTGGAAAATGCAGGGCATCGCCACCGTGGCCGGGAACGTGGTCGCGCAGGCGGAAATCTCGGCCATGGAAGTGGAATTGTCCTGAGGAATTGCGCGTGAGTTCCAGCCGAGTTCATCCGACGGCGGTCGTCGATTCGCGCGCTGAACTCGACGACGATGTCGAGATCGGTCCCTATTGCGTCGTCGGCGCGGACGTGAAGATCGGCAAGGGTTGTCGGATTCATTCACACGTGGTTTTGAGCGGACGCACGACTCTCGGCGCGGGAAACGTGATTTTTCCATTCGCGGCGGTGGGCACGATGCCGCAGGATCTCAAATATAAAGGTGAACCGAGCGATCTCGTGATCGGCGAGCGCAACACCATCCGCGAGTACGTTTCGCTTAACCCGGGCACTTCGGGCGGCGGCATGATAACGCGGGTGGGAAACCAGAATCTCCTGATGATGCAGTGCCACATTGCGCATGATTGCATTCTCGGCGACCGCAACGTGATCGCCAACGGCGCCACGCTCGGCGGCCACGTGGTGATCGAAGATTTCGTAATCGTCGGCGGACTGGTCGGCATCCACCAGTTCGTGCGCATCGGCACAGGGGCCATCCTCGGCGCCGGGGCGATGGTTTCCAAAGACGTGCCGCCATATTGTAGTGCCACCGGCGATCGCGCCAAACTGCACGGGCTCAATCTCGAAGGGCTCAAGCGTCGCGGCGTCGACAAATCGGTGATCGCACTGATTCGCAAAGCGTATCGCATCGTCTTTCAATCCGCGCTTCGAACCGAGCACGCGTTAAAAAAAATCCGCGAAGATCTGCCGGCGATCCCCGAGCTCGAAAAATTTGTTTCCTTCATCGCCCAATCGCAGCGCGGCGTTTGCCGTTGAGACGATCGCTCAAGGCTGAGTCGCGCACGCCGCTGGATTTGTGAAGAAGCTGGGTCTGATCGCGGGCAATGGTAAGTTCCCGCTGCTTTTTGCCGCGGAAGCGCGGCGCGAAGGCTATCGTGTGGTCGCCACGGCGCACCGCGGTGAGACCGACGAGGCGATCGAGCAGGCCGCCGATGAAGTCACCTGGGTTTATGTTGGCCAGCTCGGCAAGATCATCGCTGCCTTTCAGCATGCCGGCGTTACCGAGGCCGTCATGGCGGGTGGTATTCGCAAAGTGAAGTTGTTCGGTAATTTTCGCCCCGATTGGCGCGGCGCGCGGTTTCTGGCGAAGCTCAAAACCCGGGAGGACGACGCCCTGCTCCGCGGCATCGCTCAGGAGCTTGCAAGCGACGGCATTGAGATTTTGTCTTCGACTTTGTGCCTGCCGCAGATGATCGCCTCGGCCGGCGTGCTCGGTCGGCGCGCGCCGCGACCGGAGGAGTGGCGCGACATCGAGCTGGGATTTCGGACTGCCAAGGAAATCGGCCGCCTCGGTATCGGTCAGACGGTCGTGATCAAGCAACAGATGGTGCTCGCAGTGGAGGCGGTGGAAGGCACCGATGCCGCGATCGAGCGCGGCGGCCGCTTGGCCAAGCAAGGTTGCATTGTGGTCAAGGTGAGCAAGCCGCAGCAAGATCTGCGCTTCGACGTGCCCGCCGTCGGCCTTGATACCGTGCATTGCCTGCAGGAAGTTGGCGGCGCGGTTCTGGCGGTGGAAGCCGGAAAAACGATACTGCTCGAGAAAGAAGAACTACTGCGCCAGGCGGACGCGGCGGGTATCGCTGTGGTAGGGGTCGGTTCTGAATAGCAAGCGTATGGTTGAAGGCGGAATTCCAAGCGCGGTGATCGGCGTCGGCTACCTCGGTAAATTTCACGCCGAGAAATACGTCGCCTCGAGCAAAGCCAATCTCCTGGCGGTAGTCGATATCGACGGGGAGCGAGCCGCGGAGGTCGGCGCTTCGGTGGGCACGGTCGCGCTGACCGATTATCGCGAAGTCTTCGGCCGGGTGCGTTGTGTCAGCATTGCCGTGCCGACCCGGCTTCACTTTCAGGTGGCGCGAGATTTCATCGAGGCCGGTATCGATGTTCTGGTCGAAAAACCCATCACCGCGGACCTTGCAGAGGCGCGCGAGTTGGTGCGGCTGGCAGAGGCCAAAAATGTCATCCTTCAGGTCGGCCATCTCGAACGCTTCAACCCCGCCATTCGGCGTCTCGAAGGCGTGATCAAAGAGCCCAAGTTCGTCGAATGTCACCGGCTGGCGCCGTTCGTCGAACGCGGCACCGACGTGGACGTCGTGCTCGATCTGATGATCCACGACATCGACGTGATCGCCAGCCTGGTGCGCGCGCCGATCCAGCGTGTCGAATCGGTGGGCGTACCGGTGCTCACCGAAAAACCGGACATCGCCAACGCGCGCATCAATTTCGCCAACGGCTGCATCGCCAACGTCACCTCGAGCCGCGTGTCGCTCAAGCGCGAGCGCAAGATCCGATTCTTTCAACCGGACGCGTATATTTCGATCGACTACGACCAACGTCGGGCGCAGATTTTTTACAAGCCGGCCCCTGGCGCCGGATGGCTCGACATTCGCACGGAATCGGTCGAGATCAAGGAAGGGGACGCGCTTGCGGACGAAATCGATTCATTCCTGGACTGCGTGGCTAACCGCAGTCTTCCGCTGGTGGGGGGCGCGGAAGGACTGCGTGCCCTCGAAATCGCCTCGTTGATCAGTTCACAGCTCTGATGCGGCGTCTTGGCGAAGCATGGCGCGGCGAAAGGAAATCATGTTGGTAGTTGGCGAGGCCTCGGGGGACGCGCACGGTGCCCAGCTTGTCGACGCCTTGCACCGGCGCGAGCCGGAGTTAAGCGTGTACGGCGTGGGCGGTGAACAATTGCAGCAGACCCGCTTCGAGACACTTTTCAGCGTCGCGAAGTTGACCGGAATGGGGCTGGTCGAACTTGCCGGCAACGTGAAAAATCTCTGGCGCGCGTACTCGATTCTCAAGGAAGCGCTGCGCAAGCGTCGGCCCAATCTTCTGGTGCTGATCGATTTCCCCGAATTCAATTTGCGCCTGGCGCGCTACGCCAAGATCCTGCGCATTCCGGTGCTTTACTACGTAAGCCCGCAGATTTGGGCGTGGCGCAGGGGCCGGGTGCGCCAGATCGCGCGCTGGGTCGATCGCATGGCGGTGATCTTTCCGTTCGAGGAGTCTTTCTATCGAAGCCACGGAGTCGACGCGACGTTCGTGGGACATCCGCTTCTTGAAAGCGTCACGGCCGACGCCGACCGCGAGGAAACTCTGTCGAAGCTCGGTTTCGATCCCCAAAGGTCGGTTGTCGCTCTGCTGCCGGGCAGCAGGCGTGGCGAAATTATTCGCCATCTGCCGGTCATGCGCGATGCAGCGGCGCGCCTTGTCCGCGAGCGTGGCGTGCAGTTTTTCTGCGTGCGGGCGCCGACCATCGACGCTCCTGAAATGGATGCGATTCTGCACAGTGGCGGAGCGGAGATTCCTGTGATCGACGATGATCGTTATAACGCCGTGCACGCCGCCGATCTAGTCTGGACAGCCTCTGGCACGGCGACCGTAGAAATCGCCTTGCTTGGCAGACCCATGATCATCGTTTATCGATTGTCTTGGCTTACGTATTGGATCGCCCGCTGCCTGGTTCGCGTGCCACATATCGGCATGGTCAATCTGATCGCTGAGGAGCGACTGATGCCGGAGCTGATCCAGAGTGACGTCAACGCCGAGCGGCTCGCCGAAGAAACACGCGGGATTCTCGACGATGTGAAAACACGCGCCCGGATGACCGAGAAGCTTGCCCGCTTACGCGGGCGATTGGGAACGCCGGGCGCCGCCGGGCGGGTCGCCGACCTCGCGCTTGGTATGATGCGATGAAAAAAGATTCCGAACTAGCTGACTATCTGCGCCTGCTGCAATTTTTGCGGCCTTACGTGTGGCCCTATTTTATCCTCGGCATGGTGTGCATGCTCGGTTTCGGCGCCACCGACGGGACGCTTCCATTCCTGGTGCAGCACGTCATGGACGACGTCTTTACGCGCAAGGACGCGACAGCGCTCAGCTATCTCCCGCTGATCGTGATCGCGATCTTTGCCTTCCGCGGTTTGATGAACTTCGGCCAGAGTTATCTCAACGACTACGTCGGCCTGCGTATTATCAACGACGTGAGAAACCAGCTCAATCGTCATTTTCAATCGCTCTCGCTGTCGTTCTTTCAGCGCAATCCGACCGGAACGCTGATCGCGAGGGTCAATAGCGATGTACAGCTCGTGCGCTACTCGATCACCGACGCGCTCGCATCCTTTCTCAAGGACGCCACTTCGCTGATGGTGCTGATTGTCGTCGCATTTCTGAAAGACTGGGTGCTCGCGTCGATCGCGTTTTTCGTTTTTCCCGCTTCCGTGCTGCCGATCATGCGGCTCAGCAGACGGATCAAACGCTTCACCCGGCGCGGCCAGATCAGCACCGGACAGTTGACGTCGCTCTTGCAGGAAAGCATTCAGGGCAATCGCATTGTCAAAGCCTTCGGTATGGAAGCCTACGAAGACCAGCGCTTCATGCAGGAGAACTGGAAGCTGTTTAAACAGTCGATACGCGCCAGCCGGATCAAGGCGATTGTCGCGCCGTCGATGGAGCTCCTGGCATCCTTCGCCATCGGCGGCGTGATCTGGTACGGCGGCTGGAGCGTGATCGAGAGCGGGCGCACTCAAGGCGAGTTCATGGCTTTCATGACGGCCATGTTTCTGATGTACGGACCGTTTAAAGGCCTCAGCCGTACCTACACCGCCGTTCATCAGGGGCTCGCCGGCGCCGAGCGCGTGTTTGAAATGTTCGATGAAAAGCCGTCGATCGCCGACAAACCGGGCGCGCATGATGCGCTGCCGTTTTCCGACCGGATCGAGTTTTGCGACGTTAACTTCGCCTACGCCGACGCGGCGGTGCTCCGGCGCATCAATCTCACCATCGAGGCCGGGCAAATGGTCGCGCTGGTGGGCATGAGCGGTGTCGGCAAGAGCACTCTCGTCGATCTCATCCCGCGCTTCTACGACGTGGGGACGGGCTCGCTAACCATCGACGGGGTCGACGTGCGCGATCTGACGGTGCGCTCGCTCCGCGCGCAGATCGGCATCGTCACTCAGCACACGTTTCTCTTCAACGACACGGTGCGCAACAACATTGCCTACGGCACTCCCGATCGCGATCTCGAAGCGGTGATCGCCGCCGCGAAGGCAGCGCACGCGCACGACTTCATCATGGCGCTTCCCAAAGGCTATGATTCCGTGATCGGCGAAATGGGAATGCAGCTTTCCGGCGGCCAGCGTCAGCGCCTGGCGATCGCCCGCGCGCTGCTAAAAAATGCGCCGATCCTGATTCTGGATGAAGCGACCTCGGCGCTCGATACCGATTCCGAACGGCTGGTGCAGGGCGCATTGGAAAATCTCATGGCGACCCGCACGACGATCGTGATCGCGCATCGGCTCTCGACGGTGCGCCGCGCCGATCGCATCGTCGTTATGGTCGATGGGGCGATTTCCGAAGAGGGCAGCCACGAAGAACTACTCGCAAAGAACGGCGAATACAGCCGGCTTTGTTCGCTCCAGGCGTTGGAAGAGCGCGAACCTGAGCGGCGTGAAGTGCTGCACTGACCGGCGACGATGGTCTGGTATTGGTTCTACAACTTGGTTCTCACCGTTGGTTTTCTGGCGCTCCTGCCGTTCCTGCCGTTGATTTATTTTTTGGGACCGCGCTATCGCGCCGGTCTTAGCCAGCGCTTCGCAATCTATCCACCCGCCATTGAAGATTTTTTGCGCGCGGCGCGGCCGGTGTGGATCCACGCCGCTTCGGTGGGCGAAGTGCGCGCGGCGGCGCCTCTGGTGCGCGCGCTCAAGAACGGCACGCCGGGGCGAACGGTTTTGCTGTCCACCTTCACCGCCACCGGTCATCGGATTGCAACGCAAACCGAAGGCGTGGATGCCGCGATCTTTTTGCCGCTGGATTTTTCCTGGGTCGTGCGCCGCGCTTTGAGTCGAATTCACCCCGCGCTGCTGGTTTTCATCGAGACCGAAATCTGGCCCAATCTCCTGCGCGAATCATCTCGCCGCGGCGTGCCGACGTTGCTTCTGAGCGGGCGGCTCTCCGCAACGGCCTTTGCGCGCTACGCGCGCTGGCGGCCTTTCTTTCGCCGGGTGCTCGGTTACTTCACGGTGTTCGGAATGCAATCGAGCGAGGATGCCGCGCGGCTACAGGGTCTAGGCGCCGATGAACGAAGGATTTCGGTGGTCGGTAGTCTGAAATTTGCCGGGCAGCAGGATGGTGCCGCGGCGGCGGCAATGCTCGCCGCGCGCGATCCCGTACGTCCGCTTATTGTCGCCGGTAGTACTCACCGAGGCGAGGAAGAAATTTTGCTGCGCGCGTTAACCTTGGCGCGCGAGCGCTTTCCGCGCCTCTCGCTGGTGATTGCGCCGCGCCACCCGGAACGCTTTGCCGAGGTCGACAAATTGCTGCGCGCAAGCCCGTTTAATTTTCACCGCCGAAGCGGGATTGAGCCGAAACGGTTTTTTGAGAAGGATGTGCTTCTCCTCGACACGGTGGGGGAGCTGGCGGAATTTTTCGGCGCTGGCGATATCGCTTTTGTTGGGGGCAGTCTGGTCGACGTCGGCGGCCACAATATTCTCGAGCCGGCGCGCTGGCAGAAGCCGGTGCTGTTCGGTCCGTGCATGAGCAATTTTGCCGAGATTGCGGCACAGATGCGGCAAGCGGGCGGCGCCTTCGAGGTGCGCGGTGCGGATGATTTGGCCGAGCGATGGGTCGAACTTCTGGCCGACCGGGAGCTGTGTATGCGTTCGGGTAAGATGGCGGCGCAACTGGCCGGCGCGCGCGACGAAGCGTTCTCGCGCAATCTGGCTCTCGCCGAGCGCTATTTATGAAATCATTCGATTTCAGTGCGGCGGACCGATGACGATGCCTTCGGTTCGCGACGTTTGGGAGCGGAACGGGGCGCGCGGCAAACTCTTATGGTTTTTTCTGCTGCCGGTGGCATTTCTCTACGCGCTCGGGGGCCGGGCGCGAAATGTTTTTTACTCTCTCGGCTGGCTCAAGTCGACACGTCTGCCGAAGCCGGTGATCAGTGTCGGCAATCTCACTGTCGGCGGCACGGGAAAGACGCCGACCTGTCTGTGGCTCGCGGGGGAGCTTAAGAATCATGGCTTGCAGGTGGGCATCCTGAGCCGCGGCTATCAGCGCGAGGAAACCCGTCCGCTGGTTTTGCGGCCACAGAGCACGAACGGTTCGGGACCCAATAACTTGGCAGACGTTTCCAAAGCCGGCGACGAGCCTGCGATGATGAGCGATCTCCATGGCCAGGTGGTCGGTATAGGCAAGGATCGCGGTCTCGCGGCCGCGGAGCTTTTGCGCCAGACCGACGTGGACGTATTCATTCTCGACGACGGCTTTCAGCATCGTCGGATTCGACGCGATGTGGATCTGCTGCTGATGGGCTCCGATTTTTCCGGCTGGACGCTTCCCGCAGGACCGTTTCGGGAACCGCGGCGTAATTACAAGCGCGCCGATTTTCTCCTCGTCACAGGCGCAGCGGAAAAATGGCGCGCGCTCATCGCGTCGACGCACGCGGCCACAGCATTCGCCGCTTCCCTGCAACCCGTTTCTCTGCTCAGCATCAATTCCGGCCGGCGCAAGGAATTCCCTTTGACCGTGCTTTACCGAAGCAAGATCCTGACCGTGACCGGAGTCGCCGATCCGCGGGGATTTTACCGCATGATTCACGACTGGGAGGGCGAGATCGTCGAAACCCTCGAATTCCCGGATCATCACGACTACAGCGCGCGCGACTGGCAGCAGATCAATCGGGTCGGCCGACTGGTGGATTTGATCGTGACCACCGAGAAGGATATTTTAAAGCTGGTGCGCTTTCCATTCGCAAAGGATAAACTGGTGGCGTTGCGGGTGGCTATGCAGGTGGAAAACGGCGCCGAGCTGGTGCAAGCGATCGTCTCCAGGATTCATCGGGCGCAGAGCGGCGGGTCGCAATGAGGATGCGCGGTTTGACGGTTCGAGAAAGAAGTTCATGAAAGCATTGATAACCGGTGTGGCTGGGTTCATCGGCTCACACCTGGCCGAGCGGTTGCTTGGGGCGGGCCACGAGGTTGCGGGTATCGATAGTTTTCTCGATAACTATCCGCGCTCGTTCAAGGAAAAAAATGTCGCCGGGCTTTCCGGGCAGAAACGGTTTCGGTTTATCGGCCAGGATCTGCTGCAATGCGATCTCGTTCAGCTGCTGCGTGGCGTAACCCACGTGTTTCACCTGGCCGGGCAGCCGGGAGTGCGCGCCAGTTGGGGGCGTGAGTTCAGCCGTTACACGGAAAACAACATCTCGGCGACCCAGCTTTTGCTTGAGGCGGCGAAGGGCGCGGCGCTCGAAAAATTCGTCTATGCGTCGACTTCGTCGGTCTATGGCGACACGGACGATCTGCCGATGCGTGAAGACGGTCTCACCCGGCCGGTTTCTCCCTACGGCGCGACCAAGCTAGCCGCCGAGCACTTATGCCATCTGTATTGGAAGGCTTTTGCCGTGCCGACGGTTGCGCTGCGCTTCTTTACAGTTTACGGGCCGCGACAGCGCCCGGACATGTTTTTTCATCTGTTCATGCGCGCCCTGCGGCGCGGCGAGGAAGTGCCGCTGTTCGACGATGGCGAGCAGACGCGCGATTTTACCTTTTGCCACGATATCGTCGACGGCGTCGTTGCTGCGGGCACGTATCCCGGCAAGGGCGAAGTATTCAACCTGGGAGGTGGCTCGGAAGTAAGCCTGCTCGAAGCGATTGCGCTCGCCGAAAAAATCGCCGGCAAAAAAGCCACGCTCAAACGGCTCGATCGCCAGAAGGGCGACGTGCGCCATACCCGCGCGCGGCTGGAGCAAGCGCGGGCAAAGCTTGATTACCAGCCGAAAGTCGATCTTGCGCAGGGACTGGAAAGCGAGTGGCGCTGGATTTGTGCCAATACGGAGTGACCGGACCCGGAGAAAACATTTCTGCCGAGGCACTGGAAAATCGAGGTGGTCCCATGGGTGAATACACGGAAGAAGACGTCGGTAACATCGTCAGTTTCGAGCACATCAACGTGCAGATTCCCGATCAGTCCATGGCGACATTGTTTTACGTCGTCGGTATGGGTTTCACGCGCGATCCCTACCTGAACGTCGGTTTGAACAACATGTGGGTGAACGTGGGCGAGCAGCAATTTCATCTGCCGACTCGAACTCCTCAGGTCATTGACGGTCATGTCGGCGTGATCGTGCCGAGTCTTGACGCGCTCGAAGCGCGGCTGAAAAATATTGCCGAAGGGTTGAAGGGCAGCAAATTTAATTTCAGTCGAAGCGAGGATCAAATTTCCGTCACCTGTCCATGGGGCAATCGCTATCACTGTTTTGAGAGTCGGCCGGCTTTCGGCGATATGATGCTCGGCATTCCGTACGTCGAATTCCGTGTCGCTCCCGGCGCTGCGCCAGGCATCCTGCGCTTTTATCGCGATGCGCTGGGCGCGCCGGGATATTTGGAAACCGACGCTAACCGGCAGGCGGCGCGGGTGAGCATCGGCCGACATCAGTCGCTTTTCTTTCGCGAAGCAGCCGAGGGGCCGGCACCCTACGACGGCCATCACGTGGCAATTTACGTCTCGAACTTTTCCGGCCCGTACGCTTATCTCAAAGGCCGCGGTCTTATCTCCGAAGAAGTTCGCAATCATCAATTTCGTTTCAAGGACATCGTCGATCCCGAGGACGGCGGCAAGAAGTTTACTCTCGAGCACGAAGTTCGAAGCCTCAAGCACCCGATGTATCATCGGCCCTTTGTCAACCGCGACGCCGCCCAGTCGCAGCGCGCGTATCACCGGGGCTGGGACGCATTAGTGCCGTTTGAGCGATAGGCCGACCGTCAAGAAGAATTTGGTGCAGTCTTTAAAGGAGCCCAACTATGGCGATCAGCAAAGATCTCTTGGATATTCTCGCTTGCCCGAAGTGCAAGGGAGATATTCATCTCAATCCGACCCAAGACGGCTTGATCTGCGAGGCGTGCCGGCTGATGTACCCGATCAAAGACGATATTCCGATCATGCTGATCGACGAGGCTATTCATTTATAGGGATCCCGTCATAGCGAATCCGAACTGGGACCACGTCCTGGTGCTGCAGACCAGCTTTCTCGGTGACACCGTTCTGACCTTGCCTTTGATCGCCGAGATTCGACGGCGTTTCCCGGTCAAAAAACTGGCGGTGGTTTGTCAGCCTGCGGGGCGCGAACTCCTGCGGAATCATCCAGCGATCGACGAATTGATCGTTGACGACAAGAAACGCGCCGACCGCGGCTGGAAGGGCATGTGCGCCAAGGCGGCGGAGTTGAAAGCCCGGCGGTTCACCGTCGCGATCACGCCGCACAAATCTCTGCGCAGCGCGCTGTTATTGGCCTTGGCCGGCATTCCGTGCCGGATCGGCTTTCGTCAAAGCGCCGGCTGGTTCTTTTTTCATCACCGGGTGGCGCGTGACCCACTGCGCCACGACGTGGAGAGAAACCTTTCCGTGCTGGAGCCACTCGGCGCGCGAGTGGATGAATGTATGCGCGCCCTCGACCTGCCGGTCAACGCGGCAGTAGAAAACGCCGTCGATGATAAATTCCACGCTCTCGGTATTAGTGGCGACCGTCCGATCGTCGGTATCAATCCCGGCTCTGTCTGGCCGACCAAGCGCTGGTCCGCCGCGGGATTCGCCGAGCTGATCCTGATGCTCAAGCAAAGGCTTGATTGCCAGGTGCTTCTCTTCGGCGGCGGTGAAGACGCCGCGGTTATCGATGACGTGCAATCGCGCTGCGCCAAAATAGGCGTGAATCTGGCAGGACAAATCACTCTCGGTGAGATTGGTGCCGCGATCGGTCGCTGCGCCGTGTTTGTCACCAACGACAGCGGCCCGATGCACATCGCCGTCGCGCGCCGTGTGCCGACGGTTGCGATATTTTGCGCGACGACTCCCGAGCTGGGATTTTTCCCATACTCGGCGAATGCGATCGTCATGGGCCGCGAGCTGTCCTGCCGCCCCTGTGCGTCCCATGGCGGACGGCGCTGTCCGCTGGGGCATGCCAAGTGCATTCGCGAGGTCGGCGCCGATCGAGTGTTTGAGAGCGTGCGGCGGCTTCTGGCCAGCGAAAGAGTGCGGCGCGATTCAGCGCCGGCTTCTTTTCAGCCCGAGCTCGTGACGGTTTGAACCATCTCTACGGGTCATCGCTGCCTGCTTGACTCGTCGGCGATCGCGCCATGCTCAGCGACCAATGGATTTGGGGTCGGGTCCCCGAGGGTTTCGACAGGATCACCGATTCGTACGGCCGACGCCTTTTGGTGCGCGGCGACCACGCGGCTCACATCGATTTTTCCCTATGCGAAGCAAACTTGGACGGCGCCGTAAAGGAATCCCACTACAGTGGACGGGATCGGCTCCGTGCGATCAGCTTGCCCGAAGGCGACAGCGCTTTGATTCGCGCCTATCGCCACGGCGGTGTTTTTCGTGCAGTCACCGGACAATGGTTCTCTTCCTGGCCGCCGCGGCCCTTTCGCGAGCTGGTCGTGACTGAGGAACTACGCCGCCGCGGACTTCGCACGGTGGAGGTCTATGCGGCGTGCGTCAGCCGAACAGTGGGACCGTTTTATCGCGGATGGCTGATCACGAAAGAATTGCGCGGCGCCGAGGATCTCTGGTCGGCGCTGCAGAGCGGAACGGTCGCGCGGATTGGCACGGCGGCGCTTCATGCCGCGGCGCAGAGCATTCGTGCCATGCACCGCCAAGGCGTATATCACGCCGATCTCAATCTGAGAAATATCCTGCTGCGGATCGAGGCGGATGGGCCGGTGAGCTACATCATCGATTACGATAGGGCGCGGCTTTTTCTCGGCGCATTGCCCGAAACCTTGGCCAAGCGTAACCTGGCGCGGCTCAGGCGCTCGGCGCGCAAGCTCGATCCCTCGGAGCGCTATCTTTCCGAAGATGCTTGGCGCGAACTGTTGGAATTCTATCATGAAGCTCCCGCGTGATTTTCGGCCGAGAAAAATCCTGATCATTCTTCACGGTTCCATCGGCGACGTGACTCGTGCGCTGCCGTTGGCCGGCGCCTTGCGCCGGGGCTTTCCCGCGGCGTGGATCGTCTGGTCGGTAGAACCGCCGTCCTTGCCATTGCTTCAGGGCAACGACGCAATCGACGAAATTCTGATTTTCGATCGGCCGCGCTGGCGGCGCACACTCATCGGCTTTCTCTCTGGGTTGCGGCGGCGGAAGTTTGATCTGGTTCTCGATCTCCAGCGTCATTTCAAGAGCGGGCTCATAAGCCGCTGGAGCGGTGCGCCGTTTCGCCTGGGCTTTCATCGCCGTGACAGCAAGGAGTTCAATTGGCTTTTCAACAACCTTTACATCGAGGCTTGCGGCGACACTGTCTCGAAGCTCGATCACTACGGAAAATTCACCCACGCGCTGGGCATCGAGCGCGGTGAATTGCGGTGGGACTTCAGGCTAACGACAGCAGAGCGGGCGGCTGTGGAGAAGCATCTAATGCCGGCACAGCGCGACTTTGCAGTATTGTTCGCCGGGACACGCTGGCAGAGCAAGCAATGGTTTCCGGCCCAGATCGCCGAATGTGCTGCGGTGCTCGACCGTGAGTTTGATCTCGACTCGGTGTTGCTGGGCGCCAAAGGCGACGAGGAGATCGCGCGACAGTCGGCGGCGGAGGCGCAGGTCAATGTCATAAATCTCGTTGGCGGCACTTCGCTGCGCGAGGCGATCGGAATTATCGAACGAGCGAAGCTAGCGGTTGGACCTGATACCGGATTGATGCACATCGCAGCGGCAGTCGCGACGCCGGTGATCTCGCTTTGGGGCGCGACCGATCCTGCGCGCACGGGTCCGCACGGCTTTGCCGATCTAATTATTCGGGGCCGTGCGCCGTGCGCACCGTGCAACCGCCGCCAATGCCGGATCGGGAAAATCTGTCTCCAGTCGATTACCAGCGCTGAGATCGCCGACAAGGCCGCGCTGGTGCTACAGCGCCGGAGCGATGAGGACACTCGCTGTGCCGAAGGCCGATGAATATCAGGAGCGGCGCCTCGGCGCGTGGCGTATGCAAGTCCTACCGGCCCAGTGGAATGAGGATTTGCAGCAACGAGTCCTGACGATCGTCATGGCAGAGCTCCCAGCGAAGCATCCCCGGACGATTGAGATCAACGGGGGGTTAGATTGCGAGAAAGTATTTCTCAAGATATTTCATCCCACACCGCGTCTGGTTGCGATCAAGGATGTCGTTCGCATTTCGAAGAGCTTTCGTTTCTGGCGTCAGGGACTGGCGCTTTCGGCGGCGGGGTTCCAAGCGCCGCGCGTGCTTGCCGCCGGCGAGCTTCGCCACTGGCGCTTGGTACAGCGAAGTTTTGTTGTGACTGAAAAGATCGAAGGCAAGGCGCTGCCGGAATTTCTCAGAGAATTGCTGAGGCGGCCCGACCGGTTGTCGATCAAACGAGCAGGGATTACTGCGTTTGCCGAAGCAGTCCGGCGGTTTCACCATCTCGGCTTTGTCCACGGCGATCTGGTCGCGACGAATATCTTCGTCACGGCAGATGGCGATCAGAAGATGAAGTTTTACTTTATGGACAACGACCGCACGCAGAGATTGCCGAGATGGCTGCCGCATTCCTTGTGGAAGCGCAATCTGATTCAGTTGAATCGGCTGCCGCTGCCAGGGGTTTTGTTACAGGACCGCATGCGCTTTTTGGCCGCCTATCTCGGCACTATGAGCTGGTCGCGGCGCGAGCGCGACTTCACGCGCTGGATCGAAGCCAGAACACGGCAAAGACGGCGGGAATGCGACGGCGCCGAGAAGACAAGTTTCCGCGAATTGATGCGCTGGCGGGAAATGCCTCAATCGTAGAATCGGCCCGCCTATGCGGCCGAGACGACGGAAAGGATGCAACTGATTCATGGCGAATTCCGCAATCATGGACGCGATCGCCGGACTGTGGTCGGAGCAGAACTCCGCCGGGCGGCGAATCCTGGATTTGGCTGCGGACGCGGTACCACCACACGCCTCTTGACCGATCTCGGGTACTGTGTGACCGCCACCGATTACCGGACTCCGCCGCCGCTGCCCGCAGGCGCTGACCGGGTTGCCGGCGTGGATTCGAACCATTTTCTCCCGTTTCATTCCGGTGTCTTCGATGCAGTCGATCTGGTCGAAAAAGACCCGGTGCAGCGAAATTACAACCGGCAGATCCTTTCCTATCTCTTGGATCCGGCACTCCTTCTATCCGATAATATCGTGGTGATGGCGCGTAAACTTCCTGATCGTGAAGATCGCATTTCTGCATAAACGCCTCGACTTGAAGGGTGGCACCGAGAGGGACCTCTTTCTGACGGCGCAGGGATTGTGCGGGTTGGGACATGACGTGCACTTGTTGTGCAGTGAGTTCGCGGTGGCCTCACCACAAAGCGTGGCATCGCACCAAGTACGGACGGTCCCGCTAGGGCGGACGACCGAGATGTGGAGTGCGGCGCTCGCAACTCGAAATATGCTTCAAGGCGGCGAGTACGACGCGGTGGTTAGCTTCGGCCGTTTTTTGGCGGCCGATGTCGTGCGCTGTGGCGGCGGTACACATCGAGGGTTTCTGGAGCGGATGGGTCGGGCGGGCGGCTCGACGCGGCGACTCTGGCAAAGTGCAAGCGTTTATCATCGAAGCGTGCTCGCGATCGAGCGGCGCCAGTTCCAATCGCTGCATCTCAAAAAAATCATCGCCGTTTCGGAAGTGGTCAAGCGCGACGTTTTGGCCAATTACTCGGTCCCCGAAAACAAAATTGCGGTACTCTACAACGGTGTCGATACGCGTCGGTTTCATCCGGGCCGCAGAGGCGAGCAGCACCCCGGGGTGCGCGAACGCTGGAAGATTCCCGCCAATGCGCCGCTGGTTTTACTCGTCGGCAGCGGATTTCGTCGCAAAGGACTCGACCGTCTGCTTTCGATCTGGCGATCGCCGAAGCTCGCCGATTGTTATCTCCTCGTGGTCGGTGCTGATGCCAGAATGACGCAATACAAGGCGCGCGCGGAGGCGCTCGCGCCCGGCAGAGTCGTTTTTGCTGGTCGACAGGAAGATGTCGAGAATTATTATGCTGCGGCAGATTTGGTGGCGTTGGTCTCGTTCCAAGAGGCTTTCGGCAATGTGGTCTTGGAAGCGCTGGCCACGGGTTTGCCTGTGCTGGTGAGCTGCGAGGTCGGCGCGGCGGAGATTCTGGCGGGCGATTTGTCGGACGGCGTCGTCGAGGGGCCGGATGACCCGAGTGAACTTGAACGAAAACTCCTTCGTCTGCTGGAGCGCGCCTCCGATCCCGCGCTCGCGCTTCGGGCGCGGCAGATCGCCGAAGCCTGTTCCTGGGGCGAGTACTTTCGAAAGTTCGAGAAGATTCTAGTGGATGCTTGCGGTACACCGGCGGTTGGCCGTGTTGCCTGAATTTGTTGAGCGCCGGGTGGGCGATGCGTTAATCCGCCTCCATCCCGCTTTTCTGGATCCGGCTTTTGTCACGCGTCTTGCCGAACCCGATCAGTTTTTTCGCGACCCGGGCTGTGAAATCGTCAAGGATCAGAAAAAAATCAAGGTGGGGCGGCTGACCGTTACCATCGCAGGCTCGCCACTATCCGTTTATGTGAAACGATACAATGCCTTCTCCATGCGCTACAAAGTTGTATCCACCTTCGTGCGCTCGGGCGCGCGGCGCGCTCTTAGCGGTGCGGCGATTCTCAGCTCAAAGAATATACAAACTGCGAAACCGGTGGCGGCAGTGGAGCGCCGGGTGCGCGGTGTTCTGACCGGAAGTTTTTTTATCTCAGAAGAGGTCGCTGGTGGCGCGACCGTCGACGTCTACTGGCGCGAGACGCTGCGGCCCATCGCCGGCAAGGGCGGGTTTTGGCGGCGCCGCCGTTTCCTCGGCGCGCTGGCCGGACTATTCCACAGGCTCCACGAGCAAAGCATCTATCACGACGATCTCAAGGACGCGAATATCTTGGCGGTGCCGAACGGTGTAGAAGCGGCCGAGTCCTTTTTTCTGTTGGACTTCGAGGGTGTGCGGAGCCGCTCGCCTTTGAGCGAGAGGCGGCGCATCAAAAATCTCATGCAGCTCGAGCGCACCCTCGGCCGCCATCTCCGGCCGGTCGATCGCCTGGTTTTTCTCAAAAGCTATCTCGGCGTATCATTTGCGGATCGACGGTTCAGACGGAAACAGGTCAATACGATTCTCGCAACAGCGCGTCGCGTGGATCGGGCGAATGTGCGCGCGGAGCGCGCCGACCAGGCGAAAGGCTCCCCGCGCGTTTGAGCGGTGCACCCTGCATGCTGGCCTTTTGCAGGGCCACAACTGTCGCTTTTGGAGGGGTATTCTGGTTATATCAGCCGGATGCTGACCATCGGTCTTTGCCTCTGGCAGTGTTGCGGTCAAAGCGCATGGAGCGCGCCGAGAATTCGTAATATATGAGCGAAGAGACTTTCGAGGACGGTCGCACATCCCCGGTTTCAACTCGCTGGCCGTCCAATGAAACTCGCATGACGAACGGCGTCAGCGTCATCATTCCCACCCGCGATCGAGCGCGCGGTTTGAAGCGGCTGCTCGACAGCCTGCACTGTTCGGTCGCCCCGGACTCCATGCCGCTCGAAATCGTCGTTGTCAATAACGGCTCCACGGACGAGACGGCTTGCTTGCTCAAACGCGAAGCGGCCGCGCGGCGGTTCGATGCGCTGGTCGTGTTGCAGCAGCCAATTCCCGGCAAATCGCACGCCATCAATCTCGCCCTCAGCATAGCGCGCGGCGAAATCCTCACGGTGCTCGACGACGACGTTTCGGTTCATCCCGATTGCCTGGCGAAGCTGGTTGAAGCTTACGATGGCAATGGATTTTCGGCGGTGCAGGGACGGGTGCTCGCGGGGCGCGATCCCGATGGGCAAAGCGCCGATGCCGGTCGGCTCTACGAATACAACATTCCGCTGGTCGATCACGGCGTCGAGATCAGATCGATCCGCGGTCTCACCGGGACCAACATGTCGTTCAAACGCGAGGTGCTCGAACGGGTGGGATCTTTCGACGTGCGTCTCGGACCCGGTGCTTCTGGTTTCAGCGAAGACTCGGAATTCTCGCGGCGCGTACGCAGGGCAGGATTCAAGATCGGTTACACGCCTCACGCGATCGCCTACCACGAGTTGAATCCGGCGCGTTACGGCCGCGGCTATCACCGCGATGCGCAGTATCGCAAGGGCCTGAGCCGCAGCCTCTACGTCGACGAATCTCTGCCGCGCCGAGTTTTGCCCAGACTCTGGGGCAACTGCCAGCGCTACTGCATGTACCGCATCCTCGGTAACCGGGAGCGAGCCTACAGGACGGAGGGGCGCATTCTGAAAGCCTGCGGCTATGTGATGGGTAAATGGCGGCCTCCGGGGCCACGTTATTCTTCTTAAATCCGGCGCATCATGTCCCCAGTTCCGGCTGTCTCCGTAGTCATCGCGACTTACAACCGCGCGAGCCTTTTGGCGGAGACAATCGACAGTGTTCTCAAGCAGCGCTTCCAGGATTTCGAACTGATCGTCGTCGACGACGGCTCGAGCGACGATACCCGCCAGCTTCTGGCCGGTTACGGCGACCGGCTGCGCTGGTTTCAGCAGAACAATCGCGGCCCGTCGGTGGCGCGTAATCTGGGGGTGCGCGCGGCGCGCGCGGCATGGATCGCCATCCAGGACTCCGACGATCTCTCGGCGCCGAATCACCTGGAGGTTCTACATCTCGCGGCGCGTCGGTTTCCGGATTGCGCGCTGATCTTCGCGAACGGTCAATACCTGGACGGGCCGGAACACCATCGCGACCGGATCATTCCGGCGAAAAAGTCGGCAGCTTTGGCGGCGCGCGGCGTGCGGCTGCAGGATCTTTTCGATAAGAGCATCGTGCGCCTGCAGGCGAGCCTGATCTCCAAGGCTGCCTACGAGGCTCTCAGCGGACACGATGAAAGCCTGCGTATTTGCATGGATCTCGATCTGGCGCTGCGTCTGTTCATGAACTATCCGGTGAAGCATCTCGACGAAAATGTTTTTTATTACCGCAAGCACGAGGGCAACATCGGCCGCAACGAAGAGCTGCGTCTGACGGAAAACATCCGCGTGATCGAAAAACTGCTGCGCAATTACGCCGCTGCCGGCGATATGCTCGGGAGCGCCAGCGTGGCGAGACGGCTGGCATATCGCTACTACCGGCTGGCCAAGGGGCGCTGGAAGCGCGGTCAGCGCGAAGAAGCCCGCCGGGCGCTCGCGGCGGCGCTGTCGCTTCGGCCCTTCGCGGCGAAGTATCGCTTTTACCAGCTTCGTTGGCAGGGCCTCGCGCGTTAGACCGCCCCAGTGGAATTCAGCGTCATCATCGCCGCCTACAATCGTTGCGATTCGCTGCGCCGCCTGCTTGCGAGCATTGCCGAAAATTTCGACGAGCGCGTGGCGGACTACGAAGTAATCATCGCCAACAACGCGCGTGACCCGAAAACGGCTGCGGGTATCGCTGCCTTGGCCGAAGAGTTTCGGACCGCCCATGGCGATCATTTCAGACACATCGAAGAGCCGCTACCCGGAAAGTGCAGAGCACAGAACCAGGCGATCCGTCTCGCTCGCGGTGATGTGTTCGCGTTCTTCGACGACGACGTGGTGGTGACGCCTGATTGGCTCCGCGTGGCCGGGCGCCACTTCCGCGAATCCTCGAACGAGGCGATGCAGGGACCGGTCTTGATTCCGCCGGAATGGCAGGACGACGAGACGTTTCTGCGCGCGCACCACAAATTCAAGACGATCAATTTCGCGCGCTACTCGCGCAAGCTCAAGAATCTCAAAACTCTTACCGGAGCAAACATGGCGGTGCGTCGAGAAGTGTTCTCCCGCATCGGCCTTTTCAATGAAGCTCTCGGGCCCGGCCGCTCGGGGATATCCGAGGACGTCGAATTTGCAGGGCGCCTGGTCCGGGCGGGTGGCATCATCGGCTACGAGCCGGAGGCGGCGGTGTATCATGAGGTCGATTGGAACCGGTTGACGGAAGAATTTTTCCGCGCGCGCCATCGCCAACAGGGCGCTAGCCGGTATCTCTACAAACATCAGTCGTTGTTGTTGATCACCGGGAATTTAGTCCGCGCGGTCGTCGCCTACGGCTGGTATTCCCTCTGCGGTGTGATGCGCAAAAGATATCGCGCCAAGGGGCGCCTTTTTCACTATGGCGCGATGCTCGAGCAGGCGGTGAAAGGCCCGAAAGCCCAGGCGCACGGTTGAGCAGCCGCGATCGAAACATATCTTTGTGAGCGCCAACGCTTTACGAATTCCGACGGTCTCGGCGATCGTGGTGTGCTTCAACGAAGAGGAACGCATCCGCGATTGTCTGGAAAGCCTCCGCTGGTGCGACGAGATCGTGGTCGTCGATGCCTTCAGTACGGATCGCACGCCGGAAATTTGCCGTGAGTACACGGATCGATTCATTCAGCGGCCGTGGGCGGGGTACCGGGACCAGAAAGCATTCGCCCATTCTCAAACCAGCGGCGATTGGGTTTTCCTGGTGGACTCCGACGAGCGGGTCACGGCGGAGTTGCGAGCGGAAGTCAAAGACGCGCTCGCCCGCGACGGCGGGCGTTATGTCGGGTATGCGGTGCCGCGTTTGGTTCACTATCTCCACCGCTGGTGGCGCCGCGGCGGCTGGTATCCCGACTATGATGTCCGTCTCTTTCAGCGCGAGCGCGCGACCTGGGGCGGCACCGACCCGCATGAAAAAATTCTCGTCGACGGCGCCGTGCGCCGGCTGCGCCATCCACTGCATCATTTTTCCTATCGTAATATCGACGATCACCTACAGCGCATTAATCGCTTCACGTCGATCTCATCGCGCGAGGCGAAAGGAAAAGGCGACCGCTGGCGCTTGAGCGACGCTTTGTTGCGGCCGGCTGTGCGTTTTTTTCGCTCGTATATTATCAAGCGCGGTTTCATGGAAGGCTTTGCCGGGTTTTACGTCGCGGTGACTGCGGCGGTTTACGTTTTTCTCAAGTATGCTAAGCTCTGGGAACTCGAGCTGGAGGAGAAGAAAAAACTTGGGCGGAAGCGATGAACCCCGCCTGTTGAAAATTCTGCACATCGATCCTGAGAAAAACTGGGGCGGCGGCGAGGCGCAGGTTTTCGGCCTGCTGGCGTATCTTTCCGGCAAGGGACATCACAACGTGCTTTTGGCTCATCCGCGCGGTGTTCTCTTTGAGCGCTGCCGAGCTCTCGACGTGCAACTTCGGCCCCTCTCGATGCGCAACGATCTGGATGTGCGGGCGGTGGCGGGGCTGAGGAAATTGATTCGCGGTGAAGAATTCGACATCGTGCATTTTCATACCAAGCGCGCCCATGCGCTTTCGCTCTGGCTACCACGCCGCACGAAGAAACCGAAATATGTAGTGACCCGCCGGATGGATTATCCTGAACGCGCCGGTTGGTACACCGACCTCCTGTACAACCGCCGGGTCGACGGCGTAATCGCGATTTCGGCGGCGATCGCGGCGCTTTTACGCCAGGCAGGCGTGCAAGAGAACCGAATTCGCCGGATTTCGAGCGGCGTTGATGCGGCGCGTTTCGATCGGCCCATTGAATTGAACGAGGTGAGAATCATCGGCTGTATCGGAGTCCTCGAGGAGCGCAAGGGGCAGCGGTTCTTGATCGAGGCTGCGGCGCAACTGAAATCACGAGGATTGAAATTGGAGTATCGCTTTGCCGGCGACGGTTCGTTGCGCGGCGAGCTGGAAAATCAGGCGAAGCGGCTCGGGATTGACGCCGAAACGCGCTTTTTGGGTTTCGTCGCCGACACGGCGAAATTTTTGACGGGCGTCGATCTGATAGTCATGCCGTCGCTCTTTGAAGGATTGGGGGTCGCCGCGCTCGAGGCGATGGCCGCCGGCAAGCCCATCATCGCGGCGCGCGTCGGCGGTCTGGCGGAATCGATTGTCGATGGCGACACTGGCATCCTTGTGCCGCCCGGAGATGCGCAAGCGTTGGCCGATGCCATCGCCCGCGTTGCAGGGTCACCTTCGTGGGCTGGCGCGATGGGCCGGCGTGGACGGGAGCGTGTACTGAGCCACTTTACACTCGAGCAGATGGCGCTTCAGAATGAGACTTATTACTACGAACTATTGACTTGAGCGTTCATGAATCCGCTCCTTGCCGTCGTTGAAAAATTCCGCGCCATGCACCTGCTGGTCGTTGGCGATCTGATGCTCGATCGATTTGTCTGGGGCGAAGTGGATCGTTTATCACCGGAGGCTCCTGTGCCGGTGCTCCGCGTGGTCTCGGAAAGTTTCAGTCTCGGCGGCGCGGCCAACGTGATCCACAATATCTGCGCGTTAGGCGGCAGCGTGACCGCTTGCGGCATTGTCGGACGGGACGAGGCGGGCAGGCGGATCGTCAAAGCGTTACAAAGAGTCGGCGCGTCGACCGCCGGCGTTCACATCGACCGACAGTTTCAAACCATCGAGAAAAGCCGCATTATCGCCAGTCCGCACCATCAACAAATCGTGCGGCTGGACCGCGAAGACCTCAAGCCCGTAGGCGAAAGCACGGCGAAGCGGCTCGCGGGTTTTATTGCTACCCACGCGTCGCGTTTTGACGCGATCGTCGTCTCCGACTACGGCAAGGGCGCGGTGCGCGGGGAAACTTTGGCCGCAATTGCGCGCGTGGTAGGGAAACGCAAACTCTGCGTCATCGATCCGAAGAAGGAGAACTATGATCGCTATCGTTTGCCCGCCGTGCTGACGCCGAACAAGAACGAAGCCAGCGAAGCGTCGGGGATCGCCATCGTCGACGAAGCGAGTCTCAACGCAGCCGGTAAAAAGCTCCTGCGCAAATGGCGCGCCGCCGCCGTGCTGATCACCCGGGGCGCGGAAGGCATGAGTCTGTTTCGCCCGCACGCGCCGGTCAAAAATTTTTCCACCGCAGCGCGCGACGTGTTCGACGTCACCGGCGCCGGCGACACGGTGGTGGCGGTGTGCGCGCTGGCGCTGGCGAGCGGCGCCGGCTACGATAATGCTGCGGTCCTGGCCAATCTCGCTGCCGGTTTCGTCGGCGACGAAGTCGGTACGGTGGCGGTGAAGAACGAGCAGCTCAGACGGGCAATCAAGGAAAAATCATGAAAAGCATGACCGGTTACGGCGAAGCGTCGCAGAACGTTCGCGGGGTTAAGATCACGGTTCAGATTCGCAGTCTTAACCATCGGCATCTTGACATGCAGTTGAGAGTGCCGCGCGAGTATCTGGCCTTCGAGGAGGAAATCCGCAAGGCGATCCGCGAGCGGGTTGCGCGCGGCAGGATCGACCTGTTCGTTAACCGCTACGGCGCTAAGGCCCAGGCACGAAAGCTGGAAATGGACACGGAATTGGTCGGGCAATATATCTCGGGACTGAAGCAGGTTCAGAAAAAATATCGCCTCGCGGGGGAATTCGGTGTTGCGATGTTGACTCACGTGAACGACCTGTTTCACGTTCGCGAGGTCGAAGCGGATCACGGCGGCGAGCGCGAAGCGCTGGTAAGGGCGCTCGGCGCGGCTCTGAGAAAGCTCGAGCGGTCGCGCGAGCGCGAAGGCGCTCAATTGAAAGCCGACATGGACGGACAGATCGAGCACATTCGGCAAATCGCTCTGGCGCTGGAGGAGCGCGCGGCGGAAAACGGCTCTCGCTCCGGGAAGACCGCTGCTGATAATCAGAACGGCGGTCGTGACGTAACGGACGCTGCCACAACAGTTTCAAAAGGGGATATCAACGAGGAGATCGTCCGGCTGAAAACCCATGTCGCGGCGCTGGCCCGTGTGACTCGCGAGCGCGAGCCGGTGGGCAAGAAAATCGATTTCATGCTCCAGGAGGTCAACCGCGAGCTCAACACGATCAGCTCGAAAGTTCCCAATCTGCCGGTAATTCAGCTCGTCCTGGAAGGCAAGGAGCGGGTCGAGAAAGTCCGCGAGCAAACCCAAAACATCGAATGAGCCAGGCGGTCACACCCATCGCCAGACGCGAGGGGATCATTTTTATTCTTTCCGCGCCTTCCGGAGCCGGGAAGACCACTCTTTATCACGGCCTCCGTAAGCTCCATCCCGAGATTCAATTGTCTGTGTCCTGCACCACGCGGGCGCGGCGCAAGGGTGAGATCAACGGCCGTGATTATTGGTTCATTGCCGCCGCCGAATTCGAGCGCATGAAAGCTCGCCGCGAGTTCGCCGAGTGGGCGAGCGTTCACGGCAACTCCTACGGCACGCCGCGAAGACCACTCGATCGGAGCATCGCGTTGGGGCGGGACATTTTTCTCGACATCGACGTCCAAGGCGCGCGCCAGATTAAGGATGCTTATCCGAGGGCGGTATCGATCTTTCTGTTGCCGCCTTCCATGCGCGAGCTGCGCCGCCGTTTATCGGCGCGCGGCACCGACGGGGCGGAGATTATCCGCCGGCGCCTGGCCAACGCTCAGGATGAAATCAAAGAGAGAATCCACTATGATTACTATGTGGTGAACCGTGAAGTAAGCAAGGCGGTGCGCGAGCTGAGCGCGATCGTCAAAGCCGAGCGCGCGAAGGTCGCTCGGGTGAGGGAATGGCGGCTCGGCTCGCTGCGACGGTGATAACGCCGATCAAGTCATGGCCAAAGACGGCAAAATCAACGATCTTGTCGAGAAAGTGCAGGCCTATTATCCCGCCGCGGACGCCGAGCTTTTGCGGCGTGCTTACGATTTTTCAGCCCGGGTGCACCAGGGGCAAAAACGCCTGTCGGGAGAGCCCTACCTTATTCATCCGCTCGCGGTCGCTGACATCATTGCCGACCTGAAGCTCGATGTCCCGAGCGTTGCCGGCGGGTTGCTGCACGATACCGTCGAAGACACCCTGACGACTCTGGATGAGATCAAGGGGCTTTTCGGTCGCGAGATCGCCGCGCTGGTCGACGGCGTAACCAAGCTGGGCCGCACCAATTTCAACAGCCGGGAAGAAAAGCAGGCGGAAAATTTTCGCAAGATGCTGCTCGCGATGGGCAAGGACGTGCGCGTAATCCTGATCAAGCTCGCCGATCGCGTGCACAACATGCGCACCCTCGATCACATGCCGCCCGACAAGCAGATTCTCACGGCCCAGGAAACCCTCGACATTTACGCGCCCCTGTCGCACCGCCTCGGCATCGCCTGGATCAAGAGCGAGCTCGAGGATCTGTCGCTCAAGTATCTGCATCCGGAAATTTATTACCAGCTCAAGCGCAACGTCGCTAAGAAAAAAACCGACCGGGAAAAATACACGGAAGAGGTCATCTCGATCATCACCAAAAAGCTCGACGCCGAAGGCATCGAAGCCGAGGTGACGGGACGGCCCAAGCACTTTTTCAGCATCTACCAGAAAATGGAGAGCCAGAATCTGCTCTACGATCAGATTTACGATCTAGTCGCCTTTCGTATTCTGGTCGATACCCAGCGCGAATGTTACGAAGCTCTGGGCGTGGTTCATGCGCAATGGCGGCCGGTGCCGGGGCGTTTCAAGGACTACATCGCGCTGCCCAAGATCAACATGTATCAATCGCTGCACACAAGCGTAATCGGGCCCTACGGTGAGCGCATCGAGATCCAGATCCGCACCCACGAGATGCACCGCGTTGCCGAGGAAGGCATCGCCGCCCATTGGCGCTACAAAGAGGGAGAGGAATTTCAGGTCAGCGACATTCAGAGATTCGCCTGGCTGCGCCAGCTCCTCGAATGGCAGGAGAATTTGCAGGACCCGCAGGAATTTCTGCACAGCCTCAAAGAAGACCTGTTCTCTACGTCGATGTACGTGTTCACGCCCAAGGGGGACTTGCTCAATTTTCCCAAGGGCTCCACGGTCATCGATTTCGCCTATAGGATTCACTCCGAGGTGGGACATCACTGCTCCGGCGCGCGAGTGAACGGTCAGTTGGTTTCGCTCAAGTATATTCTCCGCAGCGGCGACACGGTGGAGATTATCACGACTCAACAGCAGGCGCCGACCCGGGACTGGCTTAAATGGGTCAAGACACCGCGCGCGAAGGCGAAAATTCGCAATTGGCTCAAGACGCAACAACGCGAGCGCAGCGTGGTTTTGGGTCGTGAGATATTCGACGGTGATCTGCACCGTTATCAGATGGACTACGCGGTGTTACAGGGCGCCGGCAAAATTGCATGGCTCGCCAAAGAACTTGGGTTGAAGGACGAGGAAACGCTGCTCTCGGCGATTGGCTATGGCCGGATCACGACACGGAGCGCGCTCGGCAAACTGGTGCCGGCGGAGAAGCTCGATGCTGGACCGAAAAAAGCCGGCGGCGCGCTGGAGTCGCTCTTCCGGCTGGTATCCAAACAGAAGCGCGGCCTGGGAATTCGCGTGAAGGGCGTGGATGACGTGTTGGTGCGTTTCGCCCAGTGCTGCCATCCGTTGCCGGGTGAACACATCGTTGGATTTATTACCCGCGGGCGTGGCGTGACAGTCCACACTGTGGGCTGCCCGACTGTGCTAGAAAGCGATCCACACCGTAAAATCGATGTCAGCTGGGAAGAAGCCGAGCCGCTGCCGCGGCCGGTCAAGATCGAAGTTACCTGTGTCGATCAGCCGGGGCTTCTCGCTGCCATCAGTTCAGCGATTACCAGCGCGGAGGCCAATATCGCGCGCGCGCAGATACGCACGTTCTCCAGTCAGCGCGCAGTCAACACCTTCGAGGTGATGATCAAGGATTCGCAGCATCTGCAGCGCGTGCTACAGAATATTTCCAAAGTAAAGGGAGTCTACAAAGCGGTTCGCGGGCGCGGCAGGACGGGCGCGAACGTGGAACTAGATCGCGCCCAAAAAGAGGAACTGCACTGACGGATTCAAGCGACTTTTTGCACGCGGCCGGAATGAATGCAGTCGGTGCAAACTAGCGCTCGCTTCACTTGACCGTCGAACTTGGCGCGCACGCGCTGCAGGTTGGGTCGCCAGAGCCGCTTGCTTTTGTTGTTCGCGTGACTCACGTTGTTGCCGACCGAGCGGCCTTTGCCGCAGATTTTACAAATTCTCGCCATCTTTGATCCTTTCGATAATCTCAGTTGTAGAAAATCCTTCTAAGTAGGGAATCACCGCAACCCGCCCGCCGTTCTGCGCAACCACATCCGCCCCGATAATCTTGTCCGATTCCCAGTCGCCGCCTTTGGCCAAAACGTCCGGCTTAATCGCGCTGATCAAACCGTATGGATCGGGCTCGTCGAAAACGACGACGTAGTCTACCATCTCCATGGCGGCGATCAACTCAATGCGATCGGTTTCGGGCATGATCGGTCGGCGCGGGCCTTTGATACTTTTCACCGATCGATCGCTGTTGAGCGCGACGATCAAGAGATCGCCCTGGGCCTTCGCTTCACGCAACGTGTGAACGTGGCCGCGATGAAGCAGATCAAAGCAGCCGTTGGTAAAGACCACCGACTTGCCCTGGGCTTTTGCCCGAACGGCGATCTCGGCCAACTCGCCGGCGCTCTTGAGCTTCCCGGACACATCTTTGAGGTAGCATGATAAACTGCTGTTTTCAATTAACATTCGTGGTTTTCATAAGCTTGACCGCGGCGATAAATTTGGTTAAGGTCGAAGTCGCATCGAGTTTCACATCTTTTTGATTTCTTGCCAAATTAGCTAGGAGGCCAGCATGGAATACCAGGATCTGCGCGATTGGATCCAAATCGCCGACGAGATGGGCGAGCTTAAAACTTTGAAAGGCTGTGATTGGAATCTCGAGATCGGCGCGATCACCGAGCTGGTGGCGCACAAAGAGGACGGTCCGGCGGTCCTGTTCGAGGACATCAAGGGTTATCCGAAGGGTTACCGGGTTTTGTCGAATTCGCTGTCGTCACGCAAGCGGCTGGCGCTCACCCTGGGTCTGCCGTCGGGTGAGACCAAGATGGACTTCGTCAAAATCTGGAAGGACAACTACAAGAAGATCAAGCCGATTCCTGCCAAGTTCGTCAAGAAAAGCGGGCTTTTCGATAACGTCTACAAAGAAGGCGATATCGACATGTTCAAGTTTCCGACGCCGAAATGGCACGACAAGGACGGCGGCCGCTACATCGGCACCGGCAGCGTCGACATTACCCGCGATCCGGATGAAGGGTGGGTCAACTACGGCACCTACCGGGTCATGATCCATGACAAGAACAAGGTCGGATTTTATATCTCTCCCGGCAAGCATGGCCGCATCCAGCGGGAAAAATATCAGCAGAGCGGCAAGCCGTTCAAAATGGCCATGTCGTTCGGCCATGATCCGCTGACTTTTCTCGCCGGCAGCATCGAAGTTCCCTACGGCGTGCCGGAATATGAATTCATCGGCGGGTTGCGCGGCGAGCCCTTCGAAATGATCGAAGGCGAATATTCCGGCCTGCCGATTCCCGCCAACTCCGAAATCGTGATCGAAGGCGACGTGCATTTCGATGCACCGACTACCGAAGGACCGTTCGGCGAGTGGACCGGTTATTACGCCAGCGCTGAGCGCGCCGAGCCTTGGGTCGAGGTGAAACGGCTTTATCATCGTAACGATCCGATCATTCTCGGCTCGCCTCCGGGGAGGCCGCCGGCAGAACTCGGCTGGTACCGCTCATATCTTCGCTCCGCGCTGATTTGGGACGAAATGGAAAAAGCCGGCGTGCCGGACGTGAAGGGCGTTTGGCTCACGGTTTCCGGCGGCAGCCGTTTGATGATGGTGGTTTCGATCAAACAGCGCTATCCGGGCCATGCCAAGCAGGCGGCGGTCATCGCTTCGCAGTGTCACGCCGGCGCGTATCTCGGCCGCTTTGTCGTGGTCGTCGACGATGACATCGATCCGTCGAATACCGACGACGTGATCTGGGCGATGTCGAGCCGCTGCGAGCCCGAGCAGGATATCGACATCCTCCGGCGCTGCTGGAGCGGGCCACTCGATCCGGTCATCCACCCGACCAAGAAGGGCTTCAACTCCCGCGCGATCATCGACGCGACCCGTCCCTATGAATGGATGAAGGACTTCCCGGCGGTGGCCGAATCGCCGAGAGAAGTGCTCGACGCCACGGCGAAAAAATGGGGCGCCGAACTGTTCGGGACCAACGGCAAAAAATAGCGACGACAGAATTTCTGCAATAAAGGCAAGCCGATCGAACAGTGATCGGCTTGCCTTTTTTTATGCCGGAAAAATGCGGCGCAGCGAAGCCACGAAGTTCTCGTTTACGAAGCCAGGTCGATCACCACATTCGTCGGCTTGCCTTTTCTCAGCACATCCAGTTTGAGCTGGGACTGCGGTTGGACGGATTGGACCAGCGACTCGAGTTCATCGAGCGATGTGACCTTCCGGTCGTTGGCTTTGACGATGATCGCCGCGCCAGCGGGCATTACTTCGGCGACGATCATGCCGGCGGATTGACTGCTGTCGAACAGACCCGCCAGCTCGGCGGTCAATTCCTGCGCCTGAATTCCTAGGCGCGTTTGAGTCTGCTCGGCGCGGGTGGGTTGGACTGGCATGCTCTTGGCTCCCGCAAGCACCTGGGCGGACGCGAAGATCGGTGCCTTCATCCGGAGCGCGATCGCGATGGCGTCGCTCGGGCGGCTGTCCACCTGCAAGTTTTTTCCTTTGGACTCCACCAACAGAAAGGCGATGAACGTGTCGTTGCGCAGCTCGGAAATCACGACGCGCTTCAGCTTTGCGTCCAAGGCTTGCAGCAGATTGCCGATGAGATCGTGGGTGAGCGGTCGCGGAAGTTTGACGTTTTCCAGCGCAATCGCGATCGCCCGCGCTTCGGGTGCGGCGATCCAGATCGGCAGGAGCTTTCTGTCGGACACAGTTTCCAGAATCACGACCGGCGCTTGAGTGGCGGGATCGAGCACAAGGGTTTTGACTCTGGTTTCGACCAACGCAGAATTCTGCGCTGCGTGAGCCGGCGCGATCATGAGCGAGAGCAAGATGAGCCAAGAGCAACTTTTAGTGGTCATCGGAACCTCCGCGCTTTTCCGTCCGGATTCAGCGGGCCCTTCGCGAATTATCGGCTACGGCAAAATCCTGTCAATGGCGGAGCTTGCCTTGACCGGTAGCAATGGTCTCAGTATGGTCGTGAAAGCGAGCTGACGGTGAAAATTCAAATTCTTTCCGATGTGATGGCGAGCCGCATCGCCGCCGGCGAGGTGGTCGAGCGGCCGGCGTCGGCAGTGAAGGAGCTGATCGAGAATTCACTCGACGCCGGCTCCACCGAAATTTTCGTCGCCGTGGAAAAAAGCGGCACCGTGCTCATCCGCGTCGCCGACAACGGCGAAGGTATGGGGCCGGAAGATCTTGCGGTCGCGGTCGAACGGCACGCCACGAGCAAGCTCCGCACCGAAGCGGATTTGTTTCGCATCGCCACTCTCGGTTTTCGTGGTGAAGCGCTGCCGAGCATCGCGTCAGTATCCAAGTTTGAGATTGTCTCGCGGCCCAAGGGCGCGGCAAGCGGGTATTTACTGCGCTCGGAGGGAGGAGACCGGAAGGATTTCCTCCCGGCGGCGGCCGCGCAGGGAACGAACGTCACCGTGCGCGATATTTTTTTCAATGTGCCCGCGCGGCGGAAGTTTTTGAAATCCCCGCCGACCGAGTTGAGCCATATCTGCGATGCGCTCAATCGCATGGCGCTCGCCCATCCCGCGGTGCATTTCCGTCTCGAGCATGACGGGCGCACGGTCGGCGACTATCCCGCAGTCAGTGCCGCGCGCGACCGGCTGCGGCAGGTTTTGGGGCGCGAGGTCGCCAAAGACGTGGGGCCGTTCAGCTCAGAACAGGGAGATCTGTCGGTCCACGGCTTTTTGAGCACGGCGCCGGCGTCGTTTCCCAACGCGCGCTATCTTTTCACCTACGTGAACCGGCGTTACGTGCGCGACAAGGTGCTCACCCATGCGATCCTTCAGGGCTACGAAAATCTTTTGATGAAAGGGCAGTATCCCGCGGTCGCGCTGTTTCTCGACATGCCATTCGAAGAGGTTGACGTGAACGTGCATCCGGCCAAATACGAAGTGCGTTTTCGCCGCCAATCCGAGGTGCATGAGGCGGTGGCGCGCGCCGTTCGGCGGGTGCTGAAACAGGAAGCCAAGGAGCCGACCGCGCGCGCGGGTTTCGAGACGCCGGCGCGGTTTGTCGGTGTGAGCGAGATGGCGCT
>Ga0310810_10000497_pt1 | contig 39883 bp, 52 predicted proteins | sample NCmetagenome_FD_207641 | JGI IMG/M metagenome (GOLD analysis project Ga0310810, IMG submission 207641) | Soil microbial communities from experimental microcosm in Duke University, North Carolina, United States - NC | ecosystem: Engineered > Artificial ecosystem > Soil microcosm > Unclassified ...
ATCCACGGCATCCGCGTCGAAGGCAGCGACAAGGCGGGTCTCGGCGGCCGCATCGCGCGCACGCTCGCCGAGGCGGGCATCAGCTTCCGCGGCATGCAGGCGAGCGTGATCGGGCGGAACTTCCTTTCCTTCATCGCGCTCGACACGCCGGAGGACGCGGCGAAGGCGGTGAAGGTGCTGCGCAAGCTTTAGCGGACCTTGTAGATCTCGTCGTAGAAGGCGCCGCGCCACACGAGCAACGAGGCGCGCCGCTCGCCGGGCTCCGTGGTGAGCAGCGCCTGCTCGGCGCCGGCGCGCCATTTCTGGACGTGCGCCTTCTCCGTCCGCTCCTCGACGGGGGCGGTGCCGAAGTGCTGGCCGGCCAGCTTGGCGAAGCGCGCCGCATAGCGGCTCTCGAAGCGCACGTCGAACGCCTGGACGGCGTCGCCCTTGAGGTAGACCGTGACGCGCACGTCGACGCCGTTCAGCCTGGCGCGCGAATCGTCGCAGCGCCGGTCGGCGGCGCGGCTTTCCCACTGCAGCGGCTGGCAGTGCGCGCTCGGCAGCCGCTCCTTCACCGCGCTCTCGGCTGCGCCGAGCACGAGGCCATCGATCGCCAGGGGCGGCGGCGCGCCGTGGGCGAGGAGCGGCGCGAGAACGAGGAGGAAAGCGCTAGGCCGCAAGTTTCTTCGCTCCCGGCTCGGTGACCTCGTGGCTCGCCGGCCGCGCCTTGATGCGCAGGTCCTTCAGCTCGACGCGCTCGCGAGCCGCGTTGCGGAACGCCTGGTCGCGCCCGGTCAGGTACTGCGGCGGCCAGTATTGCCCCGTGTGCTGGTACCAGGCCGACGCCTGGAGCGTGAAGTACGGGTTGGCGAGGTGCGGGCGGGCCAGCGCCACGAGATCGGCCTTGCCGGAAGCGAGCAGCGTGTTCACCTGGTCCGCGCTCGTCACGGCGCCGACGGTCATGGTGGCGATGCCGACCTCGTTGCGCACCCAGTCGGCGTACGGCGCCTGGTACATCCGGCCATACACCGGCTTCTGGTCCGGTACGGTCTGGCCCGTGGAGCAGTCGATCATGTCGCAGCCCGCTTCCTTCAGCATGCGGGTGAGCGCGATCAGGTCCTCGCCCGCGAGCCCGCCCGGCGCCCAGTCGGTGGCCGAGATGCGCACCGACATCGGCTTCGCCTCGGGCCAGGCTTTGCGGCAGGCGGTGAACACCTCGAGGGGAAAGCGCATGCGGTTCTCGATGCTGCCGCCGTACGCGTCCTTCCTCTGGTTGGTGAGCGGCGAGATGAAGCTCGCGAGCAGGTAGCCGTGCGCCATGTGGATTTCCAGCATGTCGAAGCCGGCCTGGTCCGCGAGGCGAGTGGACTTTTCGAATTGCTGGATGATTTCCAGCATCCCGGCGCGGGAGAGCTCGCGCGGCACCTGCGAAATGCCCTCGTAATACGGCAGCGGCGAGGCCGAGACCACGGGCCAGTTGCCGCCCTCGAGCGGATGGTCGATGCGCTGCCAGCCAAGCTGCGTCGAGCCCTTGCGCCCGGAATGGCCGAGCTGCATGCACAGCTTCGCCTTCGAATGGGTTTTGCAGAACTGCACTATCCGTTTGAAGGCATCACGCTGCGTTTCATTCCAGAGCCCGGTGTCTCCCGGCGAGATGCGCCCTTCGGGCGAGACGCAGGTCATCTCGACGTAGACGAGGCCGGCGCCGCCGATGGCGCGGCTGCCGAGGTGCACGAAGTGCCAGTCGCCGGGCACGCCGTCGACCGCCGAGTACTGGTCCATGGGCGAGACGACGACGCGGTTCTCCACCGCCATGCCGCGCAGGCGGAACGGCGTGAACATCGGCACCGGCGGGTTCTCCAGGTCGATCTCGAAGCCCTGGTTCTTCACCGTTTGCGCGAACCAGCGGTGCACCTTGCGCACGAACGCCTCGTCGCGCAGCTCGAGGTTCTCCCAGGTGATCTGCTTCGAGCGCGACATGACGCCGAAGGCGAACTGCTCGGGCGCCATGTCCCAGTAGCGCTTCATGTGCTCGAACCAGGCGAGCGACACGTTGGCCGCGTGCTGCGTCTTCTCGACCTCTTCGCGTCGGGCAGTGTCGTACAAGCGCAAGGCATTCCGGACTTCATTTTCTTTTTTGAAGCATTCAAACAAGGCGATGGCGTCCTCCATCGCCAGCTTGGTGCCCGAGCCGATCGAAAAGTGCGCGGTCGCCTTGGCATCGCCCACCAGCACCGCGTTGTCCTTCACCCAGGTGCGGTTGGTGATGTTCGGGAAGTTGCGCCACAGCGAGCGGTTGGCGATCAGCGGATGGCCGTCGAGCTCCTCGGCGAACACGCCCTCGAGCACCGGCAGCATCTCCTGCTCCGACAGCTTGTCGAAGCCGAAATTGCGCCAGGTCTCCTCGCCCATCTCGATCACCCAGGTGGAGCGCTGCGGCTCGTACTGGTAGCAGTGCGCGAGCACGATGCCCTGCGGCGTCTCGCGGAAGAAGTACTTGAACGCGTCGAGCGGCCGCGTCGAGCCGAGCCAGGTGAACTTGTTCGAGCGCAGGTCCACGCTCGGCTGGAAGTGCTCCTTGTGCTTCTCGCGGATCCTGGAGTTGATGCCGTCGGCGACCACGATCAGATCCGAATCGGCGAACTCCGGCAGGTCGTCCACCTCGCGCTGGAAGCGCATCTGCACGCCGAGCTCGCGGCCGCGGTCCTGCAGGATGTTGAGCAGCGCGACGCGCGAGCAGCCGCAGAAGCCGTTGCCCCCCGAGCGCATGACGCGGCCCTTGTACACCACGTCGACGTCGCCCCAGTAGGCGAAGCGCCGGCGGATGCGCTCGTAGGTGACGAGGTCGTAGGCCTTGAAGGTGTCGAGCGTCTGGTCGGAGAACACCACGCCGAAGCCGAACGTGTCGTCCGGGCGGTTCCTCTCGTAGACCGTGATGTCCCAGCGCGGCCAGGCCTTCTTCGCCAGCATCGCGAAGTACAGGCCGCCGGGACCGCCTCCGATAACGGTTACTTTCATGATGGGATCACCGCCGTCGCTTCGATTTCCAGGCGCGCCTGGTCCTCGACCAGGCCGCTCACCTGCACCACCGCCATCGTCGGGTAGTGTCGCCCCATCAGCTCGCGGTAGGCGGCGCCGACTTCCCTGAGCGAGGCCAGATACTCCTGCTTGTCGAGCACGTACCACGTGAGGCGCACGATGTGCTCGGGGCTGCCGTTCGCTTCCTTCAGCACGGCGATGATGTTCTGCAAGGCCTGCCGGAACTGCCCGGCGAAGGAGCGCTCGCGCCATTCCCCCTGGCCGGTCCAGCCGACCTGCCCGGCGATGAACACCAGCTCGCCGCGCGCGGCGATGCCGTTCGAGAAGCCTTTCGGACGCGCCCAGCCGGGCGGCTGCAGGAATTTCATCTATGCGCTCCTCAGCTTGAACCGCTGCAGCTTGCCGGTCTCGGTGCGCGGCAGCGTGTCGACGAACTCGATCGCGCGCGGGTACTTGTAGGGCGCGATCACCTTCTTCACGTGCTCTTGCAGGGTTTTCGCCGTCGCATCGTCTTTGGAAAAATCCTTTTTCAGCACCACGAACGCCTTGACGATGGTGCCGCGCTCCTCGTCGGGCCAGCCGACCACGCCGCACTCCGCCACCGCCTCGTGGCCGAGCAGCGCCGACTCGACCTCGGGCCCGGCGATGTTGTAGCCGGCCGAGATGATCATGTCGTCGGTGCGCGCCTGGTAGAAGAAGTAGCCGTCCTCGTCGCGCAGATACGCGTCGCCGGTGATGTTCCAGCCGTCCTGCACGTAGTTCGCCTGCCGGTCGTCGGCGAGGTAGCGGCAGCCGGTCGGCCCCTTCACCGCGAGACGGCCGACCTCGCCGGGCTTGCAGAATTCGTTCCTTTCATTGAGCACCGCGGCCCGATAGCCGGGAATCGCGTAGCCGGTGGCGCCGCGGCGCACTCGCTCGGGCGTGTGCGAGATGAAGATGTGCATCATCTCGGTCGAGCCGATGCCGTCGATGATCTCGATGCCGGTGGCCTGCTTGAACAGCTGCCGCGTGGCGTCGGGTAGCGCTTCGCCCGCGGATACGCAGGTCCGCAACGAGCTAAGGTTTGCCTTATTCGCCAAACCCGCCATCTGGCGGTACATGATCGGCGAGGTGAAGCAGGTCGTCGCCCTGAAGCGCTCGATCGTCTGCAGCAGCGTCTCCGGGGTGTGCTTCTCGATGAGCACCGTCGAGGCGCCGAAGCGCATCGGAAAGCACAGCATCCCGCCCAGCCCGAAGGTGAAGGCGATCGGCGGCGTGCCGCAGACGATTTCGTCCTTGCCCATCTTCATGATCGAGCGCGGGAAGCAGTCGCACATGGCGACCACGTCGCGATGGAAGTGCACCGTGCCTTTCGGCTGGCCGGTGGTGCCCGAGGTGAAGGCGATGAGCGCGACGTCGTCCGCGGCGGTCGGCACGTTGCCGAAGGTCAGCGGCTGGCGCAGCGCCAGCTCGTCGAGCGAGTCGGGCGAGTCGTCGTACCAGTACTTGACGGTGCTCAAGGTGGGGCAGGACGGCAGCGCGAGCTCGAGCTCCTCCTGGAGCCGCTTGTCGCACAGCGCGTGGCTGATCTCCGCCTTGCGCACGATCTCGGTGAGCTCCTTGGCGCGCAAGAGCGGCATCGTGGCGACGCAGACCCCGCCGGCCTTCATGACCGCGAACCAGCAGGCGGCCATCATCGGGTTGTTCGGACCGCGCAGCAGCACGCGGTTGCCGGGCTTGAGGCCGAGCTCGCGCACCAGCGCGTTGGCGAGGCGGTTCGCCTGGGTGAAGAGCTGCGTGTAGGTGCACTCGCCGTCGACCGAGCGCAGCGCGACGCGGTGGCCGTGGCCGCGCGTCACCGGCTTGTCGAGCAGCTCGGCCGCGCAGTTCATGCGTGCCGGGTACTTGAGCTCCGGCAGGTCGAAGCGGAACTCCGGCCACAGGCTGCGCGGCGGCAGGTTGTCGCGCGCGAAAGTGTCGGTATGAGCGGTATAGGTCATTGCTTGAGCAGGTCCCGGGCGATGATCAGCTTCTGTACCTCCGTGGCGCCCTCGTAGATGCGCAGGGCGCGCACCTCGCGGTAGAGCCGCTCGACCGGATGGCCGCGCATGACGCCCAGGCCGCCGAGCAGCTGCACCGCGGCGTCGATCACCTGCTGCGCCGCCTCGGTGGCGTGCATCTTGGCCATCGCTGCCTCGCGGGTGACGCGCTGTCCTTTTACATCTCTTACCCAACCCGATCGGTAGGTGAGAAGCGCGGCAGCATCGATCGCGGTCGCCATGTCGGCGAGCTTGGCCTGCGTCATCTGGAAATCGGCGAGCGCCTGGCCGAACATGCGCCGTTCCCTCGCCCTCTTGAGGGCTTCATCGAGGGCGCGCCGCGCGAATCCGAGCGCCGCGCCGGCGACCGTGGTGCGGAAGACGTCCAGATTGCGCATGGCGAGCTTGAATCCACCACCCGGGTCGCCGATCAGCTCGCCCCTCGTGTTCTTCATTTTCAGGACCGCCATGGGGTGCGGCGCCACCACGTCGATGCGCTCGGCTGCGTCGAGCTCGCCCCTCTCGACCACGAACGCGCCGATGCCCTCGTCGGCCTTGGCGAAGACCACGTAGAAGTCGGCGATGCCGCCGTTCGAGATCCAGGTCTTGGTGCCTTCCAGGAGCCATCCGTTTCCGTCGCGCCTCGCGCGGGTTGCCAAAGCCTGGACATCCGATCCGGCGTCGGGTTCCGAAAGCGCGAAAGCGGCGATCTTCTCGCCCGCCGCCGCGGGAGCGAGGTAGCGCTTCTTCTGCTCGGCGGTGCCGGCGAGCGCGATCGGCCCGCTGCCGAGGCCTTGCATGACAAAGGAGAAGTCCGCCAACCCTGCGTGATAGGCGAAGACTTCTCGCAGCAGCGCGATGCTGCGCACGTCCGGCTTCTCGCTCGCCGCATGGTGCAGGTAGCCCGCGCAGCCGAGGTCCTGCACCAGCCGCTTGCAGATGGCATCGGCATCGTCGCCGTGCGCGTGGCCGAGGTTCTCGCGCGCCCAGGCGTCCGCCTCGCGCGCGAGCTTCTCGTGCCGCGCGTCGAAGAAAGGCCAGCCGTAATGCGCGAAGCGGTCCACTAGTCGCCTTCGAACGCCGGCTTGCGCTTGGCGACGAACGCCTCGTAGGCGCGCCGGAAATCCCGGTTCTGCATGAGGATCGCCTGCGCCTGCGCCTCCATCTCGATCGCCTCGTCGACGCCCGCGTTCCACTCCTGGTGCAGCATCTTCTTGGTCATCGCATGGGCGGCGGCCGGTCCCTCCGCCAGCGACTGCGCGAGCTCCATCGCCGCGGGCAGCGCCGGCTCGGCGAGCCGGTTGAAGAAGCCCCAGGCAAGGCCCTCTTCGGCGCTCATCGAGCGCCCGGTATAGAGGAGCTCCGCGGCGCGGCCCTGGCCGATGATCCGCGGCAGCATCGCGCACGCCCCCATGTCGCAGCCGGCAAGGCCGACGCGCACGAACAGGAAAGCGGTCTTCGCGTCCGGCGCGCCGATGCGCAGGTCGCACGCCATGGCGAGGATCGCCCCCGCGCCCGCGCATACGCCGTCGACCGCGGCGACCAGCGGCTGCGGGCAATGGCGCATTGCCTTCACCACGTCGCCGGTCATGCGCGTGAAATCGAGCAGCTGCGGCATGGTCATCTTGGTGAGCGGGCCGATGATTTCGTGCACGTCGCCGCCCGAGCAGAAGTTGCCGCCTTCGCCGCGAATCACGACCGCCTTCACGGAGTTGTCTTTCTCGAGCGCGTGAAAAAGATCGCGCAGTTCCCCATAAGACTCGAAGGTCAGCGGGTTCTTGCGCTCGGGGCGGTCGAGCGTGACCACGCCCACCTTGCCCTCGACGCGCCACTGGAAATGCTTCGGCTGCATCATTCGATCACCTCCACGGCATGGCTCTTCACCTTGGCGAGCAGCCGCAGCAGCTCGTCCTGCTCCTTGCGGCTCACGCCGGCGAAGAGGTCGACCACCCATTCCTCGTGCTCGCGCGCCATCTCGGCGAAGGCCTTGTCGCCGCTCTTGGTCAGGCGGATGCGGAAGGCCCGCCGGTCGGCGGGCTCGTCGAGCCGCTCGACCAGGCCCTCCTTCTCCAGCTGGTCGACGATCGCCGTGACGTTGCCGCCGGTCACCATCAGCAGGCGCGAGAGCTCGTTCATCTTCAGGCCCTCGGGGTGGCGCTCGAGCTGCGCCATCAGGTCGAAGCGCGGCAGCGTGGTGGCGAAGCGGCTCCTCAGGCGCAGCCGCACCACGCGCTCGATCATCTGCGTGCAGGTGAGGAGCCTGAGCCAGATGCGCAGCGCGCGGTGGTCGTCGGCGCGGGCGATGGTCTCGCGGTCGGCCATACTAGAAGCCTAAATACATTAGGCTTCAAGTATTTGTCAATCGTCCTTCGGCAGCCTGTGGATCACGTAGGCGTTGTGCGCCGCGGCAGCGCAGGTGATGCCGTCCACGACCACCAGCAGGTCGTGCGACACCTCGGCGTAGTTCTGCAGGACGAGCAGCGTCACGCCCGCCTTCACGGCGATGAACCCGTAGGGCCCGAGCGCGTCCAGCAGGCCGCCGACGATCGGATTCTTCTCCTCCGCGCCGCGCGAGATGCCCTCCAGCGTGGTCGCCGCGTCGGCCGCCTGGCAGCCGACCAGCGCGCCCCGGCTGCCCAGCGCCGCGCAGCCGGACAGCAGGCACGCGGCGAGGACGGCGGCGGCTTTCAGGCCTTGCGCAGGAAATCAAAGTCGCAGCCGTGCTCGGCCTGCAGCACGTGCTGCATGTACAGCTGCGCATAGCCGCGGCGCGGCGTTTCCACGGGCGGCTTCCACGCCGCTTTTCTCTTCTGTAGTTCCTTTTCGTCGACCAGCAGGTCGATGCGCCGCTCGCGCACGGACAGGCGGATCCGGTCGCCGTTCTTCACCAGCGCGAGCGGCCCGCCCGCCGCGGACTCGGGCGACACGTGCAGCACGATGGTGCCGTAGGCGGTGCCGCTCATGCGCGCATCCGAGATGCGCACCATGTCCTTCACGCCGGCGCGCGCCAGCTTCGCGGGGATCGGCAGGTAGCCCGCCTCCGGCATCGCGTAGCCGGAGGTCGGCCCGGCGTTCTGCAGCACCAGGAAGTCGTCGGCATTGACGTCCAACCCGGGATCGTCGATGCGCGCGGACAGGTCATCCAGATTCTGGAACACCACCGCCCGGCCCTCGCGCTCGAAGAGCTTGGGATCGGCGGCCGAGCGCTTGAGGATCGCGCCGTTCGGCGCGAGCGAGCCGAAGAGCGCCACCAGCCCGCCCTCCTTCGACAGCGGCTCGCCGAGCGGCTTCACCACCGCGCGGTCGACCCACGCCGGCTCCCGTTCCAGCCGCTCGCCGAGCGTGATCCCGGCGACGGTCATGCACTCGAGATGCAGGAGCGGCGCGAGCTCGCGCAGCACCGCACCGATGCCGCCCGCGGCGTAGAGGTCGGACATGTAGTGCTGGCCGGTCGGCTTGAGATCGACCAGCACCGGCGTCGAGTCCGACAGCTCGTTGAGCCTTTTCAGAGAGATCGCCACGCCCGCGCGGCCGGCGATGGCCGTCAGGTGGATGATGGCGTTGGTCGAGCCGCCGATCGCGAGCAGCACGCGCAACGCGTTCTCGACCGACTTCTCCGTGATGATCTGGCTCGGCCGGATCGGCGAAGCGGCGAGCTCGACGGCGCGCTTGCCGCTCGCCTCCGCCGCGCGCAGCCGGTCGGCGTGCACCGCGGGGATCGCCGCCGTGCCAGGCAGCGCCATGCCAAGCGCCTCGGCGATCGACGCCATGGTCGAGGCGGTGCCCATGACCGCGCAGGTGCCGGCGGTGGTCGCCAGGTTGCCTTCGATGATCTCTATTTCCGAAGAAGAAACCTTGCCTGCGCGATGCATCGCCCAGAAGCGCCGGCAGTCGGTGCACGCGCCGAGGCGCTCGCCGTGGAAGGACGTCGGCATCATCGGCCCGGCGATCAGCTGGATCGCGGGCAGGTCGGCCGAGGCGGCGCCCATCAGCTGCGCCGGCACGGTCTTGTCGCAGCCGCCGATCAGCACCACGGCGTCCATCGGCTGCGCGCGGATCATCTCCTCGACGTCGATCGACATCAGGTTGCGGAACATCATCGAGGTTGGGCTGAGGAACACCTCGCCGAGCGACACGGTGGGGAACTCGACCGGCAGGCCGCCGGCCGCGAGCACGCCGCGCTTGACCGCCTCGATCAGCTCGGGGAAATGGCGGTGGCAGTTGTTGAAGCCGCTCTTCGAGTCGGCGACGCCGACCACCGGGCGCTCCAGCATCTCGCTCGAGTAGCCCATGCTCTTCGCGAAGGAGCGACGCAGGTAGAGGGAGAATGCCGGGTCGCCGTAGTTCGTCAGGCCACGCGCCAGGCCGTGCGGCTTCTTTTTCATAGCGGAAAGCGGGCTACCGGGACACCTGCAATGGGAAGGCGCAACCTTACCATCGCGCCCGCGTTCTCGTGCGGCGCGCGGGTTAGAGAAGTGACGTAGATCGTCTTCAGGTCCGCGCCGGCGAAGCACGGCATGGTGGGATTGGGCATCGGCAACGCGATGCGCTCGAGCAGCTCGCCTTCCGGCGACCAGCGGTTCAGGCACCCCGCCGAGACGCCCGCGCTCCAGTAGCCGCCTTCCACGTCGGTCGCCGCGCCGTCCGGTCGACCCGCGGCGTCATCCGGCGTGGCGATGATTTTCTCCGCGGACAGGATCCCGTTGGCATGCCGATAGCGCTTGATCCAGAAGAGGCTGCTGTCCGAGTGATACATCGTCGCGCCGTCGGCCGACCACGCGAGGCCGTTGGAGACCTTCAGCGCCGCGCTCTTTTTCTCTACCTTTCCGGAGGAATCTATGCGGTAAAGGCAGCCGGTCGGCCGCCGCCGCGTCATGTCGGCGTCCATCGAGCCGACCCAGAAGGCGCCGTCGGGCGCGACCTTGCCGTCGTTCAGCCGGTTGTGCTCGGGCTCGTCGTCGATCACCACGAAGCGCTCGCGCCCGCCGGTGCGCGGATCGAAGAAGTGCAGGCTGTGCTGCAGGGCGATCAGCAGCCGGCCGCTGCGGCAGAGACCCAGCGAGCCGATCGGCTCGGGCATCGGCCACGTGTCGAGCTTGCCGCTCGCCGGATCGAGGCGGTGCAGCGCCGGCGCCTGGATGTCGATGAACCACAGGCAGCCGTGCTCGGCATCCCACACCGGGCTCTCGCCGAGCTTGGTGCGGATCGGCAGGACCTCAAGCGCCATATTCGGCGCGCAGCAGCTTCGCGCCCTCGACCATGGCGCACATCTTGGCGAACGCCACGTCGCGCGGCAGGTATTTCATGCCGCAATCGGGAGCGACGATCGCGTCCTGCGGCTTGACGTACCGCAGCGCCCGTTTCACCCGGCTCGCCACCTGCTGCGGCGTTTCGACGTTCATGTCGCACAGGTCGATGCAGCCGATGAGGATCTTCTTGCCCGCCAGCGAAGCGAGCACCGAGCAGTCGAGGTTCGACTGCGCGGTCTCGATCGATACCTGCCGCACCGGCGAGCCGGCGAGCTCGGGCAGGAACGAATACCCGGACGGGCGCTCGTGGATGATCGCCGCGTAGCCGAAGCAGATGTGCACCGCCGTCTCGCCGTCGATGCCTTCCAGAGCCTTGTTCAGCGCCGCCAATCCATACTGGCGCGCCTTGTCCGGCCGCGCCTGCATGTACGGCTCGTCGACCTGCACGATGTCGGCGCCGGCGGCGAAGAGGTCGCGGATCTCCTCGTTCACCGCGGCGGCGTAGTCCATGGCCGCCTCCGCCGGCGAAGGGTAGTAGTCGTTCTGCGCCTGCTGCGACATCGTGAACGGGCCGGGAACGGTGATCTTCGTTTTCCTGAGCGTGCTCCTCTTGAGGAAGAGAAGATCGTCGACTTCCACCGGATGCCTGCGGCGTATCCGGCCGACAATGCGCGGCACCGGGTTCGGGTGCCCCGAGCGGTCGAGCGCGCTGCCCGGGTTGTCGATGTCGATGCCCTCCAGCGCCGTGGCGAAGCGGTTGGAATAGCTCTCGCGCCGGATCTCGCCGTCGGTGACGATGTCGAGCCCGGCGCGCTCCTGGTCGGCGATCGCCAGCAGCGTCGCATCGTCCTGCGCTTCTTTCAGGAGCTTCCCTTCGACGCGCCAGAGCTCGCGCGCGCGCACGCGCGGCGGGAAGCGGCCGGCGAGGCGCTTGCGGTCGATCAGCCATTCCGGCTGCGGATAGCTGCCGACGAGGGTGGTCGGAAATAGCACGTTCAGGTCCTCGCGAATCTCGGCGAAGTGCGCGCCAGCCGCTCCGGATCGACGCGGCCGCTGCGCTGAATATAGCTCCACGCGAAGTCGCGCGGCGAAAGCTTCATGTGCTCGGGGAAGCGGTCGTACCACGCGCCGCTCGAGTCGGCCGCGGCGACGAGCTTCTCGACGATCGGCCGGCGCGCGGCCTCGTAGCTTTGCAATGCACCCCCGAGGCGGGGCTCGGCGCGAAGGGCCTTCGTGAGCGCGATGGCGTCCTCCATCGCCAGGCGCGTGCCGGAGCCGATCGAGAAGTGCGCGGTGCGCAAGGCGTCGCCGATCAGCACGATGTTGCCGACGTGCCAGCGCTCGTTGCGCACGTTGGGGAAATTGCGCCAGATCGACTTGTTCGACACGAGCGGCGCGCCCTGCAGCACCGGCGCGTACACGCGCTCCAGGTACGCCCGGGTGTCGGCCTCCGGCATCGTCTCGAGCCCGGCACGCCGCCAGGTCGCCGCGTCGCACTCGACGACGAAGGTGCTCATGCCGGCCGAGTGCGGGTAATGGTGGACGTTGAACGTGCCGTGCTCGCTCTCGAGGAAGGTCTGGGTCAGCTTCTCGAAGCGCCGCGGCGTGCCGTACCAGGCGAACTTGTTCGAGCAATGCGCGATGCGCGTGCCGAAGTCGGCGCTGCGGCGCACGGTGGAGTTGGCGCCGTCGGCCGCGACGACCAGGTCGTATCCGGAGAGGTCGCCGACCGGCGTGTTGAATTCCGGATGCACGCCGACGCTCGCCGCCTGCCGCTGCATGAAGCGCAGGAAGTGCAGCCGGCCTATGGCATTGAAGCCGATGCCGTCGATGACCACGCGCACGCCGCGATGCACGACCACGAGATCGACCCAGGCTTCGAGCTCGGGCGTGATCAGGTCGTAGGTGGTCGGGTCGTCGGCGCGCAGGAACTCGAGCGCCCGGTCGGAGAACACCACGCCGAAGCCGAAGGTGGCGTCGGGCGGGTTCTGCTCGACGACCCGCACCTGCCACTGCGGCGCATGCCGCTTGGCGAGGTAGGCGAAATACAGGCCGGCCGGGCCGGCCCCTGCGACGAGAATCTTCAAGGCGGCGATTCTATTCGCTGGAGAGCAGCTCGATCGCCAGCTCGCGCAGCCAGCGGTTGCCGGGATCGCGCTCGAAGCGCTCGTGCCAGTGCACGGCGACCTCGGCGGGCGGGATGGCGAGCGGCGGCGGCAGCGACTTGAGGTTTCCCCGGCCCTCGAACACGCGCGCGACGCGCGCCGGGAGCGTAAGGATCAGGTCGGTGCGCTCGAGCACCATCGGCGCAACGGTGAAATGCGGCACGCGAAGCGCGATGCGGCGCGCGAGCCCGGCGCGCTCGAGCGCCTCCTCGATCACGCGGTGGCCGCCGCGATAAGTGACGAGCACATGCGAAGCGCCGAGGAAGGTCTTTCTCGTGAGACTCTTGAGCGGGTGGTCGGCGCGCATGAGACACACGTACGGATCGCGGAACAGCGCCCGCCGGCGGATCGGCGGCGCCAGCCCGGGCAGGAAGCCGATCGCGAGATCGAGCCCGCCGACCGCGAGCGCCGCGCCGATGTCGTCGACGTCGAGCGCGACCGCCTCCAGGTGCACGCCGGGCGCCTCGCGCTGCACCCGCTCGACGAGCGGCGGCAGGAACTCCACCTGGCCGACGTCCGACATGTAGAAGCGGAAAGCCCGCGTCGCCGCCGCCGGGTCGAAGCCCGGCCCGTGCGCGAGCGCCGATTCCAGCAGCGCGAGCGCCTGGCGCACCGGCTCGGCGAGCTCGCGCGCGAAGGGCGTCGCTTCCATGCCGCTAGGCGTGCGCAGGAAGAGCGCGTCGCCGAAGAGCTTGCGCAGCCGCGCGAGCGCGTTCGACACCGCCGGCTGGGTGAGGCCAAGGATCGCCGCCGCCGGCGTGACGCCGCCCTCGCGCAGCACCGCGTCGAACACGCGCAGCAGGTTGAGGTCGACGTCCCGAACATTCATGAGCGTGATTCATATCATGCATCCCATTGATTTGACAAATAAAGGGGCGCAGCCTACGCTCGCCCCTCCTACCGGAGGAGGGGACGATGAAAAGGACGCTTTGCTTTGCGGCTGCCGCGCTTTTCGCGGCGGGCGCGCCGGCGCAGGAAACTACGCTACGCCTGGTGAGCGCTTTTCCCGAGAACCAGTTCTACGTCAAGCGCACCGTCGAGTGGATCGAGAAAGTCAACAAGGAAGGCAAGGGCACGCTGCAGATCAACTTCATCGGCGGGCCGAAGGCGATTCCCACCTTCGAGGTCGGCAAGGCGGTGCAGAGCGGCGTGGTCGACATCGGCCTGAGCACCGGCGCCTTCTATACCAACGTGATGCCCGAGGCGGACATCCTCAAGCTCGCCGAGACGAGCGCCGCCGAGCAGCGCAAGAACGGCGGCTACGAGCTGATCAACAAGATCTGGGCGGAGAAGGCGAACATGCGCTACCTCGCCAAGGTGGTGGACTTCACGCCGTTCCACCTCTATCTCAACAGGAAGATCGACAAGCCCGACCTCACCGGCCTGAAGATCCGCATCACGCCGGTGTACCGCGAGTTCTTCCAGTCGATGAACGCGCAGGTGATGACCACCGCGCCGGGCGAGGTCTATACCGCGCTCGAGCGCGGCGTGATCGACGGCTACGGCTGGCCGATCCATGCGCTGTTCGACCTCAACTGGCAGGAGAAGACCAAGTATCGCGTCGATCCCGGCTTCTACAACGCCGAGGTCGGGCTGATCATGAACCTCGACAAGTACAAGGCACTTCCCGCGAAGGCGCGCCAGTTCCTCGACCGCGAGGCGCTCGCCTACGAGAAGCAGAACGACTTCTGGAAGAAGTACAACCAAGAGGAGGCGCAGCGCCAGGCGAAAGCCGGCATCCAGACGATCAGCTTCGACGCGGCGACCAGCAAAGCCTATGTCGAGAAGGCGAACGAGATCGGCTGGCAGAACGCTACCAAGGCGAGTCCGCAATGGGCGCCCCAGCTGAAGAAGGTGCTCGCGCGCTAGCCCGTGCAGGCGCTCGAGACCGCGTACGGCCGCCTGCTCGACGCGCTGGCGCTGCTCGCCTGCGCGCTGGTGCTGGGCATGACGCTCATGATCTGCGCCGACGTGCTGCTGCGCAACGTGAGGATCATCCCGGGCGTGGCCGGACTCGAGTGGTCGAACGAGGTCTCGGAAGCGATGCTCTATCTCGTCACGCTGCTCACCGCGCCGTGGTTGCTGCGGCGCGGCCAGCACATCCGCGTGGACATCGTGCTGCGCGCCGTGCCGCCGCGCGTCGGCTGGGTGTTCGAGTGGCTGGTGGACCTCCTCGCGCTCGGCTGCTGCGTGGTGGTGACGCAAGCGAGCGCCCGCGCCGCGATCGCCAGCTACCGGGCCGGCTCGCTTTCCATCAAGACGCTGGTCACGCCGGAATGGTGGCTGCTCGCCGCGCTGCCCGTCGCGTTCGCCGCGTTGACGGTCGAGGTGCTGTTCCGTATGCGGCGGCTCTATCTTGGCGAGCGGGCGCCGCGCGACGACGCCGTGTCGACGGGGTAGGGCATGGCATGGGACGCGGCGGCATGGCTGATGCTCGGCGGATCGACGCTGTTGCTCTTCCTCGGCCTGCCGGTGGCGTTCTCGTTCCTGGTAATCAACCTGCTCGGCGCGGTGCTGTTCCTCGGCGGCGAAGCCGGGCTGGTGCAGCTCGCGCGCAACAGCGTGAGCTCGGTGGCGAGCTTCTCGCTCACGCCGATCCCGCTGTTCATCCTCATGGGCGAAGTGCTGTTCCACACCGGCCTGGCAGTCAAAGTGATCGAGGGGGTGGAGCACCTGATCCGGCAGGTGCCGGGGCGCCTCGCGGTCGTCGCGGTCGTCGCCGGCACGGTCTTCTCGGCGATTTCCGGCTCGACCATCGCCACCACGGCCATGCTCGGCAGCCTGATGCTGCCGGTGATGCTCTCGCGCGGCTATCACCCGACCATGGCGACCGGACCGCTCATGGCGATCGGCGCCGTGGACATGCTCATCCCGCCTTCGGCGCTCACGGTGCTGCTCGGCAGCCTGTCGGGCATCTCGATCTCCCGCCTGCTGATCGGCGGCGTGGTGCCCGGGCTGATCCTCAGCGCCGCGTTCGTGGTCTACATCATGGCGCGGGTGAAGCTGAATCCGGCGCTCGCCCCGACGGCGAGCTTCATCGAGCACCGGGGCTGGCAGAAGTGGCGGCCGTTCCTGCAGTACGTCATCCCGCTGGTGTCGATCTTCGTCGTCGTCGTCGCGTCCATGTCGGCCGGCTGGGCGACGCCGACCGAGTCGGCAGCGATCGGCGCCTTCTTCACCATGGTGCTCGCCGTGCTTTACCGGTCGTTGACGACGAAAGCGCTTCTTGCGGCGCTGCGCGGCACGGCGGCCATCTCCGGAATGATCCTGTTCATCATCGTCGGTGCGACGACCTTCTCGCAAATACTCTCGTTCTCGGGCGCGAGCAACGGCCTGGTCGCGCTGATCGTCGGCCTGGGGCTCGGCCCGTACGCGGTAATCGCCGCGATGATGGCGCTGCTCGTGTTCCTCGGGCTGTTCGTCGAGCAGGTGAGCATGATGATGATCACGCTGCCGATCTACATGCCGCTCGTCCAGAAGTACGGCATCGACCCGGTCTGGTTCGGCGTGATGTTCCTGATCTGCATGCAGCTCGGGCTGCTCTTGCCGCCGCACGGCCTGCTGCTCATGACGATGAAGGGCGTGGCGCCCGCCGAAGTGCGCATGGGGCACATCTTCCAGGCGGTCCTGCCGTACATCGCGATGAGCCTGGTGCTGCTGGCGCTGGTTTTCCTGCTGCCGGCGCTGGCGCTCTGGCTTCCTGAGGTGCTCGGCTAATGGAAAGATCGTTCAAGGAAGAAGTCGCGAAGCTCAGGCTCGGCGACGGCGACACCTTCCACGGCGAGGCGATCCTCGCGGTGACGAAGGCGCTGCTGCAATCGGGCGTCGCCTACGTCGGCGGCTACCAGGGCGCGCCGGTCTCGCACGTGATGGACGTGCTGAACGACGCGCGCGACATCCTCGACGAGCTGGGCGTGCATGTCGAGACCAACGCCAACGAGGCCGGCGCGGCGGCGATGCTCGGCGCCTCGATCAACTACCCGATGCGCGGCGCCGTGGCTTTCAAGTCGACCGTCGGCACCAACGTCGCCTCCGACGCGCTCTCCAACCTCGCCTCCGCCGGCGTGAAGGGCGGCACGCTGCTCGTGCTGGGCGAGGACTACGGCGAGGGCGCTTCGATCATCCAGGAGCGCACGCACGCCTTCGCCATGAAGTCGCAGATCTGGCTGCTCGACCCGCGGCCCAACCTGCCGAAGATCGTCGAGATGGTGGAGCGCGGCTTCGAGCTCTCGGAGGTGTCGAGCACGCCGGTGATGCTCGAGCTGCGCATCCGCGCCTGCCACGTCCAGGGCAGCTTCCGCACGAAGGAGAACCAGCCGCCGCGCATCTCGAAGAAGGCGCTGCTCGCCGAGCCCGACTTCGACTACAACCGCATCTGCCTGCCGCCGGCGACGTATCTCCAGGAGAAGCTCAAGGTCGAGGTCCGTTGGCCCGCGGCAGTGCAGTTCATCAAACAGCACGCGCTGAACGAGATTTTCCCGGGCGAGATGCGCGACATCGGCATCGTCTGCCAGGGCGGGCTGTACAACGCGGTGATCCGCGCGCTGCACACGCTCGGCCTCGCCGACGCCTTCGGCGCATCCGAGGTGCCGATCTACTGCCTGAACGTGACGTATCCGCTGGTGCCCGAGGAGATCGTCGACTTCTGCAGCGGCAAGCGCGAAATCCTGATCGTCGAGGAAGGCCAGCCGGCCTACCTCGAGGAGGCGATCCTCGCCACGCTGCGGCGGCGGCAGGTCGACGGCGTGAAGGTGCGCGGCAAGGACGTGCTGCCGCTCGCCGGCGAATACACCGGCGAGGTGGTCCTCACCGGCGTATCGAGATTCCTGGAAAGAGAACCCGCGATCCAGCCGATCAAAGCCCTGAAGGAGAAGGCCGCGCAGCTGCTCGGCGCGCTGCCGCAGCGGCCGCCCGGCTTCTGCGTCGGCTGCCCGGAGCGGCCGGTGTTCTCGGCGATGAAGGTGCTGGAGAAGGAGAGCGGCAAGTTCCACGTCTCGGCCGACATCGGCTGCCACCTCTTCTCGACGCTGCCGCCGTTCAACATCGGCAACACCGTGCTCGGCTACGGCCTCGGCCTCGCCTCGAACTCGGCCGTGCACCCGATGATGAGCCGGCGCAGCGTGACCATCATGGGCGACGGGGGCTTCTGGCACAACGGGCTCACCACCGGCATCGCCAGCACCGTGTTCAACAAGAACGACGGCATCCTGGTGATCATGAAGAACGGCTACAGCTCGGCGACCGGCACGCAGGAGCTGCCGTCCTCGCCGCAGCACACCGAGGCGAAGGAAGACATCAGCATGGAGCGCGCGCTCAAGGGCATCGGCGTGCCGTGGCTGAAGACCGTGCACAACTATCACGTCGGCGAGGTGGCGAAGACGCTGAAGGAGGCGATGAGCGCGCCCGAGAAAGGGCTCAAGGTGATCATCGCCGAGGGCGAGTGCCAGCTCGAGCGGCAGCGCAAGCTTCGTCCCCTGGTCGCCGAAAAGCTCAAGCAGGGGAAAAGACACATCCGGGTCAAATACGGCGTCGACGAAGATACCTGCACCGGCGACCACTCCTGCATCCGCCTCTCGGGCTGCCCGACGCTGACGGTGAAGGACAACCCCGATCCCTTGCGCACCGACCCGGTCGCGACGGTGATCGACGGCTGCGTCGGCTGCGGGCTGTGCGGCGAGAACGCGCACGCCGCCGTGCTCTGCCCGTCTTTCTACCGTGCAGAGGTCATCCAGAACCCGACGTGGTGGGACAAATTGGTGAGCAAGCTGCGTGGAACGGCAATTCACTAGGGAAATCGAGTCGCTGAAGCTCGGCGACGGCGAGACCTTCCACGGCGAGGGCATCCTCGCCGTGACCAAGGCGCTGCTGCAGTCGGGCGTGTCCTACGTCGGCGGCTACCAGGGCGCGCCGGTGTCGCACCTGCTCGACGTGATGGTGCAGGCCAAGGACTACCTGGACGAGCTCGGCGTTCACGTCGAGGCGTGCACGAGCGAGGCGTCGGCGGCGGCGATGCTCGGCGCGTCGATCAACTACCCGGCGCGCGGCGCGGTGACCTGGAAGTCGATCGTCGGCACGAACGTCGCTGCCGACGCGCTCTCCTACCTCGCGAGCGCCGGCGTGATGGGCGGCACGCTGATCGTGCTGGGAGAGGATTACGGCGAAGGCGGCGTGGTGGCGCAGGAGCGCAGCCACGCGTTCGCGCTGAAGTCGCTCATGTGGCTGCTCGACCCGCGGCCCGAGCTCGGCCGGATCGCCGAGCTGGTCGAGCGCGGCTTCGAGCTCTCGGAAGCCTCGAACACGCCGGTGATGATGGAGCTGCGCATCCGCGCCTGCCATGTGCGCGGCAGCTTTTCATCGAAGAACAATGTTCCCCCCGTCATTTCGACGCGCCATAAGCTCGACGGCCCGCCGAAGGATTTCATCTACGACCGCCTCGCCCACCCGCCGGCCACTTTCCGCCAGGAGAAGCTCAAGTCCGAAGTGCGGCTGCCCGCGGCGCGGCGCTACATCGCCGAGCACCGGCTGAACGAGGTCTTTCCCGGCAGCGAGCGCGAGCTCGGCATCGTCGTGCAGGGCGGGCTCTACAACGGGCTGGTCGCCGCGCTGCGCACGCTCGGCCTCGCCGATGCGTTCGGCGCGAGCCGCATCCCGATCCTCGTGCTGAACGTGGTCTATCCGCTAGTCCCCGAAGAGATCGTCGAATTCTCACAAAGTAAAAACGCACTTCTTGTCCTGGAGGAAGGCCAGCCCGAATTCATCGAGCAGGAGATCGCCACGGTCCTGCGCCGCGCCGACGTGCCGGCGAAGCTGCACGGCAAGGACGTGATGCACATGGCCGGCGAATACAGCGCCGAGGCGATGGTGCGCGGGCTGGCGAAGTTCCTCGGCGAGCACGCGCCGCATCTGGATGCCACGAAAGGCGCAACCTGGCTCTCCGAAGTCCGATCGACTCGCGAAAAGGCGGGGCAGCTGCTCGGCCCTCTCCCCGCCCGTCCGCCGCAGTTCTGCATCGGCTGCCCGGAGCGCCCGGTGTTCTCGGCGATGAAGCTGGTCGCCAAGGAGATCGGCCGGCCGCACGTGTCCATGGACGTGGGCTGCCATGCGTTCGCGAGCTTCGAGCCTTTCTCGCAGGGCAACACGCTGCTCGGCTACGGCATGAGCCTCGCCGCGGCGGCGGGCGTCAATCCGATGTCGCAGAAGCGCGCGGTCGCGGTCATGGGCGACGGCGGGTTCTGGCACAACGGCCTGCTCTCCGGCGTCGCCTCGAGCCTGCTCAACCGCGGCGACGGCGTGCTGGTCGTGATGAAGAACGGCTATGCCTCGGCCACCGGCACGCAGGAGCTCCTCTCCTCGCCGCCGGAAGAGGCGCGCGAGGCGGCGATCGGCGCGAGCGCGGCGCACGCCGACCGCACCATGGAGAGCACGCTGCGCGGGCTGGGCGTGAAATGGCTGCGCACGGTCGACAACTACCGCGTCGGCTCGGTAGCGAAGGCCTACAAGGAGGCGATGACCACGGCCGAGAAAGGGCTCAAGGTGATCGTGGCCGAGGGCGAGTGCCAGCTCGAGCGGCAACGCCGGGTTCGTCCCCTGGTCGCCGAAAAACTGAAAAAGGGTGGAAGGCACGTGCGCGTGAAGTACGGCGTCGACGAGGACACGTGCACCGGCGACCACTCCTGCATCCGCCTCTCGGGCTGCCCGACGCTCACGGTGAAGGACAACCCGGATCCCCTGCGCACCGACCCGGTGGCGACGGTGATCGACGGCTGCGTCGGCTGCGGGCTGTGCGGCGAGAACGCGCACGCCGCGGTGCTCTGCCCGTCGTTCTACCGGGCGGAAGTCGTCCAGAACCCGACGCTGTGGGACCGCATTTTCGCGAGGGTCGCATGAGTCCGATCACCATCCTCATCGCCGCGCTGGGCGGCGAAGGCGGCGGCGTGATGGCCGACTGGCTGATGGAGGCCGCGACGCAGAGCGGCCTGCCGGCCCAGGCGACCTCCATTCCCGGCGTCGCGCAGCGCACGGGTGCGACCACCTACTACCTGGAGATCTTTCCGCAGGATAGAAAGACCCTCGCCGGCAAAGAGCCGGTGCTCTCGCTCACGCCGAGCCCCGGCAACGTCGACATCATGGTCGCCTCCGAGCTCGTCGAGGCGGGGCGGGCCATGGTGAACGGCTACGTGAGCCCGGAGCGCACCACCCTCATCGCCTCCACGCACCGCATCTACGCCACGGTGGAAAAGATGCAGATGGCGGACGGCCGCTTCGAGAGCGACCGGGTGATCGCCGCCGCCCGCGAGCTCGCCAAGCGCTCGGTGCTCTTCGACATGCGCAAGCTCGCGCAGGAGAGCGGCACGGTGATCAATGCGGTGCTCTTCGGCGCCATGGCCGGGAGCGGCGAGCTGCCGCTCTCGCGCGAAGCGTGCGAGCAGGCGATCCGCGAGGGCGGCCGCGGCGCCGAGGCGAGCCTGCGCGGCTTCGCGGCCGGCTTCGCCATCGCGCGCGGCGAGCGCGCCGCGCCCCAGCCGCCCGCGCCGCCCAGGCGCGCCACCGAGCTCGAGGAAATCCTGCAGCTGGGCGAGGAGCGGCTGCGCGACTACCAGGGCGAGCGCTATGCCGCGCTCTACCGCGCCCGCATGAAGCCGTTCCTCGGCGGCGACCGCAAGCTGGCCGCCACGGTGGCGCGGCACCTCGCCACGTGGATGAGCTACGAGGACATCATCCGCGTCGCCGACCTGAAAACGCGGCGCAGCCGCTTCGACAGGGTGAGGAAGGAAGTCGGCGCCCGGGACGGTGAGCCGGTGAGGGTGATCGACTACCTCAAGCCCGGCATCGAGGAATTCGCCTCGGTGCTGCCGCACTTCCTCGGCAAGCGGCTGATCGCCTGGGCCGAGCGGCGCGGCAAGCTCGACGCCTACAACGTGGGCATGCACATCAGGACCTCGGGGCTGCCCGGCTACCTGCTGGTGCGCTCGCTCGCGTGGCTGCGGCCGCTGCGCCCGGCGAGCTACCGCTACCGCGAGGAGCAGGCGCTGATCGAGCGCTGGCTCGGCTGCGTGGCCGAGGCCGCGAAACGCGACGCCGCGCTGTCGTGGGAAATCGCGGAGTGCGCACGCCTCGTCAAGGGCTACGGCGAGACCCACCGGCGCGGCAAGGGCAACTTCCTCGCCATCGTCGACGCGCTGATCGACAACCCGCCTACCGCGAGCGCCGCCGAGCAGGCGCCGGCGATCCGCAAGGCGCGCGAGGCCGCGCTCGCGGACCCCGAGGGCAAGGCGCTCGGCGCGGCGCTCGGAAGACCGGTGGTGTGGCTCAAGCCGGTCGCCCGCGCCTAGAATCTCGCGCATGAACGTCGCAGACGCCGCAAGCCTCGCCCGTCTTTACAACAATCGCGAGCTCGTCCCCGACCACGCGAGGTACCTCGCGCGCTGGGCCGAGGACTCGCGGCTGGCGCGCAGCCGGATGACCTCGCACCTCGACCTGCGCTACGGCGACGGCGCGGGCGAGACGATGGACCTCTTCCCGGCGCGCAAGGGCGACGGCTCGTGCCTGATGTTCATCCACGGCGGCTACTGGCGCTCGCTCGGCAAGGCCGACTTCTCCTACCTCGCGCCGACGCTCGTCGACGGCGGCATCTCGCTCGCCGTGGTGAACTACGATCTGTGCCCGGCGGTCTCGATGCACGAGATCGTGCGGCAGATGCTGCGCGCGAGCCGCTGGCTGTGGCTGCATGCCGAGGACTACGGCATGGACCAGGACCGCCTGTACGTCGCCGGCCATTCCGCCGGGGGACACCTGACGGCCATGCTGATGTGCGCGCTCTGGCCGGTGTTCGATGCCCGGCTGCCGAAGGACCTCTGGAAGGGCGGCCTGTCGATCAGCGGGCTGCACGACCTGCGGCCGCTGCTGCACGTCGACTGGCTGAATGTCGACCTGAAGCTCGACGATGCATCCGCGCTCGCCCTGTCGCCGGCGTTCCTCTCGCCCGCCACGCGCGCGCCGGTGATGACGGCCGTGGGCGGCGACGAGTCGAGCGAGTTCCACCGGCAGAACGCGCTGCTGCGCGAGCGCTGGCGGGGCGCGTTCGCCGGCGACATCGCCATGCCCGGCCGGCACCATTTCTCCGTGGTGGACGCGCTCGCCGAGCCTTCGAGCGCGCTCTACCGGGGATTGCGCAAGCTCATGAAACTGGACAAATGAAAGAATACCTGCAGCCCGGACGCTTTATCGACAGCACCCACCCGCGCGTCGCCGACTTCGCGAAGGAGCACGCCCGCGGGAGCGACGATCGCGAGAAGGCGATCGCCCTCTATTACGCCGTGCGCGACGGCGTGCGCTACCACCCGTTCCAGAACTTCACGCTCGACGAGACCTACCGCGCCTCGGTGTGCCTCGAGCGCGGCTCGGGCTGGTGCGTGCCGAAGGCGGCGCTGCTCGCCGCCTGCGCCCGCGCCGCCGGCATCCCGGCGCGCGTCGGCTATGCCGACGTGAAGAACCACCTGACGACGCCCGAGCTGACCGCGAAGATGGGCGGCACCGACCTCTTCGTCTACCACGGCTATACCGAGCTCCACCTCGACGGCAAGTGGGTCAAGGCCACGCCCGCGTTCAACCTCGCCCTGTGCACGCGCTTCCGGGTGAAGCCGCTCGAGTTCGACGGCCTGAACGACTCCGTCTTCCATCCGTTCGACGAAGACAACCGCCGGCACATGGAATACGTGCGGGAGCGAGGCGCCTTCGCCGACGTGCCCGCCGACGCCATCCGCCGCGCGTTCGACGAGACGTATCCGCGCGCTTTCCTCCTCGGCCCGGACGCCGCGAAACAGACCTTTGCGCCCGCCTGATGCGGGAGCTGCTCGAGCGTAGCTTCCGCGCCGCCGTCGCCGCGGCCGATCCGCTCGAGCTCCTCGCCTCGCACCTGCCGCCGCCGCCGAAGGGCCGCACCTTCGTCGCCGCCGCCGGCAAGGCCGCCGCCGCCATGGCGCTCGCCGTCGAGCGCCATTTCCGCGGCGCGCTCGACGGCATCGCCATCACGCGCTACGGCCACGGCCTGCCGACGAGCGCAATCCGCGTGGTCGAAGCCGGACATCCGGTGCCCGACGAGGCCGGCGAGGCGGCGGCGCGCGAGATCCTCACCCGTGTGCAGGCGCTCGGCGAAGACGACCTGCTGCTCGCCCTGCTCTCCGGCGGCGGCTCGAGCCTGCTGTCGCTCCCGGCACCCGGCGTATCGATGGCCGGGCTGAAGGCCCTGACACGCGAGCTGCTGCGCTGCGGAGCGTCGATCCAGGAGATCAACACCGTGCGCAAGCACCTGTCGGCGCTCGCCGGCGGCCGGCTCGCCGCCGCCTCGCGCGCGCCGGTGCATGCGCTCATCATCTCGGACGTGACGGGCGACGATGCCACGCACATCGCGTCGGGCCCGTGCGCGCCCGATCCGACGACCATCGAGGACGCGAAAGCGGTGCTCGCCCGCTATCGCATCGACTTCGCCGGCCCGTTCTCCGAATCGCCCAAGCCGGGCGACGCGGCGTTCGCCAGGACGCGCAACCAGGTCGTCGCGACCGCCCACCGCTCGCTCGAAGCCGCGGCCGAAGTGTTCCGTGCCGGCGGCGTGCGGCCGGTGATCCTCGGCGATACGGTCACCGGCGAAGCGTCGGAAGTGGCGAAGGTCATGGCCGCGCTCGCACGCGAGATTCGCGCCCGCGGCCAGCCGTGGGCCGCGCCCGTGGCGCTCATTTCCGGAGGCGAGTGCACGGTGACCGTGAGGAACGAGAAGGGCCGCGGCGGACGCTGCGCCGAGTTCCTGCTGTCGCTCGGCATCGAGCTCGCCGATGTGCCGCAGACCTGGGCGATCGCCGCCGATACCGACGGCATCGACGGCTCGGAGGACAACGCCGGGGCGGTGCTCACCGCCGACAGCCTGCAACGGGCGATGGCGCGCGGGGTGAACGCGCGGCGCTGCCTCGAGGCGAACGACAGCTATGGCTTCTTCTCCGCGCTCGGCGATCTCGTCGTCACCGGGCCGACGCGCACCAACGTCAACGACTACCGCGCCATCCTGGTTGCCTAGAATCTACCCATGAAAAACATCGCATGGATCGGTCTTGGCCTCATCGGACTGCCGATGGCCGCCCGCCTTGCCGGAGCCGGCTGGCCGGTGAAGGGATGGGATATCAACCCCGAGCGGCTGCGCATGGCCGCCGGACGCGGCATCACGCCGGCCGCCGACCTCGCCAGCGCGGTGAAAGGCGCGGAGCTCGTCTTCAGCTCGCTGCCCACGGAGGAGGCGCTGCTGGAGGTGGCGACCGGTGTCGCGGCCGGCGGCGTGTACATCGACACGTCGACCGTCGGTCCGAAGGCTTCGGCACAAGCGGCCCTCATGCTGACGAAGAGGAGCATCGCTTACCTGCGCGCGCCGATCTCGGGAAGCACCGCGCTGGCCGAAACGGGCAGCCTCACTACTTTCGTCTCCGGACCGCGCGCCGCGTTCGAGGCCGCGCGGGACGCGCTCAAGGCCTACAGCCGCGCGCAGATCTGGCTCGGCGAGGGCGAGGAGGCGCGCTATGCCAAGCTGGCGGTCAACCTGATGGTCGCGGTGACCGCGGGCATGATGGGCGAGGCGCTGGCGCTGGGGCGCAAGGGCGGAATCGCCTGGCCGACGCTGCTCGACCTGGTGGGCGAAAGCGTGGTGGGCTCGCCGCTGGTCAAGTACAAGCTCGAGCCGCTACGCAAGCGCGACTTCACGCCGGCGGCGACCAATGCCCTGGTGGTGAAGGACCTCGAGCTGGTGGTCAAGGCGGCGGCCGAAGCGGGCGTCCCCGTGCCGCTCGCGCGCCTGATGCAGGCCGCCTATCGCGAGGTGATGGCGTCGGATTTCGCCGACGAGGACTTCTTCAGCGTCGTCAAGGCGGCTGAGCGGGCCGCCGGGCTCGGCGAGCCGAAGCCCTAGGCCTTCGCCGCTTCTTCCTTCGCCTTCTTCCTGGCGGGTTTCTTTTCCCCGCCCTGCTCGGGCGCCGCATCCTGCTCGACGCGATCCATCAGCGTGACCAGCGCGAGCGGCGCGTTGTCCCCCTTGCGGAAGCCGGTCTTCAGGATGCGCAGGTAGCCGCCGTTGCGCTTGGCGTAGCGCGGGCCGAGGTCGTCGAAGAGCTTGGCGACGATGCCGCGGTCGCGCAGCCGGTCGAAGGCGAGGCGCCGGTTGGCGAGCGAGGGCTTCTTGCCGAGCGTGATCATCGGCTCGACGACGCGGCGCAGCTCCTTCGCCTTGGGCAGGGTGGTGGTGATCTCCTCGTGCCGCAGCAGCGACACGCTCATGTTGCGCAGCATCGCGAGCCGGTGGCTCGAGGTGCGGTTCAGCTTGCGCAGGCCGCTTCCGTGGCGCATCGCTCTAGGTCCTGTGCTCGAGACCGGCCGGCGGCCAGTTCTCCAGTTTCATGCCCAAGGTGAGGCCGCGCGAGGCGAGCACTTCCTTGATCTCGTTCAGCGACTTGCGGCCGAGGTTGGGGGTCTTGAGCAGCTCCGTCTCGGTGCGCTGGATCAGGTCGCCGATGTAGTAGATGTTCTCGGCCTTGAGGCAGTTGGCCGAGCGCACGGTGAGCTCGAGGTCGTCGACCGGACGCAGCAGGATCGGATCGACCGCCGGCGACTTCGGCTGCTCGGTCGGCAGCGCCGTGCCCTCGAGCTGCGCGAACACCGAGAGCTGGTCGACCAGCACGCGGGCCGCGTAGCGGATCGCTTCCTCGGGCTCGATCGCGCCGTTGGTCTCGATGTCCATGATCAGCTTGTCGAGGTCGGTGCGCTGCTCGACCCGCGCCGACTCGACCGCGTAGGAGACGCGGCGCACCGGGCTGAACGAGGCGTCGAGGATGATGCGGCCGATGCCCTTGGTTTCCTCGGGCAGGTAGCGCATGTTGCCCGGCACGTAGCCGCGGCCCGACTCGACCTTGATCTGCATCTCGAGCTTGCCGCCCGAGGCGAGGTGGGCGATGACGTGGTCGGGATTGACGATCTCCACGTCGTGCGCGGGCTCGATGTCGGCCGCGGTAACCGGGCCGTCGCCCTTCTTCTTCAGCGTGAGGATCGCCTCCGCCCGGTTGTGCAGGCGGAACACCACGCCCTTCAGGTTGAGCAGGATGTCGACCACGTCCTCGCGCACGCCGTCGAGCGTCGAGTACTCGTGCACCACGCCGGCGATCTGCACCTCCGTGGGCGCGTAGCCCGGCATCGAGGAGAGCAGGACGCGGCGCAGCGCGTTGCCGAGCGTATGGCCATAGCCGCGCTCGAACGGCTCCATCGTCACCCGCGCGTGGTTGGGCGAGAGGTTCTGCACGTCGACAATACGAGGCTTGAGAAATCCGGATTGCGGCATTGTTGGGTCCTGTGTACTGAACTACCGGTTACTTCGAGTAAAGCTCGATCACCAGGTGTTCGTTAATGGTCGACGACAGATCGCCCCGCGCCGGCATGGTCTTGAAGGTCCCCTTGAGCCCCTTCGAGTCCACCTCGAGCCACTCCGGGAAGCCGCGCGACTCGGCCGCTTCGGCGGCCGCCTTGATGCGCAGCTGGTCCTTCGCCCTGGGCGCCACTTCGATGACGTCGCCGGGACGCAGGCGGAAGGACGGAATGTTCACGCGCTTGCCGTTCACCAGGATCGCGTTGTGGCGCACCACCTGGCGAGCCTCGCTGCGCGAGGCGCCGAAGCCCATGCGGTAGGCGATGTTGTCGAGGCGCGACTCCAGCAGCTGCAGCAGCCGCTCGCCGGTCACGCCCTTGGCGCGCGCGGCGTCCTTGTAGGTGTTGCGGAACTGCGCTTCGAGCAACCCATAGGTGTGCCGCATCTTCTGCTTCTCGCGCAGCTGCTTGCCGTAGTCGGAAAGGCGCGCCCCGCTCTTCTGGCCGTGCTGGCCGGGCGCGTAGGCGCGGCGCTCGACCGGGCACTTGTCGGTAAAGCACTTCTCGCCCTTCAGGTAGAGCTTCTCGCCTTCGCGGCGGCAATGACGGCACTTGTCCAGATTTCTGGCCATGTCTACACCCTGCGCCGCTTCGGCGGGCGGCATCCGTTATGGGGAATCGGCGTCACGTCGGCGATCGAGCCGATCTTGAGGCCGATCGCGTTCAAGGCGCGCACGGCGGACTCGCGGCCGGGGCCCGGCCCCTTGATGCGCACCTCGATGTTCTTCACGCCGCATTCCTGCGCGGCGCGGCCGCAGCGCTCGGCGGCGACCTGCGCCGCGAACGGCGTGGACTTGCGCGAGCCCTTGAAGCCGGCGTTGCCCGAGGTCGCCCAGGCGAGCGTGTTGCCCTGGCGATCGGTGATGGTGACGATGGTGTTGTTGAACGACGCGTGGATGTGGGCGATGCCCTCGGCGACGTTCTTCTTCACTTTCTTCCGCGCGCGCGCGGCGGCGGTCTGCTGCAGCTCCTGGCGTGTCGGCGTGTTTCGGCTGGCCATGGTCGGTTAAGCCGCCTTTCCGGCTGGGACGTTGAGTTTCACGGCGGCCTTGCGCGGGCCTTTGCGCGTGCGGGCGTTGGTGCGGGTGCGCTGGCCGCGCACCGGCAGGCCCTTGCGATGGCGCAGGCCGCGGTAGCAGCCGAGGTCCATCAGGCGCTTGATCGACATCGACACCTCGCGGCGCAGGTCGCCTTCGACGGTGAACTTGGCGACGCTCTCGCGGATGCGCTCGAGCTCCGAGTCGTTCAGGTCCTTGATCTTGCGATGCCCCTGCACGCCGGCCGCGGCGCAGATCGCCTGCGCGCGCGCGCGGCCGATGCCATAGATCGCGGTGAGCGCGATGTCGGCGTGCTGGTGATTGGGAACGTTGATGCCTGCAATGCGTGCCATGGAGAACCCGCGATTATATATGGTTTAACAAGGGCTTATCAACCCTGGCGTTGCTTGTGCCGGGGATCGGAGCAAATGACCCGCACCACGCCCTTGCGCCGGACGATCTTGCATTTGCGGCAGATCTTCTTCACTGAAGCCATGACTTTCATCGGATCCTCACTTCGCTCTAAACGTAATGCGACCCTTCGTCAGGTCGTAGGGCGTCATCTGCACCGTCACCTTGTCGCCCGGCAGGATGCGGATGTAGTTCATGCGCATCTTTCCCGAGATGAAGGCGTGGATCGTGTGCCCGTTCTCAAGCCGTACCCGGAAGGTGGCGTTGGGCAGGTTCTCCACCACCTCGCCCTGCATCTCGATCACGTCTTCCTTCGCCATTACCGCGCATTCACCTGACGGGCAGGCCTCCCTTGAAGTTCGCCTTGCGCAGCAGGCTCTCGTACTGGTGGGTCATGATGTAGGCCTGCACCTGCGCCATGAAATCCATCGTCACCACGACGATGATCAGGAGCGAGGTGCCGCCGAAGTAGAACGGTACGTTGAATTTCAGGATCAGGAACTCGGGCACCAGGCAAACCGCCGTGACGTAGATGGCGCCCGCCAACGTGAGGCGGGTCAGGATTTTTTCCAGGTAGCGCGCCGTCTGGTCGCCGGGCCGGATGCCCGGCACGAAGGCGCCCGACTTCTTCAGGTTGTCCGCCGTCTCCTTCGGGTTGTACTGCAGCGCCGTGTAGAAGAAGCAGAAGAAGATGATCAGCGCGGCATACAGCACGACATAGATCGGCTGTCCCGGGGTGAGCGTGCCGGCGATGTCGCGCAGCCAGATCAGGCCCTCGCGGCTGCCGAACCAGCCGAGCAGCGTCGCCGGGAAGAGGATCAGCGAGCTGGCGAAGATCGGCGGGATGACGCCCGACATGTTGAGCTTGAACGGCAGGTGCGAGCTCTGGCCGCCGTAGATGCGGTTGCCGACCTGGCGCTTGGCGTAGTTCACCAGGATCTTGCGCTGGCCGCGCTCGACGAAGCAGACGAAGCCGGTCACCATCACCACCGCGGCGGCGATGAGCAGCGCCGTGAGCGGATGCAGCGCGCCGGTGCGCACCAGCTCGAGCGTGCCGGCGACCGCGTTCGGCAGCCCCGCGGCGATGCCGGCGAAGATGATGATCGAGATGCCGTTGCCCAGGCCGCGCTCGGTGATCTGCTCGCCCAGCCACATCAGGAACATGGTGCCGGTGACGAGCGTGGTCACGGTGGTGATGCGGAACATGAGCCCCGGATCCAGCACCAGGTTCGGCTGCGACTCGAGCATGACCGAGATGCCGGTCGACTGGAAGAGCGCGAGGAACACCGTCCCGTAGCGCGTGTACTGCGTGATCTTGCGCCGCCCCGACTCGCCCTCTTTGCGCAGCTGGTCGAGCTGCGGGCTGACCGCGGTCATCAGCTGCATGATGATCGACGCCGAGATGTACGGCATGATGCCGAGCGCGAAGATGGTGAAGCGGCGCAGCGCGCCGCCCGAGAACATGTTGAACATGCCGAGCATGCCGCCCTGCTGGCCCTGGAAGAACCCGGCCAGCACGTTCGGGTCGATGCCGGGCACCGGGATGTGCGCGCCGATGCGGAACACCACGAGCGCGCCGAGCAGGAACAGCAGCCGCCGCTTCAGGTCGCCGTAGCGCGACGCCTTGCCGACGTTGGGAAGTGCAGTGGCCATCAGGCTGGGGTGCTTTCTCCGCCCTGTTCGGGTTGCTTCGCTTTCTTCGCTTTCTTCTCTTTCTTCTTCCGCTCGACCTTCGGCGCCTCGACGACTTCGACCGAGCCGCCCGCGCCTTCGATGGCCGCGCGCGCGCCCTTCGACGCCTTGACGTCGCCCTTCACGTTCAGCTTCTTCGTCAACTTGCCGGCGAGGATGATCTTCGCGCCCAGCGCCTTGCGCGGCACGATTCCCGCCGCCTGCAGCGCCGCCAGGCTCACCTCGCCGGCCGGCAGCGACTCGAGCGCGGAGAGGCGCACCTCGGCCACGTCCTCGCGGGTGAGCGAATTGAAGCCGCGCTTGGGCAGGCGGCGATGCAGCGGCATCTGCCCGCCCTCGAAGCCGACCTTGTGGAAGCCGCCGGAGCGCGCCTTCTGCCCCTTGTGGCCGCGGCCGGCGGTCTTGCCCCAGCCGGAGCCGCCGCCGCGCGCCACGCGGTGGCGCGAGCGGTGGGCGCCCTCGGCGGGCTTGAGCTCGTTCAGTTTCATCTCGATAGTCCTGTCAGTCCTCGATGCGCACCAGGTAGTTGACCCGGTTGATCATGCCGCGCACCGCAGGGGTGTCGGCGAGCTCGCTCACCTGGTTGAGCTTCTTCAGGCCCAGCCCGCGCACCGTGTCGCGGTGCTGCTGCTTGCAGCCGGCCAGGCCTTTCACCAGCTTCACCCTGATCTTCTTCATCCGGTGATTTCCTCGACCTTCTTGCCGCGCCGCGCGGCGATCTCCGCCGGCGTGCTCATCGCGCGCAGCCCGTCGAGCGTGGCGCGCACCACGTTGTAGGGATTGGTGGAGCCGAAGCACTTGGCGAGCACGTTGGTCACGCCCATCACCTCGAACACCGCGCGCATCGGCCCGCCGGCGATGATGCCCGTGCCTTCCATGGCCGGCTGCATCAGCACCTTGGCCGAGCCGTGCCGGCCGATCACCGTGTGGTGGAGCGTGCCGTTCTTCAGCTTGACCTTGAAGAGCTTGCGCCGCGCCTCCTCCATCGCCTTCTGCACGGCGACCGGAACCTCGCGCGCCTTGCCCTTGCCCATGCCGATGCCGCCGTCGCCGTCGCCGACCACGGTCAGCGCCGCGAAGCCGAGCACGCGGCCGCCTTTCACCACCTTGGTGACGCGGTTCACCGCGACCATCTTCTCGCGCAGGCCGTCGCCGCGCTCTTCGTGCTGCATCCTGGGCTGGATCTTCGCCATAGGTTTTCCTCTAGAACTTCAGGCCGCCGGCTCGCGCGGCGTCGGCGAGCGCCTTGACGCGCCCGTGGTAGCGGTAGCCGGCGCGGTCGAACGCCACCTGCTCGATGCCCTGCTCCTTCGCCTTGGCGGCGATGCGGCCGCCGACCAGCTCGGCCGCCTTGCGGTTGCCGCCGTGCTTCAGCTGCCCGCGCAGCTCCTTGTCGAGCGTCGAGGCGGCGGCGAGCACCTTGTCGCCCGCGGCCGAAGTGATTTGCGCATAGATGTGCGCGTTGGTGCGATGCACGGTGAGGCGCACGGCGCCGACCTCGCGGATCTTCAGGCGGGTCTGGCGGGCGCGGCGCAGCCGGGACAGGTTCTTCTGGCTCATGGTCGCTACTTCTTCTTCGTCTCTTTGAGAACGATCACTTCGTCGACGTAGCGCACACCCTTGCCCTTGTAGGGCTCGGGCGGGCGGTGGCTGCGCACTTCCGCGGCCACCTGGCCGACCAGCTGCTTGTCGACGCCGCTGATCACGATCTCGGTCTGCGTCGGCGTGACGACCTTGACGCCCTTCGGCATCTGGTGCACGACCGGGTGCGAGAAGCCGAGCGTAAGGTTGAGCTTGTCGCCCTGCGCCTGGGCGCGAAAGCCGACGCCGACCAGGCTGAGCTTCTTCTCGAAGCCCCGGGTGACGCCGGTCACCATGTTGGCGACGAGCGCCCGCATGGTGCCGGACATGGCGTTGGCATGGTTCGAGTTGCCGAGCGCGCGGAAGGTCAGGCTCTCGCCGTCCTTCTTCACCTCGACGTTCGGGTCCGCGGCGCGCGCGATGGTGCCGAGCGGCCCCTTGACCGAGATCTGTCCCGAGGCGACGTTCACGTCGACGCCCTTGGGCAGCGCTACCGGGTATTTGGCGATGCGCGACATATCGTCCTCAGGCCACGATGCACAGCACTTCGCCGCCGACGCCGTCGGCGCGCGCCTTGCGGTCGGTCATCACCCCGCGCGAGGTGGAGAGGATCGCCACGCCGAGGCCGTTCATCACGCGCGGGATGTCGTCGCGTCCCTTGTAGACGCGCAGGCCCGGCTTCGAGACGCGCTCGAGGCGCTCGATGACCGGCCGGCCGGCGTAGTACTTGAGCGCGATCGCCAGCTCCTTGCGTACGCCGTTCTCGCGCAGCGCGTAGTCGTCGATGTAGCCCTCGTCCTTGAGGACCTTGGCGATGGACGCCTTCAGGCGCGAGGCCGGCATGGCGACCTCCGCATGGCCCACCAGCTGGGCGTTGCGGATGCGGGTCAGCATGTCGGCGATCGGGTCATGCATGCTCATCGGGCTCTCCTTGCCGTCACCAGCTGGCCTTGATGATGCCGGGCACCTCGCCCTTCAGGGCGAGCTCGCGCAGCTTGTTGCGGCCCAGGCCGAACTTGCGGTACACGCCGCGCGGGCGGCCGGTGAGCGCGCAGCGGTTGCGCAGGCGCACCGGCGAGGCGTCGCGCGGCAGCTTCTGCAGCTTGGCGCGGGCTTCCTCGCGCGCCTCGTCGGAGGCGCGCGCGTCGTTGATGATGTCGAGCAGCGCGGCGCGCTTCGCCTTGAACTTCTCGACGGTCTGGCGGCGCTTCTGGTCGCGGAGCTTCAGTGCGAGTTTGGCCATGGGCTCTCTCTCAATGGCGGAACGGGAAGCGGAACGCGGCGAGCAGCGCTCGCGCCTCGTCGTCGGTCTTCGCCGTGGTGGTGATGGCGATGTCCATGCCGCGCAGCGCATCGATCTTGTCGTACTCGATCTCGGGGAAGATGATCTGCTCCTTGACGCCGAGGCTGTAGTTGCCGCGGCCGTCGAAGGCACGGTTGGACACGCCGCGGAAGTCGCGGATGCGCGGCATGGCGATGTTCACCAGCCGGTCGAGGAACTCGTACATGCGCGCGCCGCGCAGCGTCACCATGCAGCCGATCGGGAAGTTGGCGCGCACCTTGAAGTTGGCGATCGACTTGCGCGACTTGGTGACCACCGGCTTCTGGCCGGCGATCTTCTGCATGTCGGCCAGCGCGTTGTCCAGCACCTTCTTGTCGCCGGTGGTCTCGCCCACGCCCATGTTGAGCGTGATCTTCTTGAGGCGCGGCACCTGCATCGGGCTCTGGTAGCCGAATTTCTGCGTCAGCTCGGGCACCACCTTCTCGCGGTAGAACTGGGCGAGCCGGGCGGGCGGCGCCGGCAGCTCGGGCGCGGCATCCTTCTTCGCCGGCGCCGCGTCCTTCTTCGGCGCTTCCTTCCTCGGCTGGCCCGCCGGCTTCGCCGCCTTGGGCGCCTCGGCCTTCGCCGCTTTCGCTTCCTTGTCCTTCTCTTTCGCCATGTTATGCCTCGACCTGCTCGCCGTTCGCCTTGAACACGCGCACCTTGCGCCCGTCCTCGAGCGACTTGGCGCGCGTGCGGTCCGCCTTCTGCGTGGCGGGATTGAACAGCGCGATGTTGGACACGTGGATCGGCAGGTCCTTGTCGACGATGCCGCCGGTCTGTCCCTTCATGGGATTGGGGCGCTCGTGCTTCTTCACGCGGTTCACGCCTTCGACCACCACGTGCTGCGGCCCGACGCGGCGCAGCACCGTGCCGCGCTTGCCCTTGTCGCGGCCGGCGAGCACGATCACCTCGTCGCCCTTGCGGATCTTCTCCATCACAGCACCTCGGGCGCGAGAGAGACGATCTTCATGAACTGCTCCGTGCGCAGCTCGCGCGTCACCGGCCCGAAGATGCGCGTGCCGATCGGCTCCATCTTCGGCGTGAGCAGCACCGCGGCGTTGCGGTCGAAGCGGATCAGCGAGCCGTCGGCGCGGCGCACGCCCTTGGCGGTGCGCACCACCACCGCGTCGTAGATCTCGCCCTTCTTCACCCGGCCGCGCGGCGCCGCGTCCTTGACGCTCACCTTGATGACGTCGCCGATGGAGGCGTAGCGGCGCTTGGAGCCGCCCATCACCTTGATGCACATCACGGCGCGCGCGCCGGTGTTGTCGGCGACGTCCAATACCGTCTGCATCTGAATCATTGCTTGTCTCCAGCTCCAACTTGCCGGTCACCGCGACCGCAGTTTTGGACCCCGTCGTCTGGGGGACCGCGATTCTACCTCAAACCGCCTTCGACTTCTCCACCAGGCGGGTGACTTTCCACGACTTGGTGCGCGACATCGGCCGGCACTCGGCGATCTCCACCAGGTCGCCCTCGCCGTACTCGCCGCCCTCCACGTGGGCGTGGTACTTCTTCGAGCGCGTGATGGTCTTGCCCATGAACGGGTCGCGCACCCGGCGCTCCACGCGCACGACCAGCGTCTTCTGCATCTTGTTGCTGGTGACCCGGCCGAGCAGCTTGCGCTGGTTCTTGGCGGGTTGTTCCGCAGTCGTACTCACTTGGCGGCTTTCTCCTTGATCACGGTGCGCACGCGAGCGATGTCGCGGCGCACCTTCTTGAGCTGGCTCGTGTTGGCGAGCTGCTGCGTGGCGAGCTGCATGCGCAGCCCGAACTGGGCGCGCAGCAGCGATTCGAGCTCCTTCTGCAGCTCGTCGGCGCTCTTGCCGCGGAGTTCGCTGGCTTCCATCTCGGTCTCCTCTCAGCCGCCCAGCATGCGCTGCACGATGACGGTGCGGAACGGCAGCTTGGCCGCCGCCAGCGCGAAGGCTTCGCGCGCGATCGCCTCGGTGATGCCGTCCATCTCGAAGATGATCTTGCCGGGCTGGATTTCCGCGACGAAGTACTCCGGATTGCCCTTGCCGTTGCCCATGCGCACCTCGGCGGGCTTCTGCGACACCGGCTTGTCGGGGAAAACGCGGATCCAGATGCGGCCGCCGCGCTTGATGTGGCGCGACATGGCGCGCCGGCCGGCCTCGAGCTGGCGCGCCGTGAGGCGGCCGCGCGTCGTGGCCTTCAGGCCGTATTCGCCGAAGGAGACGCGCGCGCCGCGCGTCGCGACGCCGGTGTTGCGCCCCTTCTGCTGCTTGCGGTACTTGGTTCTTGCGGGTTGAAGCATGGGCTATTCCGTCCTGTGACTATTCCTTTTTGTCGCCTTCCGGCTTCTCGAGCTTCTTCGCCGGCTTCTTCACCGTGGTCTTCGGCGCCGCGGCGGCATCCTTGCGCGGGCCTGCGGCCCGCTTGTCGCCGTCCGGCCGCGGCCGGCCCGGTCCGCCGCGCTTGCCCGCCGGACGCGGCGCCGGCTTCTTGGCGCGCTTCGGCTCGGCCGGCGCCTCGGGCTGCGCCGCCGGGGCCGCGCCGGGCAGCACCGCCGGCGCCTCGCCCTTGGGCAGGATCTCGCCCTTGTAGACCCAGACCTTGATGCCGATCACGCCGTAGCTCGTCTTCGCCTCGCCGAGGCCGTAGTCGATGTCGGCGCGCAGCGTGTGCAGCGGCACGCGGCCCTCGCGGTACCACTCGGTGCGGGCGATCTCGATGCCGTTCAGCCGGCCGGCGCTCATGATCTTGATGCCCTGCGCGCCCAGGCGCATGGCGTTCTGCATGGCGCGCTTCATGGCGCGGCGGAACATGATCCGCTTCTCGAGCTGCTGGGCGATCGAGTCGGCGATCAGCTGCGCGTCGATCTCGGGCTTGCGGATCTCCTCGATGTTCACGTGCACCTGCTGCACGCCCATGATGCGCCGCAGCTCGGCCTTGAGCGACTCGATCTCCTCGCCTTTCTTGCCGATCACCACGCCGGGCCGCGCGGAGAAGATGGTGATGCGCGCGTCCTTGGCCGGGCGCTCGATCAGCACGCGGCCGACCGAGGCGTGCGCGAGCTTGCGCTTCAGGAACTCGCGCACCTTGATGTCCTCGGCCAGCATCGGCGCGAAGTTCTTGCTGTTCGCGTACCAGCGCGAGCTCCAGTTCTTGTTGACCGCGAGGCGAAACCCGACCGGATTGATTTTCTGGCCCATCAGTCACCCACCGTCAGATAGATATGGCACGTGTGCTTGAGCACGCGGTTGCCGCGGCCCTTGGCGCGCGCCTGGAAGCGCTTCAGGAACATGCCGCGCTCGACGCTGACCGTCTTCACCTTCAGCGTGTCGATGTCGGCGCCGTCGTTGTGCTCGGCGTTGGCGATCGCCGACTCGAGCAGCTTCTTCATGATGCCCGCGCCCTTCTTCGGCGTGTAGGCGAGGATGCTGATCGCCTGGTCGACCGGCTTGCCGCGAATCAGGTCGGCGACCAGGCGCCCCTTCTGGGCCGACATGCGGGCGCCGCGCAGGATGGCTTTGGTCTCCATTTATTTCTTCCCTGCCGGCGCGGCGGCCGGAGCGGCCGGCGCAGCAGCCGGGGCCGGCGCCGGACCGCGCCCGCCCACCGCCTCCTCGGTGCGCTTGCCCGCCGCCGAGTGGCTCTTGAAGATGCGCGTCATCGCGAACTCGCCGAGCTTGTGGCCGACCATGTTCTCGGTGATGTACACCGGCACGTGCTGCTTGCCGTTGTGCACGGCGATGGTCAGGCCGATGAAGTCCGGCACGATGGTCGAGCGGCGCGACCAGGTCTTGATCGGGCGCTTGTCGCTCGCGCTGCGGGCCTTGTCGACCTTGGCCATCAGGTGGTGGTCCACGAAGGGACCTTTCTTGACTGAGCGTGCCATCGCTTAGATCCTCATTTCACTCGCCGGTCGCGCACGATCATCACCTGGGTGCGCTTGTTCTTGCGCGTCTTGTAGCCCTTGGTCTGCACCCCCCACGGCGACACCGGCGGCTGCGCCGCGGCGGTGCGGCCCTCGCCGCCGCCGTGCGGGTGGTCGATCGGGTTCATCGCCACGCCGCGCACGGTGGGACGCACGCCGCGCCAGCGCACGCGCCCCGCCTTGCCGATCGACTCGAGGTTGTGCTCGGTGTTGCCGGCCTCGCCGATCGTCGCGCGGCAGTCGATGTGCACCTTGCGGATCTCGCCCGAGCGCAGGCGCAGCTGCGCGTACGAGCCTTCCCGCGCGAGCAGCTGCACTCCGGCGCCCGCCGAGCGCGCGAGCTGCGCGCCCTTGCCGGGCAGCATCTCGACGCAGTGCACCGTCGTGCCGACCGGGATGTTCTTGAGCGGCAGCGCGTTGCCGGCCTTGATCGGCGCTTCGGCGCCGGACATGAGCTGCGCGCCGACCGTGACGCCCTTCGGCGCGATGACGTAGCGCCGCTCGCCGTCGGCGTACTTGAGGAGCGCGAGGTGGGCGCTGCGGTTCGGGTCGTACTCGAGGCGCTCGACCAGCGCCGCGATGCCGTCCTTGTCGCGCCGGAAATCGACCAGGCGCAGGTGGTGCTTGTGGCCGCCGCCCTGATGGCGCATGGTGACCCGGCCGTGGTTGTTGCGCCCGCTGCCGCGCTTCTGCGGCACGGTGAGGGGCCAGTGCGGATCGCCCTTGTGCAGCTCGGGCGTCACGACCTTCACGAGCGCCCGGCGGCCGGGAGAAGTCGGTTTTACTTTGACGAGTGGCATCCGTTACTCCGTGGCCGCGAAGTTGATTTCCTGGCCTTCGGCGAGGCGCACGTAGGCCTTCTTCCAGTTGCGCCGGCGGCCGGACAGGCGGCCGAAGCGGCGCTCCTTGCCGCGCACGTTGAGCACGGTGACGTCCTCGACCTTGGTCTTGAACATCAGCTCGACCGCCGCCTTGATCTCCGGCTTGGTGGCGCGGTCGGCGACGCGGAACACGTACTGGCGGTTCTTGTCCGCGACCATGGTGCTCTTCTCGGAGACGACCGGCGCCAGCACCACGTTCATCAGCTGGTCCATGTTGTACTTCTTCGCCGCCGTCATTTGAGCATCTCCTCGAGCTTCGCCACCGCGGCCTTAGTGAGCAGCACGTTCTTCGAGTGCACGAGAGCGACGGGGTTGGCGTGGCGCACGTTGACCACCTCGACCCTGGCGAGGTTGCGCGACGAGAGCGCGAGCTTTTCGTCGATCTCGTCGGTGATCACCAGCACCTCGTCGAAGCCCAGGTCCTTCACCTTCTTCGCGAGCAGCTTGGTCTTCGGCGCGTCCACGGTGAACTGGTCGACGACCCGCAGCCGGTCCTCGCGCGCGAGCTGCGAGAGGATGGCGCACAGGCCGGCGCGATACATCTTGCGGTTCAGCTTCTGCGTGAAGTTCTCGTCCGGCGAGTTCGGGAAGATCTTGCCGCCGCCGCGCCACAACGGGCTGGAGGTCATTCCGGCGCGGGCGCGGCCGGTGCCCTTCTGGCGCCACGGCTTCTTGGTCGAGTGGTTGACCGCGCCGCGATCCTTCTGCGCGCGCGTGCCGAGGCGCGCGTTCGCCTGGTAGGCCACCACCAGCTGGTGCACGAGCGCCTCGTTGAATTCGCGGCCGAACACCTCGTCCGTCGCCTTGACAGTCCCGCCGCTCCCGCCACCGGTGCCGACCATCTTGAGTTCCATGTCGGCTCCCTATTTCTTCGCCGGCTGGGCGGCCGGCTTGGCAGCGGGCTTGGCGGGCTGCGCGGCGGGCTTGGCCGCCGGCCTGGCTTCGGCCTTGGCCGCCGCGGGTTTCGGCTGCGCGACCGGCGTGCGGGCGATCTTCACCGCGGGCCGCACCACCACGTCGCGGCCCTTCGAGCCCGGCACCGAGCCCTTGACGAGCAGCAGCTGGCGCTCCGCATCGATGCGCACCACGATCAGATTGGAGATCGTGCGCACCTTGTTGCCGAGATGGCCCGGCATGCGCTTGCCGCGAAAGACGTGGCCCGGGCTCTGGTTCTGGCCGGTCGAGCCCGGCACGCGATGCGAGATCGAGTTGCCGTGCGAAGAGTTCTGTCCGCCGAAGTGGTGGCGCTTGATGACGCCGGCGAAGCCCTTGCCGATGGTCACGCCCTGCACGTCGACGCGCTGGCCGACCTTGAACACGTTCTCCACGCCGACCTTGGCGCCCACCTTGAGCTCGCCGAGCTCTTCCGGCTTGGCGAGGCGGAATTCCTTGAGCACGTGGCCGGCCTCGACGGCGGCCTTGGCGAGGTGCCCGGCGAGCGGCTTCGCGACGCGCGTGGCGCGGCGCTTGCCGAAGGCGACCTGCACCGCGGCGTAGCCGTCCTTGTCGGCGGTCTTGATCTGCGTGACCCGGTTGTCGGACACGTCGAGCACCGTGACCGGCAGCGTGCCGCCGTCGTCGGTGAAGATGCGCGTCATGCCGACCTTGCGGCCGACCAGTCCAATCGTCATACCTTCCTCTGTCTATTGATCCCCGCTTTCGCGGGGACGCCGGCTGCAATTGGCCGGCCCTTCACCTCGTGCAACGGCGCTACTGAACCTTGATCTCCACGTCGACCCCGGCGGGGAGATCGAGCTTCATCAGCGCGTCCACCGTCTTGTCCGTCGGGTCGATGATGTCCATCAGCCGCAGGTGCGTGCGGATCTCGAGCTGGTCGCGCGACGCCTTGTCGATGTGCGGCGAGCGCAGCAGGTCGAAGCGCTGCTTGCGCGTCGGCAGCGGCACCGGGCCGCGCACCACCGCGCCGGTGCGCTTGGCGGTATCGACGATCTCGAGCGCCGACTGGTCGATCAGGCGGTAGTCGAACGCTTTGAGACGAATTCTGATTCGCTGGCTTTGCATCTTTATTCGAGGATCTTCGCGACGACGCCGGCGCCGACGGTCTTGCCGCCCTCGCGGATGGCGAAGCGAAGGCCCTGCTCCATGGCCACCGGCGTGATCAGCGTCACCACCATCTTCACGTTGTCCCCGGGCA
>Ga0310810_10000498_pt1 | contig 39856 bp, 25 predicted proteins | sample NCmetagenome_FD_207641 | JGI IMG/M metagenome (GOLD analysis project Ga0310810, IMG submission 207641) | Soil microbial communities from experimental microcosm in Duke University, North Carolina, United States - NC | ecosystem: Engineered > Artificial ecosystem > Soil microcosm > Unclassified ...
AGGAAGCGCTCGTCAGGTCGGTGAAAGCGGTGATGACATAAATGAGCGACAGCCAGACGAACGCGAGGAAAACGAGATAGCCGCGCCGGCCGAAGACGTCGCGCACGATCTCCACGATGGATTTGGCGCCGTGGCGCACGGAGCCGACCATGCTGGAAAAATCATGCGCGGCCCCGAAGAAAATGGACCCGAACAGGATCCACAGAAGCACGGGAAGCCAGCCGAACCAGAGCGCCGCGAGAATCGGCCCGACAATGGGGCCGGCCGCGGCAATGGCGGAAAAGTGCTGGCCGAGGAGAAAGCGTTTAGGAGTGGGGACAAAATCGACGCCGTCGTTCACGGCGGCGGCCGGCGTCTGGACATCGGGATTCAAACGGAAGAAACGCGCGAGGACGCGGCCGTAAGCAAAATAGGCCGCTCCCAGGATGAACAGAACGATCAACGCCACGGAATAAAGGCTCACGGAAATCTCCCCCGCTCCGAACAGGCTTCCGGCGGGCAGGTGTTCATGGATTCGCGGACCTTACGGCTCTTCTTTCACAGGTCGCATGATGGAAACGATGATGGACGCCGCGAGAATCACGGCAATCACGGCCAAGGCTACGACGATCGGGATGTGATAGATGTCTGTGACGATCATCTTGATTCCGACAAAGATCAGGATCGCTCCCAGGCCGTAATGCAGGTAACGAAAAATCTTCATCATGCCGGCCAGCGCGAAATAAAGCGGCCTCAAGCCGAGGATTGCAAAAACGTTCGAAGTATACACAAGGAAGGAATCCGTCGTCACGGCCAAAATGGCCGGGATGGAGTCCACGGCGAACACGATGTCCGTCGTTTCCACGACAATCAGGACAAGCAGCAGCGGCGTGGCCCAGAACCGGGCATCGCGCTTAACCCAAAATTTTTCGCCTTCGTAGTTTTCAGTCATGGGCACGAAACGGCGGAAGCCTTTGACGATGGCGTTCTTTTCGGGCTCGATCTCCTTATCGTCTTCCTTGAAGAGCTTGAAGCCCGTGTAAACGAGGAATCCGCCGAAGACATAAATGATCCAATGGATGGCCTGAATGGCGGCAACGCCCGCAAAAATAAAAATCGCCCTCATGACCAGGGCGCCGAGGATGCCCCAGAAAAGGACGCGGTACTGCTGCTCGGTCGGGACTTTGAAATAACTGAAGACGAGGACGAAAACGAACAGGTTATCGACGCTGAGCGAGCGCTCGAGAACATAGCCCGCGAAAAATTTCATGGCCGCGTCCGAACCCAGCTTCCAGTACACGCCCAGATTGAAGAGCAGCGCGAGGACCGTCCAGAAAACGCTCAACCAGATCGCTTCTTTAATTTTGATTTCTTTGGAAGCGCGGTGGAAAAGGCCCAGATCCAGGACCAGCATGAGGATAACGAAGACATTGAAGCCGATCCAGACTGCCAGCGAGTGATGCGGGTGGATCAGAGGCGCCGCTGTCGTGTGCATGATTCCTCTTTGGAGTTAGATATCCCGCCCAATGGCCCGCGCGATGTTGCGCAGGTCTTTCATCAGCTCGTCGAAGATCTCGGGCAAAAGCGCCTGAGGCCCGTCGCAAACCGCTTCTTCCGGCTTGTCGTGGGTTTCGACGATGAGGCCGTCGGCGCCGGCTGCGACCGCGGCCCTGGCAAGAGCCGGGACAAACGCCCTTTTCCCCGCCGGATGCGACGGGTCGATGACGACGGGCAGATGGGTCTCGGATTTCAGGACCGGGACTGCCCCGATGTCGAGCGTGAAGCGGGTCGTGGTCTCGAAGGTGCGGATCCCGCGTTCGCAGAGGATGACGCGATGGTTCCCCTGCGAGTAGATGTACTCGGCGGCCATCAAAAACTCTTTGATGCTGTTGGCCATGCCCCGCTTGAGAAGGATGGGCTTGCGGGAAAGCCCCACCTCTTTCAGAAGATTGTAATTCTGCATGTTGCGGGCGCCGATCTGGATAATGTCCGCGTAGCGCTCGAAAAGCGGCAGGTCGCGCACGTCCATCATTTCCGTCACAATCAGAAGGCCGGTCGCTTTTTTCGCCGCGGCAAGATATTTGAGGCCGATCTCGCCGAGTCCCTGGAAATCATAGGGCGAGGTACGCGGCTTGAACGCGCCGCCGCGCAGGACGGTCGCGCCGGATTTTTTCATGAGCCGCGCGAGCTTCATGATGCGTTCCTGTGATTCCACGGTGCACGGGCCCGCCATGATCACGACTTTCTTGCCGCCGATCACCACGTCCTTTCCGAGGTCGAAGGTGCTGCCCTGATGGCGCGATTCGCGGGACACCATCTTGTACGGCTTCTGGATGTCCATGACCTTCTCGACGCCGGGAAAGGCTTCCAGCGGCTGCAGGCGGACTTCGGCTTCGTCGCCGATCACGCCGATGATCGTGCGCTCAATGCCCTTAGAAACGACGGGCTTCAGCTTCAGTTCTTTGATTTTGGTGACGACGTGGTCAACTTGCTTTTTCGTGACTTCGGCTTTCAGAACGATGATCATTTTTACCTTTCTTCATGGGGACAGGTCTTAAGACCTGTCCCTGCGTCATATATTAACGCAATTCGAGATTCACTTTCACGGCCACGGCATTGCCGATGGCCTTGTGGTTGCAGGATTTCATCAGCTCGTAAACGCGGTCGGCGAAATTGAAATCGGAAATCAGCAGTGTGACCGGCTCGGCCGACGTGACGGACCAGCCCTGGCCGCTGCGGGTGACGCTGAGCTTGGCGGCAAGCGGCTTCTGCACGCCGTTCAGGGTGATCATGCCGGAAGCCGTGACTTCGCGCGTCTCGCCGGCTTTCCAGTCCGCGAAAGCGCCGCCCAGTTCGAAATGATCGAAGGCGATCGTCACCAGGCCGAGATCGGGCTTCATGCTCTGAAAGAAAAGGCTCAGGATCCGGTTATTGCGTCCGGGCACGCCGGTATCCAGCGAATTGACGTCCAGAACCATGTCCAGCCGTTCGGGGCCATTGGGTCCCAGCTTCAAAGCGCCCAGATATTCGCGGAAATAGCCAAGCACACTGGCGGTCTCATTCTTGGCGACAGTAAAGGAAACTTCCCCGGTGCCCAGGGTCACGGCATAGGAAGCACTGTCCGCGGCCACGGCCTGGGACAGCTCGGCCTTCTTGGCATAATAAGCCGTATGGGCCGCGTAGATGTCGCCCAGCGGAAATTCGCCGGGAACAAAGGCGGGATCCGTATTCAGGTTTTCCGGAGCGTTATGGAAATGATCGGCGGCCGTCGTGGGCACCTGGGCCTGCGCCAAGGCAAGGGACGGGCAAAGAAAGAACAAACTCAGGATCAAGGTCATGGGTTTCATGGGCTCTCCAGGACTGGCGGAACATCCGGTGCTTTTGTTATAACTTCCTGTGGGATATGGGATTGTAAGTCGCAGGATTCTAGTCCTTTGCGGGCTTTCAGGCAAGGGCTTTCCTGTCCCCCGCTTCCATGAGGGCCAGGTGCTCGAGGAAATAGTCCCGCAAGAGACGGGTCGAGCCGTCGGGGAAACGAACGTAAATCATGTTTCCGGCATTGGTTTGATAACAGTACTGGCGGATCCAGTCGGCGGCGTTGTCGCCGGGTTTGAAATGCTGGGAAACGTAACGCCTGACCCAGGGCAGGGTTTCGGAAGGTTTGCGGTAAACACCGTCGGTAATGACCTCCAGGTCCGCATTTTTGAAATATTCGATGATGAGATTGAGCTTGTTGAGTTCCGGATCCGCGGTTTGCGGCACCGGACGCTCGGTTGGAAAAATGCCCGGGAAGTATTTATAAGCGGCAAAAGCAGCGGCGGATAAAACCGCCAGCAGTACTCCCAGGCGCACTCCGCGTAAAAAGTCCTGTTTGCTCATGCTCGCCTCTCATGGAATTATCGGCAAAATCCGGGAATCCCTGCCGGTCCAAATGAGAGCGGACAATACCGGCGTTTCGGAAGGGCGTTATTCATGAGGGTCTTCCTGAATAACGCCCTTCCGGCCAGGTTTACGGGACAACGGTTCCGTCGGTTGACGACGTGCCCGTTTGGCCGTCCGTCATGGACTCTTGGCTTTCAAAGAACGAATTTCCGCTGCCGCCGACATCGCCGTCGGTCAGGGAGCTGACTTCATTGATCGGTTTGGGGGTTCCCCGCGCGTCATCATCGGTAGCGTAGCCCATGCTGCCGAACGTCATGAGAATCGAGAGGGCCCACACGAGCATCATCATTTCTTTCATGATTTTCTCCTTGTTGCTTTATTGAGTGAACTTCCTCACTCAATCCTTAGTGTATAGGCCGCTTGTAAGAATATCAAAACTAACATCGAAAAAGCGCCAGATCTTTCAGAGGGTTAAAAATCTCGCGTATTTTTCATAACCCTTTATTTCAATGTGACTTGGGAAATCGAAAAAAATGCGGGAAGGGCAGAAAAAATTTTTTTGGGCAGGATAACTTTTGACGCTTTTTGACTATTTCAAGCTTACTGCGCCGGTCCGGAAGCAGGCCGGAAATGGGTACTTTCGAAGATTTTGTCCGCGGATTCGGGTAAAAACCCCTGAAAAAGACGGCCGTCTTTTGCCGGATAGCGGCGGGCGAATTCATAATAACAGCCGGGGATGGTTTCTTTGCGGTCCGCGAAATCCGTGGGAACCGGATAAGCCATCGTGGAGGACTGCTCGAGAAAAACCCGGGGATTTCCTTTGATTTCCCCGCCCGAGGCATTCAGGGCATAGCCGAGCCCTTTGATGAAAACGTTCAAAGCCGCAAGATCGGGAAAGGTCTTCAAGCCGTTGAAAAAAACCGTGAAATGATTCACCCGGAAACCGAACGCCGCCATCCATGCGGCATACTCGCTTTCCTTCAAAAGCTCCTGGTATTCTTTCCAGGAAAGACGCTTCCACGGAACTCCGGAAACAAGGAAACGTCCATCGCCTTCGCGCCCCGGCGGTACCTGGTCCACCAGACCGCGCACGGTCTTTTGAAGGGACGCCGAACATTCCCCTACTTTGAGCTCGCTGATGAAAATCTTGGGCTTGTCCGGATCCGGATGTTTGAAATAGCGGGCCTTCAATTTCTTGTCCTTGAAGTCGTAGGCTTCCCCGGCATCCCGGTAACCCAGCGCCATGAACGGCGCGGCCAGAACCGGAAGCCCGACCTTGGGAATGTCGAAAGTACGGAAAGCCACGTGGTCGTTCACGATCTTTTCCCCGCGCTGTTCCAGCGCCTTGTGGATGACGCCCGCCTGCTTGTTCATGGACGCATAGTCTTCCCAGAGTTGCTGCAGCAAAAGGTCCACGGGGCCCATCATCGCCTCCCCAAGCCTTCTATATATAGTAACCGCATCAATCCTCCGAAACCCGTTTCCGGAAATTTTTCAGCGAATTAAACGGGATGTCCACGACCAGCCTGTTGACGATGGCCGCGGGAATATGGCCGCCGGCGTCCGCGTGCTGCTGCACGTAAATCTCCGTGCCTCCGTCCGGAAGCGGCGTGAACCGCCACACGCCTTTCAAATAAGGCATGCGCACTTTGTCCGGCTGCGGCGGCAGCACGTCCGTGACCGCGGAAATCGCGAATTGAACGCCGGCGTTCTCCCCGGGCGTCCGGGCGCGCAGATAAACCGCGTCGCGGTTGGAAACCGGCCAGGGCATGTCGAGCGCCATGTACATTATCTTGTCGGCATCACTGCGGGATTCCAGGAGCCGCGACTCTGAACATTGGTGGAACCATCTGACCGCGCCCGTGGGATCTTCGTAATAGGCGACCGCTTTCTCGATCGGGACCTTCACGTTAACCGTGGCTTTGTATTCCAGGATCGGAGAACCATCCACCGGGCGGACATAGACCGTAATGCCGTCCTGGTTTTTCCGGAGCTGCCAGGGATGCTCCTCCGCCGCCGCGTTTTGCGCGAATAGCGCGAATGCGGCCGCCATGATCACGATGATTTTGCCGTTTTTTTCCAAGTGAAAAGACCCCGCGTTTCAGCGCAAATTTCAGGCGCCGGTTTCTTGTTGATTCTGCATCCAGTTTTTTCCGCCCATGACGCGGGCAATCAGCATGCTGACGACATTGGAGCCCACGGCGTTGACCGCGGTGGCCGGCGGGTCCACGAGCGTGCCGACCATGGTGATGATCGGAAGCGACTCGGGAGGAAATCCGTAAAGCGTCACGATCAAAAGCTCTCCCAAAAATCCTCCGCCTGGAATTCCGATCATGACCACGCCGCTCAAGACGCCCACGCCCACGGCGGTCGCATAGGTGGCCAGTCCGGAAAAAGGCCGCCCGTAAAAACTAAAAAGGATGGCGATTTTCAAAATACCTGAAAGGCAAGTCCCGTCCATGTGGATCGTCGCGCCGACCGGTATGGCAATCCGGCTGATTTCTTTGGGCACGCCGATCTCGTCCGCGGCCTGCAGGTTGACCGGCACCGTGGCCATGCTGCTTCCCGTGCCCAGCGCGGTCATCGAGGCCAGTGGGATTTTCGACCAGAACCTTTTGAACCCTTCCCTCCCGCCGGCCAGCCAGGCATATGCCGAGAACCCGAGGAAAAAATACGCGATGGAGAACGGATAATAAAGAAGCACGGCGCGCAGGTAGGACTGCATGAGCTGCGGCCCGAACACGCCGGTCAGGTAAGCGAAATAAGCGGCCAGGCCCACGGGCGCATACAGCATGATGAGCCCAATCACTTTGACCATGACTTCGCTGCCCGCGGCCAGGAATTCACTGAAGGGCCTGGATTTTTCCCCGAGAGAACAACTGGCAAGCCCCACCAGCATCGAAAAAAAGATGAGCGGCAGCATGTTTTTCTTGGAGAGGAGGTCGGAAAAATCCTTCACCGTGAAAGCGCCCACGAAATCGACAGAACCTTCCACAGGAGCCGGGGCCGAGGCCAAGGCCACGGGCGCGGTCATGGGCGGGAACAGCTTGACGCCGACGAGCATGAGCACCGTGCTGAGGATACCTGTCGCGGCGAAGAGCAGCAGCATCCACAAGAGAATGCGTCCCAGTTTACGGAGATCGGTCATGGCCGCGACGGAGGAAGCGATGGAAAAAAAGACGAGCGGCACGACCGCGGTAAAAAGAAGATTCAGGAAGATGTCGCCGAGAGGCTTGACCATCGCGGCGCGGTCTTTGAGGAAAAATCCGGACGCGCTTCCCAGCGTGATGGAACCGAGAAGGATCAGCGGAAACGCATAATGCTTCAGGACGCCGCGGCCGGGCGCGCATGTTTTTTGCACGCCCTTATTATCCCCACGGGGCGCAAACATGCAAGCGAATCATCCGCGGCGGAAGCTTACGCGGTTTTTTTACGGCAAAGCACCGCGTCCAGGGAAAATTGCCCGGGACCGCCCAGGATGAGCAGCAGCGCGATGCTTGCGAAAAGAAGAGCGGGCTGATACGCCATGCCGCCGGGAGACATGCTGACAAACGGATCGCCGTGGGAGAGATGAAAGTAAACCGCGTAGGCCATGGTGAACAAAAGACCCAGGGAAGCAAGCGGGGTCAGAAGCCCGAGAATCCATGCCAGCCCTCCTCCGAATTCGGAGAGCGCGGCAAGCGCCTGGAAAATGCCGGGTACGTGCGCTTCAGGCCCCATCCACTGGAAAGGATGCTGGATCATGGGCCGGCCGTAAGACATGAACGCGGCACCGGAAATCACCCGGACGAGGAGCAGGGCCACGGAAACGCGGCGGCTCGCCATCGGCGGCGAACAAAGGAAAGTTTTCATGGGTCCTCCTCCGCTCTAGGCGGACGTTTGGCTGGCCAGATGCCCGAGCAGGTCTTTGTTGGTGGGAAATTTTTGGAGCTGTTCGATGAGCGCCTGGGCGGCTTCCACGGGATTGAAGGTGGCAAGAACGCGCCGTATCTTCCGGACCAGTTCGAGTTCCTTGGGATCGATCAGCAGCTCTTCCTTGCGCGTGCCGCTTTTCGAGATGTCCACCGCGGGAAAAATCCGCCGGTTGGAAATTTCGCGGGAGAGGACGATTTCCATGTTGCCCGTGCCCTTGAACTCTTCGAAGATGACCTCATCCATGCGGCTGCCCGTCTGGACCAGGATCGTGGCGAGGATGGTCAGCGACCCGCCGTTTTCGATTTTGCGGGCCGAGCCGAAAATGCGCCGCGGAATTTCGAGCGCGCGCGCGTCCACGCCGCCGGACAGCGTCCGGCCGCTCGAACGGCTTTCGGCATTATGCACGCGGGAAAGACGCGTGAGAGAATCGATGACCACCATGACGTTCGCGCCGTCGGCGGCTTCGCGGTAAACCTGCTTCATGAGCTCGCTCGCCGTTGCGATGTGATGATCATAGGATTCGTCCGACGAAGACCAGCGAACCTCCGCGCCCGTCACCTTGCGGCGGAAGTCGGTCACTTCTTCAGGGCGTTCGTCGATCAGCAGGCAATAAAGCTTCACCTGCGGGTAAGCCTTGGCGATGGCCTGGCAGATGTGCTTCAGAAAAGTCGTTTTGCCGGAACCTGGAGGCGCCACGATGAGCCCGCGCTGGCCCATGCCGATCGGACAGATGAGGTCCATGGCGCGCATGGTGAGTTCCGTGGAGCCGTCTTCCAAACGGATGCGCGGGGAAGGATCGATGGCCGTACTGCCCAGAAACCGGGCCTCGCCTTCGTCCCTTCTCGGGGCGGCGGGATGACGCGGGCCTTGCCGAAAACCCGAGGGATCGGGACGGCCGCGATGGGAATTCTGGGAATGGTGTCCCCGCCGGGGGTCAGGAGGACGGTGAAAATTTCTCATATTTCAATCAAAAGTCAGCTAGGAGCGGGATTCGATCAGAATCAAATGGTAACCGAATTGAGTTTTGACAGGCCCGTGAGTTTTGCCTACTTCTTTGGAAAATACGACCTCGTCGAATTCCCTCACCATCTGGCCGGGGAAAAACGTCCCGAGATCCCCTCCCGATTTTCCGGAAGGACAAAGGGAATGTTTTTTCGCAAGATCGCTGAAGCTTGCGCCGCCCTCGATCTGCTTCTTGAGATCGAGACAGCTTTTCTCGTCTTTAACCAGGATGTGGCTCGCTTTGGCTTTGGTCATGATGTGCCATTGTACCGAGGGTGCCCGGTCGGGAGCAAGCGATTTTTGGTGAATCGAAGGTTATAGCAGCGCTGAAAGGAGCGGAGAAATACGGGGGTTACGCGGAAGCCTTGAGCACTTCGTTGGCGAAGAACTGCGTGGAAAGAAGTCCCGCGAGGGTGCTTAAAGAAATGCTGACCGACTGCGGCCCGGAAAAATTAAAAATCCGGCCGTCCTGATATTGCGCGAACAGCGCAAAATGCTTGAGCAGCGTTCCTTTTAATCTCTCGCCCGGAACTTTGAGCTCGTTGGGATCGTTGATTTCGGAAGCGGCCATGATGCCCACGACCAGCTGGAGCAGCGCGGCATACGTGCGGACGCGCGGGTCGCGCACTTCCGCATCGGCCTCGAGATTCACGTCGAAGAAAAATTCGTTGGGGATCTCGCCCAGCACCGCGGGCGAAATTCCCGGGACAACGCGCTGGTCGCCGATCGGCCGCACCTGGCGGAAGCTGGAAACGCGGCTGAGCCGGGCGCCCAGGACTTCGATAAGGGCCTGGGCATCGGGGCCTTTGACCTGCCCGCGCACGACCATCCTGCCGATGTAGCTTTCCAGTTCCTTGACCGGGTCCGCGTACATCTTGAGATCGGAGGAGGAAGGCAGGTCGAGCGCGACCGTAAATCCTTTGCGGAGGGGCCTCGTCTGCAGGTACGCGCTGAGCTGGCCGAGTAGGAATTCGATTCCCCGCTCGTAGACGTCCTGGGCCATGAGCGATTCACCGCCGTCCGCGACACGAGCGAGGCTGCGAAGCCTTTCGACGAACGCGTCGATTTCGATTTGTTCCTGGTTCAGGACCACCGCCGTCCTTTCGGCCGCTTCGCGCAATTCCGCGCGCGTTGCGCCGCCGTTTTTGCTGAGCACGCGGATCACCTGCTTCGAGGCCGCGAGCGCCGCGTCGGTTTGCCCCTGTCCCCGGAGTTCCGCGGGACGTGCCGCCTGGTCCAAAGCGCCGAAACCTTTCAGCAATTCGAAAAGCAAAAAGGCGTCGTCGAGCGATTTCATGCCCGGCGGTTCCTGGAGATACCGGATTGCATCACGGGCGCGGCCCACGGCGGCCTGCGCCGCGGCGAAATCACCCGCACGCAGCCCGCGCTGAGCGTCGTCGACGTGCTTCAGTGCTTCGTTAAGGGGCGAGGGAAAATTGCGGTTCAAATCGTAGGCCGCGTATTCGAGCGCCTGAAACGCGAACCCCTTCGCCCGTTCCCGCAGCCAATCGCGTATGGCGGCCGCCAATTCTTGCACGCGTTCATTCAGCTCGCCGAAATCTCCGGCCGTCGACGGATGGAATAAAAGGCCGGGAATGTTCATGTCCCGGTTCACGATCCGCTGAAAATTATCCCCAAGCACCTGGAGCGTCGCAGGCTTGGGGTCGACAAGGAAGGCCAGGTTGAATTTTTCCAGCTCCGAAAGCCCCGCGATGAAGCGCTCGATCTCGCCGTCCTCTCCTTTCATCCACCGGTACCCGCGCGCTTCGAAATCCGTGACCATGCCCGCCAGCTTGGCCTGGAGTAATTTCGCATTTTGGACCACGCGCTCGAAGGCCTGCGCCGTTTCCTGCTGCGTGCGCAATTCCGCTTTTCCGGGCGGCTGCAGGGGCGCGACTGTAAAAATGAGCTTGATACTCTTTTGCTTTTTCCCTTCCTTGCCCGCTTTCGGATAATGGACAACACCGTTGGTCGAATCCATGTCCACGAGAAAATATTCGCCGTCGACCTCGCGAATCTGCGCATGATAGCGGGAAACCGTCGGCCCGAGGATGACAAGGTCGTTGTCCGGCGCTTTTCCAAGGCGCATCGGATTGGAGGGCGTGACCGTCTTCGGCCCCGAAACCGGCTTCCGGATATTGTCTTCCCTGACGAGAATGATCGCCGGGCTGCCTTCATGCAGGATCTGAGCGACTTTGAAGGCAACGGTCCCGATGCTGTAAGAATCCACCGTCACCTCGAGAGGATTGACATCCGGAAGGGTGCGCGGCAGTTCCTTCTGCTGCTCCGCGGCTTGCGGCGCGGCCTGACCCAACGGCGCGGCCGGGGCTTCGGGCTCTCCGGGAACAGCGGCCCACTGGCGGGCCTTGGTGTCAAACGTGACTTCCTGCCATTTTGGAGCCTCGTCGGTGCCGATGTTCCTGAAAAAGTGTTTCGTGTAAGTAGGAAGAATGCCCTGACCGATCGATTTCACACGCCGGGGAAGCCCGTTATATTCGTAAGCCGCGTAAACTTTGTTCGCGGGGTCCACGGGAATGCTGCCGACTCTCAGATTGGTTTCCAGGAGGACGCGCCGCGTCGGCTCCAGCTTGAAACGGTCGTTGCGGATTTCCTTGTCTTTCTTCTTTTGGGCAGCCAGATCGTCGTCCGCCGTCGCGAAGGCCACGATCTCGCGCAGGTCCTGATGGTAGAGAAGCGCGTGCTGGAAAAGTTTTCTCATGATGTCGAGAATCTTCTGCGGTTTCAGCTGCGGCATTTTATCCGTCTGGAGCTCGTGCGCGGCGAACGCGATCGAATATTGCTTGTCGATCGCCTCTTCCAAATCCTTGGTCAGCGGGATCACGCTCCTGACGCCGTTGAGGGCCGCGATGCGCGCCCATCCTTCGCCGGACATGACGATCTCCCAATCGTCCGCGCCGCCGCGCCGCCGGATCTGGTTCGGCGCCAGCTCGAAGACCATGCGCTTGGAATTGTGCCGCTTGTGCCCCAGGACTTCATGCACCACGGTATTCTCGAGCTGGTTTTCTTCGGCGAGATTGTCGAACATGACGGTCATGCCCGCGCCGCCGCCCACCATGCTGTCTTCCATGCCCTGATACCCGAAATGGCCCTCTTTGGTCTGCACGACTTCCCATCCCAGAGGCCCCGTGATTTCCCACAGGAGCTCCTGCGGCATTTCTTCGAAGATCCCGAGAAGCTCCTTGAGGTACGGGATAAATTTTTTCTCGAAGTCCTTCCGCGTTTCGATCGGCCGGCCGATGACCAGCAGGACGTTGGCTCTCCGCGCGCGTTCCATGTACCCGAGCAGCTCCGGAAATTCTTTGAGCCGGTCGAGATTCTGCAGCGCGGCCGTTTGTTTTTTTGCTTCATCCGTGTCTTTCACGTAACGCAGGACGTAATTGCGCACTTCCGTCACGAGCTCCGCGCCTTTCGGGATCTTGTCGTCGGAGGGCTTTAATGCTTTCACGAGATCGACGTGCCCGTTTGCGTCGAGGGGCAGCGCCTGGAACTCGGTACCGACGGCGAAGACCTTCTGCTTCACGTCCTCCTGCGCCTCCTGCGGGATGATGATGTCCGCCATGGAATCCACCACGGACGAAAGGTCCGGCTCCGGCGCCGTGAATTGGAGCTCCGTTTTCTGGATGTTTCCTTCGTTCACGATCAGGGTGCCGTTGGTCGAGCCGGCGTCTTCGAGGAAATATTGATTTCCCTTGCGGTAAATAAAGGCATGCAGTTTCGAAACCCGCCTGCTGTCGATCAGGAAATCGGGTTTCACCTCAGTCGAACTGCCGATCGTCAGGCCCTGGCCGCCGTCGGTCAGGACTTTCCGCACCACCACATCTTTACCCAGCAAAATCTGGACTTCCTCGCCAACGAGCCGGATCTTGAAATGAAAGGGACCGATCACAAACACGCGCTTGTCGGTGACTTCGCGCGCTTCCGGACGCCGCGGCGCCGGAATTTCCTCCCGCGGCGCGTCCGTCCTGAGCTCGGATTTCACGAAGCGGTCCAAGCTCTGGAGAAGACGCCCCGGATCCATGGGTCCTTTTTCCCGCTGGGCGCGCATGGCTTCGCGGCGCACGTCCTGGATGAGGGCGACTTCGCGGGACGACATGAAGCTGTGGTAGGGCCGGCCTCCCCTTTCCTGCACCTGGGCCGCATCCTGGGCAAACGTGAGATTATCCCGAATGTCCGTCAGTCTGTAGTTGAGTTCCTGGTCCAGTTTTCCCGCGCTGGAAAGCGCGCCGCGGGTTTTCTCGAGCTGCCGCTGCAGGAAATCGATTCCTTCGGGGATTCCGTGATAGACCGCCCGGCTTAGGGCCATCTTATACCGGTCGAGGCCGTTCCTGAGTTTGTAGTCGGCATCTTCATCCGCGTCGCGGAAGCGCTGGAGCAGCGCCCCGTCATTCAGGTCGCGGCTCATCTCGTCCAGCAGCCGGCGCACGGAGGCGTCGGCCGCGAGTTCGGGGGCATAGTCAAAAACGTCCGCCGCCGCATGGAGAAACAGAGTGGCGCCGGAGCCGTCCTGAAGCGTGCGCGCCCGGAGGGCCTGGAGCAGGCCGGTAAAAACGGCAGGCCTTGTGACCGCAAGGTTTTTAGCGCCTGTCAATTCGGAGAGGACCAGCGACGCATTCGCGCGCTGCTCCGCATCCGGGTCGCCCAGGCGGGCGATCGTGAGAGAAACCAGGTCCTCGCCGAACAGAGGGACAGGACGCACCAAGTCCGCGAAAAGAATATCGCGCAAAGCTTCCATGTCTTCAGCCGTCCCCTTTTCAAGAACCGCGGCAAGGGCGGACTGAGTCTCTCCAAGGGTTCCGGCAGGAGCCGGGAGCTGCGCGGGCGCCGGAATGGGCGCGGGCTCTTCCGGGTTCACTTCTTTTTTGTAACGCGCTTCGAGGAGTTTGAGGAAACGCTCCTGCGGGCTGTCGTCGGCGCGCTTGGCAATGAAGCCGAGGCGGATCGCGGAAAACTGCTTCCAGGGTACGGCTTTCAAGCCGTCGGCGAAACGGATCCGATCAATCAGGCGGGGATCGAATTTGTAAACGTGGTCCAGGACATCGCCGGCATAGGTCGCGTTCGGGCCGAGCCAGAATTCTTCCGGCAGCGGCAGAGGTTCGCGGCTTCCCGCCTTGCGGCTGGCCCTCCAAAGCTCGTAAACCGCGGACGCATCCACGTCGTCTTTGATCTTGAGCTCGAGCTGGTAACTTACCGCAATCCTTTCCAAAGCCTGCTGGCGTTCCGCGTTCTGCTCGACCTCCGCCGGGTTTCTATCGGAAAGGAAGTCCCGCGTGTAATAAAGCTGCGCAGCCGGGCTGCGGAGCACGATCGTGACATGCGCCGCGGCCTGGTCAAACGCTTCGCGGTTCTGCCGGTACAGCCGCTCGAGCCGCTGCAGGCCTTCGACCGAATCGATTTCCACGGCTTCGCCTCTGCGGGCGCGCAGAATCACATCCCGGGCCGCGTCGGGATAAAAGGCATCGATCAAATCCTGCATGTCCCCAAGCCGGTTCGCCGTGTTGTCGTAAAAAAGCCCGGCGGCCCGGATCATGGACGCATGGAAAGGAATGTCTTGGCTCGGATAATCGACGAAATGAATCCGGGCGCCGGTTTCCAGATTAGTCACAAAATAATGAAGGCTGCCGTCGGTCACGCCGGACGTAGAAATGTAAAATTTTTCGGTGCGCGCCTCGCCGAGCGCTGGAATTTGCGATGCGCCAACCGTCGTATGCCCGCTGCGGATCGGCCCTTCCGCGGGCGGCAAAAGCTCCATGATTCTTTCGAGGACGCGGGCCAATTGCTCCGGCGTATGCCCGCGGTCGAGAACCGCTTTGACGTTGATGGCGAGAACTTCCCGCAGCGGCTTTCCGTTCAGCGCGCCGTTTTTGTTCAACTGGGCCTCGATTTCGGCCACCGGCCAGTTAAAAGGGCCCACCGCCTGCACGTCCCGGATACGGGCTTCATACTGCGGAAGCTGGGCGGCCGCGTCCTGAATCGTTCCATCGGGCGACATGATTTCCGTGATTTGAAGCGCCGCCGGCGTTTGCCTCACAGGCACGAGTTCATTCGCCCGCAGCTCAGCTTTTGCAGTTTCCGGAACGGCTTGCGCCGCAGCTTCCCGCGACGCCTTTGTCCTGAGTTCCGGCTTCGCGCCCTCACCCGGCTCCTTGAATTCTTCGGCAACAGGAAGCTCCTCGATTTCGTCCGCAAAGGGCAATCCCTCGGGCAGATGCCCCTGATAACGGCCGAACAGGATCGTGCGCAGCTCATGCGCTTCCGGATCGGCGGCTTCCAGGGCGGCGTCTTCCTGGAGGAAAAAGTCCGCCCACCATTCGTTGTAAGACGCGCGCAGCCGGGCATCGATCAGGGGATCGGTGACAATTCCGATATTGCTGTCATGCCCGGGCACGTTGTAGACATAGTTGACGTGCATGTCCAGCCTGCCGTTGGCTCTCACCGTTTTCAGCGCGTCACGCAGGTCCTCATGGATTTCCTCGATCAGGTCGTCCCGGATCGCTTTCTGCTCGCTGTCGCGGCGCACATTCCAATAACGCCGGATGATGGCTTCCGCGACGTCTTCATACCACTTGTCGATGTCGGCTTCCGCCGTCCGGTCGAGAAGGGCAAAGGAGGCCTTCACTTCTTCCTTCTCCCGCTTGAGCACTTCCAGAAACGCCGGCCAGAAGTCCTGCCTTTTCTGCGCGGCATACTGGGCGTCGTAATACGCCGGAGCGCGGAAAAGAATGGCCCAGGCGCTGCGCCGGCGCTCATAGAATTGCTGCAGAAAAGCTTTGAAGTCTTCACGGTTTTCGTAGCGGTAGCCTTTATCCTGATTTCTGGCGGCGAAAGCCTGGAGCGATTCATGGACTTTATCCGTCATGTAATAGGGGTCGCCGAGATAATTCGGGTCGAGCGTGTGGCCGGTTTCATGCCAGGCCGTGCGCGCGTTGTCGGCCAATTGCAGCAGGATCGCCTTCTCAACAGACCGGTGACGCGCGCGGCCCTTGCCCACCACTTCAAGCCGCGTCAGGCTTGGATTGAGAAGCAAAAGCCCCGGATCGATGCCGTCGAAAACGCCGCTCCACTCCTGCAGTTTTTCCAGCAGGCGCCGGAAATCAGCGCCCCCGTCCTGCTGGGGCGTGTTGAGCAGGACGATCGGCTTGTTGTTCCAGTCAAGCGGAGGCTTGTCCCAGACCCCGGCCGGCTGGGTAAAAAGACTGAGGCGGATATGGTAGCGCTCCGCATAAAAAAGCGCGGCCAAGTCGACCTTGTCTTCGAGTCCCGCATTCGGGAACAGGGCAAGCGCTTCCTGCAGGCTGGCGGCAGCATTCCAGGACGCGGCCTTTTTCTCATTTTCCACGAGCGCTCTTCCGCGGCCGGTTTTCGCATCCGCATCGGTAAGGGTGCCGATCTTTGAAAGGACTTCGAAGCGGTCCGCCGCGAGAGCCTTGCGCAGCGCGGCTTCCCCGCCCAGCTTTCCCTTCAAAGCGTAATAGAGCCGCTGCGCCGCGGGCAGTTCCGCACGGACGTTGCGCTGCAGCAGCAGATAAAGGGCGGGCACCGCGGCCTCCGGAACGTTGGCCCAGGCCTCGGCCGCGCCCGGCTGCCCCAGCGCCGCGGGGACTTTTTTGTAAATTTTTGCAAGGTCGGCCATGATCTCGGCAGGTCTTTTGCCGGCCCATAGCGCGGGATTGGCCAGGGCGGCGCGGGGCCCTTTCGTGATCTGGTACTGAGAGGAGTAATGCAGGATGAATGCGAGACTCCGCCGCAGTTGATTGATCCTCTGCGCCAGGGTCTCCGCCGCTCCTGGCTCAGGAAAAAGCGCGGGGAGTTTATCCTCGATGTCATTCAACGTCGCGGCGTCCTTGTCCAGATTCCCCACGAGACGCGTGAAGCGGTCGCTTTCCATCACGGCCGCGTTCTCGGCATTGAAGCGGGCCAGATCGAGCAGGATCTCCATGGAGCGGTACGGAATCCGGTAGGAAGCGCCGTCCGCCCCTTGAAGGACTTCGATTTCCCGCGCCCGCGGAAGAAATTCTTCCAGAAAATCCAAAGTCAGCACCTGCTCATTTTTCGCATGGGCCAAGGCAGCCACAGCGTCCAGCGCACGCTCGCGTTCTTGGAGGCTGCGTCCTTCCGCGGCAGCGGCCTGCTGTTTCAAACGCTGCACCATCGCCTCCGTGAGCACGCCTTCGGACGCCGGATAAGTGCCGGTTCCCTCAAGAAAGGCCGTGAGCTTCGATTCAAAAGCCGGATCGGCCGCGCGCAGTTCGGATTTCACGATGCCCGCGCGTTTCTGCAGTTCCGTCACAATAAGCAGCGCGCTTTTCGCGGCGCGGATCGCGGCCTCATTCGGCCGGCTGCCTTGCTTGCGGTAGTAATAGGGCTGCGCCGGGTTGCCGAAAAGCTTGTCGTCGATCAGGACTTTGCCGTAAGCGAAAAGATACGGCACGTCGCCGGTCTCATCTTTGGCGCGGATTTCGTCTTCGCGCGCCTTCAGCGACATGAAATCGGCGCGGATGACCAGAAGCTCGGACAGCGCCTGGTTCCATTCGAGCTGCTTCTCCGGCGAATAATTGAAAATCTGGGAATGCCCCGCCTGACTCATGGATTCGCGTGAGATCACACTCATGTCCAGCGAAAGCTGGCTCATGTCCGAGCGCAGGTCCTGCTCGGCTTTGCTTACCGGCCTGCGGACGGGCTTCTTGTTTTGAGGCCCCTCGTCTTCGAGAATGTCCGCGGCGCCCGTTACCTTCAGGCCGGAACCGTAAAGAGACCCGGCATCGCGGTAAACCGCCCACCCGCCGGGATGAATGGTCAAAACGCCGTGGAACCGCGAAACAAAAGGCATCTCCAATTCATCCACCACGTAATTGTTATAGGAGCTGCGCCCGATGCGGTAACTCTGGCCCGGCCGCAGCAGAATGGTTTCTTCCGGGTTCAGCTGCGTTCCGCCTTCGGCCACGCGGGGCGCGCGCGCAGTAAGTTCGAACGTGCCGGTGGCCGGATCTTTCAGGCGAAGCGAAAACAGATTCGTCTCGGCGCGTGTGCCGGACGGGAGCACGGTGACCGTCATGCGCGTGTTCGTGTTGAATTTGACGGGCGGCGACGTATCGCCCCATTGCAGCCGCCTGTCGGCTTTTACCCCCGACCCCGTGTCGCGCAGCTCGGCCTTTTTGTCGATGGTCTCGAACCCGATAGCGACTTCGGCCCCACGAAAAAGCTTGGCCGCTGCGGTCCCGGCCAAAGCTTCGAATTCGGCGCGCGCGGCTTCATCCTTGAAAACCACCGCGCCCAGGTCCGAGAGGTCGAAATTCTTAACCGGCGCATACGGATCGAAATAGCCTTTGTATTTGCGGACCAGCCATTCGCCGCCGTAAAGGCCCGCGCCGAGCCTTTGCATCATGCTTTTTTTGAATCCCAGCGCCATGGGATAATTCTTCTTCAGAAAATAGACCCAGCCTTGGTCAAACGCCCCTGCCATGTAGATGCCGTTGAAGCCGCCGAACTCATAATCTTTCCCCGATTTTACGGCGCCCTCCTGCAGGATCGTAAGCGCATTCCCCGCCGCCCTTCCCGAATAAAAAACGGTGTCGCCGTCGGCGTATCCGGCAAGCGAGGCTTCGCGGCTGCGGGTGGAATTCTCTTTGATCAGCAGAACGATCAGCGAAGCGAAGTAGATTTCGTCGCTTTCGTTTTTCAGGCCGTCCAGGTACTCGCCGAGATTTTGGGGCTGCCGGGGAACACTGAAATCCAGTTTTTTGCCGCTTTGGATCGACGCCAGAAGATCATCGAATCCCGCCTTCAACGAGAGCGACTGCCCCCAGCCCTGCTGCAGGTCCAGAAACTTCACGTGCGCCGACTGCACGGCCTTGCCCAGAACTTCCCGTCCGGTCCGCACGAGATGCCCCCATTCGAAAGCCATGATGGTATCCAAAGCATTCTCGTAATCTCCGTTGAAGACCTGGCGCGTGGCTTCCAGGTAAGCGTTGTAGAGATCGGGATATTTAGCGCGGATGGATTCCATTTTTTCCGGGTGCTCAAAGCCCAGGACCGTGTTTAAATCAAGAGGCTCGGCGGCGCGCAGCTCCGACTTCAGGGCCTCTTGCAGCGCGTCGAACACCGCGTCGCGCGTGAGCGCCGAGGCCTCGAAGCGCTGCCCGCCGTAAATGATTTCGACTTTCTCTCTCGCGCCTGTGCGCGCGAACACAACCGCGCCGATCCTCTTGTCCGCCGTTTCCGGCCATCCGGCAAAAGCGCCGTTCAAGGTGCGCGCCAGCATGCGCGGCGCCTGGCGCGACGCGCGGATGCCTCCGACGACGGCCACGCCGTTCGATCCGCCTTCGGCCTTGCCTTCCACCTCGCGGCCCAGCACGGCCTCGACCGCTTTTTTCAGAGGCGGCACGATCTTGTCCGCTTCGTCCCCGTTTTCGACGAGCGCGCTTTCGCTTCCCGAAAAAAAGCTGAGCTTCGCGGGGCTGTCGATTCCCACGGCGTACACGTTGTTCTGTCCCTGCAGGGCCTGATTGATCGCAAGCGCGAGCTTTGCCGGCGTCATGCCGGTGAGGAGAATGGAATTTTCCCCGATCTTGATCTCGTCCGGATTCTCTCCCTTAAGAACGGCGGGACCGGGAACCGCGGACGTGCGCAGCTCCGCGCGCCGGAATTGTCCGTCTTCGGTGAAAAGCTCCTGAAGACGTCCCAGAGTTTTGTCCAGCGCGCCCGCGGCCATCCATCGGCCGCCCGCGAGGACCGGAAGCAGCTCGTTTTCGAAAATCCGGAAAATCTCTTCCTGCGCGGGACCTGCCAGCCCGGCTTCGGCGCCTGCGAATTTCTCAAAGGCGGCCTTCCGGATTTCCTCCTTGCGCGCGGGCTCCTTGACTTCCTGCAGCGCGGGACCTCCGGCATACCTCAAAAGAAATCTCAAAGGATTCGGCTGAGGCGTTTCGCCCGGCTCGACTTTTTCTTCCTCGACGATGCGCTCTTTCACCGAGGCCGGATAAACCGCGGGATACGAGGCGGCCGCTTTCGAATAGCCTTTTTCGTCGAGCAGTTCGGTCACCGTAAAATCGGCCAGCGTGTTCATCAAGAGACTCGCGGTTTCACCCCAGGCCTCACCCTGCTTCGCGGCCCAAAGGTTCAAGTCCTTCTGGCCCTTGTCGGTGATGCGTCCTTCTTTCTCCGCCAGGATATGCCCGAGCTCGTGGCTGAACAGGCTGAACGCGAGAGGCGGATACAAAAAGTTCACGCTTTCGGCATTGAAGAAATAATCCCCGGCCTTTAGATCGCCCATCGCCTCTTTGCCCACCAGCTTTTCGACAAGCTCCAGATGGGAAGCATCGAGCTTGGTCATGCCCGTCGCTCCGATCAAATCGTCATTCATGACGAAAACGCGGGCGCCGCGGGAAGTGACTTCCTGCAGCAGGGCGCGGATTTCCGGCTCGCCGGCGATCATGCCGTCAAGGGCCTCGCGGACTTTGGGATGGATTTCGCCGAGCCATTTCATGCCGGCCTCATCCGCAGCCCTGAGTTCAACGCGCCGGGGGAGCGCCGCCGTCTGGCGTCCCGCGAGCATTTTTTCCAAAAGTCCCGTGACTTCTTCCGGCCCTTCAGCCTGCGCCACCGCGACAATCAGAGCTTCGGCCTTACGGTTACTTTCCGCGTCTCCCGCGCGGGCGAGAACGTCGCGGATTGCGCGGAACGCCCCGCCCAGCCAAATGCCGGCGCGATAGTGGAGAGCACGCAGGGGATCTTCCGAATCCCGGTCTTTGAGGCCGGACTTCAACCGGCTCTCCACCAAGTTCAGGAAATTTTCTCCCTCCTGTGCCTGCGCGAAATAAGCCACCGCAAAACCGTATCCCCGTCTTGCTTCCGGAGGCAGCGATTCAAAGGGCTTTTCCCAATCTTCGGCCAGAAATGACAGGAGGCCCGCCGTATGCGCCCTGTATTTGGCGGCGGTGACAAAGGCGGTGCCTTCTCTCATATTTTTTTCGAAGCTCCGGCGGGCTCCGGGCACGTCCATCGCCGCGCGCGAGGTCATGAAAGATCCCAGGGTCGGATGCCGGAAAAGGAACGTGAAACCGTTCCACATCGTCCGCAATCCGAATTTCATAACCAGCAGCCCGACAAACATCTGCCCCACCCACAAAATGGAAACCAGAATCTGAAACGGAAGAGGTCCCGCCTTCTGGATCAGCTGCGGCAGGACCAGATGAAAGGCCGCGATTTCCGTCCCGATGATGAGGTAGGTAAAGAAGGCAATGGGCAGAAAATTAAACGTGCGCTGAATCAGCCGGAGAAATCTGCTGTTGCGGATCTTTGCCGGTGCGGGTGTTTTCCCCTGCGTCAAAAAGGCGGCATCCGTCAGATAGGCTCTCAATACCCTTTCTTTCTTCTCATCGGGATAAGATTCGATGCCGCCAAGCTCGAAGCCTTTCGAGAGCGCATAGTCTTCGAGCTGCCCCAGGCTCATGAGCGAAAGCTGTCCCTGGATCTCCGCCCGGCTCCGCATTTCGGCGCGCAGCTCCGATTTCCCGCCTTGGACCTGGGCGATGAAATCCGTCAGCTTCTTTTCGAGGCGTTCGGCCGAGCCTTCGTGCGCCTTCCGGTAATCTTGGCGCTGCGTCGAGGCGAAAAGTTCGTAGGCCCCGTCCAGGTTTCCCTGGATCGCGAGACGCGCGATTATGGCGGCCTCGGTTTCATGAGCGCCGTTGAACAGCTGGAGCGAAAGCATGGGCGTCAGCTCGGCCACGTCCTGTTCCGCGTTTCCGGAAAGCAGGTAAGAGACGTTATTGGTCCAATACTTGCTAAATTGCGCTTTTGTTTTGGTGACGCCGTCGCTTTTAGAGGACTCTTCGATATCGGGCTGAATCACGAAGTCCCGGTAATACGCCGTGACTTTGTCCCAATTCAAATCGTAGGCCCTGGCCAGGAGTTCCGAGTCCCCGCCTTCCTTGCGGTAAGCGCGGTCCGACTCGATCGCGCCGAATTTATCCACGAACATCAATTCCAGCTGCGGCACCAGCACGGGGATGCCTCCGAAATTCACGGTCTCGTAAGTGGAAAGCATCAGATCTTCCGGAAGCTTGTTGATGCCCTTGGTTTTGGTCGGCGGGTAGCGCTCCTGTTCGCTGAACACTTTGAGGAATGCCTCGGGATAAGGGATGTCGTCGCGCAGGCCGTACAGCTCAAAGTCGCTGTGCGCGCGCGAGGCAAAGTCCTGTTTCTTTTCGCGCGCCGCGACCTGCCCCTGCAGCGCCGCCTCCATGCCGGAACCCTTGCCCAGGAGATATTGCACTTCCCCGCGCTCATTTTTTTGCCGCCAGAGCGAGACCGCCAGATAAACCTTTTTCACGAAAAGATCGTCCGAGCCGTCCTCGCCGAGCGGCATCTGGATATCGGCTTTTCTCGTGCTCTGATGCCAGGCCCGCAGGGCCTTGAGCTGCTCCGCGCTCAACTTGTCGCTGACCAGTCCGTTTTCGTCGATGGGCAGGGGCACAAGCACGCCGCCCTCCCCCGGAACGCCGGCCCTGAAAAACTCCCGCGCCGCGGCCACTTTCTCATCCAAACCCGCGGTGCGAAGCTCCGCATGCGGGGCCGCGCGGGCCGCCTGCAGGGCGTCCCACGCCTGGACTTTGACGCGCGCGTGCAGCTGGTCGAGAAGAAGGCGCGTCAGCGCGGGAGCTTCAGCGGCGTTTTCTCCGGCGACCGTGTCGTAAAAACGCAGGAGCATCCCGAGAATGATCGCGCCTCCGCTTTTCTGCATGTCGATCAGGTTGTCGCGAAAAGGCTTGGCTTTTTCCTGGTCGAGCTGCGTGGCCACCCTGTCGATGTCCGCCTCGAGCAGCTTCAGGTAATTCCGGATGACGGTGCCGTCGTTGGTGAAAGCGTCCCAGTCGTGGCTGCCGATTTCGAGATGGGCAGCGTCGAGGTCTTTGGGCCCGGCGATGTAAAAATTTTCCAGGATGTTGACGCCGCGGTCCACGTCCGCATAGCCGTCTTTCCAGAAGGAAAGGAGATAATCAACCGCGCTCTTGACCATGGCCTCGGCCAGGCCCTTGTTATTTTCGCGTAGGGCTTCGCGCAGGCGCGCCTTGAAAAACCATCCGGAAGGAACGAAGTCCTGCAGCACGCCGTAAACGGTCGCGGGCCCCAGGATCCACCACTGCCTCGCGGCGCGGGCCGCATTGCGGAACGCGGTTTCGCCGATCACGCGGAAACGGATGCGCGGCCGGCGGTCCGGGTGCTGCGCGAAATACTGCTCGGCCGCGTCGTAACCCGGATGAAAGGCGCGGAGGCCGAACAGGGGGTAAAGCCCAAGACGCTGCAGCATCTTCCGAATCTCGCGCCTGATAAATCGGCGCAGCGCATCCGCCGCGGCGCCCGGCCATCCCAGCATCCGGCGCCAAAGCGGCACGGCCGGCGCCTGCGCGGACTCAAGCTTCCACCATTTCGAGGCCGGCGCCCTTTCCCCGTCCCACATCTTGAGCACGAGGTCCTTTTCCCGGGTCGGAAAAACCTGGGCATTGCCCTCGCTGGAAAAGGCCTTGTCCAGGTCCAGTTCCCTCACCGCATTCCAGACTTTGGAAGCCTCATGCGTGGGGTCGAGAAAAAGTCCGGCGCGCGAATCCGGAACCTGCGTGTAATCATCCAGCGGCTGTTCCGAAGGCTCGATCGCGTGGCGCAGTTCCGCGCGCTGGCCGGTCTTGGCCGCCGCGCGGAGTTCCGGCTTTTCCGGAACTTCGCGGATAAGCGCGATTAATTTTCCGAGCTTGACGTTCGAATCGCGGAGGCTGGTAAGGCTTGTCCTGTGCTCGGCGGCAAGTTCCCGCGCCGAGGCTTCCGCTTTTCTTAGAGCCAAGAGGTCGCCGTCGTCGAGAAAGCCGGTCTTGTTGAAGACTGCGGAAAACTGCGTGTCGAGAGCCGTGTATTTGTCGGAGATGGAATGGATGACGAATTCCGCGTAATCGATTTCGCCGTAGGCCTCGCCCGCGGCTTTTTCCCAGCGCGCGAGCCAGGCTTCTGTTTTTGCTTCTTCCCCGAACCGCTCCGCCACTTCCCCCGGACTTTCCGCGACCATTTTCCGCGTCACCTTGATGATGCTGAGGCTCTCGGACAATTCCCGCGTCGCGGCTTCCAGTTCCAGAAGAAGCGGCTTGAATTGCGCGTAAACGGCATTGCCGGCCTGGAATGCTTTTAACTTTTGCAGGGTCCTGAGCGTCATCCGCGGAAGAGCGGCCAAGGGATGCTGCGCGAGCGCGGAACTTTCAAATCCGGCAAGGACCGCATTGAGGGTATCGAGATCGACCAGGCCCGGGTACGTCTTGAAAAAGTTCAAGGCATCCATGGTCTGCGTGAAATTGACCATCAAAATCACCTGGGAGAGGAAGAGCCCCAGGTCCACGCCGTCGGCAAGATCGAAATCCGCCCACTTTCTTACGGGGTTCGGGTTAAAGGCGGCCGCGTCGGTGCGAAGTTCTACAAGAAATTGCCGGAGCGTCTGGCCCGTCGCCTCGTACGGCTGATCCAAATCCACCCGCATTTCGGATTTCGGTGCCGCGGCCGGCGGCGCAAAGGTCATGCCCGAAGCCGCCAGGCCGTCCGGGCCCCACGAAAAGCGGGACGAGAATGAGCCGGGCGCGATTTGACCCGCGGTAAGGTCCGCGAGCGTCGCGGGCAGGAGCAGCTGCATGATGTTTTGCTCCGAGAGCTGATTGCGGGACTTGAGGTCTTTCAATCCGGCAATGAATTTCTCGACGCGGCCGGCCAGCGCGTCGCGGTCTTTGTCGTGCGTCTTTTCGTCCATGAAGACCGTGTGGTCCGCCGCTTCATCGAGACGTCCGGACGCCGCAAGGTCGCGGATGATCTGGTCGCGCCATTCCTTGAGCATGCGCCCCTGGTCCGGCGCTTTCGCGAGCAGGCGGTCGCGCGCGGCGCGCACGAACGCCTTGTACACATCCACCTTGCCCTGTTCGGCCGTAAAATAATCCTTCCACGACACCCAGCCGCGCATGTGGTCTTTGTAATGGATCTCCGCCGGAAGCGTGCTGATGTCCGGCATGATCAGGACATACGAAACGCCGCGGGCTTTCAGCCGCTCGACCAGTCCCTCGGTGTGGAAACCGCCCGCGACAAAAAGCACGGTGCCGCTTCCCTTGCGCGCATTCATGAGAGGCGCCAGATTTTTCACGAACGCGGCGTCGCGCTTTTCCGCGTTGCGGTAAAAAGCGGTCTGAGCCCCCATCTTCGCGTAAACGCCGGCGGCATCCGCCATGGGCCGGTTCTGGATGTCTTCCCATTGGCGCCGGCTGAGCTGCAGCTGCGCGAGGCTCTTGAGAAGCCCGAGCACGTTCTCGCGCGCGTCGAGCGCACGGTCTTCCGCGCCTTTGAAAAGCCCCTGCTTGACCTGGCCGACGTAGCTTTCGAATTGATCGAAAAAGCGGGTGCCTTCGATGTCCTTCATGCGCTTCTGGCGCTTCATGACATGTTTAAGCGCGTCGGAAACCGGAAAGGCAATGCCGTTTTCCTGGGCCAGCCGCGAAAGAGTGAGGCCGAACTCCTGGGCCGTGATCTGCGAGAGCTGGAAGGCCTGGAATTTTTCGTTGAACGCGGCGCGGGCCTTGGCGTCCCCCCGCTTGTCGAGCGCGCGTTTGATCTCCGCCGCCCATTTCTTGACTTCGATGTCCAGCGCGGCCGCGTCGGGCGCAGCCTCGCTTTCCTCGAGGATGAGCAGCAGCTCGCTGCCCGGCGCGGGCCTTTTGATTTGCGCGAGGGTGCGCAGCACCTGCAGCAGGTCGGATTTGTCCTTTTCGAAGTCGCGCACCGCGCGGCTGACTTTCAGGAGATCCGGAGCGTAATTTTTTTCCTGCGCCGCTATGACTTCTTTTTCCAGCGCGTCCAGCCGGGCCGTGATCTCCCCGCTTTCGGACAGGGACTGCAGAAAAGCCGCGTAGCCTTCTTCGTAAAGAGACCAATCCTCCACGCCTTCGTAACGGGCCTGGCGCTCGTTGAAAATCGCGGCCATGCTGGTGCCGGTCAGTTCGCCGTTTTCAAGATAGCCCTTGAAGACTTGCTTGAGGAGGTCCGGGTCCGGAAAGCTGCGGAAAAGGAGCGGGTTCAGCCGAGACGAGGCCCCTTCCAGCGCGATCGTGTCCAGGCCGTAAGTTTTTTCGAAGTAATCGATCAGATTGCGAATGCTTCGCTGGGCCTGCGGAACGCCGTGCGCGTCCTGCACGAGGATGACCGTGCCCGCGCCGGGTTTGCCCGCGTAAAATTCCTGGATCTGGCCGATGTTCTTGGGGACCTGGATCTTGGCGATTTCGGGAAAGGCGGGAGAAGCGAGTTCGGGTTCGGCCGCGGACAGGATCTTTGCCGGGCCCACGCTCGTCAGGAAGAACACGCTCCCCATGAAGGCAGCAACCGCCCGGGTCACAAAACGGCGGTAAAACAGAACGACCATTCCTTCACCTCAAATGGTTGGTATTCCCCCTTTTGGCACTCTATTTAAAAAGTACCACCCCTCTTATATATATCAAAGAAGGCCACCGAAATTCTCAATCTATCAATTCATAGCATTATTATGCACAGGAAACGGAGGGTCTGACGGCAAACATTGCCGGGAACAGGGGTTAGCGGCTCAAGCCGCTTTGCGGTGGGATGGAGCCGTTTTCCGGCCCGAAGATTTTTTGCGGGACTGCCAAACAGCCTCGGGTTTTTGGGCCATTTCGGCTATCGTTTTTCCGCTGAGGACCGAACGCGGCAGGGCTTTGACCGGATCTTTTTTTCCGGAAGAAGACGCCTCTTTCATTTTGACCAGAAGCCAGGAGCGCCGGTCCGCTCCCACGCGCGTCAGCGCAAAAACGCCGTGCAGCTTCTGCCCGTTGAGCTTGAACCGGATGTGGCCGCGTTCGATTCCCTCTTCCAGCGTCAGAGGCCGGGACTTGTCGTGAGTCTGATTTTCATAAAAGCCCAGGTCCCAGACGATGACCGGCCCGGCCCCGTATTGGTTTTCCGGAATGATGCCTTCGAAGCGCGCGTACTCCAGCGGATGGTCCTCGGTCTGCATGGCCAGGCGTTTGACCAAGGGGTCCATCGACGGTCCTTTCGGAACCGCCCAGGATTTCAGGACGCCTTCGGCTTCGAGCCGGAAATCATAATGCAGCGCCGTGGCGTCGTGCTTTTGAATCACGTAAAGCGGCGGATGTTGGGACGATCCGGCCCGTTCCGCCTTGCCTTCGGGCTCCGGCGTGATCTTGAAGGATCTTTTTTTCCAGTAAGGGGCCAGACGCGAAACCATTTGCGGCTTTTTCCGGGTCCGGCCCGTCTTTTTCGCGCGACTCGCCATCATGCCGCCTTTTTCTTTTTATTCTTGCTCTCGTTCAAACTCGCTTCGAGCGCTGCGAGCAGGTCCACGACTTCAGGTTTTTCTTCCTCGGCTTCGGGCGACACGTGAATCTCCTGGCCCTTGGCCTTGGTTTCGATGAGCTTCTCGAGCTGCTCGCGGAAATCATCGTGCAATTTCTTCGGCTCGAACGGCTCCGAAAGTGATTCCACGAGCTCGGTTGCGGCCTTGATTTCACGTTCGTTCACCTTCACGGGCTGAAGCCCTTCCAGCTCCTTGGGCTTTTCGATCTCGTCCGCGAAATGCATGGTCTCGAGGCACAGGTAATCCTGATAGGGCCGGATCGCCGCGAGATATTCCTTTTTGCGCATGACGAGTTTCGCCAGGCCCACTCGCTGCGTGCGGCGCATGACTTCCAGCAGCAAGGAATAAGATTTTTTCGCGTTCTCTTCCGGCACGAGATAGTAAGGCTTCTCGAAATAAATAGGATCGATCTCCGTCAAGTTGATGAACTGGAAGAGCTCGATGTTGCGCGTGGCCTTGGGCGCGAGCTTTTCGATCTCCTCGTTCTTCACGACGATGTGCTGTCCCGGCGCCACCTCATAACCTTTGATCAGGTCCGAACGCGGCACTTCTTTTTCCTCGGCATTGCAGACGATTTTTTCGTGCACGCGCGAGCTGTCCTTGGCATGCAGCAGGTGGAAATGCACGTCCTTGATGTGCAGCGCGCTGTAAAGCTGGACGGGCACATTCACGAGGCCAAAACTGATGGAACCGCTCCACATGGACCGCGGCAGGCGGTTCTTTTTCCGGCCCTCGCTTTTTTCTTCGCTGCCATGCCCTTTCTTTTCGCTTCTGGGTTTTTTATGTTTCGTCTTCATGGATTCCTCCTTTTTCGAACGCAGCCCGCGGCAGTTTTTGTTTCATCGTCAGGACCGGCGCGAAAAGCTCGCCGTGTTTTTTAAGGCGTCCGGCAAGGTCCTGCGGGCCGAACGCATAAGCCGCCGGGTCCGCGCCTTTGCGCAGGGCTTCCACCTCCGCCCAGGTAATCGGCATGGAAACCGACGGCATCTCCGTCGCACGGAGCGAGTAGACGCACACGGTGGTCTTGTGATTGTCGTTCTGGCTCCAGTCGACGAACACCTTTCCCCTGCGCTTGTCCTTGCGCATCTGGGTCGACACAAGGCCGGGGTCCTCGCGCTCGAAACGCTCTCCGAGGCGGCGCGCAAAAGCCTTGGTTTGCGCAAACGTCACGGGCGTATTCAGCGGAACTAAAAAATGAAGCCCGCGTTTTCCGGAGGTCTTCACGAAAAAGCGAAGGCCGTGGCCGTCGAAAAATTCACCGAGCCGCCCCGCCACTTCCGCGCAGTCCCGGAACGAGGCTTCCGGCCCCGGGTCCAGGTCGTAGACCATCATCGTGGGCCTGTCCACGCTCCGGACCGTGCCGAGAAGCGTATGAAATTCCAGCGAAGCAAGATTGGCCACCCAGATCAGTCCGGCCAGCGAGTCGATCACGCAGTACGAGAGGGGCGCCTTGTCCTGCTTGCTTTTCACGCATTTGGTCTTGATCCACGACGGCCGGTGCTCGGGGCAGCGCTTTTCGTAGAAAAAGAATTTTTTCACGCCTTCCGGATAGCGCTTGAGCGTGAGCAGCCGGTCTCTCAAATGCGGGAGCAGGGCCGGAGCGGCCGTCGTGTAATACTGGATGACGTCGGATTTCGTGAATCCCGCGCCGGGATACATGAGCTTGCCGGGATTGGAGAGCTTGATTTTTTTCCCGCCGGCTTTGACTTCGACGGGCGCATTTTTGGTGATCATGCCGCTTTCTCCTCGGGCACCGTTTTTTCCAGCACTACTTCGCCGGGTTTCTTGTCCGTCCTCACGCCTTTGAAAACGCCCTGCCTCACGCGGCCGCCGTGCGTCCATCCGCGGAATTCCACTTCGATGACGAGCTTTGGCGTCACGAAGCGGGCGTCGCGGTCCGGCACCGGTTCCGAAAACGGGTTCTGCGCCGAGGCCCTGGCCTCCAGCCATTTTTTGAGCGCGGCCCTTTCATCGAGAGCGAAACCCGTGCCAATGTTTCCCGCATACCGCAGCCGCGCTTTTTCGCCGGACGAGTCGTAGTATCCCAAAAGCAGGGCGCCGACCGAATTTTTCAGCATGCCGCTGCCGGACGTCCATCCTCCCACGACGAATTCCTGCCGTCCGGTGATCTTGATCTTGCGCCATGCGCCCGAGCGGCCGCCGGATTCATAAAGGCTGTCCAGCCTCTTGGCCATGATCCCTTCCATCCCTCTCTCGAGAGCCTTGCGGAAAAGGTCTTCGCCGCTGTCCGACCAGGGCGGAATCATCCAGCACGGGCCTTTGCCCGGCAGCGCCTCCAGCAGCTTGCGGCGCTCCGTATAAAGGAGTCCTGTGGTCCTTCGCTCTCCCGCGTAAAGCAGGTCGAACGCCATGTAGACCAGCGAGGCCGCCTGAAGCCCATGCCGCTGCAGCAGGCTGAAATTCGAATTTCCCTTCGCGTCGAGCGCCACGATTTCGCCGTCCAGAATCAGCGGCCGGCGCCCGAGAACTTTTTTGATGCACGCAAGCGGAGCAAACCTTTCCATCACGCTGAGGTTGTTGCGGCTGCGGAAATCCAGCACGCTGCCGTCCCACCGCAGCAGGGCGCGGTAGCCGTCCCATTTGAATTCGTAGCCGTATCCGCCGTCTCTTTCCGGCATTTCCGAAAGCACGGCCAGCATGGGCGGAATAAACTGCGGCAAAGATTCGCCGCGCGCGCGTCTGGGAGAAGTTCGAAGAGTCGGCATGCTGTCCTTTCCGGGGAGAATGGTTCTATTTTAAAAGCCTTCCTGCCGGCTGGACAAGGCAAGAAAGCACCTTTATCGCGTCGGGCCGTGTCTTACCCGGGAAGAAGGATGACGCGGGCCTAGGCATGAGGAGTAAAAAACCGTCGGAATCCGGCGTCGGAACTTGGCAGTTCTGGTTTAAGGCATATTCCGAAAATAAGGCGGCGGGATTGCTTACTTTTTTTCTCGGGAACCCGGATTCTCCCGCAGCCCGCGCTGGGGTAGGCTGTGACCGTCTGAACTTTTCTTAAGCTTCTCGACGAAAGGAGAAATTTATGAAACTGTTTATCTTTTTGGTTCTCTTGGCGACCAGCTTTATTTCCTATGCCGCGGCCCAGTCGAGTGCGGACAACAGCTGTCCGTCGGGCCAGATGTTCGACAACGTGACCGCCGCCTGCGTTTCCATCAGCGGCAACGCGGGACTCAGCACGACGACGGGCAATCTCTCGCGGGAATTGAACAGCCCCGCGGTCGGGACTACGGGAACCGGACTCAATGCGGGCACCGGCCTCGGCACGACCGCCAACACGCACAATCTCTCGTCTTCCGTACAGGCGGACGCCGGCACCTCAGGATCCGCGACCCGAGTTCCTGCGAGCCGATCCACGTCTTCGGTCAGCGGCATCACCGGCCTTCCGGGAACCACCGGAGCGACCGGAGCCACGGGGCTTTCCACGGGCGCGACGCCCGGTATGACCGGCGGCACGACGTTCGGCGGGACAACGGACAGTTTTGGAAATTCCGGCGCGCCCACGGTGACCGGCGGAGGCACTTTGAATGCTTCCAGTTCGGCCGGCGGCAGCTCGGGCTCGCACTAAAATGAAAAGGGAAATTTTTATGATTCTCACCTTGCTTGTGATTTTGAGCGCCGTGATGACGGGCGGGCTTCATGCAGGAAGCGACACCTGCCCTTCGGCCATGGTCTTTAATGAATCCACGGGAGGCTGCCGTCCTGCGCCTGGAAATGCAGGGCTGGGGACTGCGAATACGGCGGTGACCGGCACGTCGACGGCCGACGGGCTCGGAGATGCCGGCGGTACCGCGGATATGCCCGAAGGCGGGAGCGGCAACGGTTCCCTTCATACGGCAACGGGTCCGGCCCTTACCGGCCAGGACATCAGCCAGGGCAATATCTAAAAATAGCGCGGAGGCGGTCATGAAGCATCTCTTCTTTTACGCTGCGGCAATAGCTTTGAGTCTTACCCTGGCGCAGGGAGCGGAAGCGGCCGCGCCCAAGCCCGCGGTTTGTCCCCCGGGACAGGCTTTGGAACCGGCCACGGCGCGCTGCGTGTCGGAAAAAGCGTTGGAGTTCAAACAAAGCGCGCGCCTGCGGCTTCACAAGGGCGGCGAAGGAGTGATCGAAGCCGACACCGGAACTTTTCAAACCGCTGCCGGCAACGACCTCAATACCGGCGAACGGTCCAGCGCGACGACTTCCGGCAGTTCCACGCTGGGCGGCGGCGCCGGGACTCACATGAATGACACGATCAGCACCTTCTGAGCGCGGCACGAGACGCCGCACTTCGGTCACGGTTAAAATCGAAGGCCGCACCCTCGAGCTTTCCAACTTGGACAAGCCCTTCTATCCCGCGGGCTTTACCAAAGGGGAAATGATCGACTATTACGTGAAAGCCGCGCCATATCTTCTGCCCCATGTGTCCCGCCGTCCGCTGACCCTGAAGCGATATCCCGAAGGCACGTCCGGCGATTTTTTTTACGAAAAAGAAGCGCCCTTCTACCGCCCCGACTGGGTCCCGACCGTCTCCATTAAAAGCCGCCACAAGCCGCGGCCCATCGAATACCTGTACATCGACGGTACGGCCGCGCTTGTGTGGGTCCTAAACCTGGCATCGATCGAACTTCATCCCTTTCTCTATACCGCGGACAGCCTGTACGTGCCGACTTGCGTGGCGTTCGATCTGGACCCGGGGGCCCCGGCCAACATCGTGGATTGCTGCGAGATCGGCCTGCGCATGAAAGGCCTTTTCGAGAAACTGGGTTTGAAATGTTTCCCCAAAGTCTCCGGCGGAAAAGGCCTGCACCTCTACGTTCCCCTCAACACGCGCGCGACTTTCGAGGAGACAAAAAATTTCGCGCGCTCGGTCGCGCTCACGCTGGAAAAGCATGATCCGGAAAGAGTCACGTCCGTCATGGCGAAGGCCGTACGCCCGGGGAAAATTTTCGTGGACTGGTCGCAGAACGACGAGCACAAAACCACATGCTGCGTTTATTCTCTGCGGGCAAGAGCCAAACCCTGGGCTTCCGCGCCCGTCACGTGGAAAGAAGTCGAAGCCTGCCTTGCGAAAAAAAATCCCGCGCTGCTGGATTTCGAAGCGGAAGACGTGATCGATCGCGCGGAGAGGTCCGGAGATTTGTTCGAGCCCGTGCTGGCGCTCCGGCAGGAGCTGCCCGGCGAGCACCGGGCCGCGGCCTGATTCCGTTCCTCATGTCAGCGGTTGACGGCGCTCATGTCGAGGTAGCGGGAACCCGCGGCAACACCATGCGGCGCGATATGGTCGAGCGTGTCCATCTCCTGCCCGGTCAGATGGACTTCGAGGGCCTGAAGGTTTTCTTCGAGCCGCGTGCGATTTTTCGTGCCGGGGATCGGGACCACGTGCCCGCCGCGCGCCATCACCCACGCGATGGCCAGCTGCGCCGGTGTGATCTTCTTTCCGCGCGCCAGGATTTCCACTTTCTTGACCAGCTGCAGGTTCTTTTCGAAGTTCTCGCCCTGGAAGCGCGGCGAACGGCGGCGGTAATCGTCTTCGGGCAGGTCTTCGGGCTTTTTGATCTGTCCTGTGAGAAAGCCCCTTCCGAGCGGACTGTACGCGACAAAGCCGATGCCGAGCTCCTCGCACACCGGCAGGATCTCGCTTTCCGGCTCCCGGCTCCACAGCGAATATTCGGTCTGAAGCGCCGTGATGGGATGCACCGCATGCGCGCGGCGAAGGGTTTCGGGTGCGGCCTCGGACAATCCCAGGTAACGAACTTTGCCGGCTTTGACCAGATCCGCCATGGCTCCCACCGTTTCCTCGACCGGCACCTGCGGATCGACCCGGTGCTGGTAATAAAGATCGATGACATCGGTGCCCAGCCGCTGCAGCGAGGCGTCGCAGCATTTGCGCACGTATTCGGGCCGCCCGCAGACGCCCTTGAAAGTCCCGTCCGGATCGCGCAGCACGCCGAACTTCGTGGCGATCACCGCCTTTTTGCGCTGCCCGCGCAGCGCTTTTCCCACGAGAATCTCGTTCTTATGCGGCCCGTAGATGTCCGCGGTATCGAAAAAATCGAGGCCTCGCTCGAGCGCCAGATGAATCGTGGAAATCGATTCCTGTTCATCGCCGGCGCCCGAATAAAAGTCGGACATACCCATGCAGCCCAGGCCCAGGCGCGATACTTTGAGGCCCTGTTTTCCGAGATCGACCCGCTCCATAAAATCCTCGCATGATTTAAGATTAGAATGCAGGAAAGGCGAACGCTGTTCTTCCCGCGATTTTGCCTTTTTTTGACGTTAAGTTCAAGCGTGGCTCTCGGCCGGAAGAAGAGAAGGGCCGCGCGGAGTTACGCGGCGGTGCGCCGCTTGTCTTTGTAAAAGGCGTCCTGCCTTTTCGCGAAAGGCGCAAACGCGGAACGGAAGAAATCTCCGGCCGTCCGCCCTTGTTCCAGCACCGTGATCAGCGCCGGGACGAAAAACATCGACGTCAGGAAGCACGCCGTGAATCCCAGCACGCCGAGCTTGCCCATGGAGGCCATGCCCTGGTGCTGCGCGATCAGCAGGCTGGCCAGCGCGGCAATGGCCGTGAGCGACGAAAGAAAAACGCCTTTTCCCGTGTGCATCAGCGCCTCCAGGAAACTCTTGTCCCCTTTTTCCTTGTAGGAATAAAAGATGTAAACGCCGTTGTCGATGCCCGCGCCGAGCAGGCTGGGCAAAATGACCACGTTCAGATAATTGAATTTAAATTTGAGCAGGACCATCATGCCGGCCGTCCAGAGAAAGGCCAGGGCTACGGGCAGCAGCACCCAGATCAAATCCGAAACCCGCCGGAACTGGACGAAAATGACGAGCGCGACCAGAAGCAGGCTGAGCCCCATGGCGCGCGGCATGTCGCGCTCGAGGAGTGTCAGGATTTCCGCGTAGATCACGGCCTCGCCCGCGAGCGTGACGCCGGGCGGGACCGGAAGCTGCCTCATCTCGGCGATGAACCGCTTCGCCACCTGGCCGTCCAGGATTTCCTTGCGCGGATAAACAAAGACCACCGAGATTTGCCCGTCCTTGTCTTCGTATTGCCGCCGGATGCCTTCGGGAACCTCGTCTAGGCCGAAAGGCCCGGGATGGAGCTGCTCTTTCAGCATGTCGACCTGCTGCCTGACCTGGGGATCCTGTTTGGCGATGAGAGGCGCGTACTTTTGCAGCATGGAGTCGATGCCGCCGAGCAGCAGGATTTTTTCCACCTGATGCCGCGGCACGTGCGACATGACCGAAGCCGCGAAATGGAACGTGGTGTCTGGATGCGTCTTGATATAGTCGTTGATCTGCCCGGCAAGCTCGACCGCCATGGCACGGTCCGGGGTGATGAAGGCCGCGGGCGAAAGTTCCACGCCCATGTTCTTGTAAATACGCCGCGACAGACGGTTCGCCTCGTCGCGCGCCTGGAGGTTTTCGAAATTATAATCAAAAGCCTGGTGGCGGAATTGCGCCGCCGAATAAACCGTAAAGGCAATTCCCGCCGCGAGGATCGCTCCGATCAGCCCCCCGGGCACGCGCAGCTTGTGCTCGGCCGGCCTTCCGTGGCGGAGCGGCGGCAATTTTTGTTCGCCGAGCATCGTGAGGGCCGGCACGCCGTAAAAAACCGCCAGGAAAGCGAGGATGATGCCGGCCCCGCAAATGATGCCGAATTGACGGAAGCCTTCGAACGGGCTGATCGCCAAAGTAAAAAAAGCGCTCGCCGTCGTCATGCAGCTCGTGAAAATCGGCTTACCGACTTCCGCGTAGGTCTCTTCCACGGCTTGCCGCAGGCTTCCCGTCTTGCGGTAATAAAAATCAAGGTTGATCCTGAGATGGATCGCGTAATCGACGCCCATGCCCAAAAGGATCCCGACCAGGAATCCCGAGATGAGATTAAGGTAGCCGACGCACAGCTTCGCAAAAGCGCAGGTCCACAGCATGCCGATCCCAAGCGGAATTGAGATGTAAAAAATCGACCTGACGTTGCGGAATCCGGCAATCATGATCAGCATGATCAGCGCCGCGGACAAAAGGCTCGTCCTCTGCAGGTCCTTCTTGATGGTTTGATATTCCTGGTACCGGACCAGATAGGGGCCGCTGAGCGTCAGCGTCACCGGCGCTTCGTCTTCGCCGCGCACTTCTTCGAAGGCCGCGCGGACCCTCGCGAATAATTTTTCCGAGCGCTCGAAGTCGCTCAGAGGATGCAAAGGTTTTATCAGCACGACCTGCATGGCCTCGCCGCCCCGCTTTCCGGAATAGCCCGCGATCTTCGAGACTTCCTCCTCGAGCGGATAAGAATGGAAATCCAGGGAGGGCGGCTCTTCCTGCAATAAATCGACGAAAAGCGGGTTGCTCTTGCGGCGGTAATAACCGGCGAGGTCCTTCAGATCTTTGTTTAGCTTTTGAAGGCCTTCGAGGGAAAGAAAGAGAAGCTTGCGGCTCTGGAATTCCGGGGCAACGGCGCGGTTATCGATATAGCCGACACCTTCCAGCGAGGCTGCGCGCTCGGCGAAGCGTCCGGCCGCGGCGCGGGCGGCCTCTTCGGAGGGCGATTCGATGACCGCAATCAGATAACTGGAACCTCCGACGCGGGCGCTCAGCGCCTTGAGGTCCATGATGCTCTTCGTGTTCGCGGGCAGAAGGTCCATGAAATTGGCGTGAAGCCCCAGCCCCGAGGCCAGCGGCCAGGCCGCCGCGCTGAGAAGCGCCAGCGCGAGGACGATGCCCGCGGCGTGCCGGGACACAAACTGTCCCTGGCGGCGCGCGAATCCCAAGCCCGAAGAATAAGATTTTTTTTCGTCCACGATGTTCTCCGTCTGCTCACCAATATAAAAGGGCGGCGGCGGAAGCACCATGGGGCCTTCCCCCGTTAATTGTAGGGTTTAATCTCGCTGCGGCACCGGAAAAAAAAGCAGGACTTGCGGGAAAATTCCGGAGGGTTTGTCGGGATTTGCGGAGGATCTTAAGTCGCGTGCTCGAATTCAACGCCGAGGGAAATCAGCTTCAGGATGCGCTGTTCCATATCTTCTTCGATTTTTTTGTGCTGGGTAATGTCCTGAATCACCGCCACGGCGCCGACGATCTTCTCGTCGAGACGGCGCAAGGGCGAAACCGAGGTAAGAATGGTCTTCGCGCTGCCGTCGAAGCACTGAATGAGAAGGATTTGGTTGTGCGTGGCCGCGCCTTTCGTGAGTGCCTGATCAAACGCCTGCTTGATGACCTGGCCGCCGCTTTCCCACCACTTGAGAAAGTCGCCGTAAGCGTCCTTCTCCAGGACCTCCGTGGATTTCCATATTTTCGAAACGGCTTCGTTTGTCTGGAGAACCCGTCCATCCACGTCCGCGATGATGACGCCCATGGGCAGGCTTTCGAGAACCGCGGCAAGCTTCCGCCCGGCCTTGAGCAGTTCTTCCGATTCCCGGATCCTCATTTCCCTTTCTTTCAGAAGCGCGTGCTTCTGCCGGAAAGAGGCATAGACAGCGATTTTCATTTTCAGAATGTCAGGGTCGAACGGCTTGGTAAAAAAATCGAGGGCACCAGCCTCGTATCCTTTTTTGACGTGCGGATTCTCGGTATAGATCGCCGTGATGAAAATAATGGGTGTGTTCCGGCACCGCTCGATGAGCTTGATGCGCCGCGCCGTTTCATAGCCGTCGAGAACGGGCATCTGGATGTCGAGCAGGATGACATCAACCTCCGTGGTGCTGAGCAGCTCGAGGGCCTGGCGTCCGGAATTGGCAAACACAAGGTCGTAATCCGAGGCCAGCACCGCTTCGAGGGCGATAAGATTTTCAGGCTTGTCGTCCACGAGCAGCAGGCGGCTGCGGGAGGAAGTTTTGGCGTCAGGCGATGAACCCTTGGAATGGTCGCTCATGATTTGATTATAGTACAGGCAGCAAGGCGATTCTGCTCTTATTTGCACGCCGGAGCAAATTTGGGAATTACCCTACTTCCGCTATAACGATCCGCCTCTTTTTTCTTTCATCCAAAAACTCTTTTTAAACGCGAAGCCGCCCCGAGGGTTAATTGCTCAAAAGCCCGATGCCTGAGTTCTTGGGAATCCTTTATCCTGCCGCACATTACCAACAAGGAGGATTATCATGAAAAAGGCAGCATTTTTGATTGCGGTAATGGGGATGGTGTTTTCGATGAATGCTTTTGCTGCGGACAATAGCCAGAATTGTCCTTCCGGCCAGAAGTGGGATAAGAAGACCAGCGCTTGCGCTCCCACGAGCGGCCAGTCCGGAAGCATGTCCACGGGTGCCAGCCAGAGCAACACGGGCGGCACGACGGGCGGCACGGCGTCTTCCGGCGCCATGTAATTCCATAGATTCATGAAAGCCGTTCCCTGCCTTCGGGCAGGGCGGCCTTTCATGGATCAGACGCGGCTGAGCCTTCCCGGCGCGCTTTGGATTTAAAGGGAATCAGGCGCCCCGGGAAACGGGCAGCGCCTCGCCGGCAGAAATGCGCGGCTTCAGGGAGACCATGAACACGTCATCCTTGAAGGCGTTCCGGCTGTAGTCGGAAAGTTCCCGCATGAGCTCGCGGTGAAGGGCAGAAAGATCCAGGTCGAGGCTGCGGATCAGGAATTCTTTGAGCCGCTGTTTGCCGTAAATCTCGCCGGCCGCGTCGCGCGTTTCAAGCACGCCGTCGGTAAAAAGGAAAAGAAGGTCCCCTTCTTCGTAGGGAATTTCCGTCTCGTGCATCCTTTCCTGGCCGTCATGGATGCCCAGCCACGTGGCATGCGGCGAAAGGTCCACGATCTGGCGCTGGCGCACGCGGTAGAGAAGCTGGGGCGGATGCCCATGGTTCGAATAAAGGATTTTTTTCTCGTCATACAGCACCGTGCCGCAAAAAGCGGTAAGGTACATGTTCACTTCCTTGAAATCCGAGAGGATGAAATCATTCATCTTCTTCAGGATCATGCCCGGCCCTCCGTGCTCCCGCGCCAGTGTTTCGAATTCCACATGCAGGCGATTGACCATGAGCGCCGCGGGCACGCCGTGCCCGGTCACGTCCCCGATCAGAAACGTGAGCCTGCGCCCGTCGGATTGGTGAAACTGCGCATAGTCCCCGCCGATCAGGCTGGCCGGACGGTAGGAAACGAACACGTCCATTTTCTCGCTCGTAAAAGACCGGGGCTGCAGCGTGTTGTGGACGCGAGCCGCCAGCTCGAGCTCCCTTTCCATCTGACCCTTTCGGCTCTCCACGTCCTTGAACAGCAGGAAATTGGTTTCATCGAGCCGGTTGTCGTTGTGCCGGATGATGAGGCACAGGATCGCCGTAATCGAAATGAACGCGAGTCCATTGACCAGAGGGTGCGTGCCGAAAATCGTGGCGGGAAGATGGATCAGGCTGAAATCCCGGCTGATGTAGTACATCATCCACGCGAAAAAATGAAGCGCGATGATGAAGACGCTGTCGCCGAACGTCCATGGCATGAGAAGGACAATGGCAATCATGGAAATCATGACGCCGGCATAGGCGTATGAGCCGGGATCATTCGGCGGGCCTTCGACGATTGCAAAGAGGATCACGCAGGTCACGAAAAGGCCCATCAAACGGAGCGACGTGAGACGCGTGGTGCGCGGCGCGCTCCTGAAAACCAGCCCGCAGGTCGCAACAATGTAAGCGGCAAGGGCCAGACGCTTCCCGACTGAATCTTCCCTATTCACGTAAAGCGACAACGCCACGGCCGCGGAGAAAAGCGAGGCCACGGAAACGCACAGGACACGCAGGCAGGACCGCATGCACGCGGCGCGGCGGAGTTCGAATTCCTTCTTATAGTCTTCCGGAATTTTGGAGATCCAAGGGAGCATTTAGGGTTCTCGAATGATACGGCCTTTGTATCCGTTTGTAAACCTATGTATCGGGCAGGAAAGACTGAGTTCGAAATGAGGTCTTCGCCTGTTTTTTCTGACCCACATTTTTTGTGCGGGATGCACAAGTCCTATCCGGCGCGAAACCAAATCCGAATAGGCCCTTCAAGAATATTTTTACTTAAATAAATATAGCCCTTGTGATAAAGTTGCTCCCATGTGCTTCGGACCCACGGCAAGTTTTACGAGCGGCGCTCTTTTGACTGCAGCCGGCACCGCCACCCTCAAAACCACCCGATCCAAAAAAGAACTGCTTTTTGCGGCGTTCCCTCTTGCTTTCGCGGTTCAGCAAATCATTGAAGGCTTGCTATGGCTGGGCGTAAACGATGGGCCTCTCGAACAATGGAGAAAGCCTTTGGCAGCCTTGTTTCTTTTCTTTGCCTATTTGGTCTGGCCCCTTATTTCCCCTCTGGGCATTTACCTTTTGGAAACTCAAAAGAAAAACCAACGGATACTGTCCGTTTTTATTCCAATAGGAATCGCAACCGCGTGTTATATGCTTTGGTTTATTTTCCACTATGACCACCATGTTACCGTGGTGCACCACAGCATTCAATATCACATCCACAAATTCGCTAATTTTGTGGGCTTTCTTTATCTAGGCGCGACCTATGCGCCTTATCTTTTTTCCAGTTATAAAGGCGTGCGCACCTTGGGAGTGCTGAACATTATTTTTGCCGCGATTTCGCGTTACATGTATTGGGTGACCTTTGATTCGGTGTGGTGTTTCTTTGCCGCCCTACTGAGCATCGGCATTTATTTTTTTCTCCGTTGGCTGCACCGCCCC
>Ga0310810_10000500_pt1 | contig 39760 bp, 30 predicted proteins | sample NCmetagenome_FD_207641 | JGI IMG/M metagenome (GOLD analysis project Ga0310810, IMG submission 207641) | Soil microbial communities from experimental microcosm in Duke University, North Carolina, United States - NC | ecosystem: Engineered > Artificial ecosystem > Soil microcosm > Unclassified ...
TGTCCCACCCACTCCAGCGAGGATGCCTATGTTTGGAGGTTTGCGTTTGCTTCTTCTCTTACTTCTCATCACATGCTTTGCGGTTATTGAAGCTATGGCTTTCATTACTGACGATTCTTCGAGCACGACTTCAACTTCGGGTCCTCCGAAAGCGAAAACGGAAGCAGTCGAGGACACGATTCATGGTCATAAAATCGTCGATCCCTATCGATACCTCGAAAATGCCTCCAACCCTGATACGCAGGAATTTGTTCGTCAACAACTGGCTTACACACGAAGTCTGCTGGATCCTTTACCGCGACGCGATGCGATCCAGAGTCGTTTATCCCAGTTGCTAACCATCGGGACCATCGGCGCACCGCAAATTGCCGGCAACTACTACCTCTACACCCGGCGCGAGGGCACCCAAAACCAGCCAATTCTTTACGTGCGAGAAGGACTCGACGGCAAGGATCGTCCACTCGTTGACGTGAATCAGATGTCGACAGATGGCACCGTGGCGCTTGACTGGTGGTTTCCAAGTGAAGACGGCAAGTACGTCGCATTCGGAACATCGGCCAGCGGATCCGAGGAAAGCACGCTGCGCCTGATTGAAGTTGCGACTGGAAAAACTTTATCCGACACGATCGAACGCACCAGGTTTGCGAGCGTCGCGTGGAAAAAGGACAACTCCGGTTTTTATTACACGCGGCATCCCAAGAAGGGCGAGGTTCCTGAGGGCGAAGAGGTGTATCACTCGAAGGTCTTCTATCACGCTCTCGGTTCCGACCCCACAAAGGACGCATTAATCTTCGGCGAAGGTCGCAAGGCGGAAGACATTCCATCGGTCGCATTGTCTGAAGACGGCCGCTGGCTTCTCATCACTGTTTTTGAGGGCTGGTCGAAAACCGAGATGTATCTTGCGGACCTCCAGGCTGGAACTCCGCCACTTGAGATCACGACGGGAAAAGAGTTTCTCTACAACGCGGACATTTATAAAGGCAAGCTCTACATCACGAGTAATGAGGATGCACCGCGTTATCGCGTGTTCACGGTAGATGCCTCGGCCCCACAGCGTGCGAACTGGAAAGAGCTTGTGCCCCAATCCGATGCAGTCCTCCAGTTTGCGGCCGTTTTCGGTGGACGGCTCTACGCTCTTTATGAACGAAACGCGAGCTCAGAGCTAAAGTTGCTCGATCTCAACGGAAAGAAGATTTCGGACATCGCCTTGCCGACCATCGGCACAATCTTCGCTTCCGGCGGCAAATGGGATCGCGATGAAGCGTTTTTCGGATTTCAGTCTTTTACTGTTCCTCCTTCGATTTATCGCATCGACCTCAAACAACCGAAGCCTGTGTTATGGGCGAAGGTCGATGCGCCCTCGATTGATCCTGCCGCCTACGAAGTCAAGCAGGAGTGGTACCAATCGAAAGATGGTACGAAGGTCCCGATGTTTATCGTTCACAAAAAAGGATTGGAGAAGAATGGCAAGAACCCCACCCTGCTCACCGGGTATGGCGGATTCAACGTCAGCGAAACTCCAACCTTCAGCCGCGGCGCATATCTATGGATGGAGCATGGCGGTATCTATGCGCTGGCAAACCTTCGCGGAGGCGCGGAGTTTGGGGAAGACTGGCATCGCGCGGGCATGCTGGAGAAAAAGCAGAACGTGTTCGACGACTTCATTGCTGCGGGCGAATATCTCATCGCGCAGAAATACACCGATAAGGATCACCTTGCCATTCGCGGCGGATCGAATGGCGGATTACTCATGGGAGCGATGATCACGCAGCGTCCGGATCTATTCCGCGCAGTCATTTGCGCTGTGCCATTGCTCGATATGTTGCGCTATCAAAACTTCCAGATCGCCAAGCTTTGGATTGCCGAGTACGGGTCGGCAGAAGATCCCAAGCAGTTCGATTTCATCTATGCATATTCGCCGTACCATCACGTGAAATCGGATATGGAGTACCCGGCCATCCTCTTTATGACCGCTGACACGGACACACGTGTCGATCCGATGCACGCGAAGAAAATGGCGGCGCTCATGCAAGCACAAGCCAAGAATGGCCAGAGTAAGGAGCGACCGATCCTATTGAGAATCGAATCGAAAGCTGGCCACGGCCAAGGTAAACCGGTCACCAAGCAAATTGAAGAAGAGACAGACATCTATTCCTTTTTGTTCTGGCAACTCGGCGTCAAGCCTTAGCACCTTCGAAGTTTCAGGGCGCTCGCTTTGCGAGCGCCTTTTTTTTCAGCCGTTTTTTCCGTCATCGATAACTAGACAAGAACGAACAGCACACACACCGTGATGCAACAGATGTGTTTCGTTAAAACTTTCGCGACTCTCACGCCCTTGAATCAGATTTATTTCTAAATCCAAGGCTTTCTTACTTTCCATCTGCAAGATTCGCGCTATACTCCGCGCCGCGCAAAGGCACATCCAGCGCGCCTTTCAGCGGATCAAAGCTCTGTTGATCGACTTGGGATTTCGTGTCCCTCATTCAAACCCATGTGCGAGAGAAAGAGATAAAGGCTGGAACGAAGCGCACCAGACTTCAATTAAAGATGCGTTGCCCCAGCCGGTATGAGCTCACCTTTGTTTTGGAGGATTCGCATGAATAAATGCATTCGACTCTCGCGCGAGAGTATGACGCGCGGCGCTTTCCGGTTATCGACGGTAGCCGGATGCGTCGCATTACTACTGAGTTCCACTTTTGCACAAAACTCCAGGCCGCTTCCGAAAAACATGGGCGCAGGCCTTAGGGAACTGGTTCAGATGCATTACGACGCTATTACAAAAGGACAAGCGACTCTTGATCTGCGCGGCCCGTCCGCGAAGTCAACAGCAGCACGTCCCAGCACCAGCAGCGTATTCCGCGTCAACGTGGATGCAAACAATCGCGTACTGATCGAAGTCCACCTGGACGGAACAGTGTCACCTTCCGCAATGCGTGAGCGACTTCAGGCTGCAGGGGCATCCGTTATTGCAGTAAATGCTAATTATCGCGGGGGCGTACTCGCTGCACACGTTCCGTTGTCTGCGGCTGAGGAATTGGCCCATACACCCGGTGTTCGCTCACTGATGCTTGTTCACCGACCCTTCACAGATGCCGGTAAAACAACATCTCAGGGCACACGGGTGATCCGATCCAACATCGTTAATGGCACTGGTGTCACGGGGAAAGGCGTGACAGTTGGCGTGATTTCGGATTCTTACAACACTAGCGGGAATTCGATCACCGCGGCTGCTGACGTGAAATCGGGTGACCTGCCGAAAACAACCGCCATTCCTGGCGGAGAGGGATTGAAGTTCCTCATCGAACGTGATCCCAACATCTTCGGGCCTGGCACGGATGAAGGCCGAGGCATGGCGCAGATCATTCACGACGTGTCTCCGGGCGCGGATCTTTGTTTCGCAACAGCGGAGGGTGGGCAGGTCACTTTCGCCAACAACATCCGCTCGTTGCGGACCGAACCCGCTTGCAACGCTGACGTGATAGTGGACGACGTGATTTACCCGGAAGAGCCGATGTTCTCTGATGGCATCGTCGCACAAGCTGTCGATGAAGTTGTCGCAAGCAATTCTCTAGCCGGCAAGAAAGTGTCTTACTTCTCTTCGGCCGGTAATCGCGCCGAGGCGGGTTATGCCTCGAACCTGCGATTCATTTCCGATTCCGTTGCGCGATCTATGCCCGGATCGAGTTTGGGAGTGGACTTGAGCACCATCCCTCCGGATGTCGACACATCCGGTGGATTTCACAACTTCGCGGCGGGAAGTAAAACGTCTATTTTTCAGGACCTTTTGTTCCTGGACGGCACGATCATTGCATTCCAGTGGGATGATCCGTTCGATCTAAATCCAGCCGGCATCACAACAGATCTCAATCTCTTGTTCTTCGATCCTGCTACCGGACATTTCGTGGGCGCGATCGGAGACGACAACTTTGCGACTAATGAACCTTTAGAAGAATTCGAACTAAGTGCGCCGGGTGGCGTCGGCGAGTACCTGATCGTGATCGCGCGAACCGGAAAAGGCTCGCACCTGTCCTCACGCGTAAAGTATGAGGAGTTCAATGGCGCAATCCTCGATTTGACTGATTTCATCAAGGCGAACACGCCGATGACGTACGGTCACAATTGCGCAAAGAACGGGAACGGAGTTGGAGCGTACGTTTACGACTACGATCCCGCGTTCGGCAGTTTGACTTCACAATACGAATCGTTCAGCTCTCCTGGACCGTCGACGATCGTTTTCGACAAAGACGGAAACCGATTGGCGCAGGCTCAAATTCGACGTAAACCAGACATCGCGGCTCCCGACGGCGGCAATACGACCTTCTTCCCGGCGGGCCCCGATCAGGACTATGAGGCATTCTTCGGTGTTCCCGACGGATTTCCGAATTTCTTTGGGACAAGTGCAGCAGCACCGCATGCCGCGGCAGTGGCGGCCTTGATCGTTCAGAAGGCTGGAGGTCCGGAATCGATTTCTCCGAAGAACCTCGGTGATCAGCTAAAGGAGTCGGCACCTCCACGCGATGTCGACTTGTTCTTCTCGAAAGCGGAAGGCGCAACTGGCAGCAACGAGGTGGCGATCACTGCGCAGGGTGAAAACTTCACTTCGGTTGGTGACAGTCCGAGATTTTTCACTCTGACATTCAAGGCAACTAAACCAGGTCAGACACTCGACTCGCTGACCCTCGATCTCTCCGGCACGTCATTGGTGTTCGACATCAACGAATTTCCAGTGACTCTGGGTTCATCAACCGGTCCGACGCTTGTTTCAGGGACGCCGACGGTCGGTCCGAGTCGGACTGTTCACCTGACCTTCAGCGGTTTCACAACAGGCAACAAAGTTCGCTTCGGTGTGGACCGCGATGTCACAAACCCGAGCTTCCAGAATCTCGGGGGCGGCAATGACGGAGACGTCATGGGCAATGCGAAGTTCAAAGCAGTTCTGTCGGACGGGACTGTTGTTCGCGGAACCTTCGTGAACGACAAGGAAACCGGCTGGCATTTGTATGACGGCTTTGGGCTGATTGATGCTGTCAATGCAGTCGCCCAAGTACCCTAGAAGCGACTTGCTTTGTTTAGAGGCCCGGTGGACTCCAGAACCGGGCCTTTTTTTTCAGAAGAGGGTGCCATTTCGAGCGCAATTCCTTCGTGAGATTGAAGGGTTACCGCTAGGGGCGCGTGCCGGGTGTGTTTGACCAATGCTTCCTAACATGTTATAAAAGCGCGTTTTGCACTTTGTTCCGGGTCTGGAATTTTGCCCGGAATACTGCAAACGATCCGACGCGGCCAAATCAGCACTCCTTTATCTAGTCATTGCGGTGGAAGCGTGTTCGGAGTTCCGGTAGGACGATCCCCTGAGCTGTGTAACTCGCAACGTCCGGGGCGAGTTGTATGCCGGAGGCTAAACCTAAACACGTATTGATCCCTGACGAAACCGACTGATTCCTGGAGGATTTCTATGCGCACCTGGTTCGCGACCCTTGCGTCCACGGTATGCCGATTTGCCAAGTTTCTTGCGGCACTCGCAATCATGCTGACACTAGCAGCAACCGCCTTCGCCCAGTCTGACGAGGCAGGTGGCGGAGAAGCTGCTCTCAAACTGCCCGATCTGTCGTCAGTGAACTTCCTGAATGGCTCGATTGACGGGCACAAACTACTACTCATTGGCATCTTGTTCTGTATTTTCGGACTGCTGTTCGGCATGGCGATCTATATGCGCCTGAAGAATTTGCCGGTCCATCGTTCCATGCGCGAGATTTCGGAGCTGATCTACGAAACGTGCAAAACGTATCTCGTCACGCAGGGAAAATTCCTGCTGCTGCTGGAAGTCTTCATCGCTGTGATCATTGTTCTGTACTTCGGCGTCTTGCGGCATTTCGAAGCCGCGCGCGTCATCATCATCTTGTTATTCAGCCTGGTCGGAATCGCAGGTAGTTACGGCGTGGCCTGGTTCGGAATCCGGGTGAACACCTTCGCGAATTCCCGCACTGCCTTCGCTTCTCTGCCCGGTAAGCCCTACCCGGTTTATCAGATTCCGCTCGAAGCAGGCATGTCCATCGGCATGATGCTGATCTCGGTCGAACTGCTGATCATGCTGTTCATCCTGTTGTTCGTGCCCGGTGATTACGCAGGGCCGTGCTTCATCGGCTTCGCGATTGGCGAGTCTCTGGGCGCAGCCGCTCTGCGTATCGCTGGTGGCATCTTCACCAAGATCGCCGACATTGGCAGCGACTTGATGAAGATCGTCTTCAAGATCAAAGAAGATGATGCTCGCAACCCCGGCGTTATCGCGGATTGCACTGGCGATAACGCTGGAGATTCAGTTGGTCCCTCGGCCGACGGTTTCGAAACCTACGGCGTGACGGGCGTCGCGCTGATCACGTTCATCTTGCTTGGCGTAAAAGATCCGTCCGTGCAAGTTCAGTTGCTGGTGTGGATCTTCGTCATGCGCGTGATGATGCTGGTCTCGAGTGCAGCGTCGTACTTCATCAATGAAGGCATTGCGAAAGCGAAGTACGGAAAGGCTGACAAGATGAACTTCGAGGCGCCGCTGACATCCCTCGTGTGGCTGACCTCGATTATCTCAATCATTCTCACGTTCATTGTCTCGAAGATGATCATTCCGGAACTAGGCGGTGATGCTTCGCAGTGGTGGAAACTGGCGGCCATCATTTCCTGTGGCACGCTGGCGGGTGCTGTCATCCCGGAACTGGTGAAAGTTTTCACCTCGGTCGAGTCGCGTCACGTGAACGAAGTTGTCACCTCCGCCAAAGAGGGCGGTGCGTCTCTTGGAATTTTGTCGGGATTCGTCGCCGGCAACTTTTCCGCATACTACCTCGGCTTGTCAATGGTCATCCTGATGTCGGTCGCTTACTTCTTCAGTCAGATGGGACTGGCTGCCGCAGCGACCATGATCGCCGCGCCTGTATTCGCTTTCGGCTTGGTTGCTTTCGGCTTTCTCGGCATGGGTCCGGTAACGATTGCCGTCGATTCTTATGGGCCGGTTACCGACAATGCACAGTCCGTCTATGAACTCTCGCTGATCGAGCAGGTCCCCAATGTCAAAGGAGAGATCAAGAAGGACTTCAATGTAGACGTGAACTTTGACCGCGCCAAAGATTTGCTGGAAGAGAACGACGGCGCCGGCAATACATTCAAGGCAACCGCCAAGCCGGTGCTAATCGGAACTGCCGTCGTCGGCGCGACCACAATGATCTTTTCCATCATCATGGCGCTAACGAACGGTCTCAGCGCAAATGTGGACAAACTCTCTCTGTTGCACGCTCCATTCTTCCTCGGTCTGATCACCGGCGGCGCTATGATCTACTGGTTCACCGGCGCTTCCACGCAAGCCGTGACGACTGGCGCTTATCGAGCAGTGGAGTTCATCAAAGCCAATATCAAACTGGAAGGTGCGACCAAAGCATCGGTTTCGGACAGTAAGAAAGTGGTTGAAATCTGCACGAGATACGCGCAGAAAGGAATGTTCAACATCTTCCTGGCTGTGTTCTTCGGAACGTTGACCTTCGCCTTCGTGGAGCCGTTCTTCTTCATCGGCTATCTGATTTCGATCGCCGTCTTTGGCCTGTACCAGGCGATTTTCATGGCTAATGCGGGCGCCGCCTGGGACAACGCCAAGAAGATCGTCGAAACGAAGCTCAAACAGAAGGGGACGGACCTGCACGCCGCCACCGTGATCGGTGACACCGTGGGCGATCCGTTCAAGGATACTTCTTCAGTAGCCATGAATCCTGTAATCAAGTTCACCACGCTGTTCGGACTGCTGGCGGTCGAGCTGGCCGTCACGTTGACAGCCGACAAGGGCACGAATCTGACCCACACCTTGGCGCTCGTCTTCTTCGCAATCTCATTCTTCTTCGTCTATCGTTCGTTCTATGGGATGCGCATCACGTCGGGCGCATAGCTCGCAGCCTCTACCAAACGCCATCCGGGAAGCCGGGTGGCGTTTTTATTTGCACTTCCCTGTTCGCCGCGGTTTGCGTAACATCGCGCGACATGATCTCTCGTCGCGAAGCAATCAAACTTGGTGCCGCCGCCGCTCTCGCCTCCTCCGTCAAATTGCCTGCTCAAACTTCAGGTTCTGCACCCGACATTTGCTTTCTACCGGCGCGTGAGATGGCGAGGCTTATCCAGCAAAAGAAGCTCTCGTCCCGCGAAGTGATACAGGCACATTTGAAGCAGATCGCGCGCGTAAACCCGAAAGTGAACGCGATCGTCACTCTCGTCCCCGAAGACCAACTAATGGCGCAGGCAAAAGCAGCGGACGAAGCAACAGCTCGCGGTGAAACCAAAGGCCCGCTCCACGGGATGCCGATCGCTGCCAAGGACCTGGTCGATACGAAAGGCATACGCACCACTTATGGTTCACCAATCTTTCGCGATCACATCCCTGACAAAGATGGCTTTGTCGTTGAGCGTGAGAAAGCGGCTGGCGGCATTATCCTTGGCAAAACGAACGTTCCAGAATTCGGACTCGGATCTCACACCTTCAACAAGGTGTTCGGCCCTACCCACAATCCATGGGACACGACGAAAACTTGTGGCGGCAGCACCGGTGGCGGCGCTGTTTCGCTCGCTTGCGGCATGGCGCCCCTCGTCGATGGCAGCGATATGGGCGGCTCTCTCCGCAATCCGGGAAACTTCAACAATGTCGTTGGCATTCGTCCTTCACCCGGGCGAGTTTCGACGCCCTCTGAGCTAGGATGGTTCACACTCTCTGTCTCCGGACCTATGGCTCGAAATGTGAGCGACTGCGCATTTTTTTTGAGCGTGCTTGCGGGCTACGATTCACGTTCGCCGATCGCCATCGATCAGCCCGGAACACAGTTTTCACAACCACTCGACAGAAATTTCAAAGGTACTCGAATTGCGATATTCAAAGACATGGGCCTTCCATGGGAGCCGTCGGTACGCGGTGCAGTGCGCGCACAAGCAAAAGTTTTCGAGTCACTCGGCTGCGTCGTCGAGGAAGCAGAGCCCGACTTGCAAGCTGCCAACGAATGCTTTCTTGCCTGGCGTCACTGGTCAGAGGAGTTGGGAGGAGCTGAACTCGCCGATAAACATCCCGACCTCGTGAACGATTACGTGCACTGGCACGTCGATGAGGGACGAAAACAAACAGGTCCCTATCTCGCGCGCATCGAAGAACAACGTACGAAAGTTTATCGACACATGCAGGAGTTCATGTCGAAGTATGACTACTTTATCCTTCCGGTGAATCAGGTCCTGCCTTTCGACATCACCATCAAGTATCCGACTGAGATTGCAGGCACGAAAATGGAGACTTACATCGCATGGATGAAGTCCGCGTACTGGATTTCTACAGTAGGGAATCCGGCGATGTCCGTTCCGTGCGCGTTCTCTTCAACCGGACTCCCTATCGGGATCCAGATTGTTGGCCGCCATCACGATGACTGGGGCGTGTTGCAGATGGGCTATGCCTTCGAACAGGCGACGCAGTTGACAAACAAACGTCCGCCGATCGCCGTTTAAACGGCAGTAAGTCTGCGTGGTACTCTCCACGCATGTTCATAGGCCATTTTGGTGTCGCGCTCGCCGCGAAAAGAGCCGCTCCTCGTGCGTCGCTCGGCGCGCTATTCTTTGCAACTCAGTTTGCAGATCTTCTCTGGCCGATTCTTTTAATTCGTGACATCGAACACGTACGCATCGCGCCAGGAATAACTGCGGTCACGCCTTTTGACTTTTATGATTACCCAATCTCGCATAGCCTCGTCACACTTTTCGGTTGGGCATTGTTGGTAGGCCTCGGTTATTTTGCAATAACAAGATATGCGCGGGGAGCCTGGCTCATGGGTGCTGGCGTCCTCAGCCACTGGTTTCTCGATGTTCTGATGCACCGGCCAGATCTGCCACTCTGGCCCGCCGGACCCAAAGCTGGCTTAGGCTTATGGAATTCCTGGACAGCTTCGATCGTCTTGGAAATCTTGGTATTCAGCCTTGGGCTCTGGATCTATGTGCGCTTTACAAGTCCACAGGATGCCATCGGCCGTTATGCGTTCTGGAGTTTAATGGCCTTACTCTTCTTCGGATGGATTAGTTCCTTAATTGCAGGCGCTCCGCCGAGCGAACGCGCGATCGCGTGGGGTGCGCTCTTTATGTGGATCGCAGTGCCCTGGGGATGGTGGGCGGACAAGCATCGCAGCGCGTCGTTGAAGTCAGGCAACTAATCTTTTAGCAACTGCCTTGCAATCACTAATCTTTGTATTTCGCTCGTGCCTTCGCCGATCGTGCAAAGCTTCACGTCCCGATAAAACTTTTCTGCGGGATAGTCTTTGATGAACCCGTAGCCACCATGGATCTGAACGCCCTCGTTCGCACAGCGCACAGCCACTTCACTGGCATAGAGCTTGGCCATCGAGGATTCCTGGGTCGTCTTCATGCCGGCGTCTTTCATGGATGCAGCACGGAATGTCAGCAACTTGGCCGCTTCGATCTCAGTCGCCATGTCAGCTAATTTCCATTGGATTGCCTGAAATTCTGAAATCGGCTTGCCGAACTGTTTCCGCTCTTTCGAATACTTCAGCGCCGACTCGTAAGCTCCTTCCGCCATTCCCAGCGACAGCGCCGCGATCGAAATTCGCCCCCCATCCAGCACGCGCATGGCATCGATAAATCCGGCTCCTTCTTTTCCTAATAGACATTCGGCCGGAAGGAAGCAGTCCTCGAAGATCAGTTCGGAGGTGTCGCTCGCGCGCAGGCCAAGCTTATTTTCTTTTTTCCCAGCGCGAAAACCTTTGGTGTCCTTCTCCAGAACAAAGGCAGACAAACCATGCGTGTGCGCTGTACGGTCGGTCACGGCGATCACAACGATGACGTCCGCATAGTGTCCATTGGTGATGAACGTCTTTGTGCCGTTCAGTACCCAGCCACCCTTCGCCTTTGTGGCAGTCATGCGCGCGCTGCCGGCATCCGACCCGGATGAAGGCTCGGTCAATCCCCAGGCGCCAATGTATTCGCCAGTCGCCAGCTTCGGGATGTATTTCCGCTTTTGTTCTTCAGTGCCTGCCAGAAAAATGTGGTTCGAGCAAAGCGAGGTGTGCGCCGCTACGATGATGCCTACCGATCCGTCCACACGAGAGAGTTCTTCAATGGCGGTCACGTACTCGACGTAGCCCATCCCCGCGCCGCCGTACTCCGGTGGAAAAATCGTCCCGAGCAACCCAAGTTTTCCAATTTCCTTTACTGTTTCTAGCGGAAACTTGCTCGCTTCGTCCCACTCCATGACGTGCGGAGCGATCTCGCGTTCGGCAAACTCGCGAATACTCTTCTTCAACTGCAACTGCTCGTCATTCAACTGAAAATCCAACTCTGCCTCCCAGACACGAATGCCGCCTGCGGACGCCGTGATCTCGCTAGGCGGCTAACTCGATTAGACCACAGGTAAGTGTAAGAAATAAAACCTACTTACCGACCGGTTGGTCTTATCTCTTAGCGTCGCAACAGGCAGCGCGATAACGGGAGAAGGTAAGGTACGAAAGAGATCATCACGACGAGAACAATCACCCCTAGGATCGCGACGCGTACCAACCGAACAGCCGTTTTCTGCCGTTCCACTGCCTGCTTTTGAATCTCAATCGCTTGCTGTTGATTCGCAACGGCCTGCTTGTAGTTCTCGAGATGCTGTTTCTGCAGGTCGCGAATCTCTTCAAGCAGTTTGATGACTTCTTCGTCGGCCATAATCCAACTCACGCAATCAAGAGGCTAGGAGCGTGCCACACCCAGATGCGGATCAATCCCATCCAGATATCGCTGGACGCGCTGTTTACTCGGCAGAGGTAGTCCCGTGAATTCGATGCCGTTTCCAACGCCAGGATCACAAGTCCGAACGATGGCGACGGTCGAGACATGTTCTGATTGCATATCGAAATCGAGCCGCACCGAAGCTTGCACAGGCAAGGGCGAAAGTGTCTCGATATAACATCCACTGCCGCTCATGTCGGTCGCGTGCAGCCGCCGAGGAGCACTGCCGTACTCTGTCCGCACATCCATCGGATAAGAAATTTTGTGACGATGAAAACGCCGCGCGAAGGGAGATCTCGCCAGCATATCGCCGGTTCCAGACGGAAGATGTCTCTTCCATGGACACTCTTGGTTCGCCAAAACCTTGACCCCAACTTCGTTCTTCCTGGTCGGCCCGTGATGCATCCACACCACGGTGCAGCGCGCTTTTTTGTCGGCGAACTGCATACCAATCACGTCGCCAACACGCAGATCATTGTCGACTCCGCCAATCATCGCGCCTGCCGAACTGATGTTTTTGGCACGTGCCTGTTGGTTGAACGGACGGCCGTCCGCAGTCATTCCCCACAGGCGAACTGGCAGATCAACTGAAACCCGGGGTTCGGGTGACATGTGATGCATAACTCACTCTCGGAACGAATCTGAGGCCATCATACGACGGAGGGTACCCACACGGAGGATTACGAAAGTACTCAGGGGAAGCCGCGAAGAGATGGGCTGGAAGACAGAGCCCTATTCCGAGCGTTGAACCTGGGCCGATTTATCCCTAACACCGAAGATCTTCTTCACCAGCCAGACAGGGGCCACAAAGACGTGGACCGGGTTCGTGAGGAATGCTGGCTTATTGCCTTCAATCAGATGGCCAAGCCACGCAAGCGCAAAAGCAGCCGGAATGAGAAGCAATCCGATTATCCAGTGATACCAGACGACAATCAGTGACGAGAAACCGACGGGTATGGCGATCATGTGCAGCGCGCGATTGACTGGATGATTATGAGCACCGTCATAGTGCGTGTAAAGTCCCATCGAGCACCTCATGCGCCGCACGGCGCGTGCGGGATTATATCTCGAAATAAGCGTGGCTTTTCACGTAGCTTGCACGCCTAAGAATCGCTCAAAGACTTCGTTGGAGAGAATTTGCCCACGTTGGGTCAGCTTGATGTGGTCGCTTTCACAAATCAGCAAACCATCTCCGGCCATTTCTCCTATGATCGGCTCATGCAGAAAGAGTGCATTAGCTCCAAAATCGTGCTCTAACGCTGTCAGACTCACCCCGCTGTTCAGGCGCAATCCGAGAAAAAGGCACTCTTCCAAAGCTTGCTCGCGAGAGACCTGCGTCCGCTCGAGTGGATTTTCTGCCACATATCGCTCCAACGCCTCTGACGTTGAAAATCGAACGGCCTCAGCCTCACTCCCGTCCGACGCCTTCAACATGGAATGGGCATCCACTCCAAATCCAAGGTACGGTTGCCGTGTCCAATATTTCAAGTTATGACGCGACTCGCCCGGCTCTCGTGCGAAATTGGAAATCTCATATTGCCGAATGCCTGCAGTGTCGAGGCTCTCAATCGCGCGTTCGTAAAATTTTGCAACCGCGTCATCGTCAGCCACAAAATGCGCATGGTACTTGGTTCCACCCGCGATCAGCTCTCTTCCCAAGCGCGAGTCATCATCAACCTCGAGCATGTAAACACTCACGTGCGGAACATTGCTTTCGATCACCTCGGTGAGCGATCTCTCCCAGCTTTCGGCAGTCTGATGCGGTAAGCCGGCGATCAGGTCGACATTGATGTTCGAGATCCCAGCCGCGCGCAAAGCGTCAATTTCTGACAGCACAGTTTCGCGTTTGTGCAGCCTCCCGACCGCTGCAGCCTCTTGATCGACGAATGACTGCACACCCAGGCTCACGCGATTGACGCCACAACGCATTAGCGTCGCGATCATTTCTGGCGTCAAGGTTCCTGGGGCGCACTCGACCGTAACTTCTGTCTCCGGAAGAAGACGAAACTCTTGCCGCACGGTGACAAACAGGCGTTCGAGTTGCTGCGACTCTAGAACGCTGGGCGTTCCGCCTCCGAGGTAGATGGAATCGATCTCACGTTCGAAAACTCCACCCATTGCTTGAGCAGTGGCCTTCGCATTCCGAATATCTTCACAGACGCGATCGACATACTTTTCGAAAACAGCCCTCGAAAACACATCCGACGCGAAGTTGCAGTAGCTGCATTTCGTGCGGCAGAACGGGACGGAGATGTACAACCCCAGCGGCATGTGTACACTGATTATCCCATTTCGCTCCAACGAGCAGAGATGGCAGGAGCCTGCAACGGATGCTTCCGCGAGTTGTAATCACTGGTATGGGCGTAGTCAGCCCGCTCGGGATCGGTAAGAACGCGTTCTGCCGAGCCGTCATGAGCGGACAATCCGGCGTGAAGCGCATCTCTCGCTTCGATCCCACTTCGCTGCCTGTTCACGTTGCCGGTGAAATCACTGATTTTGACGAGTTTGCCTGGATTGATCCCCATGAGCGCAAGCACGTTTCCCGCTCGGTTCCGCTTTGTATTGCCGCCTCCTCAGAGGCGCTCGACGACGCCGGACTCGACCACAAGACAATGACCATGGAGGAAAAGCGCCAAATCGGAATCGTCCTCGGTTCGGGCGGCGGCGCTCAATCGTTCTCAGAAGAACAATATCGTCTCTGGCATTCGGGAAAGACCAAACAGGTCAGCCTCTTTTCCATCCCCAGCGGCACGATGGGCACGCTCTCGAGCGAAGTGCAAATGCGCTTCGGTTTTCGCGGATACAGCCACGTAATCACAACAAGCTGCACTTCTTCTACCGATGCCCTCGGTTATGCGCTGCAGCACATTCAAGCCGGTGCTTTGCCGATGTTTCTGGTCGGCGGTGTAGATACGCCGATCACACCCGGCATCATCAAGGGCTATACGATGATTCGCGCGCTGACCCAATCTTGGAACGACGCGCCCGAGCGCGCTTCTCGACCGTTTTCCGCCGATAGGGATGGCTTTGTTCTGGCGGAAGGCTCCTGGATGTTCGTCATCGAAGAACTCGAACACGCACGCGCTCGTGGAGCGCACATCTATGCGGAAGTGGCGGGTTATGGATCGACTTGTGAAGCGTTCCACCGCGTACGACTTCACGAGAGTGGAGACGAGCCCGCCCGAGCAATTTCACTCGCGCTTAAGGAGGCCCAACTGCCTCCAGACGCCATTGATTACGTGAACCTGCACGGCACCTCAACACCTTTGAATGATCGCGTCGAAACTAAGGCTGTCAAAATGGCGCTCGGCGAACGGGCGATGAAGATCCCCATGTCGAGCCTGAAGTCTCAGGTAGGCCACGCTCAGGGCGCTTGCGGAGCAGCCGGGATGGCCGCCACGGTACTCGCTATGGAAACTGGTGAGTTGCCGCCCACCATCAACCTCGACGTGCCCGACCCAGAATGCGACCTGGACTACGTTCCCCAGCCCGGGCGTCACGGATCGATCGAACATGCAGTCTGTAACTGCGTAGCCTTCGGATCGAAGAATTCGGCTGTCATCTTGAAGAAAATTGCTTGAGCAGATCTGACCCGAGCCTTTCTCTCGGCGGAATCGACGTTTTTCCATCCTTCCGTCTTGCTCGGCCATCTATTAATCTTTACTGCAGGACCGATGGCTTCTACTGAAGAAGAGATACTGGGCAAAGCGTATGACAGCCGGTTGATGAAGCGGCTGCTTACCTACCTTCGTCCATATCGCGGGCACGTGATTCTGGCCCTCTGCGCCATCATCCTTAAAGCCTCTCTCGATGTTCTCGGTCCATTCCTCACGAAGACGGCGATCGACAAGTACCTGGCGCACACGCCGGGTACCTCTACCATCGTGGATCGCTGGCTAAGTCCCAGACCATTGACGGGCATCGCACAAATCGCTGCCATTTATATGGCCACGCTGTTATTCAGCTTCGGATTCGAGTATCTGCAGACCTACTTCATGCAGTGGACCGGGCAGAAGGTAATGTTTGATCTGCGCAGCCAGATCTTCCGGCATCTTCAAAGAATGCACGTTGGCTTTTACGACAAGAATCCAGTCGGACGCCTTGTCACTCGCGTCACGACCGACGTCGACGCGCTGAACGAAATGTTTACGGCTGGCGTCGTCTCGATTTTCGAAGACGTCTTCGTCCTCTTTTTCATTCTGGCGATCATGTTGAACATGAACTGGAGGCTGGCCCTCCTCACTTTCGCCGTGCTTCCCTTAATCGCCTACGCCACAAAAATTTTCCGTGATCGTGTCCGGGACTCCTATCGGCGCATTCGTACTGCGATCGCCCGCATCAACGCTTATCTACAAGAAGCCGTTTCCGGCATGTTGGTGTTACAGCTTTTTAATCGCGAGAAACGCGCCTATCAGCAGTTCGCCAAGATCAACGCCACGCACATGGAAGCGTTCAAAGACGCGATCATGGCCTACTCCGTGTATTATCCGGTGGTCGAAATCCTTTCCTCGGTCGCGATTGCCTGCATCATCTGGTACGGGGGTCACTCAATACTTGAGCATGCCCAGGCCGCCGGTGTCGGTTTGTCAATCGGGCCTGACCACTCGCTGTCCGTACAGTTCGTGGTCAAGGCAATGACGCTCGGGATTCTGGTCGCGTTCATGCAGTACGCCCAGCGCTTCTTTCGCCCAATCCAGGACCTCAGCGAGAAATACAACATCCTGCAATCGGCGATGGCGTCTGCAGAGCGCGTCTTCAAATTGTTGGATACGCCCGTCGAAGTGGTCTCGCCCCCTGTTGTAAAAACGCCTGAGGGCCGAGGTCGAATCGAATTCGATCATGTCTGGTTCGCTTACGGGCCACGTGCGACCGCGTTGGATACCCACTCACAGGTTGATGGAGCGACGGTCGCCCTCGCCCGTCAAGGTGTTGATCCCACCACTGAACTTGATTGGGTCCTCCGCGATGTTTCTTTCACCATCGAGCCAGGCGAAACCATCGCCGTCGTCGGACACACCGGCGCCGGCAAAACGACGCTTATCTCTTTGCTGATGCGCTTCTATGATGTGCAGAAAGGCGCGATAAAGATTGACGGTGTAAACATCAAGGACATGGATCTCGGAGATCTGCGCCGCAGATTTGGCGTCGTCCTGCAAGATCCCTTCTTATTTACCGGCACGATCGGCGGCAACATCCGCCTGGGCACGAATTGGATTCAGGACGCGCACATCGAAGAGGCGGCCGAAGAAGTAAACCTTGCCGACTTCATTCGAACATTGCCCGGCGGCTTCCAGGAAGAAGTGCGCGAGCGTGGCTCGACGCTCTCCACTGGACAAAAACAGCTAATCAGTTTCGCGCGCGCACTTGCTCACAAACCGAAGATCCTCATCCTCGATGAAGCGACTTCAAGCGTCGATACCGAAACCGAGTTCCGTGTGCGCGAAGCACTTAGCCGCATGATTGAAGGCCGAACGTCCCTCATCATTGCCCACCGGCTCTCGACCGTGCAGCGCGCCGACAAGATCATCGTCATGCACAAGGGCAAAGTCCGCGAAATGGGCACGCACCAGCAGCTATTAGCGCAACGCGGTATTTATTACAAGCTCTACCAGTTACAGTACAAGGATCAGGAGATCCCAACGGCTGGCACTGACCCAGCACAGGTTACTGCGCACGCGGATGACTAGTTGGATTGGTGAATCGCTGGAATGCCAATTGCTGATTTACGATTGTGGTTCTCAATCAACAATCATCAATCTTCAATCTAAAATACCCTCGTGAACATCCTCATCTCCGCTGGTGAAGCTTCCGGTGAAATGTATGGGGCCCAGCTCATTGAAGCGATGCGGCGGAGAGCACCGAACTTGCAATTCTTCGGGGTCGGCGGCCCACGGATGCGCGACACAGGATGCGACACCGTCGTCGACGCCAAGGATCTCGCCGTCGTCGGCATCGTTGAAATACTCAGTCATCTCCGAAAAATTTATGCTCTCTTTGACCGCCTCATCGCGGAAGCCGATCGCCGCAAACCTGATCTGGCGATCGTGATCGACTCACCCGCATTCAACTGGCGCGTCGCTCGACAAATGTATAAGCGGGGTATTCCCGTTGTGTACTACGTTTGTCCGCAGTTTTGGGCGTGGCGACAGGGACGCGTGAGACTTCTGCGGAAGTACGTCACGAAAGCGCTTGTGATTTTTCCCTTCGAAGAAAAGTTCTATGGGGACCGTGGAGTTGACGCCACCTTCGTCGGACATCCGTTGGCAGACTTGCCGCAACCCACCGGCGACCGAGCCGCCTACGCCATCGAACGAAAGCTCAACCCAGCAAAGCACTGGATCACGATCATGCCCGGCAGTCGCGTGAAGGAAGTTCGCATGAACCTGCCGACGATCCTGGACGCTGTCCGGAAACTTGGCCCCTCTCACGAATACTTGCTCCCGATTGCGCCTACGCTGAATCCTGAGTTCATTCGTTCGCAGATCACAAATCAGAAAATCACACTTGTCCCCGAGGCGCGTCCGGCTCTGTTCCACTCTCGAGCGGGGATCATCGCCAGCGGTACCGCGACAGTCGAAGCTGCGATGGTGTCCACTCCGTTTGTCATGGTCTACCGCGTTTCGCCTCTCACCTATCTCCTCGGGAAGCCGCGCATCAAGGTGCCTTATTTTGCGATGGTGAATCTAATTGCCGGAGAAGAACTGGTTCCCGAACTCGTCCAGCAAAACTTCACGGCAGAGAAGATCGTCGACCACATGACACAACTCTTGCCCGATGGCGGCGCGCGCAACCGCCAATTGGAAGGGTTCCAGCGCGTCCGGGCAGCTCTGACTCCGACTACTTCTATCCACCCCGAGCATCCCGCAGATCGCGCAGCTGAGATGATTCTGAACCTCAAACGCAATAAAGAAGCGGAGGCACCGGTACCTGTGTTGCGTTGATTGGTAGTTCGTTGTTGGAAAAAGGACAATAGGTCGAACCGGTGTGAAAGCGTGAGCTCAAAGCGGCTCGCCCAAGGCTTCGAAATACCCTATCTTGAACAAAAACCTGTAAGTCCTTGTCTCGTCAGCATCTTTTGGGTCAAAATTATCATCTTACGGAGTAGCGTAATTCTGGAGCATCTACTTTTGATCCACATAAAATCTGGCCCCAGACGGGGTTTTCAACCTTTTCTTGCACTTATCTTTTTGCTTCTAGCGGCCTTGCCGCTGATGGCGGCCGATCGTTCGCGCCTTCGTGTCGACGATTACCAGATCGATGCCGAACTGCAGCCGCACGCTCATAGAATCACCGCGAAGGCCAAGGTAAAGATCACTGCTCTTGAAGATATCAATGTTGCTACATTCGAATTCAATAACGCTCTTCGGATCGAGAAGGTCACCGACGGGGCCAACAAGACTTTGACGCCAGAGCGCTTCACCCAGGATTCTGCCATCCGTGTTCCGCTCCCCACGACACTCGCTAAAGATAGCTCTACGACACTTACATTCGAGTACGACGGTATACTCGAAACCGCGGATGAGAGCCCTGTACAGGGATTGAAGCTCGCCTACATCGGCGACGACACAAGTTACCTGCTCTATGCCGGACGATGGTTCCCAGTCAATGCATATGGCATCAACCGCTTCACTGCAACTATCAATCTGACGATCCCGGCCCACATGATTGCGATCAGCAGCGGCAAAACTACGGTGGCCGACACACCCGCCAGCAAAAAGGCCGCGGCGGGAGCGCTGCCAACCAAAACCTACACGTTCGTCTGGGACAAGCCGAGCTTTCCCGGCACCGTAATTGCCGGGCAGTTTCAGGAATTCAAGAGCGACGAAGCCGGCATCGACATGCACGTGTTCTTTAAACCGACGCATCAAACCTTCGCCGCTGAATACGCGTCAACTGCGCTGAAAGAGTTCACCTACTACATCACCCAGTACGGTATTGCTCCGTCGCCGGTGCTCAAAATCGTGGAGTTGCCGGACGACACCGTACCTTCCGCCTGGGCACCTGAAATCGCTGGCATCGCCGGTCGCGCCATTAGCGAGCGTGTGAATTACCGTTTGCTCGCCAATACCATTGCTCATCAATGGTGGGGCGTATCAGTCAGTCCAGCTTCGCGCGATGACTGGTGGCTCAGCGATGGCTTCGCTCGTTACTCCGAAGCCCGTTACGTCGAAAGCGCGGCTGGACAAGCTGGTCTCGAAGAAGCCGTAAAAGACATGTCGGTAGGTGCGCTTGCTTACGATAGCGTGCCACTCTCTGGTATCGGTAAGCTCGACACTTTCTCGCCCGAATTCCAAACGCTCGTCAGCGACAAAGGCGCCATGATCCTGCACATGTTGCGCTGGGTTTTGGGCGATCAAAAGTACAACAAGACGATTCGCGATTTTTCCACGAAGTTTGCCGGGAAATCCGCCACCATGGACGATTTCCGCGCCATGGCCGAACAGCAATATGGTGACAAGCTCACCTGGTTCTTTACGCAATGGCTCGATTCTACCGGCGCTCCCGAATTCAAAACGAAGTACACGGTTTATCGACTCGGCAGTAACAAGGGATTCCGAGTTGTCGGTGAAATCGGACAGGACCTTGACCTCTTCCGCATGCCAGTCGAACTTAAGATCGACACGGATGGAAAAAGCGAGGCAAAGCGCGTGGAAGTTGTAGGCACGCACTCGCCATTCACGATTGAAACTTTCGGTCGCCCGCGCCGCATCGTAGTCGATCCCGATGATCGCGTGCTCAAAAACTCAGCGGACATCAAGCTTCGTTCTTCAATCATGCGCGGACAAGCCCTCATCCAGCAGGGCGATTTGGCCGGCGCGCTATCGGAATTCAACAAAGCGCTCGAAAGCAACAAGAACAGCTCCCTCGCCCACTATCGCGTAGCCGAAGTATTTTTCCTGCAGCGCAACTACCAGGCTGCGGCGAACGCGTATCGCGAAGCTTTGAACGGCGATGGCGATCCACGCTGGACCGAAGTCTGGTGCCACATTCAACTTGGGAAAATTTTCGATATCACCGGACAGCGCGAACGTGCGGTCAACGAATATAGGCAGGCGTTACAGACCAACGACAACACGCAAGGCGCACAGGATGAGGCAAAGAGATATATCCAGAAACCATTCGAGCGCGAGAAGGGCACCTCAGCCAGCTTGAACTGAGTTTGGGTCTCGGCTCATCCCTGGTCATTCCGACTCGAGCGTAGCGAGCCGGCAGACCCCCTTGTCATTCCGACGCGCGAGCGCGGCGAGCCATCAGGGTTCCAACAAGCGAGCGCACCCAGCCGTTAGATTCTTTACCTTTGTCATTCCGACACGCGAGCGTAGCGATCCAGGAGGAACCCCTACTCTTAACTTCCCCCTTTTGTTCAAGGATTAAAGCGCTAACGAAGAGTCGCTCCAACCCGGAGGGCGAAAAAGGATCAAACGGCTAGCGAAGAATCTCTCCAGCCCGGAGTGCAAAAAGGGATTAACCGGCTAGCGAAGAATCTCTCCAGCCCGGAGGGCGAAACAGGAAAGCCCAGGACGGAAGTCCTGGGTCAGGATGACTAACGAAAAAGCGAGTCCCGTAGGGACGCCACATTACCGCCTCGCAAACCTCAATCCACTCAGCTTCTCAATATCCGCCGCATGCACACCCTTGCTTCCGACCAACACATGGAACATCTCACCCATTCCAACCGGCGTCACCAGATGTTTGAGCTGCAGCATGACTTTCGCGCGTTCCTGCGGCAACTTGCATTCTTCGAAAGCATCCGCGAACTGATTTGATTCTCCAATTCCCATCAGGAACTGCGACTGCGTCAACAACCGCTCCGTCTGCAGCCCGACCTTCTCCGCCGCAGCAGCGATCGCAGTGAAGTTCACATGCGCCGTGATGTCCTGCTCGCCCGATGCTTCATAGGGATTCGGGCTCGCCGAATGCCGCCGATACGCCATCACCGTGCCGCGATGCCGTCCCGCAAGCAGTTCTTCGCGTGCATACCCGTAATCGATAAACACGATGAAGCCTTGCTCCACACCTTCGGCAATCTTCCGCATTTCTTGGAACGCGGCAAGCCCCGCTTCCACGCGCTCACCAGCCTCGGGACGAACTGCATAGCGGTCGACATACTCATCTACGGCCGGGGTGATGGGCAGAAACACCTCAGCCAACTTCCCATCCTTTTCTCCAACGTGCAGCATTCCAGCAGTCGACACAACTTCCACCGGAAATGCATCGAAGAACTCGTTTCCGAAAATGATGACTGGAACTCCGTGAGGAAGCTCAACCTGCTCTATGACCTGCGCCTTCTCCGCTCGGATCGGCCGCTCGAGTGTGGTCGCGAGTCGCTTTCGGAGCGCTCCCGACCGCTCTACGAGTACATACCGCATTGCGGAAAATAGCTTCGGAAACTTCTTCTCGGCCCAATCGAGCACATCAAGCGCGAACAGCCCGCGCCCCGGCCCAAGTTCGACCAGAAGCAATTGCGAAGGGGATCCCAACGCTCGCCACATCTCTTCGAATTGCCGCGTCAGCAAACGTCCGAACACTGCATGCACATCGCTCGACGTGTAGAAATCACCGGCTTTCCCGAATTGCTCGCCACTTTGCGAGTAGTATCCCAATTCTGGATCGTAGAGACACATCTCCATATAGCGCGAAAAAGGAATGGGACCGTCGTTCCGAATCGCCGCCAAAATCTTTTCGCGCAATGTCACAGGTTTTTCATCCGCCGGTCTTTCAGATCCTGCGGCGTCCGGATAAACATTTCGATGAGATAGTCGTGCAGGCAATCGTAGAGCTGACGCTGAAAGGTCCACTCAAATTGCGGATGTTGCAGGTCCCGCTGATGAATTTGAAAGAAGTAGGTGTGAACCGGGATGGTGCAGTGCTTTAACTGAATCGCGACTTCGACTCCATCCCCTTTGTCTTCTGCAGAAAAATCAAGTAACGGGTGTTCGTACAAACGCAGTTGCGCGCGGACGAGTTCGACTCCTGAATGATCTTCCACCCGGCGATTGTAAAACAGGAGGCTTCGGCAGGGTGCGCACGTTTCGGCGCTTACTCGTAGCGCAGAGCTTCAATCGGATCCAGCCGCGCTGCTTTGATCGCAGGCAACATCCCACTGATGATTCCCACAAAGCTCAGAATCACGGTGGCCGCGATCAGCGTGCTTGAATCAATCAAGAGCCGGATGTCGCCTTCGGTCGCATCCTCGATAAATGCACTCCAGAGCGTAAGAGAACCCACCGACCACGAGATAACGTAAGCGATTAGAACTCCCGCGAGTCCGCCTAAGGCCGTGATAGCGAGCGCTTCGGTCAGAAACTGCAGAAGAATATGCCAGCGGCGGGCACCCAATGCCTTTTCCACTCCAATCTCGCGTGTTCTCTGCGTCACCGAAACCAGCATGATGTTCATCAGCCCCACGCCACCGATTCCCAGCGTGAGCAGGCCGATGAATCCCAGCAATATCTTGATTCCCGTCGTGATCACTCGTAGATCAAGCAAGTCCGAAAACACATCGAATACAAAAACCGCCCGCTTATCCTTGGGATCAAACTCATGATGAAATGCCATCGAATTTCGCAACGCTTTCACTACTTTTTCGTTGCTGCCTTCGTACTCCATCACAATGGCATTCAGGTAATACGTGTTCTTCAAATCTCCCATTGCGCTGAATGGAACGTAGACCTTCCCATTCATGTTCTCATCGCCATTCTGGATGACATGTTTCATCACGCCAACGACTTCGAAGGAGATCCCATCGAGTCGAACAAACTGACCGAGCGCATCCTGTCCGGAAAACAATTTCTTCTTGATGTCAGCTCCGATTATGGCAACACGCGTGTGAGCGAAGTCTTCCTGCTCTCCAAAGAAGCTGCCTTCGGCCACTTCAATTTTTCGCATGCGCGCATATGCCGAATAGACGCCGCTTACGGGATAACTCGCGCTTCGCGTCCCATAGGCGACCAGACTCTGCTTGGATGACTCCGGTGATACCCGCTTCAGAAGCGGAACCTCATTCCTCACGTAATCAAGATCCTGCAGCGTCAACCGGACTTCGGTCCCCGCTTTCGTTCCACCCGCTTGTAAAGAAGTTCGGCCCGGAAACACGAAAACCAGGTTCGTCCCAAACGTTCGGAATGCCACCCAAAGACCGCGTTCGAACCCGCTCCCATAAGCCAGGAGCAAAACGACTGTCGCGATCCCCCACGCCATCCCTAACATGGTTAGCAAGCTGCGCCGCTGGTTGTGCTTCAGCGCTCCCCATGCTTGTTGTCCGATATCGCCGATCATGGCTACTCCTGACGCAACGCTTCTACTGGCTGCAACAATGCCGCTTTCCGGGCCGGATACAAACCGGCCGCGATTCCTGCTACTGCGAGTGATCCGATAGCTAACAACGCCGACGCCGGAACAATGCGTGGCGTATCGAACCCTTCCATCGGCGGTAAAGCGGCCAGCGCGCTCACAAAAGCGACCGTGATACCCAATCCGATTCCACCGCTCAAAGCTGTCAAAAACGCTCCCTCCACAAAAAACTGGGTCAGGATGCTGCGGTACGTTGCGCCCAAGGCTTTGCGCAATCCAATCTCGCGGGTCCGCTCGGTCACGGAAACAAGCATGATGTTGATGATCCCGATTGCGCCTAGTCCCAAAGTGACGACACCGACCACGCCTAAGAACCAATCCATCGCGTCAAAGATCTTGTTTACCCGGCGGCTATTTTCGATGGTGTCCCAGTCTTCAAAAGCATCCGTGAGCTTGGGATCGAAACCGTGCCTACGCCCGATAATCTGGTGCAATTCTTCCTTCGCTTCCAGATGCATGGCGGGGTCAATGGGCCGATAGTTCAAAAACGAGATCCCATCCTCAGAGTTCACGGCCTTCAAAGGAAAGAGTGTTCGCATTGTTTCCACGGGAATGAAGATGCGGGCATTGGTTCCGTTATTCCCATCCTGGCCAACCTTGGCGAGCACACCAATCACATCAAAGCGCACTCCGTTCAGGAGCAGCGTCGACCCTACGGCTGGACGTCCCGGAAACACATTTTTCAAGAGTTCCCAACCGACAATCGCTACACGGCGGCGCTCGCTGTTGTCCTCTTCGTTAAACCAGCGACCGGTACCTAGCGGGACATTGCGAATCTGGTTGTATATGGTCGCAACTCCGAATACCTGCCCATTCGTCGATCCGTAGTCGCTAACCGCGCGGATATCTTCCCTGTTTAGAACCGGCGAGATGTACAGGATTGTTCGGGCTTCATTCTTGATGGCAAGGTAGTCATCGTAAGTGAAGTAATACAGACGCCCGGATTGTGTGCTTCCTTCGACAGCTGGAATCCGGCCAGTAAAGCTGAACATGATGTCCTGGCCGAGAGTTTTCAGCTGACGTTTTTGTCCGCTTTTAAATCCTTCTCCTAACCCGACAAGTAACAGGAGAGACCCCACTCCCCACGCGATCCCGAACATCGTCAGGAACGAACGCAGCTTGTGCGCCCATAACGTGGACAACGACTGCCGCACAATTTCCAGCAACATGCGCATAAGAAGAACCCGGGCCCGGGTTTAGCGGCGGGAGGTCTCTGGTCCCGCCGAGCCGTCTGTTTTCTAGTACGCAAAAAAGGTCGCACCAGTTCCACGGCTGCTTGTCCTTATAGACTTCCCATGCAATCAGAAGGTTAGCGTCCCATTCCTGTTTCATCTCCATCTCCGGGATCAAGATTTCCTCTTTGCGGTCGATAGAACTCATCGGAAGGGCTCGCATGTCGCCATTAGACGATCCCGAGGTCTGTCGCTCCATCCTCGATTCACTCTCGGTAGGCGTCTACCTGGTCGATCCCGACCGCAAGATCATCTTCTGGAACGCCGGAGCCGAACGGATGACGGGCTACCTGCGACACGAGGTAGTTGGTCGACACTGTCGCGATGACATCCTCGTCCACAGTGACCACCAGGGACATGGAGCCTGCACCAGCTCATGCCCGCTCCATGCCGCAATTCATGAAGGACAACATGGCGAAAGTCATCTCTATTTTCATCACCGGGCTGGTCATCGCGTCCCCGTGCTGGTCCGCGCCATTCCGCTCCGCGACCGCTCAGGCGCGATTATTGGGGCCGCCGAGATTTTCGAGGAGCCGCGGCCCGATTCTTATGTCGAGCGTCGTCACCACACAGGACTCGCACAGGCCTATGCCGACCCAGTAACCCAGCTCCCGAACCACAACGTCTGTCAGGTGCGGCTAAGAATCTTTCTTTCGACGTTTGCACAAGAGAGCCTTCCGTTTTCCATCCTCCTCATTCGCGTGTCGGATATTCAGGCGTTCTCTGCTGAACACGGAGCAGAAGCGGGACGGCTGCTTATGCGTGCAATCGGCGAAACACTTGCCAACACCGTACGCCACAATGATTTCGCCGGTCGCTGGTCGGATGATGAATTTCTCATGATCTTCGCTAACTGCGAACCGGCTCGTGTCCCATTTGTCGGAGAACGAATTTGTGCGGTTGCTGCGGCAGCCAGCATTCATTGGTGGGGGGATGAACTCTCCGCTTCCGTTTCCTTTGGCGAGGCTAGTGCTGAAAAGGAAGACACCATTGAATCCATGATTTCCCGTGCCCAACAAATGATTCAAACCCGGCGCAATAAGGCGGCCGGCGCGTGAGCACACTGCGAGGTTGAACTGGAATGTTTGTCATCATCGGGATCGTGGTCGTGTTCGGAGCGATTGTCGGGGGTTACCTGATGGAACATGGCAATATTCGTGTCCTCATCCAGCCCGCCGAGCTCGTCATCATCGGAGGCGCCGCAGTCGGTACCGTGCTCATTGCCAATCCCCTTCACATCCTGAAGAAAATCGCCTCAGGCCTCATTGGCGTTTTCGGCGGTTCGAAGTTCACAAAGCAGCTTTACCTCGATTCGCTGAAAATGCTTTACGAGCTTCTGAACAAGGCTCGAAAAGAGGGCTTGGTTGGCCTCGAATCCGACGTCGAAGAGCCGGACAAAAGTGCCATTCTCTCGAAATATCCCAACTTTCTGAAAGATCACCACACTCGTGATTTCGTCTGCGACACCATGCGCATGGCAGTCTCCGGCGGCATCGAGCCGTTCGACATGGACCAGATGCTCGAACTCGATATGGAAGTCAGTCATCACCAGGCATCGCAGCCGATCTCTGCATTAAGCACCATGGCCGACTCTCTTCCCGGCCTCGGCATCGTCGCTGCTGTTCTCGGCGTAGTCATTACCATGGGCGCGCTCGGCGGACCTCCAGAAGAAATTGGACACAAGGTCGCCGCTGCCCTGGTCGGCACCTTCCTCGGCATTCTTCTTTGTTACGGATTCATCGGCCCGATCGCACAAAATCTCGCTAAGGCGGCCGAAGAAGAACACGCCTTTCACTATGTGCTGCGCGTCATGATGGTCGCTTTCTTCAAAGGAACTCCACCGATCATGGCGGTTGAAATTGCCCGTCGTGCGATTCCAGGTCACCTGCGTCCGTCTTTCCAGGAAGTTGAACAGGCCTGTCGTTCTGGAGGAGCCGCCCCAGCCGCCGCCACAGCGTCCGCGCCAGCCTAAGTTTTATGGCCGACACTCGTCCCATCATCGTTATCAAGAAGAAAGGCGGCCATGGCGGGCATCATGGCGGGGCATGGAAGGTTGCCTATGCCGATTTCGTAACCGCAATGATGGCTCTCTTTATTGTGCTGTGGCTCCTGAACAGCAGTAAACAAGTGCAAGAAGCCGTGGGCGGGTACTTCAAGGATCCAACCGGAAGTTCCAAGAAAGTCGGCTCCAACATGGCCGGCGCGGGAGAGAACTTCATTCTCACCAAAGACAACATGCCCAAGCTAAAAGAGCAGCTTCAAAAAACGCTGCGTCAGGTCACAAATTTCGACAAGCTCAAGAATCAAATCGAGATGACCGTCACTGCCGAAGGCCTTCGCATTGAATTGCTCGAGTCTGCCACAGGCACCTTCTTCGAAAGCGGAAGCGCTCACCCCAGCACGGCTGGACAGGACTTGCTGACCGCTCTCGCGGAGGAACTAGGTCAATTGCCGAACCGCGTCACGATCGAGGGCCATACCGATGCGAAGCCCTACTCCAATGAAGGCGACTATTCAAACTGGGAACTTTCCTCCGATCGCGCCAACGCGGCTCGCCGTCTAATGCAGCAACACGGATTACGGGCTGATCAGGTTTCACAAATTCGTGGCTATGCTGATCAGAAGCTGCGTACACCAACAGATCCCTTGGAGCCTGCGAACCGTCGTATCACGCTGATCGTTCAATATCTCGCTCCTCCGGAAGAAGAACCTCTCGAACCCGAAAAAGAATCTTCGAACAAGCCGAGCGCGGGTCACGCCGAAGAGCCAGAGAAGAAGTGATCGCATCCCTCGCTCTTGAGCAAGAAAAAGCCCCGCATTGCGCGGGGCTCTCTCATAGCAAAATTGAAAACATTCACTACGGCGTAGGAACCACTGCGGACACCGCATTTGAATATCCGCTTTCCGTTCCGCTCGTGTCGACCGACGTGGCAACGTAATAGTAGGTTGAACCAGCAACTACATTATTGTCGGTAAACGTAGTTCCTGCATCGAGAACCGAATTCAGCTTGGTGAACGGACCGGCCGCGGTAGTACCACGATACAGGTTGTATCCCGCCACGGTAGATGCGCTGGCACTCCACGACAGATCCACGCTATGCGAAGGCGCGGCTGTTCCTGATCCAGTCAGAGATTCGGCAACCGTGGAAGTGCTGGCATTACTTACAAAATTCAAATTCGCCGCGGTTGAACCGCTCGCTTGCGGCTTGAATGTCACGTTGTAACCAACGCTCTGTCCTGGACTGAGTGTTACAGGTAACGTTAACCCACTCAGTGCGAATTCCGAAGTCGTAGAATTTGCAGAACTGACCGTCACACTCGATCCGCTAGCCGTCAACGTCCCGCTTTTGGTTGCGCTCTGACCAACAATAACGCTACCGAAATCGATGCTACCCGGGTTCACTGATAACGCACCCGGCGCGCTGGCAGAACCGGATAAACCGATCCCGAGCGATGAATTGGACGCGTTCGATGTCAATGTCAGCGTTCCTGAAGAGCTACCGCTCGCTGTGGGAGCAAAGACAACTCCGAACGTCACACTCTGACCGACAGCTAATGTCGTTGGCAACGTCAACCCGGTGACATTGAATGCCGCCGACGAAACGCCCGCTGCCGTGATATTCACGCTTGATCCACCGCTATTCTTAACGGTCTGGTACTGGGTATTTGTAGAACCCACTTGAATCGTCGAAAACGACATGCTGGTCGGGCTGGCGGCTAACTGTCCAGGCGTTGTTGGTGCACTAGCCGTGCCAGTCAAACTGACGCCAAGGGATGGGTTCAATGCGTCGGAAACGAGAGTTAATGTCCCCGAAGACGTGCCGCTCGCAGTTGGGGCAAACGTCACGTTGAAAGACATACTCTGCCCCGCTGCCAAAGTAGCAGGAAGCGTCACTCCGCTCACGCTGAATGCTGCCGACGATACTCCCGCTTGCGTGATGTTTACGCTCGTGCCGCCGCTGTTCTTGATGGTCTGAACCTGACTCGTTGTCGTTCCGACTTGGATCGACGAGAATGTCAAACTGGTGGGGGTGGCAGCCAACTGCCCCGGGGCGGCCGCCGCTGTGCCCGTTCCACTCAAAGCCACGCTCAATCCGGCGCTCTGCTTGCTGTTGCCACGCGAGTTCTTTTTATTGCCAGTTGTCGTGCTCTTGGCGCTGATGCTAATGCTGTCTGTGACTGTGCCAGCCGACGACGGAGCGAACGTCGCACTGAATGTCACACTTTGTCCCGGCGCAAGTGTCACAGGCAAGCTGATTCCGCTCACCGAGTAATTCGTCGTGCTGACCGCAACACGGCTGATCGACCAACTGCTCTGGTCCGTGTTCGAGACGGTCACGCCCAGAGTCGAGCGGTTACCAACCGCAACGCTGCCATAGTTGACGGCACTTGGGGCGGCCGCAAGCTGCGCATTAGCTGAGTTGTAGGGGAAAACGAGAAACAAGAACAGCGGCAGAATCGTTACGATGGCCTTCCATCGCGGGCTCGGACCGTTCACGTGTCGCCTCATGCACCGTGCCACGTTCGGCACAGGCGGGGGAATTTTTGGCGCAACGACCAGTTGAGCGTAAGTTCCGGCGGCGATCTCCGTGCGCTCATCCGGCTGCAACCCCATTCTGACGGGCGTTTCACGATGTCAACAGATCACGAAAGGATTACTCTTTAGGGCACGTTCGATCCTGATGCATGTACCTTCGTACAATCGAAAGTGCATCTCGAAAGTTTGAAAGAGTCGAATTGCAGGCGCGCGGTGCTATCCTTCCTACTCTCCTTTTCAAGCCTCCTTAAGTGCGGAATGAACACAGATTCAGGTAAGTTCCTGATTTTCCATCGAGCCCTCCAACTCATAGGATTTCACTGAGAAGCTGTGAGTCACCGCTCACGACTCAAGCACACAGCTCTCGATTTCCCAAGTTAAGGAAGTTGTTTTCAGCGGTCATTTCCTTCGCACGAGATTTCTTGCGGAAAGGAACAACTATGAAAGGTCTTGCGCTAGTCGGAATCGTCCTCGTCGTTCTCGGACTTCTCTCGTTCGTCGTTCCTGTGCCTCACAGTGAAAACCATGGCATCAAAGTCGGAGACGCAAAAATCGGAGTTCAGACCGAAAGTCACGAGAAACTCCCGTATGGAGTTGGCATCGCTCTGGTAGCGGGCGGTGTGATCGCTCTCGTGGCTGGCAATCGGCGCGGCTGAGATAACTTTTCTGGACACTCCGTAGCGTGCCTCGTATGCTGGCACGCTATGGATCGCCGAAATTTCGTAAAAGGTGCCGCTCTCACCACAGCAGCGCTTGCGCTGCCTCGTCTCTCCCACTCAGACTCGCAGGATCTCAACGCGATCACCGCGGAGATTACGAAGCGTCACGACGAATCTGTGGCGCGCCTTCAAGAATGGATTCGCCAGCCTTCGATCGCGGCCGAGAATCGCGGCGTCAATGAAGGTTGCGAACTGACCATGCGCTTCCTTCGGGAAGCCGGCTTCAGCGGCGTCACGAAAATCCCCACCGACGGCCAACCAGGAATTTTCGCCACGCTCGACAGTGGCGCTCCCCGCACCGTCGGTCTTTATTTCATGTACGACGTGAAGCAGGCCGACCCAGCGGAATGGTCGTCTCCACCATTCGAAGCGAAGATCGTAGACAAACCAGGTCTGGGAAAAGCTGTCATGGGTCGTGGCGCGGTCAATCAGAAAGGACCCGAAGCCACATTCCTTGCCGCACTTCATGCGATCCGCGGCGCAGGCAAGAAAGTCCCAGTCAACCTCGTCTTCGTTGCCGAAGGCGAGGAGGAGATCGGCTCTCCGCATTTTCCGCAGATCGTGCGCCGCCCTGAAGTTCTCGCTGCGCTTAAGAAATGCGATGGCATCTTTATGCCCTCCGCCAGTCAGGGCATTGATGGACAAGTTATCATCACACTCGGTGCCAAAGGCGTCATCGAAGTCGAACTCGTTTCCACTGGAGAACGTTGGGGCCGAGGCCCGCAAAAAGACGTTCATTCGAGCAACAAGGCGAGACTCGACAGTCCTGCCTGGCATCTCGTAAAAGCTCTTAACACTCTCACCTCGGAAGACGGCAATGAGCCAACGATCGCTGGATTCGCAGATAAGGCGCGTCCCATCTCCGACGCCGAGAAAAAGATGTGCGCTGAAGCCGCGCGTCGCTTGAGTGAGAACGAACTCAAGAAGCAGATGGGCGTCTCGCACTGGGTACGCGATGTCGACTTCGAGCAATCGCTCGAATTGCTCATGTCGCGTCCAACTGTGAATATCGAGGGGCTCGTCGGCGGTTACACTGGCCCCGGCGGAAAGACCATCCTTCCTCACAAGGCTGTTGCGAAGCTCGATCTCCGCCTCGTGCCCGACATGAAAGCCGATGAGGCTCTCGCTGCGTTGAAAGCTCATCTCCAGAAAGGCGGTTACGGAGATATCGAAGTCAACATGTCAGGCGGGTACGATCCGAACAGCACTTCGGCCGACACCCCGCTCATTCGAGCGCAATTCGACGGCTACAAGCGCTCCAACATCGATCCAATCACACTGCCACGCGCTGCTGGATCATGGCCCGGCTACGTGTTCACCGGAGAACCGCTCAAACTTCCGGCCGGACACTTCGGCCTCGGTCATGGCAGCGGGGCTCACGCTCCCGATGAGTACTACGTCATCGAATCGAGCAATCCAAAAATTCAGGGCATGGATGGCGCCGTACGTTCGTACGTGGGATATCTGTACGAGCTGGCGAGCGTGAAATAACTACAACTCAGCGGATGACGAGATCCTGGTACTCCGGATGCTTTCCGATGTACTCGGCCACCGACGGACAAATCACATCCACTTTCTTTCCGTTCTCGCGCGCCCACTCGAGTGCTGTCTGAGCCAGCTCGGATGCGATCCCATGACCGCGCCATTCCGGCGGGACCTCTGTATGAAGCAATGCAAGTACGTTTCCCGAAAGCGTGTATTCGAGATACGCCGTCTTGCCATCACGCTCTATTTCGAAGCGACCGGAGGTGACTTCTTGTGGCTCGGCCTTCTTCCAGAACATAAGAAATGAACTCCACTCAAAATTTTATCGCGCAACTGCGAAACAGCGCGTCTCAGCCTTTATCTGCCGAAATGTCGATTGCACCCGTCCCTCCAGTACATACTGCAACACTCAACACTAGACATCTTCTTGTCAGCCAAAATCTTCTCAAACGCGCTCCAGATGCGGCTTCTCATGCTATAGTCGCGCGCGCTCGGGGAGGCCACGATCTTGCGTTCAACCGCTGCAACTGCGTTTTTTCTGCTCCTTCTCTTCTCTAGTGCGTACGCTCAGAACTTCGGGGAAAAATCCGACGCGCCCAGTAAGCTGGAAATGCTCGAGCATCTCCACCTCGCGAATCCCAAACCATTCCAGAACTACGCCGCTCCCGTCTCGGGCTCAATACGCTTTCTGTTTTCTTCTTCGGGGCTTGACCTGATCAGCCGCTCGAACAATCGAAACCTTCGCTCCTTCGCCGAGCAAAATGGAATTGAACTTGCACCACCTCAGCGCAAAACGAGTCCGATCATTCGGCCCAGACATGCGCGAGCACAAGCGGCATCATCTCAGCCCTGCAATCTGACTAATGGAACTACCTTCAACATCGAGTCCGAAGCAGGCATGTCGGAAATCGGCTTCCCAGTTCCGCAAAATGAGCAGAGCATCGATTTCGCTCCTGGCCTCGGTAACGCGGGAGCCGATTTGGTCGTCGGCGGCTCCAACGACTATCGCGGCCTGTTCGATGCAATGGCAACAGCTTCCGGCACCGTCATACCCGACGCTTTTGGCTGGGGATTCAGCGGCACCGGTTATTACGTCAATCGTTCAGGAGGCTGCGGCGCCGACTTTGAAGGTGGACTCCCTGGCATTTTCGATCCGATCGGTGGGCAAGATCTGTTTGGCCTCGGCGACCCAGTCATTGCGATTGATGTGACTCGCGGCAACGTGTTCGCCGCAGACTTGCGCTTGGACCGCTCGGTCACAGCAGTCGGCTTGTTCCGTACTACTCTTGATCGATTACGTAGCGAGACGTCCTGTCCTTCCGGAACTCACCTCACGGACAAGACCGGTGCTGATACCACTGCGAAGCAATGCTGGCCAACTTCCCTTCTGATAGGCGCTGCAGACCCAACTTCACCGCGAGGCACTCTCGTCGACAAGCCACACATCCGCGTTGATGAACGATCATCGGGCGCTGGCGCTGGTGACGTATACATCAGCTGGACGCACTTCGGAATAGGTGACAGCTCGTCCATTATGGTGGCTGCATGCACTGGCAACGTAACCACCACTGCGGATTGTTCGACTCCCGTTCAAATTAGCGGCATCGACCTGAATACGCAATTTTCTAATATTGCCTTGCTCCCGACAGGGTCATTCACCATCACGTACGTCCAGCACAACCTCATCTTCGATCCCGCCCATATACCATTTCTTTACGAAATCACAGACATCAAACATGTGAACTGCATCCCGCGTGGCGCCCCTGCACGCCCCATCTGCCGAGCGCCTTCGCTCGTCATTTCTGAAACGCAACCAGTGTTCTCTCACATCACAAATGCTACCTATCGCGTCGCGACTTATCCGACGCACGACATTCGCATCGATTCAAAAGGACGTTCTGAAGAAGTTCTGACTTGGTCGCGTTGCAAGCAGAATCCATTTTTACCCGTAGGAGACGGACTCTTCGACGAGATGTTGATCTGCCCGGATGCCGATGTGGTTTACACCACGTCGATCCTCGGTCCAGACGGCACGGTCAAGGGCTGGACTCCCATTTTGCCCGTGAACACTAATTATGGAGACCAGATTCAGCCGTGGCTCGTCGTAAACCGACAGACAGGAAATACTCACATCCTCTACTACTCATCCGAAAACGACGCTTTTCATCATCGCCTTCAATTGATGATGAGCACGCTCCCATCCGGTTCGACAACCATAAGCGCGCCAGCGGTCGTTCTTTCTTCGTCCGATGAACCGGATTCCGATCCGATTCTCGGCCCCTCCTTCATTGGTGATTACTTGGGGATTGCGAGTCGGGGCGATCGGACTTACACACACAGCACAATGCATAAGCTCGGTCGGTATGGCGGCCGCAGAACGCTTGGGCAAGACAACGTACTCACAAGATTCAGCGCTCTGCCTTAAACGATGTCGCCATTCTCGAATCGGAGGAACTTCATGAAAGCGTTTTCAAAGCTTTGCGCTGCCACGTTGTTGGTAATTCCTGGTCTTGCTGCTGCACAAACGGCTGCTTCCACAACGAACCATCTCGACGTAGATTTCCTCCGTTCGCCTGCTGGCATCGAAAAAGGACTCAACCATCCAAACTTGCGCGGTCTAATCGAAAGGCGTGGTCTCGGCGAAACGGCCCCTGTTCGCGCAAACAAAACTGGGAACCAAACGACCCGCTCCAAACCATTGCAGGCCGCTCCTGTTTCGCAGCCATGCAACAACACCACCGGAACGAAGTTCAATCTCGAGCCCGACGACGGCATGACTGAGATCGGGTTCCCAGTCTCCCAGGATGATCCTAGCGTCGATTTCATTCCCGGTGCCGGAACAGCTGGCAACGATCTCGTTATCGGAGTTGCCAATGACTGGCGCGGCATCTTCGATTCGGGCGCTGCCGGAGGAGATCCCTCGCTTGATCCTTTCGCTTGGGGCTTTAGCGGCACCGGTTATTACGTCAATCGCGGCGGCGGATGCGGTGCGGACTTTGAAGGCGGACTGCCGCGCCTGTTCGACAACATAAGCGGCGAAAATCTCTACGGACTCGGAGAGGGCGCGCTTGCTGTTGACGCCACCCGCGGTAATGTTTTCGCTTCCGACGTTCGCGGAAACCTCAATGTCGTGACCCTCACACTATTTCGCACGACCTCTACTCGTCTCACGCATGCCTGGTCCTGCCCAGCAGGAACTCATCTCACCAACAAAGCGGGCGACGATGCGACAGCTCGCGCCTGCTGGCCCTATGCCGCCCTAATCGGCCTTTCTGATAATCACTTCACAATCAATGAACGTCCTGACATGCGTGCGGATGAGCGCAGCACTGGTCGTGGCGCCGGCGATCTGTACCTCGTCTGGCGTCATGTGGATTGGTCTTCCGGCACTTTCCTCCACAGCATCTTCCTGGTCGTTTGTTCAGCGAATTTTCGCTCGGCGAGCGACTGCTCGAAACCCGTCAACATCAGTAGCGAGGATGCAAACGCGGACTTGCCTTCAGTTGCCTTGATGCCAAACGGCACTGCGACGGTCATCTATATCAAGGATATTTCAAATCCGAACCTCGTCGAAAGCAAAGTGGCAATCCGCCATGTCGCGTGCATTCCGTCCGGCGCTCCGCAGCCACCGAAGTGTTCGGCTCCTACACTGGTGGCCCGCGAATCTCAGCCTCTTTACGGTGTCTACGCGCGTCTGACGAACAACGCATTTCCGGTAATGACTTATCCTGCTCACGCCATTCGTTCGAACAGCGATGGCACGTGGGAAGACATCGTCACCTGGACACGCTGCAAGCATGATCCGGCAACGCCGATTGGCACCGCACAGGTTTCCTCATGGGCTGGCTGTGCAGACGCCGATGTGGTGTTCACAAGCGCTCACCTGAATGCGCAAGGCTTTCCATCCTCTTGGTCGTCTGTGCGTGCACTCAACAATGCGTCAGGCGATCAATTCTTTCCCGCTATTGCATTCGACCGAGCCACTGGCTTGACGCGCATTGCTTACTATTCTTCTGCACTAGACTCTGCTCATCACCGCCTGCAGGTCGTCAGCAACACGATTCCATCCGGATCTCTGATACCAAGCGCGCCTCAAACAATCCTCGCAACGCCCAACGAACCCGGGGCCGATGCCATCGTTCTTGGGACATTTTTTGGCAATCGCCTCGGGATCGCGAGCCGACGAGGCCGTACCTATATCCATGGCACATTCAACAATTTTGGAAATTACAACCGCGTGCGCATTCCCGGTCAGGACAATGTCCTTACCCGCATACCCAAATGATCTGACCGCCGAATCAAGAAGAAAAGTTGACATCTCACGCTTGATGATTGCGTAGAATTCTCGCCACACTCGGGGGCGGGGCAGTCATGGCAGAAAAAGTCGATCTCTATAACACTGCGTATCAAAACTACGCGACCGAGCTGTACCGTCAGGTCCGGCTTGAAACCTACGGCGAAGACTTCGGCCAGACAAGCTGGGTCACCACGGAAGAGTCGCACGAAATTCCAAAGCTTCTGAAGCTGACACCTCCCTCCTCCGTCCTTGAGATCGGCTGCGGCTCGGGCGGCTACGCAATGCACATCGCAGAGACCGTCGGTTGCAAAATCCTTGGCGTGGACATTAATGAGCCCGGAGTTCACAACGCCAATCAACTCGCGTCTTCCCGAGGACTTAGGGCACACGCGCGATTCGAACGGTCCGACGCCTCAAAGCATCTCCCCTATGGCGATGCGACCTTCGACGCGGTGTTCTCGAACGATGTTTTGTGTCATCTCCCCGGACGACCAAACGTGCTAAGAGAAGCCTTCCGCGTGCTGAAACCTGGTGGCACATTTCTTTTCAGCGACGCTCTGGTTGTGGGCGGCCTGATTACACACGAAGAAATTGCCACTCGTAGTTCCATCGGCTTTTATGTCTATAGCCCGCCCGGAGAGAACGAACGCATAATGAAAGAGGCGGGTTTCAAGGACATCGTCGCGCGTGACACGACGCATCAATCCGCGCACATCGCGAACTTGTGGCATCAGGCCCGCGAGAAAAGAAAAGCCGAACTGCTCACCGTAGAAGGCGAGCGCGGTTTTGAAGGTCTGCAGAAATTTCTGAGTTGCGTCAACATGCTCACAAGCGAGAGGCGCTTATTTAGATTTCTATATGTCGCGGCAAAATCCGCTTAGCTAGCTTCGCCAATTCAGTGGCCCGTCGCGGAACTCGCCTCTCCACTTGCTCGCGAAAACACGGCCCCGTGCGGAAATGCATCCCCTTTGAATCCGTGTGGAAATGACTTCCCGTCCATGCTCACTCCCGGCTTATCGCTACCCGCGTCGCGAAAGCTTGAATCAACCGAGAGTGCGCCCGTTTCAGGATTGAAATTCAGCATGAACAATCGATGTTCGCCATATTCCCCCGAGTTCATGACGATTCGTTTTCCATCCGAACTCGCCGAAATCCAGTGCGGAGACTGCTTTTCATCCAGAGTCACGCGCGACACTTCACGCATGTTCGACGGATCAGCAACGTCATAGACGACGACTGCATGCTTCGAAAATAGCGTCTGTACCCAGTAGTGTCCGATCGTCAACGGTACAGCGCAGATGTCACCCTCGAATGTCTTCAGATGCCGAACGGAAGGCTGATTCCCGTCGATGCCTTTCAACTCGTACAGTCCGCAGTGGAACGTGTGGATGAACACAGTTTTGCCGTCCGCCGCCAGTTTGGGCTCGCCCGGCAGCTCCTGCTCCTTGCCACTGGGTCCAGATGGCAAAACAATCGTCCGCAACAACTTGAGATCGGAAAGTCTCCAGATCTGAACCGTGCGAGTCATACCTTCATTCTGAAAATGCATAGACGCATTCGTCGACACAATACGATCGAGTGACGGAACTACGACCAAGCTATACGGTCGAATGAGCTCACCCTTCATCGAAGAATCCATCGCACTTCCGCTGCGAATCAACTTGCCCCGTTCTTCCAGCTCCACAATCCCACCGCCGTCGGATTTCGGTTCATGCCCTCCGTGATACTGAAATGTCGCGAGTACGTGATTATTTGGAAGCCTCAAATAAGTGTGCGGATGCATGTAGCCGTCTAGATCACCAAACGATGTCGCTAACGCCGGATGGATCGGGTCGCGCAAATCGAAAAGCATGCTCTGCCCGCTCTCGAATGCGTTCGCCAGAAGGAAACCGCCGGGAGGCATTTCCAGTTCCGTGTGGTGTGGTCTCCCATACGAACCCGGAGCAGCCACGGAAGCGACAATCTGCCCATAACTCTTCGATTTCGGGTCCGAATCGATTACGACAAGAAAGTCGCTGCTTTTTTTCGCATCATCACCCGACCAGACAAAAAGATATCGATCATTCTGGGCATACGCAGCAGTCCACCACAACAGCAGAAGAGAAAACAGCACTTTGCGCATAGGCGATTCATTCTTGAGGAAGGAGAGATGACCGTCAACCCGCGAAATCCAAGGTGAGCGTGCATCCAAGGAAAAAAAGGCCTGACGCGGTGCCCTTCCTCAGGGACGCTCCTCGCGCCCTGTCCCCAGCCGAGACCCGCCCTGGCTGCGGAGTCGTTCCGATTCGGCAAGTTCGATGCGCGACTTCGCTGGTTGCCCCAGCGAAGCGTACGTTTCGGAAAGGAAATGGTGCGCATCGATTGAATCCGGACGCAGGCGCGCCGCTTTGAGAAAGTAAGGAAGAGCACTATTCGCATGTCGTTGCATCAGCAGAAGACGCCCGAGCAGCAGGTTCGCGGCAAAGTTATCCGGGTCAAGGCGTACCGCGTTGCGGAATTCGGCTTCTGCTTTGTCGCCAATCGAATTCCGCTGATACACCAGCGCAAGATAGAAGTGCATCATCGACGATCCGCTCAACTGCGTGACCGCCGCTTCGAAATGTGGCAGCGCCGCATCCCATTGCCCTGACTTCACCAGCGCGCAACCCAGTTCGTACCGGCCGAAAGCGTCGTCGGGCTTTTTATCGACCAGTTTCTGCAACGGCGCAACCGCCTGCGAATATTGCTTAAGCGCCATGTATGCCCGCCCTAACTGCAGCATCGCAATCGGAGTATTCGGCTCCTGCTGCAACACTTGTTCCAGGATCGGAGCCGCCACCACTGCATGGTCTTGTTCCATCGCCACGAGCGCTTCGTAGAGCAGATTGGCAGTCGCGATTCGATCTTTCGGGTCGGCTTTCGCGGCAATGTCTTGCGTTGGGGAAGAACTACTGGCGGGGGAAGTCATGTATCCCAACGCATGCAGGCTTTCGGACTGTTCCAGATCCAGGGGCCTCGCCTCCCGTGTACCGCCTTTCGTCTTACCGTAAAACTCTTTAAGTTTTGCTGCGGAAGTTTCCGTCACGGCTTTCGCAGTCGCGGCTAGATTGTGATCCGCGCCGGGATCAGCCACTGAGTCGTATAGCTCGCGCTCGGGCGCTTCAACATACAAGTATTTCGAGGTTCGTAACGCCTGCAGTTTGCTCCAGCCGAACGAGAGTTCGCCATATCCACTTTCTGAATACACAAACTGATCGCCTACGGCACTCTGTTTCGGAGACTCCATCATGCTCCGCAATGATTTGCCTTGCATTGCTGGCGGCACAGCCAAATGGGCAAACTCAAGAATCGTAGGGGCAACATCTACGAGTCCCACTTTGGT
>Ga0310810_10000501_pt1 | contig 39732 bp, 32 predicted proteins | sample NCmetagenome_FD_207641 | JGI IMG/M metagenome (GOLD analysis project Ga0310810, IMG submission 207641) | Soil microbial communities from experimental microcosm in Duke University, North Carolina, United States - NC | ecosystem: Engineered > Artificial ecosystem > Soil microcosm > Unclassified ...
CGGGAGCGCGCGCCGTGCTCAAAGAACACATGCACCGTTTCCCACAGCGTGTGATAGAGGACTTCGACCAGCTCCTGGCACACAAACGCATCGGCCGATGGTGGCTCAACCGCATAACTGCCGCAGGAACCGGGAAGCGCAAAGGTCTGGGCGCCACGCGCACTCGCCAGGACCAACGCATCCTCCACCGCCGGATCGCCTGACGGCGGCGAGAACCCCATCACCATGTCGTGCTCGCGAACGAGCGCTGGAATGGCCGACGTAAAGGATGCCGACAGGTCCAGCGCAGGCAGTGCTCGCTTGCCGACGATCACCGGATGAACGAACTCGACGGCGACATGCTGCGCGTCTGTTGCCGACGCGCCACGTCCCAAGGCAATCAGCCGCCCCCCGTGAGCGAATCGCCGAGCCATCTCCTCGCAAGCCAGTGCGAGGCGATCGGCTTCGCGCTCGAAGAACACGCGCGATACGGAATTGCGCGCGACAAGCCGCTCGCCGACGATTGTCCGAAGCTCCGATCCAACCGAGGTCATCAACAGATCCGCGGCAGCGGATCACCCACGAGCATGTCAATCACACGCAAGCCTCCGTACGCGGCGCGCACGAGCACCGTCGCGGCCGGAGCAGCTTCGACCGTGCCCACGATCGCCGCCTCTTCTCCGCCAGGCGTACGTCGAACGGCAGCGAGTGCCTGCTCCGCCGCCGCGGCCGCCACGACCGCCACAATCTGTCCCTCGTTGGCGATGTGCAGCGGGTCGAGGCCGAGCAGCTCGCACGCACCTCGCACTTCGTCGCGCACCGGCACTGCGTCCTCGTCGAGGACGATGCCGAGGCCGCAGTCGCGAGCCAGTTCGTTCAGACTTGTCGCGACGCCGCCGCGCGTCGGGTCGCGCATCCAGTGCAGGTCGCGTCCAACCGAGCCAATCAGCGCGGATGCGAAGGGATACACCGAACGTGTGTCTGATCTCAGGTCGGCGTCCAAATCGATATCGCCGCGCGCCAGCAGCACGGTGATGCCGTGATCCCCGATTGGGCCGGTGATCAGCACCCGGTCTCCCGCCCGGACATTCGCGGACGAGATACTCGCGCGCGGATCGATGGTTCCGATGCCGGTTGTCGTCACGTACAGGCCATCTGCCTTGCCGTGCTCGACGACCTTGGTGTCGCCGCCAACGACCCGCACACCGGCACGTCTGGCCGCTTCTCCGAACGCTTGCACCTCCTGCTGCAGCACCTCAGCCGGTGTGCCGGCCTCAATAATCAGACTGCACACAATCGCGATGGGAATCGCGCCGGCGACGGCAAGGTCGTTGACCGTTCCATTGACAGCGAGATCGCCTATCGAACCGCCGGGGAACCGAAGCGGCCGGACGACGAAGCTGTCGGTCGTCATGGCTATTGAGACCTCATCGACCGTCAGGGTCGCGGCATCACCAAGTGATCCGCACGCGCCGACGAGCGGTGCGATCAGTCCTTCGACCAGGCGACGGCTCGCGGTGCCGCCGGCGCCGTGCGCCATCTCAATCTGTGTGTCGGTGAAACGAAGAGCGCTCGGGAACGCAATCGTCGACATCTCACACCACTGCCGCCGTACGGCGGTGCACGTAGCTGAAGTAGGCGGCACAAGCGCCTTCCGACGACACCATGAGCGCACCCACCGGCCGTTCAGGTGTGCACTCGCGACCAAACAACTTGCACTGATGCGGCTTGAGAACGCCTTTGAGGACCTCACCACACTGAGCGGCTTTCGGATCGGTCACCTGCACGCTCGGCATCGTGAACCGCACTTCTGCATCCCATGATGAGTAAGCGCTGCGAAGCTTCAACGCAGACTGAGAGATGAACCCCAGGCCCCTCCATTCGAAGTAGGGACGGAGCTCGAACACGTCCGCGAGCACGCGCAGCGCCGGTAGATTGCCGTCCCACGGCACGACACGGCTGTACTGGTTTTCGACCTCCGCCCGGCCATCGCGCATCTGCCGAAGAATCATCACAATCGACTGCAGAAGATCGAGCGGCTCGAACCCTGAGATCACCACGGGTTTGCGGTAGTTGCGCGCGATGAACGCGTAGGGCCGCGCGCCAATCACTGTCGAGACGTGACCAGGACCGATGAACGCATCCAGCCGCATGTCCGGCGAATCCAGGATGGCGCGGATCGCGGGAACGATCGTGACGTGGTTGGAGAAGACGGTGAAGTTCGTCACGGCCAGCTCGCGCGCTCGCTGCAGCGTGAGCGCGGTTGACGGCGCCGTGGTCTCGAACCCGATTGCGAAAAACACGACGGGCCGCTCGGGATGCTCGCGTGCCAGACGAAGCGCGTCGAGCGGCGAATACACCATGCGAATGTCTGCGCCACGGGCCTGTCGCTCGAGCGGGCTTCCCTGTCGCCCGGGCACCCGCATGACGTCCCCGAAGGTGGTCAGGATTGCGTTGTGTCGTTCCACGACCGAGAGTGCCTCGTCGATGCGTCCCATCGGCAGCACGCACACGGGGCATCCCGGACCATGAACCAGTTCGATATTCGGCGGCAGCAGATCGGCAAGCGCGAAACGGTAGATCGCATGCGTGTGGCCGCCGCACACCTCCATGATGCGGTAGTGCCGCGCGGGATCGGTCAACCTGCGAATTTCGTCGGCTGCCTGTTTAATCAGCTGCGGATCACGGAACTCGTCAACGTACTTCACGTGACGCCTCGCTCGGATTCAGACCCGAATTCATAGCCTTCGAGTTCTGCCATCGCCTGCGCATCTTCGCCGAGCATTGCCAGGAGTCGGAGCTGCTCCGCCGCGCGTTCGGCGCTGATGCGATTCATCGCGAAGCCGACGTGAATCAACACCCATTCACCGGCCGCCGGTGGGTCCTCGAGGAGATCGATGTTGATGGTGCGGCGCACCTTCGATACTTCGACCGTTGCCAGGTGGCCGCCCGGCTGCACATCGACAATCTGGCCAGGAATCGCCAGGCACATGGTCACGCACCTTCCACAACGAGTTCACGCACCATCTTGACCGCTCCGTCCACCGCCGATTGGACCGGCGGGGAGAGACCAATCGATTCATCCACGCTGGCCGGCTCGCACCCAACGAGGAGCACGCGGCCGCAGTCGCCGCCGATTCGATGGACCCAGGCCAGTACAGCGGCTGGCGTCAGGCTATGGGCGTCGGCGCCGGCATCGCCATCGGCGGCATCCGGCTCAATCGCGTAGAGCGTGCCCGGCGGTTCTCCGCGCGATGTGGCATCGACGAGGATGACTTTTGTGTACTTGCCGCTCGCCATCTCGAACGCGAGGTGGACGCCGCGGATGCCGAAGTCGCCGACATCAACGTCCTCGCCGAGCCGTTCGTCGGCGAGGCGCCGCACGACTTCAACGCCGAACCCGTCGTCACCACGAAAGATGTTCCCGATGCCTGCGACCAGCACGCGTGCCATCACGCCTCAGTCCGCGATTTCGAATCCCGAATCCCGAATCCGGAACCCCGACCGTCACATTGACAACATCCGACGATATCTCTCGATTTCCCCCCACGAGCTCACGATCGCGTAGGCGACCAGTGCTGCTGCCGCCGCGGCTCCAATCCATCGGTTGTTCATCAGACGCCCCCTTTGTTCAAATGCTCGCGTGATTCAACGGCCTTCAGCCTCGATCGGCTCAATCTCGGTTGGGTCGAAGTAGAAGAACCGGCCAAACGATTCGTGAAGCGACGCCGCGGGATCCGCATCCACGGTCACCGCCACGTACAGACGGTCGTCGACGTCGCGGTAGATGCCCGTCACCGTAGCCAGCTGGTCGCGCAGGAACATGTCCATGGCATCCGCGCGACGATTCGGCCGCAGCCGGACATGCGATCCCCGCGCAATGCGGCAGCCGCCGACGTCGACAGTCGCGTCCTCCGGAGATGGCGTACCTGGCGGATTGAAGAAGTCCGCGCTTCGCAGTGTCCCATGCAGCGCCGCCAGGTCCGAGGGTGCGATGGCGTCGACGGAATCGAGGATTTCACGTGCGCGCGGATCGGTCCTCCGCGCTTCCTGCTTCTCCGCCTCGGTCATCGTCAGAATCCGCAGGGTGAGGATTTCGTCGATTTCAGCTGCGTCGCACAGGTCGCCGCGGCTCTCCTTCGCCACCGACGGAAAGTCGTAGAGGACAATCGGCGACGACAGCATCAGGTTCTGCTGGATGCGATCGCCGACGAGAACCGGCCATGTGTGGAGATTTCGACATTGAGCGGTCAGCGTCCTTGCCGTCTCGGCGGGGTCAATCAGCGACTCGAAACGTCCGTTGTCCACAGCGAGCAGCAGGTGCGTTCCGACGAGGGAGTAACGCAGCATCGCATCACGGTCGTCGTCGAATGCAGCCCGCCACGGCTCGATGTTCTCGATGCGAAGCCGCACCTGGATGAAGGCGTCAACGGCATTCGCTTCAATCGTCAGCCGTGCGGCGAGATCGATCTCCGGCACTGGCATCGTCACAGGGATCGGTGATGGATTCAGGGCGATTGGTGCGATGTCGATGGTCTGCGCGACCCCTTCGAGCCACAATCCGGAGCGTTCGTCCGCCTGACCGTTGATCGGTCGCGGGCGAAGAAACCGGATGCGCATGGTGAGGGTTGGCACCACGCTGATTGCTGCTGGTGCCACCAGGCACTCGGTCTGCGCGAACGATGGCTCTCCGTCCTGGTGCGGCGAGCGAGGCGCGACCACACCAAACTGCCAGCGGTACTGGTTCTTTGCGGCGGAGGCGCGGTACGGGTACAGCACGTACCCTTCGTACAGCACAGCGTCGGCGATGCGTTCGACCGAATCAAAAGCCGTCGTGCTCATACCGTCTGGCGCGAGACTGCGCTCTGCAGGAGGAGGTCGATCGCTTCGTCCCACGTGACGAGCGCCTGCCGTCCTCGAAACGCCTGCAGGCGATCGATCGTTTCGCGCTGCAGCCGCAACCATCCGCCGCCTGGAAAAAATCGATCCATCGTCGCTTGCCAGACTGCGGATGGCATGGGATACGCCGCCTCGAGATCCCACGACACCGGCTCGACGATGAACGCCCCTGTCTCGATCGCCCCACCCGCCTTGAAGATCGTTCCGCTGAAGAGGAACACCAGCGGGATGTCGCCCTCCCGTACGGCGTGCAGGTATTTCGCTGACGCCACCTCGAGGTCGTATGTGCAGGGCACCGTCAAATCCACTTCCGCGTGCCGTTCGAAACCGGGAACGACCAGCGAGGTGTGGCTCCACGTCACGGCCTGCAGCGTTCGGTCCCATTGAGAGGGATCGCCGAACAACTCATAGAGCCGCTGCTGTTCGCCGGGCGTGTACCGCCGCCGACGCGGCTCGATGCGAATCTGACAGCGAAGTACCAGCGCGTGAATGCGACCGCCAAGGATGTCTTCGAGATACAGACGAAATGTGATCGCCGGCGCTGCAATCTGAGATGCCGGGCGCGCATCGGTGATTCCTATCGACAGGACAGTCATGCCGTTCGACTCACGCTCACGGCCGTCACCATCGCCCGCGCCCGGCCTGCGATTCGCGCAAAGAACTCGTCGATCTCGCGCCACACCTCGTCGCCGCCGCCGAAACCGCGCCACGAGCGGCGAATACGACCAACCAGTTCGTACGACGCATCGATCGGGACGATGAACCCATCCGCCGAGCCCTCGCGTCTCCTGATCAACACCGCCTCGACGTCGTCTGCCAGGGTCGCGAGCCGGGGCACGGCCCGTGTCAACTCGTCCCACGACTCCAATCGAAGCTCCGACTCGGTTGCGCCGGCGGGGCCGGGATAGAAAGCTGTGATTCGACCGGTGGCGCTGCTGCGGAAGAAGAACGCCAGGCCGATTGGAATCTCCAGCGCGTCCATCTGCTCGCGTGCATCGGTGATCTCGGGAACGAGGAGGTACCGCTGCGGGACAGCACGCAGCCGCCCTCCTCCGGCTCCTTCGTGCGTAAAAAGCAAATAGCACGCGTGGCATGCGCACAACAGCGACCGTGCGCGCACATCGACGACGTGATCGTGGGCGCTTTCGATGGCCGCGCCGCACACGTCGCACCTCTCCAGGGCAACAGGCGGCTTGCGGAGAATCTGCAGCAGCGGTGAGGTGCCGGCCACGCGTCAGCTCGCCAGGTTCAGCAGCGTCGGTGAATGCCTCGTTTCGATCGTCTTCCCGTTCCCCAGGTACATGTGCACGCCACAGGGCAGGCACGGGTCGAAACTGCGTACCGCTCGCATGATGTCGATGCCTTTGAAGTTGTCGCGCGAGTTCTCCTCGAAGATCGGCGTGTTCTGGATCGCATCCTCGTACGGCCCAGGCGTCCCGTAGACGTCGCGCGGGCTCGCGTTCCAGGGCGTCGGTGGATACGGGTGGTAGTTGGCAATCTTGCGGTCACGGATGACCATGTGATGCGACAAGACCCCGCGCACCGCCTCGGTGAAGCCGCAGCCAATACCTTCCTCAGGGACAGAAAATGTTTCCCAGGTCTTCGTGTGGCCCTTGCGGATCTCGTCGAGCGCTTTGTTCACGAAATGGAGGGCGCACGCCGCCGCGTACGCCTGGAAATAGGTGCGCGCGCGGTCCCGTTCGATCGCGTTGCTCCACTGGGGAATCTTCCACTCGAACCGCGCTTCGGGCTTGGTCGCCGACTTCGGCAGGTTGATGACGACGCTGTGTCCTGTCGCCTTGACGTAGCCGATGTCGACGAGCCCGGAGAGCGCAGTCGACCACAGTCGTGCGATCGGTCCGCCACCGGTATCGAGGGGCAGATAGTCTTTGCCATCGAACCAGCGCGGCGACATCACCCACGTGTATTTCTCGTCGAAGTCGCGCTTCTGTGGCCGCGGAATCGTGTGCTGATTCCAGGGATGCCGCTGATCGATGGGGTTGCCCAGCTCGTCGTGCGTCACGTAGAGCTTCTGATCGCCCCAGTCGTCGTAGTACGAGCTGCCGAGCAGGATTCGAAGACCGAGATTGATGCGGATCAGATCGTTGGTCACCAGCTTGCCGTCGACCACGACGCCGGGGGTCACGAACATCTTCCGACCCCAATCGCCCATGTCCTGGTAGCGGAAGTTGCACGTTTCGGGATCCTGAAAGGCGCCCCAGCATCCCAGCAGAACGCGGCGCTGACCGACCTTCTCGTACCCGGGAAGTGCGGTGTAGAAGAAGTTGAAGAGGTCGTCGTGCATCGGCACGACCTTCTTCATGAACTCGACGTACTTCATCAGTCGAACGAGGTAGTCCGTAAACGTCTGGATGGTTGCCATCGTCCCGACGCCGCCGGGATAGAGCGTCGAGGGATGGACATGGCGGCCCTCCATGAGGCAGAACATCTCGCGCGTGAGACGACTCATGACCAGCGCCTCGCGGTAGAACTCCCCCTCGAAGGGGTTCAATGAGTGCATGATGTCGCCGATGGTGCGGTAGCCGTGATCGGCAGCGTGCGGCGCCTCGGTCTGTTGCGCTTTCTCCCAGACGCCGGGGTTGGTTTCCTTAACCATCTTTTCGCAGAAATCCACCCCGACAAGATTTTCCTGAAAGATGTTGTGGTCGAACATGTACTCGGCGGCTTCACCGAGGTTGACGATCCATTCGCCGAGCGCCGGCGGGCGAACGCCATAGGCCATCTGCTGCGTGTAGCAGGAGCACGTCGCATGGTTATCGCCGCAGATACCGCAGATCCGACTGGTGATGAAGTGCGCGTCGCGCGGATCTTTGCCCTTCATGAAAATGCTGTAGCCGCGGAACACCGACGATGTGCTGAAGCACTCGGCGACTTCCTTTTTATCGAAATCAATTCGCGTATAAAGACCGAGACTCCCAACGATCCGCGTGATCGGATCCCAGACCATTTCGACCAGTTTGCCGCGCTCGGCGGCGGACTTCCGTTCAGCAACTGTTACCGTAGCCATCTCGTCCTCGCTTAGCGCAGATTGGGCATCTTCCTGGGGAGAATCGGATCCTCAGCGTCCGCTCGAACGCTCGTGACATCGCGGGCCGTCGACACGCCGGCCTGTTTCTCAGGATGGCCGTGCGGTCCGACGTCGTGTCTTCCCGGCTCTGGCCCCTGCCTGCGTCTGCGCTCCTCACCTCGAACCGTGACGCTCTTACCCGCGTACTTCGGGTTGCCCCTTCCACTCAACGTGACGCTGTCGTCCTGAACCCTGTACGGCATCTGATGCTCCTACCCTCACACATCACAAATCGCATCACACATTACGAGTGCTTCCACGGCGGGTCGTAGCCGCTGTCGAGCGACTCGCCCGTGTGCCGCCACTTGGGTTCTCGATCGACCGTGTGTTCCGTAAATCCGCGCAGCGTGCGGATCACACCGCCAATCATTTCGCTCGCGGTCGTCGATACCTTGCTGCCCGGCGGTTCGTCCATGAATGGCATGAACTTGTCGGGGAACCCCGGCATCGTGCAGCCAATGCAGATGCCGCCGACGTTCGGGCACCCGCCGATGCCATCCATCCACCCGCGCTTGGTCACGTTGCACCGCACGACCGGTCCCCAGCAGCCGATCTTCACGAGGCATTTCGGCGATCCGTACTCGCGGGCGAAGTCGCCCTGCTCGTAGTACCCGGCGCGATCGCAACCTTCGTGAACGGTGCGGCCAAATAGCCAGGTCGGTCGCAGATTCTCATCGAGTGGGATGACTGGTGCCTGGCCGGTGAGTTGGTAGAGCAGATACAAGAGCGTCTCGGACATGTTGTCAGGCTGGATGGGACACCCGGGCACACAGACGACGGGTAAACCTGCCTTGCTCTTCCAGTCCCACCCGAGGTAGTCAGGCACACCCATCGCGCCCGTGGGATTTCCCGCCATCGCATGGATGCCGCCGTAGGTCGCACACGTGCCGGCGGCGATGATCGCCGTCGCTTTCGGCGCGAGGCGATCGAGCCACTCGCTGGTCCTCATCGGCTGATCAGTGAACCGGCTCATGCCGGGTGCGTTGTTGCCGAACGCAGCCCAGTACCCTTCCGTTTTGATCTCCTCGTTTGGAATCGAGCCTTCGACGACGAGAACGAATGGATCGAGCTCTCCAGCATCGGCCTTCCAGAACCACTGCATGAACTCGTCACCAACCTGAAAGTCAACGAGTGGCCAATGGGGAACCACTTTGGGCAGACCAGGAATCGCGCCCATCACGATGTCTTCCACGCTCGGCAGTGTGGCGTTTGTGAGCGACACAGAATCCCCGTCGCAACTCAGCCCTGAATTAATCCAGAGCAGATGAACGGTCATCTCGGTCGGATTGATTGGCGTCGCCATCGATGTCTCCTCGCGAACGGACGACTCGGGTGCGCGGCATGGCGTGCGACATCGGTGCCAACACATCGGGACTTCGACTTGCACCTGTGCTGTCTCCGATGCACGAGTTGTCGATCGCTATGGCCCTGGTGGATATCGCGTGCGAAGCCTCAGACCGTCTACACGTCTCGAAGGTCAACGCGCTGCATCTGTCGATTGGCCCACTGTGCGGCGTCGTCGAAGAGGCGCTTGCCTTCTCGTTCGAACTCGCCGCAGCGGGTACCCCGGTCGAAGGCGCGCGTCTTGTGGTTCAGCAGGCTCCGCTCACGGCGTTTTGCGACTCGTGCAACGAAGAGCGGACGATCCCAAGCGCGCAGCACCTTCGTTGTCCCTCGTGCGGCGCGCCGACGCCCGAGGTTCGCAGCGGCCGCGAGTTGGAACTGGTGGCGATGGAGGTTCCGGATGTCCCGGATCGAGCAGATTCGTCAGAACGTCCTGAAGAAAAACGATTTGCTCGCAGCTGAACTGCGGAATCGTTTTTCCGTGGCGGGTGTCAGCGTTATCAACGTGGTCTCGAGCCCCGGCGCGGGGAAGACATCGCTGCTCGAGTACACGCTGCGCGAACTTCAACCGCGATTCTCAGTGGCAGCGCTGGTCGGCGATCTCGCGACTGATCGCGATGCGCAGCGCCTCAGCCGTGCCGCAACAAAGGTGCAGCAGATTACGACGGGCACTGTTTGCCATTTGGACGCCGAAATGATCGGTACCGCAATCGCCGACTGGCAACTGGAGGCACTCGACTTTTTGTTCATCGAGAACGTCGGCAACCTCGTGTGTCCGGCAAGCTATGACGTCGGCGAGACGATGCGCGCCGTGCTGTTGTCAGTAACGGAAGGTGAGGACAAGCCGCTGAAATATCCAACGATTTTCAACAGCGCCGATTTTGCCGTCATTACGAAGATCGATCTCGCGGAGGCGGTCGGTTTCAACCGTGACGAAGCGCGCAACAACATCCACGAGGTGTCGCCAGGGCTGCCGATTGTCGAGACGAGCGCGCGAACCGGAATCGGTATGGATCGCTGGATGGAACGGCTTGAATGCCTCTCACAAACGCGAGGCGATTTGGCGCCTCTCGTCTGACGCGGCGTGGCGGATTTGCTTCCATCGGAATCTCTCGACAGAGTGCCGGCGATGGCGCGGCTTGCCATAACAGGCGCCCGCGACCGCTCCCATGACGATGCTTGTCGCAACGAGCGCGAGCAGCGCCCATGAAGGATCGTAACGACCGAGGGGCGGTACCACGGGCATGAACGTGTAAGAAAACCAGAACGCCAACCACGGCAGCAACGCGAGGGTGGCCGTTCCCGTTGTGCCAAGCGCCAGGCCAATCGCCGCGCCCGCAAGCCAACCCGCACGCTGCCTGATGTACTCGAACATGACGGCCGCAACGAGGGCGAGGCTTACGCCCAACGCCATACCGATCGGAAGCAGGAAGATCGCTGTTCTGGTCCACGCGACGATGAAGCCGATCCACCCCTGTGACGTCGACACCCAGTTCCACGGCCAGATCAAGACACCCAATCCGCGGCCGAGCGATGCGAGGATGATCGCGCCAACGATCCCTGCGACCACGCCGCCCCGCAGAATTGCTCCGCCCTTCATAAGTGATTCAGTTCGCCTCGTACCCGGCTGATAACGCCAACTGCGGATCGCCAATTGGCACTGGCGGAAGCGCTGTCTGCCGCGAGAGGGCGAGCGCATAGGCGCCTCCGGCAACCAACATCAGAGCGCCGGCGTCCCAGACCACGTCGGCGGCCGACCATGTTGGCCGCATGGAGGGGACGAGCAACCAGTAGATGTCGATGTAGTGCACCGCGAGGAGCCAGATCGCTACAATCCGCATGACCGTCGCCGAACCGCGCGCCGCGTGGAACACCAGAACGAGAAACGGCACAACCAGTCCAGCGCCTAGCATCGACAAGCCGATAGCGCCCCACCCGTTACGCAACCGTACTGCATACCAAGCCGCCTCGTGCGGAATGTCAGCAATCCAGACGATGAAGAACTGTGCGTACCACAGATAGGCCCAGAACAGCACGAACGCGAGCGTCAGGCGACCGAGCGCCTGGAAATGCTCCGCCGTTGGTCTCGGTTCGTCGTTCGTGCGAGCGACCTTCGATGCGAGCAGCGTCATCAGCGCAACTCCACTGACCATCGCGCCCGCGAAGTAGTACCCACCATACACAGAAGATGTCCATCCCGGATTGAGCGCCATCATCCAGTCGAACGCCGCGAAGGTCAGCGTCACTCCCGTAAGCGGAATCCCAATCGCGCTGATCGTTTGTAGACGGGCGGAGATCGCGGGATCGGCATCCACATCCTGCCTGCGCGACACGCGGCGAAGCGCTTCACCGACAACGAGCCACACCGCCCAGTACGCGACGGCGCGCGCTGAGACCCACGACGAACGGCGCACCACCAGAATCGGAATGCAGAGCACCGCGAGCAATGGGAGGGCACCGAGAACGGCCTCCGCGCGGCGGCGCAGCACGACGAACCAGACGGCGCCACTCAGGTGCGCGATCATGACCAGGAGCAGCACGCCAAGAACGATGGCGAGGGTGAATGTATAAGCCACCAGATACGATGCAACGACCCGCGTCGGTGCAACCACGAGCGTCACGCCCATCACGATCGCCCCGGTCACCGCCGTCAGCAGGCTGAGGCCTTTCACCGTGCCGTCGCCTGCGGCACGGCGCCGCTTTTCTGTCGCAGCATACGAACGAACGCAACCACCGCCTGCCGATCCGCAGCAGGCATCGCCCAGTCGAACGCAGGCATTCGGTTCCTGCCATGCGACAGCAAGTCGAAAAGTTCTGAATCCGAATATTCTGTCGCAGGCCCGATTAACAGTGACAACGGCGGGCCGCCAGGCATGTTGGCGGTCATAACCGAATTCCCAGAACCATCGACGCCGTGGCAGACGGCGCAGAAGATCTGAAATTGATGCTCGCCGCGCGCGATGAGATCGACGGGGCGGCTCGCGGCGATCGGCTGGTCCATTGGCATGGTGCCTTCAGGCGGCACGCGCATCACCATCCCGTTGGAGAACAGGACGCTCTGGCCGTACGGATCTCCGCGCTGCTGCTGCCGCATCCGTTCGAAGTCCATGGAACCGGAGCAGGCGGACAGGAGGACGCAATTCAAGATGCACAATGCAAGATGCAAACACGCGCGTACGTGCGTGCGGGCTGCACTCATACCTCGTCCTCGCTGACGATAATGCGCAGCGGGTGCAAGCCGGCAAGATCGCGTGCAGCGCGCTCGACGAGAACGTGACGGGCGGGCTGAAGCCAGCCCCTACGATGTTGAAGCTGTACGACGATCCAGAATCGATCGACGCTCGAACGCTCGAACCCATCGATCTCGAAAATCGGCTGCCACAGGCGCGGCAGCCGTTCGAGGACGAGAAAACCGACGCACACGGCCATCGCCGCCACCAGGCAAATCGACTCGAATGTCGAGGGGACGAATGCAGCCGCGGCGTGGACTGGCCGTCCCCCGATATTCAGCGCGTACGAGGCGACGTTGGCGTACCACTGAATCAGGTACGCCGCCGCCGCCGCGCACAATCCCCCGCCGAACGCAAGCGCTCCGAGCACAAACGAGCCGCGTGGCGCCCGTGCGTCCGCATATGTCAGCGGAAACGGCGAGTAGGTCTCGATGTCGAGATACCCGAGCGACTTCAGGGTCGCGAGCGCGTTCGTAGCCGGCTCCGGTGACTCGAACTCCGCGAACATCCTCATGCGCGCCCCTCGATGACGTCTTCGAAATGGTGGCGCCGTAGCTCGCCAATCGCCGCGGCGGGCACAAATCGCAGGAACAACAGGTAGCAGACGCCGAACACGCTCAACGAGCCGACGAGGATCCCCCAGTCCACCCACGTAGGAGCGAAGTCGTACCAGCTGGATGGCAGCGGACCTCGTGTCAGCGAGCCCACGACGATGACGAACCGTTCGATCCACATGCCGACGAGCACGGCTATCGAGACCGCAAAGAGAGTCCGGACGCTGCGACGCAAGCGCGAAAACCAGAACAGTTGCGGCGTCAGGACGTTCAGCACCAGCATGGTCCAGAACAGCCAGCCGAAGGGACCAAACGGCCAATGGACAAAGTAGGTCGCGCGCTCACGCGGATCGTCGGTATAGAGCGCCGCGCCCAGCTCCGCGATGTAGCTGTACGTCACGAGCAAGCCGCAGGTCAGCAATAGCTTTGCGAGTCGCTCGAGATGATCGAGCGTGACAATCTCTTCGAGACCGTAGACACGGCGAATGGGCACCGCCAGCGTAAGGACCATCGCAAATCCCGAGTAGATTGCGCCGAGCACGAAGTACGGCGGGAAGATCGATGAATGCCAGCCCGACAGCTGCGCGATGCTGAAGTCGAGACTGACGATGCTGTGGACGGAGACGACGAGGGCGGCGGCGATCGCCGCGATGATCTTCAGCGCCGCGCGTCGTCGGCGCCACTGGTGGCCCCGACCGTTCCATCCGAGGGCGAACACGCCGTAGATTCGGCGGCGCGTCAGGCCGGTGAGCCGATCACGCGCCGTGGCGAGATCCGGAACCAGACCGAGATAGAAAAACATCACAGAAACCAGAAAGTAAGAACCAATCGCCGCGACATCCCAAGGTAGTGCGCTCTTGAAATTTGGCCATACACCCGTTGTTGCGGGATACGGGACCAGCCAGTAGAAAAACCACGGACGTCCGAGATGCAGCAGCGGGAACGTGCCGGCGATGGCGACGGCTATCAGCGTCATTGCCTCGGCCATCCGGCTGACCGCCGCACGCCACGGCTGATTCAGCAGCAGCAGAAACGCGGAAATGAACGTGCCGGCATGGCCGATCCCGATCCACCAGACGAAGTTGACGATTGCAAACGCCCACGCAACAGGAATGTTGTTGCCCCATGCGCCGATGCCAAGCCACAGGGTGTAGGCGATCGACACGACCCAGAGGACTGTTCCCCCCGCGCACACCGTCATCGCGACCACCCAGGACAGCGGCGTTCGATTCAGTGGCGCCAGCACCACACCGACGATCGCGTGATCGTGAGCGGCCCCTGCGGTCTCCACTTCCGCTACGCGCTCGAGCCTGACGGCCTGCATCGTCACGACGCGGGCTCCAGTTCCGGGTTCGGGTTGCGCACCCGGGCCAGATAGCGCACGCGCGGCTCGGTTCCGAGCTCATCGAGGACGGCGTAGGTGCGTTTGCCCGCGCGCGCCCGGATCATCGGGCTGTCGTCATCGTTCAGCGAGCCGAACGCGATGGCCTGCGTCGGGCACGCCTGCTGGCATGCCGTGCGCACGTCGGTACCGCGCAGCGGCCGATCGTCCACGCGCGCCGCGATCTCTGCCTCGCGGATCCGCTGCACACAGAACGTGCATTTCTCCATTACACCCCGCTCTCGGATGGTGACGTCCGGGTTCCGCGCGAGCCGTTCGACCTCTTCGAGGCCGGCGTTGAAGTCGCTCCAATTGAAACGGCGAACCTTGTAGGGGCAGTTGTTGGAGCAGAACCGCGTACCGACACAGCGGTTGTAGATCATCTCGTTGAGGCCATCGCGGCTGTGAACCGTCGCTTCAACCGGACAGACGTACTCGCACGGGGCCTTCTCGCAGTGCTGGCACAACATGGGCTGTGGGATCGCGACAGGCTCCACAGTGGGTGGGGTATACCAGTCGATTCGCAGCCAGTGCATCTCACGGCCGACCAGCACTTCTTCGCGACCGACGACCGGGACGTTGTTCTCGGCCTGGCACGCAACCATGCAGGCACCACAGCCGATACACGCGCCGAGATCGATAGTCATCGCCCATTGATGCGGCACCGGCGCGTCAGGTTGCGATACGGGTGGTTGATACAAGGTGAGCATGCGAGGTCGACTGAGAGGCTGCCCTGTGGCGAAATCGTTCGCGGTCATCACGCGCGCGGCTGCCGATGTTTCAAGGGTTCGATGTGGCTGGGTGATGGCGAGCTCGCGTCGCGGCCGACCGGACATGCGGGAAACCGTGGCGCCGGTGACCGAATACGTGTCACCAGGCCAAATGGGATACACGTTGACGCCGACACCATGCGCAACCGCTTCGGCTCCATCGCGTCCATACCCGAAGTGGAGCGTCAACGCATCATCCGCATGACCCGCCACGACGAGCGCGGGAATTTGAATGTGACGGCCGCCGACCTGAATGTCCATCAGGTCGCCGGTAATCAGCGAGAGGCGCTGCGCCGTGGCCGGACTCACTTGCGCGGCGTTGTCCCATGTGAGCGTGGTGACGGGATCCGGCAATTCCTGAAGCCATCCATTGTTGGCAAACGCGCCGTCCCGAATCCGGGAATGTGGACGGAAAACCAGCTCGACACCGGTGGTCGATGATGCCGCGGCGCCGATAACGGGCGTGGCAGCGGGGAGCGTCTGTTCCCGTGGGAAGGCAGACGCTTCGACAAAACCGCGCGTGAGAGCCGCGCGCCAGCCGTCCTCGAAGTCGCTCGCGCCTCCAACGTTGCCGCGCGTCTGCCAAGATTGACGAACCAGGTCGTGCGCGTGCGCATCGGCGACACCAAGCAGCAGTGACAGCAACTGGGCTGGGGTCTTCGCGCCAAAGAGCGGTTCAATGAGCGGCTGCACGATCGATAGGGTGCCGTCATACGCCCGGGCATCACCCCAGCTTTCGAGGAAATGCGCCGCGGGAACGAACCATTCGCAATCGCGCGCCGTCTCGTTCTCGTACAACCCGAGATAGACGCTTTGTCGTGCGCGCCGTAAGAGTGTGCTGACGTCGCTCGTCCCCGCAGCCGCGTAGCTCGGGTTGCCGCCAGCGCAGACCAGCACCTCCACGTTCCCGGCACGGAGCGCTTCCAGGAGAGGTGGGAAAGAAGAGCGCGCATCACCGGCGCTCACAAGCGGTGAACGCGTGAACCAGACGGTGCGGCCGATGTTCGCGAGTCGCTCGTTGACCTGCATCACGAGCGCTTTCGCACCCGCGGACAGGTACTCGCCGCCAACGAGAACGCCTCGTCCCGAATGCGCACGGAGGTCGCGTGCGAGCGCGTCAATCCACCGCGCATCGACACCGCTCACGTCGGCAACGGAATCGCCATTGACAGCGGCGAGCAAACGCCGCAACACGGGCACGATCTCGGCCTGGCGGATGCGAAGGCGATGATCGGCGGCCGTCCCAGTCGTCGTGACCGACGATTCGATCGCATAACAGCGGTTCATGCCGCGTCCGGCCGATTCAGGAACACGGCGTTCGGCAAACTGACGCGCGTGACGCAGGTGAAATGGACCCGCAGCAAGGAAGTCCGCGTCCACCGCAACGACGACGTCGGCCTCCCGAAAGTCGTACTGCGGAACGAAGAGATCGTTCGACGCGGCAAGTGGTGCGTAGAAATGCACGCGCGCAGCCGGGTACAAGTTGAGCACCCGATCCAGCAGTTCTGCTTCGAGCGGCGAAGATGTCGGTTCGAGCAGCAGGAACAGGCCGGCGCCGCCGGCGCCAAGCTGTGAGCGCAGTCGTTCCGGGCTCAGCAAGGCGGCGAGGTCGTTCCAGCGTGCCACCTGCTGGCCCCGACGGACCCGTCTGCCGCGATGCGGGTCATAGAGCTGAAGGACTGACGCCTGCTCCAATACGCCAGCCGCGCCGAGGCTTGCGGGATGGTCCGGATGCCCTTCAACTTTGGTCGGCCGTCCCTCGTGACTTTCAACGAGCAGCCCTGTCGCGTAGCCGTCGATCACCATCGACGTGGCGTAGTACTGCGGCAGGCCGGGCGTCAATTCGGGCTGGTCGACATAGGGCAGGATGTTCGAGGCCGGCATCCGCGTGCATCCTTCAATGCCCGCCAGCGCCAGGCTGGCGCCAAGCAGTTTCATGAAGCTCCGCCGAGCGATCTCGTCGCTGGACAGGGTCAACGCTGCATCCTTCCTACCGGTGACAGGTCGTACATGACGTGAGGTGCTGAATGTCGAACGCTGCGACCAGCGCCCGGCCGCGCTCGAAATCCGCACGCTGCCAGCCGGCAAGCACGTGCTCACCGATGGCGATGTATCGCTCCGGAGCGCGATGGCATTGGACACACCACTCCATCGTCAGCGGCGCCGCCTGATAGAGCTGTTGCATCGTCGTCACGGGTCCATGACAGGTCTCGCAATTCACGCCGGCGCGGACGTGAACCGCGTGGTTGAAGAACACGAAGTCGGGCACGCGCGTGATGCGCCGCCACGCGATCGGATGGCCGGTGGCGAGACTCGCCCGGACGGGTGCGAACAGGTTCGACGCCAGCGTCGCGTCGTGATGGCAGGGCACGCACGCCTGCGTCGGCGGGAGGCCCGCCATCGCCGCACGCTCCGCGCCGGCGTGACAGTACCGACAATCGATTCCCAGCCCACTGACGTGCAGGTTGTGGGCGAAGGGAATCGGCTGACTCGGCGCGCGATATTGACCAGTCGCGGCCGGGGTCCGCGCAAACGCCCACACCCAAAATGGAAAGGCGACACCGCAGTACGCAACGGCGACGAGGACCGTGCGGACGATCACGTTGGCGCGTGGCGGAAATAGCTGCGCCATTGCCGAGTCAACGGCGCCGCGAATGCACGACGTATGCCCGCGACACGTGCGTCCGGCTCATCGGCGCGGCGATGTTACGCGGACGACTCAAAAGAGGAATGAATCTATCGAGGGACCCCGGCTTCGCCCAGATGCTTCCACACGGTGAAATTCAGCTGGCTCCTGAGTGCGCCTGCGGTCTTCAAGTCTTCCTTGCTCCATACCTGCAGGTGAAACCGAAGCCCGCGAAGGCCTGCCTGGACAAACTCAACTTCCGGCGCCGGCGAGCGCAGCACACGTTCGTGCTCCGCGGCGGCGGCCAGCAGCGTGCGACGGACAAGATCCAGGTCTGCGTCAGCGGGGATATGAAACGTCAGCACATACGCGGTCAAAACGTTCGGGCGGCTCCAGTTGGTCACCCGCTCGGAAATGAATTGCGAATTCGGCACGATCACGGCAACGTTCTCGTCGGTGACCAGTGTCGTCGCACGCGCAGCAATCTCGCGCACTTCGCCGACCGTGCCGGCGATTTCGACGCGGTCACCGATCCGGATTGGCCGCTCGAGCAGCAGAATCAATCCACTGAAGAAATTGCTGGTGATGTTTTGCAGCCCGAAGCCAAGGCCGACGCCAATCGCACCGACCAGTACGTTCAATGAGGTGAGGTTGATCCCCGCTGCCTGCAAGATCACGAGCGCTCCGACGCCGATCACCGTGTATCGCGTTATCGCGCCGAGCGCTTCGCGCAGTCCGACGTCGACGCCTCGCCGCGCCAGTACGTGGTTGACGAACCAATGCGTCGTCCGACGCGTCGCCCAGACCAGAACGGCTAGCAGCGTAACGACAATCAGCAGTTTCAGCGGTGTGAACTGGCTTCCCGCGATACCTGTGTTGAGGAACGCTCCTACTCGATCCAGGACATCCATTCGCGATCACGGTTGCGTTGCAGCCGCCATGCCTCTATCAGCTGAACCGCCGAGCTCTTCAGAAACGCGCGGAGGCATGTGTGTTGCTCGAAACTGCCGTCAAGAAATTTGCGATGAGTGACCAGCCATCGTGCCGCCGTGATGGCCACCAGCGAGCAGAGGTGGTGAAGCAGATCGTGAATCAATTGCGGCACACCACGTCATGTAGTATCCAGGCTCTGGCTTATGCCGCAGGTGATGTATCGGAACGCATCGTTCGTCGGGTCATCACACGTTTCGCCGTGCGTGGCCTCGTGCGAAACGAGGCGAACGGATGCTGGACAGCGACCGGCGCGCTGAGAACTGATGCCGAGGTCGCAATCTGCAGTGCGGATTAGTCGAGGCTGCGAGGTCGCTGTAGACCGCCCGGGCCCGCCGAGCTCATGGGCTCGGTGACGGCACTGCGTGCTGCCGGCGGCGGCGTTCCCGCGTGCGGCGTGGAAGACGCCCCAGCCAGCGTCCGACTGCACGAAGGACATCGGCAGGCATCGCCGGTTTGGCGAGAAAGTCGTCGTAGCCCGCGGCGAGCGCCGCCTGACGATCCTCCGGCCGCGCGTACGCCGAAATGGCGACCGCGCGCACGAGCCCTCCGCGCGCCGGAGGCCGCCGCCGGATACGCTTAATCATCGACAAGCCATCCTCTCCCGGCATGCCGATATCGGCAAGCACGAGACCAGGTATGTCAGTGTCGAATTCCAGGAGCGCCTCAGAAGCACTTCCCACCGTGCGTACCGTTGCACCGCATTGCGACAGCAGCGTCATCATCAAGTCGCGCGTCGTCTCGTCGTCGTCGACGACGAGGATTGAATAATCAGAGAGATCCAGCTTCGGCAACTCCGACGATGGCTCGTGCCGAGCGCGGCGATCGCGCGGGATCATCCGCGCAAGTGGCAACCGCACCTCGAAGGTCGCCCCCTTGCCGGGGCCCTCGCTCGTCGCCGTTACTTCCCCGCCGTGCATTTCGACGAGCTGTTTCACGATGGCCAGGCCGAGACCGAGTCCCCCATGTGAGCGGGTGAAGCCCTGTTCAGCCTGACGGAATCGATCGAACACATGCGGCAGAAAATCCGACGAGATGCCGACGCCCGTATCGGCGACGGTGACGGTGGCATGTGTCCGGTCGGCCCGAAGTCTCACGTCGATGCGGCCCCCCTCGGGCGTGAACTTGCAGGCATTCGAGAGCAGGTTCCATACGACCTGCTGTAGACGGTCCGGATCGGCGATGGCCACCGGCCCCTCGTCGACATCGAGATGCAGCTCGATGCCGCGCGCGGCGGCGCCCGGTCGAATGGAATCCACCGCGTCGCAGATAACACCCGCGAGCGACACCGGTGTGACCTCGAGCTTCACGCGTCCGCTGATCATGCGTGAGATGTCGAGCACGTCCGCAATCAGCTGCGCCTGAGCCTTCGCGTTGCGCTCGACGATTTCCAGGATGCTGGCCACGCGCGTCGGTTCGAACCGCGCCTGCCGGAGCATCGCCACCCACCCAAGAATGGCGTTGAGTGGCGTCCGCAGTTCGTGCGAAACCGTGGCGAGGAATTCGTCCTTCAGACGATTGGCGTGCTCCGCCTCGAGACGTGCTCGCTGCAGCGCGACGAGCGTGTCGCGCAACTCGTACTGGCGCTGCCGTCCACGCAGCGCCGAACGCACCGTGCTGATGACGGCGGCCGTGCGAATCGGTCGATCGAGGAGCGTGACATTGCGCAGCACCTCGAGTTTGTGAAGCGTTCGGAGCGACGCCTGACTGCGATCGCTGCCGGCAAACAGCAGGATCGAGATATCCGACCACGGCGGCTGCGACGCCAGTGCTTCGGCAAGATCGTCGAGCCGCGGATCCGCGAGCGCCTCCTCGGTCAGCAGAATGGCGCCTGCTCCGCTCGCCAGCTCGAGACACACGTCGTTCACCGCGTGGCAGACGTGGCAGGCAACGCCGGCGCGCGTCAGGAGCTCCGCCGTCAAGCTGGCGTCGCGGCCAATCGGCGCGAAAATCAGCACTCTGCCGGCGTCGTGTGTTCCGTCCATCATTTCAAGAGGGGACCCGAGGCACCGATGTAATGCGGCACGCCGGTCAGGACACCCTCGAACTCGGACAGTGCCGCTCCCACACGCAGCCGTTGCGGACCAATCTGCAACTCACGGATCGTCGACTCGTGCGGACCGCTCCGCTTTTTCATCACAGACACAGCTCGACGCACCACTCCTGCCGACTCGAAGAACCGCAACAGGACGACAGTGTCTGCAAGGTAGCTGACGTCGAGCGGCGTCGCCATGTGGGTGCCGACGATGCCGTGCTGCGCCACGACCACCAACGTCACGACACCGCGTTCGTTCAGGTAGGACAACAGCTCGTGCATCCGGACGAGGGGTGCCTCGACCTGCGGAATCGCGTTCAAATAGCCATTCAGGCTGTCGATGAGGATGACTCGCGCGCCCTCGCGCTCCACAGCCAGCCGCACGCGATGGCTGAATTCCCCCGGCGACATTTGGCCCGGATCAATCTGGTGCAAGGTGACGTGACCCGACTTGACCCGCTCACCCACCTTCATGCCGAGCGCATCAGTGCGGCCGACGAACGTGCTGGCCCGTTCGTCGAACAGAAAGATCGCGCCGTTGGTGCCGGTGACGCCGGTGGCCGCGTACTGCGCCGCCATCGTCGACTTGCCGCTTCCGGCAGGACCAATGAGTAACGTCGTCGTGCCCCAGGTCAGTCCGCCGCCGAGTAGCGAATCCAGTTCCGCCACTCCGCTCTGCACGAGTCCGGCTCGCGGTGCGGACTGTTGTGGAGATATCAACTGCGGAAAGACGTTGAGGCCGCCCCGGCGGATCACGAAATCGTGAAACCCCTCGATGGCCGCGACACCGCGGAACTTGACGATACGCAGACGGCGGCGGGCTCGACCGTATTCAAACGGCAGCATCTCGAGCAAGATGACGCCGTGCGAGAGGCTTTCGAGCTGGAGGTCGGGCCCCCCCGTGGACAGGTCGTCGAGCATGACAACCGTACAGTCGCGGCCGGAGAAGTACTCCTTCAGCGCGAGGATCTGCCGACGATAGCGAAGCGGGTCGCGCGCGAGTAGCTTCAGCTCTGACAGCGAGTCGAATACGATACGCGCTGGCTGCACTCGTTCGATGACTTCGAGGACTGATTTGACCGTTTCGCCGAGCTCAACTTCCGCAGGGTGATAGAGCGTGTACTGGTCTTCAGGTTTCACGCCCTCCGCGGGAGTGAGCTGAAACAACTCGACGCCCTCCAATGACCAACCGTGAGATCGAGCGATAGCCTCGAGCTCGCGAACGGTTTCAGAGAGCGTGACGTATACCGTCTTCTCGCCTGCATCACGTCCGTTCAACAGGAACTGCAATGCGAGCGTCGTTTTCCCGGTGCCCGGGGTGCCTTCGACCAGGTACATCCGGTTTGGTGTGAGACCGCCGACCAGAAGTTCGTCGAGACCCGGCACCCCGGTGGAGATAGGCTTGTCGAGGGTTTGTCTGGCAGCGGCGGTTGTCATTCGTCTAGACGCGGCTGAAATCGCGCGATCTCTGCGACTATAAACGCCGTTGTCGGAAGGATCAAAACTTCCATCACCAATTTCACGGCTGAGTTACGGCGCGATCCATGTCGCGGGTGTGGTTGGGGCTCAGCGACGACGTGAGGTCAGGGCACGGACCTGCAGTTCGAGAGGGATCTGAGGTCTGTATTGCGTCGCTATGGTGCGCCCCGTAGCGTATTGCGCATGTCGAACGTCAACGCGGCGCTCCTGGCGCCGGATTGAACCGACGGGAGCGCGTCCGAAGGAGCTTGCGTCAATGAAGCAGGCGCCATCGGAAGATCGATTTCAAAGCGGGCGCCCTGTCCGCTGCCCCTGCTGAAGGCGCGAATCGAGCCGCCATGCAGTTCAACGAGGTGACGGGCGATCGACAACCCCAACCCGAGCCCGAACTTCTCGCGCACATGCGAGGCGTCTTCCTGCCGAAACCGCTCGAAAACGTGCGGCAAGAACTGCTGCGAAATTCCCTGTCCGTTGTCCTGCACGGCGATGTGCAGCGAATTCTCGGTTTTGGTCGCGTAGATCTCCACCCGTCCACCCGACGGCGTGAACTTGATGGCGTTGTGCACGACGTTCCACAGCACCTGTTGCAGCCGCCGCGCGTCGGCGGACACCGGTCCGATACCGGCGTCGACCGATGCGATGAGCTGCACACCCTTCGCGTCGGCAGCCGGTTGAAGCGCCTGGATAGTGCTCTGCGACAGCGCGGCAACCTCCACCAGGCCGACCTCGATGCGCACGTTGCCGGACATCAGCCGATTCATGTCCAGGAGATCGTCGATCAGCTTGGCTTGCAGCTCCGCGTTGCGGCGGATGACGGTGAGCGCAGAGTAAACATCCCGAATGGGCTTGCCCTGATCGAGAATGGACAGCCATCCGAGTATCGCGTTCATCGGTGTTCGAAGCTCGTGACTGAGCGTGGCGAGAAATTCATCCTTCAAGCGGCTCTGACGTTCGGCCTCATCCCGCGCCTCACGCGCCGCGTTCAGTAACTGTTCGCGTTCGCTGGCGGCCGCATGCTCGGCGGTGCAGTCGCGACTGACCCCGACCAGGCGATCCGCGCCGGCTTCCGATCGGACCAGTCGTCCTCGCTCACGGATCCACTTATTGGAGCCATCCGGACGGACGACACGGTACTCGGCTTCGTATAACCCCAAGCGCACCGCGGACGTGAGCGCGTCCTCCACTGCCTGACGGTCGTCGGCATGGAGTGCTGTCCAAATCCGCTTCTCCGGACCAAAGGCTCCGGACGGAAAGCCGAAGAGTGCCTCGGGCTCGGTAGACCACGTCACCTCTTTGGTTTGCAGATTCCACTCCCACGCGGCGATCTGACCGACCTGCATGGCCATCAACAGACGTTGCTCGTTTTCCTGAACACCCTCGTGAGCCGCCCGCAACGCCGCCGTCCGCTCCCGGACGCGCCGTTCCAGCTCCTCGTTGGCAACTTGAAGGGCCATCTCTGCCGCTACGCGCTCGTCGACTTGGCGTTCGAGTACTTCATTCAGTTCCGCGAGCGCGCGCGTTTTCTTGAACAGATCGAGAAAGACCGCAACCTTCGATCGGAGAATGTCCGGGTTGATCGGCTTGCTCAAATAATCAACGGCGCCGACGCCATACCCCTGCAGGACGTCGCGTTCCTCGAGCAGGTGGGCCGTGAGGAACAGCAGCGGGACGTCCTGCGACCGCTTGCGTCGCTTGATGAGTTTCGCGAGTTCGATCCCGCTCATGTCCGGCATGCGGATGTCGAGCACGATCGCCGCGAAATCGTGTTTGAGGAGGCTCAGCAGCGCCGCGCCGGCGGACTCCGCGCGAATCAGCACGCACTCGAGCGAGGAGAGCATCGCCTCCAGCGCGTCGAGGTTACGTGGCTGATCGTCGACGATGAGCACTTTAGGCGAGATGGCGGCTGCGCTCATGGCGATACCTTCTCAGCGATAGAGCCAGACGCGCAGCAGCGAGAGCAGCTGATCGGTGTTGACCGGTTTGGCGATGTAGTCCGACGCACCGGCCTGCAGGCACTTTTCGCGGTCACCCTTCATCGCCTTTGCCGTGAGCGCGAGCATGGGCAGCATCCGGAACGTCGGGTCCTTGCGAATCTCACGCATCGTCGCGTAGCCGTCCATTTCCGGCATCATGATGTCCATGAGCACCACGCTCAAATCCGGCGTGGTCTGAATCATCTCGATGGCCTGACGGCCGTTGGTCGCGCTCAACACCTCCATGTCCTGATTTTCGAGCAGCGTCGTCAGCGCGAAGATGTTTCGCGCGTCGTCGTCAACGACCAGGACCTTGCGTCCGTGGAGCACTTCGTTCGATCCATGCAGCCGGTCGAGCATCTGCCGCTTCGCTTCCGGCAGGTCCGCCACCACGCGGTGCAGGAAGAGCGCGGTTTCGTCAAACAGCCGCTCCGGCGACTGGACGTCCTTGAGGACAATGCTCTTCGCCACCGTCCTGAGACGCGCTTCTTCCTCGTCCGTCAGTTCCTTGCCGGTGAAGACAACGATCGGTGTCTCGCGAAGCGTGGCGTCGGCCTGCACCCGATCGAGCAGTTGGAAGCCGGTCATGTCTGGCAGCCGCAAGTCCACGACACAGCAGTCGAACGGCTGCGCCTGCATGACCTCGAGCGCCTCCGCGCCGGTTGACACCGCGACGACGTGAATGTCGTCGTGCGCCAACAGCTCGATGATGCTGTCGCGCTCGATGTCGTTGTCCTCGATGATCAGCAACCGCTTCTTGTGCGGCGTGACGTAGTGCTGAATGCGGTCGAAGGCATGCTCGAGATCCTCCGTGGTCGCCGGTTTGACGAGGTACGAGAACGCGCCATGGGAAAGCCCGTGCTGCCGCTCCTCTTCGACCGACAGCATCTGCACCGGAATATGCCTGGTCACGGGATCCAGTTTCAGGCTGTTCAGGACTGTCCATCCGAGCATGTCGGGCAGGAAGACGTCGAGCGTGATGGCCGTCGGCCGGTACTGTTTGGCGAGCGCAATCGCGGCTTGGCCGCGGTTGGCCACGATCCCCTTAAACCCCTTATCGCGCGCGAGGCCGAGCAACACGCGCGCATAATGCGGATCATCGTCAACGACGAGGAGAACGTTGTCACCGTCGCGCACCTCCTCGCGGTCGTCGGTGACCACCTCTTCCGCCTTCGCAACCGCAAGCACCGGCAGCGTGGCTGCATTCGGCCGCGGTTCGACGTCCGACCGGCTCGTGGCCGGTGCGGTCACCGCGCGGGCGGGACCCGTGTAGGTCACCGGCAGGTAGAGCGTGAAGATACTCCCCCGTCCCGGCGTGCTCGTCAGTCTGATCTCGCCTCCGAGCAGTGTGGCGAGCTCGCGGCTGATGGCGAGTCCGAGCCCCGTGCCGCCGTACTTGCGGCTGGTTCCGGCGTCTGCCTGCTGGAACGCTTCGAAAATCAGTTTCTGCTTTTCCGGCGCGATTCCGATCCCGGTGTCGACCACTTCGATGGCGACAGCGTTCTGGCTCGTTCGGAGAATCGGGTGATCCGGCGACCAGCCAGCGGTCACGGACTGCACCTGCATGGACACGTGGCCCTGCGAAGTGAACTTAAACGCGTTGGACAGCAGGTTTTTGAGGATCTGCTGCAACCGTTTCGGGTCTGTCGTAAACGATCGCGGCAGGGTTTTGTCGATGTCGACGTGGAACGCTAATGCCTTCGACTCGGCGAGGTGATGGAACGTGCGCTCCACGGAATCTCGGAGCGATGCGAATGTGATGTCTTCCGCTTCGACGGTGACCGTACCGGACTCGATCTTCGACAGGTCGAGAATGTCGTTGATGAGCGTCAATAGGTCGGTGCCTGCCGAGTGGATGTTCTTCGCGAAGTCCACCTGCTTCACTGTCAGATTGCCGCCGCCGTTGTCGGCCAGCTGCTGTCCGAGGATCAGAATCGAATTGAGTGGGGTCCGCAATTCGTGCGACATGTTGGCGAGGAATTCGGACTTGTACTTCGAGGTCAGCGCCAGCTCCGCGGCCTTCTCTTCGAGCGCGCGGCGGGCCTGCTCGACTTCCTTGTTCTTTCGCTCGACCTCGACATTCTGCTCGGCAAGCTGCTTTGCCTTGGTCGCCAGCTCCTCGTTGGTCTGCTGCAGCTCGCTCTGCCGGGTCTGCAGCTCGATGGTCAGCTGCTGCGACTGCTGCAACAGATTCTCGGTCCTCATGGTGGCTTCGATCGTGTTCAACACGACGCCAATCGACTGGGTGAGCTGCTCGAGGAACGTGAGATGGGTCTGCGTGAACGGCTGCAGCGATGACAGCTCGATGACGGCCTTGGTCTCGCCTTCGAAGAGCACGGGCAGCACCACGATGTTCTTTGGCTGCGCCGCGCCCAGGCTCGAATGGACTTTCGTATAGCTGCGCGGAACCTTCGTCAGCAGGATGCGCTGCTTCTCGAGGGCACACTGCCCCACCAACCCCTTGCCGACTTCGATTCGCGCCGCCTGATGATCGCCGATGGCGTACCCAGCGAGGAGCGACAGCGCCGGCGCCGTGTCGGTCGCGTCGCTGAGCATCTGATAAATGGTGCCCTGCTGCGCGTTGACGAGGGGGGCCAGTTCCGACAGCATCAGCTTGCCGACCGTGACGAGATCGCGCTGCCCCTGCAGCATGCGCGTGAACTTGGCCAGATTCGTCTTCAGCCAGTCCTGCTCCTGGTTTCGATCGGTCGTCTGACGCAGGTTGTCGATCATCGTATTGATGTTGTCTTTCAGCTCGGCAACTTCACCTCGCGCCTCTACCTGAATCGACCGGGTCAGGTCACCTTTGGTGACTGCGGTTGCGACCTCCGCAATGGCGCGGACCTGATTCGTCAGATTCGCCGCCAGGAGGTTGACGTTACCTGTCAGGTCCTTCCACGTACCTGCTGCTCCCGGCACGTTTGCCTGGCCGCCGAGGCGGCCCTCGACGCCGACCTCGCGCGCGACGTTGGTCACCTGTTCGGCAAACGTCGCGAGCGTGTCGGTCATGTTGTTGATGGTCTCGGCAAGCGCGGCGACCTCGCCTTTCGCCTCGACCGTGAGCTTCTGACGAAGGCTGCCGTCGGCCACCGCCGTGACGACCTTTACGATGCCGCGGACCTGGTCCGTCAGGTTCGCCGCCATGACATTGACGGAATCAGTGAGGTCTTTCCACGTTCCGCCGACGCCCGGGACCTCGGCCTGGCCGCCCAGCTTCCCTTCGGTGCCGACCTCGCGTGCGACACGAGTGACTTCCGCCGCAAAGGCTCGGAGCTGATCGACCATGGTGTTGATCGTGTTCTTCAACTCGAGAATCTCGCCCTTGACGTCGACGGTGATCTTCCGCGAGAGGTCGCCGCGGGCGACGGCGGTGGTGACTTCCGCGATGTTGCGAACCTGCGCAGTGAGGTTCGCGCCCATGACATTCACTGAGTCGGTGAGGTCTTTCCACGTGCCTGCCACGCCGGGCACCACCGCCTGTGCGCCGAGTCGCCCTTCGGTGCCGACTTCGCGTGCCACGCGCGTCACCTCGGAGGCAAACGATCGGAGCTGTTCGACCATCGCGTTGATGGCTTCCTTCAGCTGCAGAATCTCGCCGCGGACGTCAACCGTGATCTTCCGTGAGAGGTCGCCGTTGGCGACGGCGATGGTGACCTCCGCGATGTTGCGGACCTGCCCCGTCAGGTTCGACGCCATCGAGTTGACGTTGTCGGTGAGATCTTTCCAGGTACCCGCGACGCCGGGCACCAGCGCCTGACCGCCGAGTTTGCCTTCGGTGCCGACCTCGCGTGCCACACGGCTGACCTCGGACGCAAATGCGTTCAACTGGTCGACCATCGTGTTGATCGTGTTCTTCAACTCGAGGATTTCGCCTTTGACATCGACGGTGATCTTTCGGGAGAGGTCGCCGCGGGCGATCGACGTCGCGACGTCCGCGATGTTTCGAACCTGGCCGGTGAGGTTCGACGCCATCGAGTTGACGTTGTCGGTGAGATCTTTCCAGGTGCCCGCCACGCCAGGCACTTCGGCCTGGCCTCCGAGCTTGCCTTCAGTGCCGACCTCGCGCGCCACGCGCGTGACCTCCGCGGCGAACGACCGCAGCTGCTCGACCATCGTGTTCATGGTGTCCTTGAGCTGCAGAATCTCGCCGCGAACGTCAACCGTAATCTTCTTCGACAAGTCGCCGTTGGCGACGGCAACGGTCACTTCGGCGATGTTCCGCACCTGCGCCGTCAGGTTGCCGGCCATCTGGTTCACGTTGTCGGTCAGGTCTTTCCACGTTCCGGCAACGCCGGTGACGACGGCCTGCCCGCCCAGCTTGCCATCGGTCCCGACCTCGCGGGCCACGCGGCTGACTTCCGACGCGAACGCGTTCAACTGGTCGACCATCGTGTTGATCGTGTTCTTGAGTTCGAGAATTTCGCCCTTCACGTCGACGGTGATCTTTCGCGACAGGTCGCCGCGCGCGACCGCCGTCGCCACTTCGGCGATGTTCCGCACCTGGCCCGTCAGATTCGACGCCATGAAGTTCACGTTGTCGGTCAGGTCCTTCCACGTACCTGCGACCCCCGTGACGATGGCCTGACCACCGAGCTTGCCTTCCGTGCCGACCTCGCGTGCCACGCGCGTGACTTCGGACGCGAAGGCGTTCAACTGGTCGACCATCGTGTTGATCGTGTTCTTGAGGTCGAGGATCTCGCCCTTGACGTCGACGGTGATCTTTCGCGAGAGGTCGCCGGTGGCGATGGCCGTCGCCACGTCCGCGATGTTTCTCACCTGACCCGTCAGGTTCGACGCCATCGAGTTGACGTTGTCCGTGAGATCCTTCCAGGTCCCCGCGACGCCGGGGACTTCGGCCTGACCACCGAGCTTGCCCTCCGTGCCGACCTCGCGCGCGACGCGGCTCACTTCCGAAGCGAAGGCATTCAACTGGTCGACCATCGTGTTGATGGTGTTCTTCAACTGCAGGATCTCGCCTTTCACGTCGACCGTGATCTTGCGCGAGAGGTCGCCCTTTGCGATCGCGGTCGCCACGTCGGCGATGTTGCGGACCTGACCTGTGAGGTTCGAGGCCATCGAGTTGACGTTGTCCGTGAGATCCTTCCAAGTCCCCGCGACGCCGGGGACTTCGGCCTGACCACCGAGCTTACCCTCCGTGCCGACCTCGCGCGCCACGCGGCTCACTTCCGAGGCGAACCCGTTCAACTGATCCACCATCGTGTTGATGGTGTTTTTCAGCTCGAGAATCTCGCCTTGAACGTCGACCGTAATCTTGCGCGACAAATCGCCCTTCGCGATCGCGGTCGCCACGTCGGCGATGTTGCGCACCTGGCCGGTCAGATTCGATGCCATCGAATTGACCGAGTCCGTGAGGTTCTTCCACGTGCCCGCCACACCCGGCACGACCGCCTGTCCACCAAGCTTGCCTTCGGTGCCGACTTCGCGCGCGACGCGCGTGACCTCCGATGCGAACCCGTTCAACTGATCCACCATCGTGTTGATGGTGTCCTTCAACTCGAGAATCTCGCCCTTGACGTCAACCGTGATCTTGCGTGACAGGTCGCCGCGCGCCACAGCCGTCGTCACTTCCGCGATGTTGCGCACCTGCGCGGTGAGATTGGCGCCCATGGCGTTGACCGAGTCGGTGAGGTCTTTCCACGTCCCTGCGACGTCCGGCACTTCCGCACGGCCACCGAGCTTGCCTTCGGTGCCGACTTCGCGGGCCACTCGACTCACCTCGGACGCGAAGGCGTTGAGCTGATCGACCATCGTGTTGATGGTGTCTTTCAGCTCGAGAATCTCGCCCTTGACGTCGACCGTGATCTTCCGCGACAGGTCGCCACGCGCGACGGCCGTCGTCACGCCGGCGATGTTTCTGACCTGCGCAGTCAGGTTCGACGCCATCGCGTTGACCGAGTCGGTCAGGTCTTTCCAGGTACCGGCAACGCCGGGGACGACGGCCTGGCCACCAAGTTTGCCGTCGGTACCGACCTCGCGGGCGACACGCGTGACTTCGGCCGCAAAGCCGCGCAGCTGGTCGACCATCGTGTTGATCGCTTCCTTCAGCTGCAGAATCTCGCCGCGAACGTCGACGGTGATCTTTTTGGACAGGTCGCCGTTGGCGACCGCGATGGTGACATCGGCGATGTTGCGAACCTGCGCGGTCAGATTGCCCGCCATCTGATTGACCGACTCGGTGAGGTCCTTCCAGACGCCCGACACGCCCTTGACCTGCGCCTGGCCGCCGAGTTTGCCTTCGGTGCCCACTTCGCGCGCCACGCGCGTGACTTCGGAGGTGAAGACGGAAAGCTGGTCGATCATGCTGTTGACCAGTTTCGCGGAGCGCAGGAACTCGCCTTCGAGCAGCCGTCCGTCGACTTCGAGCGCCATCGACTGACCGAGATCGCCTTTGGCCACCGCGCCGATCGCCCGGGTCACCTCGGTGGTCGGCCACACAAGATCGTCGATCAGCATGTTGACCGCGGCGACTTCGTCGGCCCAGCCACCCACCACCCCCGGGACGTTCATCCGCTGCTTCAACTTGCCTTCTTTGCCGACTGCGCGTGACACACGCGACGTTTCGCGCGCGCGCCGCTCCGACAACGTGGCGATCTCGTTGAACGCGTCGGCAATCTTGCCGTCAACTCCCGTGAGATCGTTGGGCATTCGGGCGGCGAAGTCGCCGTCGCGAAACGCGAGCATCGCGCTCAGCAGCCGCTTCGAAAAAGCTTCGTTATCAGGTAGGAGAGGTGCGGGCGGATGGCCATTGCCGGGGTCAATGGTCGTGGCGCCAGTCAGTTCCATGTAGACCTCGATGCACGCGCATGCATGCGCCAAGTTGTTGTTGCGATTCGGTGTTCAGACTAAATGCAAGACACCTCAATAGCCACCTGTGCATGAAGCGTGTACAGGATGGTTAATCAAGGTGGTCGTTGCGTGCGTGGAGGCAAACTCTGCGCCATAGCTCAGCTTCGTGCGCGAGGTGCCACGAGTGAGTGCAGGTGTAAAGGCGTGATACCAATGACCAGCGTCGTCGATGGAAACCCCGGTTTCGCTCCCGTCTGAATTACGCGCCTTCCTCCACGCGTGTATAGACGGAATCGAGCAGATTGACATCCTTTTGCTTCTTCGTGGTTCGGATCGCGGCTGGACGACCCGCGAAGTTGCGGCGGCCATCCGCGCCAGCGAACCGGCGACGCGAATGCATTTGCAGACCCTTACCGCGCGCGGATTGCTCGATGCAAAACCGGGAACAGAAGTGCTCTATCGTTATCAGCCGCGGACCGCTGCGTTGCGCGGTTACGTCGATTTGCTCGTCGAGCACTACGTGCGCTCGCGATCCGACGTCATCACGTTCGTCGCGCGCCAGGCGCGGCAAGGCATCAAGAGTTTCTCGGACGCATTCAAGCTGAAAAAACCGGACTGACTATGGGAGTCGCTGTCTACCTGCTCTGCGCCCTCACGTCGTGTCTGTGCGCCATTCTCCTCCTGCGCGAATACCGCCGCGCACGCACTCGCCTTCTCTTGTGGACGAGTGTTTCTTTCATTTGCTGGGGCGTGAACAATGCGCTCGTTCTGATTGACTTCGTCGTGCTGCCCGAGATCGATCTTTCGCTTCTGCGGTCCGCGGCAGCGTTCGTCGCGGTCGTGACGATGCTGTATGGCCTCGTGTGGGACGCCGCATGAACCTTCAGCCCTTCCTGCGGGGTGCCATCGCACTGGGGTGCGGCATCGCCGCGCTGTTCTTTCTGCGATTCTGGCGTGACTCACGCGACCCACTGCTGGCCTTCTTCGCCTTGGCGTTTGCGGTTCTTGCTGTGGAGTACACCGTTCTGGGCCTCGTCCCGCTGAGCACAGAAACGCAGGTCTACGTATTTGCAGTCCGGCTGCTCGCCTTCGGCTGCATCGTGTACGGGATCTATCAAAAAAATCGCGCCTAACGGGAGACCGCAATTCAGGACGAATCGCTCCGATTAGATAAAAGCTGCGGTAAGGTATCGTCACCATGGTCACCATGAAACAGCTGATGGCGCTGCTGGTGCTCGCGCTCGCCGTCGCGACGCCGCACGCCCAGGGCGGCGCGCAGCCAACCAATACCCTGCCGAATCCTTACCGCACGATCGCGAATTACTTTCAGCTGCCGCCCGGACGCGAATGGGGGTCGACGAGCGCCGTTGAAATCGACCGAGACGGCCGCAGCATCTGGGTCGCCGAGCGATGCGGTACGAACTCGTGCGCCGGCTCGAACTTGCCGTCGATTCTCAAGTTCGATGCGTCGGGAAAGCTCGTGAAGAGCTTCGGCGCAGGACTGCTGATCTTCCCGCATGGCATCTTCGTCGATCGCGATGGCAACGTGTGGGTCACCGACGGCCAGGATGACGCACCGCGTCCACAGGGAACGGCAGCCAATACCCTGTCCGGGCCGCCGCCCGGTGCAACCCGCGGCAATCAGGTGTTCAAGTTCAGCCCCGACGGCAAGCTGCTGATGACGCTCGGCACCCGCGGAGGTGCAGCAGCACCCGGCTACTTCTACCAGCCGAACGACGTGCTGGTCGCACCGAACGGCAACATCTTCGTGTCCGAAGGACATGGAGGCGCCAATTCGCGAATTCTGAAATTCTCGAAGGACGGAAAGCTGCAGAAGACATGGGGCACGAAGGGGTCCGGCGACGGACAACTCGACGGCCCACACGCGCTCGCAATGGACTCACGAGGGCGCCTGTTTGTCGGCGACCGCAGCAACAACCGGATCGTGATCTTCGATCAGGACGGACGGCAGCTCGACGTATGGCGACAATTCAGCCGTCCAAGCGGGATTTACATCGACAAGCGCGATGTCATTTACGTCGCCGACTCTGAATCCGAATCGGTGTCACGGAACCACGATGGGTGGAAGCGCGGCATCCGCATCGGCAGCGCTCGCGACGGCTCGGTGACGGCGTTCATTCCCGATCCTGTCGAGAAGACGACGGGAACCAGTGCGGCCGAAGGCGTCGCGGCGGACGTTGACGGAAACATCTATGGAGCGGAGGTTGGCCCGAAGGCCGTCAAGAAGTACGTCCGTGCGCAAACGACGGCGGCGAGCCTTCCCACTCGCTCCACCGGGGCTTCGGCGATTCCACGCACGGCGGATGGCAGGCCTGACATGCAGGGCATCTGGCAGGCACGCAGCCGCGCCGCATACGGCCTCGAAGATCATCCAGCACGCTTCGGCATGCCCGCTGGCCGCAGCGTCGTGGACACGACCACCATTCCGTATCAGCCCTGGGCGGCCATGAAGCAGCGCGAGAATTTCGAACAGCGCGCGAAAGCCGACCCGCTGGCGGAATGCTTTCTCCCCGGCGTACCACGGATCATGTACATGGAGCACCCGTTTCAGATCTTCCAGATGCGGGATGCTGTCGCGATGACATTCGAATGGCAGCAGGTGTTCCGTCTCATCTACACGAACGGAACCGGCCCATCAACCCCGCTGCCATTCTGGATGGGAGACTCGCGCGGGACGTGGGATGGCGATACGTTTGTCGTTGACGTCACCAATCACAACGATCGCACCTGGTTCGACATGGCGGGCAATTTTCACAGCGATGCCCTCCACGTAGTCGAGCGCTACACGATGCTCGATGCCGACACGATTCGCTATCAGGCGACGATCGAAGACCCGAAGGTGTTCATGCGTCCCTGGACCATCAGCCTCCCGCTCGCACGTCAAAAGGACATGGGTCGCGTGCTCGAGTATCAGTGCCGCGCAGAGATGGAAGAGGCGAGAGGCGACTTCAAGCCTGAAACACGGACGTGGTATCAGAAGGGCGCCGCGCCGGTTTCCCCGCTGCCATCGGAGCCGCGACCGGAGGCAGCGGCGGCCACACAGAGCGCAGTTCCGCGGACATCCGACGGTAAGCCCGACCTCTCAGGTTTCACAGAGGCTGACGCCGGTGGCGCCAACTGGGGCTTCGAGCCGCATAACGAGCCGTTTACGCCCGGTGGCCGCGGCGTGCTCGTCGATCCGAAGACTGGAGGACTGCCGTATCAGCCGTGGGCGCGTGCCGAGAAACAGGACCGCACCACGCCTGGACGCGGCTACGACGATCCGACCGCGCACTGCTTCGCGGGCGGCGTTCCGCGATCGCTGTATGTCCCTTCTCCGTTCTACATCATTCAAACGCCGACGTATGTCGTGATCCTGCTCGAACGGATGTCGTGGCGCATCATCCCGCTGGACGGACGCGAACATCTGCCGGATACAATCCGACTGTGGCAGGGCGATTCGCTGGGCCACTGGGACGGCGACACGCTTGTCGTCGAAACGACGAACCTGAACGGCAAGACGTGGCTCAACGAAGTGGGCGATGTCATCAGCCATGCGGCCACGGTCGTCGAACGGTTCACGCCGGTGAGCGCGAACACGATTCAGTACGAGGCAACAGTCAACGATCCGATCGTCTTCACACGACCGTGGACGATTGCGATGCCGCTCAAGCGCAACCCGAAGGGTGAGCTACTCGAGGTCGCGTGCCTGGAGGACAACCAGGATTTGCTGCATCTAAAGGACGTGAAGGAGCGGAGCATCCAGTGACGAGAATCGTGGTCGCGATCGGCGTAATCTGCGCCTGGGCTTCGATCGCCTCGGCCCATCATTCCTTTACCGCGGAGTTCGACATCAACAAACCAGTGAAGCTGACCGGCACCATCACGATGGTGCGGTGGTCGAACCCGCACGGCTGGATCTATATCGACGTCAAAGGCGACGACGGAAAGGTCACGAACTGGGGGTTCGAGACCGCTGCCGCAAATGCGCTGTACCGACGTGGCACCCGACCCGAGGATTTTCCCGTCGGCACCCAAGTGACCATTGATGGATACCTCGCGCGCAACGGCACGCCGACGGCGACCAGCGGAAAACTGATGTTTGCCGACGGTCGTGCGATCACCATTGGCGCGGGCGCCGTCGCAGGCGAGCAGAAGTAAAGGGGGACCTTTAGCCGAGCAGAAGTAGAGGCGGACCTTCAGGTCCGTCTATCGAGCGGCAACGTAAACGTAATCTTCGTTCCCGTCCCTTCCACGCTCTCCGCGTGAATCTCGCCTCCGTGCGCGACAACGAGGTTGCGGGCAATCGTCAGACCCAGCCCCGAGCCGCGCGAGCCATGGCCCTTGTAGAAGCGATCGAAGATCCGCGGAAGTTCGTCCGCGGGAATTCCATGACCGGTATCGCTCACGCCGATGACGATGCCGCTGGTCTGCGCTGCCGCGGCCACCGACACGCGACCGTCCTCTGGCGTATGGCGCAGCGCGTTTGAGATGAGATTCGTCAATACCTCCCTGACGCGCACCGGGTCGATGTCGACCAGCGGCAGGTTCGCTGCCGCTTCGACATCAAGTTGGATGTGACGCTCGGCCGCCTCCCCGGCAAATGAAGCCGCCGTGTCGTTCAACAGAATCGCGAGATCGGTCGATTCTTTCTGAAGCGTGAGCGTCCCGCTCTCGGTGTGCGCGAGCGTGCGCAGGTCTTCGACGAGCCGCGCCAGCATCCGCGTCTCCTGCAAGACTGCGGCAAGCTGTCCTTCGTCTCGCGGGTAGATGCCGTCGAGCATCCCTTCGAGCCGGCCCTGAAGGACGGCGAGCGGCGTACGCAGCTCGTGCGCGATGTCCGCCATCAAGTCGCGCCGCTGTCGATCCTGCACCTCGAGCCTCGACGTCATGCTGTTGAAGGCGCGCGCCAGAGTCCGCATCCAGTGGGGACCGCGCTCGGGTGTTCGCGTGCTGTAGTCGCCTGCCGCCACGCGGTCGGCAGCTTCCACCATGTTGCCCAGAGGAACGCCGAATCGTCCCATCAACCGGCGGAACAACGCCAGGAGGATGAACAGCCACAGCAGCGCGAAGAAGATCCGCGGGGGACGCACAAACACCGGCGCGCCGCCGGACGCAAACAGCCAGGACAGCACGGTGGACAAACCCACCGCAATGAGCACGAGACAAACGGCAAAGAGCACGCCCATCCGTCTGGTAAAGCGCGCGCGATGTCGTCGCCACGCGTACGGTCCCCCGGGTGGTGGCCAGGGCTCGTTCTCGGGCCACCATGGTGGACGCGGCCGGCGGGGCCACCGGGAGCCTGGAGCCGGAAGCCCGGAAGCCGTCACACGTTCCTCATTCCGCGAACTTGTAGCCCATGCCGTACACGGTCAGGATGTAGCGCGGCCTGCGTGGATCGGGCTCAATCTTCCGTCTGATGTTCTTGATGTGCGTGTCGATCGCGCGGTCGAACGCTTCGGCGTCGTCGCCGCGGACGGCATCGAGCAGCTGCGCGCGGGTGAAGATCCGTCCGGGATTTCGGGCGAGCGCGGCCACGAGCTGAAATTCTGTCGGCGTGAGATCGATCGGATCACCGTCGCGCGACACCCACATTCTTGCGTTGTCGATGACGAGGTTTCCACGCCGAAGCACGTCGCCGCCTCCTCCACTTGCATCCACCCGACGGAGTACCGAGCGCACGCGCGCGACCAGCTCGCGCGGGCTGAACGGCTTGGTCATGTAATCGTCCGCGCCGAGCTCGAGGCCTGCAAGCCGATCCGACTCCTCGATCCGTGCGGTCAGCATGATGATCGGGATGTTGCCTTCGCGGCGGAGCGTCTTTGCCACCTCGATGCCGTCAAGCCGCGGCAATCCGAGATCGAGGACGATCAGATCGGGCCGCTGCGCACGCGCCAGCATCAGGGCGTCAGGACCGTTGGAGGCGGTGATGACACCAAACCCACCGTGACGCAAATAGTCGCCTGCGATTTGCGCAATCGACGGTTCGTCGTCAACAACGAGGATGGTCTTCATGGAGCCGGAGCACGTGATGGGATGACTCAACCGAGTTGAGTCCCATCAGCTGACTGTGACTCCCGATTATGAAGGGATTATGGAGCCGGTACTGCCGCTACCCGGCGTCGTCGGACCAACGTTGAGCCACCCGTTTCCAATCCATTGCCACCAATTGGCATCGGTGCCCAACACGTACACGCTGCCGTTCTTCCACAGAATCTGACTCCCCTGCCAGCCCGCCGCCCAGACGCCATTTCGGAGGATGACCTGTCCGCTGCCGATCGTCCACACCGCACCTTCGTTATCCACGATCTGCGATACCGTCGTCGGAACTGTCGTGCCGTCGGGAGACGACGCACGGCCCGTGCTGCCGCCACCCGGCGTCGTCGCGCCAACGTTGAGCCACCCGTTTCCAGTCCACTGCCACCAATTGGCATCGGTACCCAACACGTACACGCTGCCGTTCTTCCACAGAATCTGGCTCCCTTGCCATCCCCCTGCCTGTACGCCATTGCGAAAAATCACCTGCCCGGCGCCGATCGTCCACACCGCACCTTCGTTATCCACGATCTGCGATGCCGGAGGAACCGTTGTTTCGTCCAACGAACCGCGCCCCGCGGGAATCTTGACGAGGAACGCATCGAGACGATTTCCGCCCAGATTGGTCGTCCAGATGAAGTACCGGCCGGTGACATCGAGGTTCCCTTTCGGGCGCTTTGCATAGTCGTCGCTGCCGCCGCCGCTCGCGTAGAGATCCGTCATCACTTGTCCCACGACCAGCACGTCGAGCGAGCCGTCGGTGTTGCGGTTGGCGTCGAGGGAAAAGCAGACGATCTCGTCCGCCATGTCTGGCGTCGTACTGGCATTGCTGCCGCACGCGTACTGCGATTCGGGAGGCGCGTTGACGGCGTTTCCGTGCGCGATGTGATTGGCTGCAGCGATGTCCCAACGTTTGTTGTAGTGAACAACCGGTCCAATCGGTCGACTGGTGCTCTGCACGGGAAACTTCAGGAGAATCGTTGCGTTCGGCAGCGGATTGAAATTGTCGGCGCCCACGGCGTAGCCGTATCCCATGTCCAGATGACCGAGCGCGCCGTTGACATTGTCGATGGTCGTCTGCTGTCCGGTCTGCGTATCAACGATGCGGTTGATGCGGGTGCCGTCGGTGCGATTCATCAACAGCATCAGCCAGCGTCCCGACTTATCGATATGGCATTCGTCGAACACCATGTCGCTGCTCGCGGTGTCGTAATAAAGAAATCCGGAAGGCTTCGAGACGACACATCCGATGCGTTGAAAGTCGCGGTCCTGCACCGTCGCCGAGTGGACGCTGTCGTCGTCACTCGAATGCGGCTGCGTGATGTACCGACCATGCGCCGAACAGACGGACCGCGGGCAGGAGTCCAGATCAATCGCCGGAACAGGATCGAATTGGCGCGTAAAGATGTCGAATCGCCGCAGCTGCGTGCCACCGACGAGGAACGCGTACAACTTGCTGGGCTGGCTGCCGCTGAAATACCACGCTTCCCCGGTTTGGAAGTGGTACGGACTGTTCTCGTCGAACAGCGGCCCGAGATTCTGCACCGTGTCGGCGTTCTTGTCGTACCGCAGCAGGATAGGACCGACGCCGCCGCGATTGGTGTCGGTACCCAGGAAGATATACATGTCGGTGCTGCCGACGTGGAAATTGATGTTGTGCCAGTAGGAATACCCGACGTACCACAGGCAGTCGCTGCCGTTGGCACACGTAGTGGCATTGGTCAGGCGAACTGCCTCGGAATTGTAGGGCGCAGGAAACGTGAACTTGCCTGTCGCGCCGCCGGTTGGGAGAAACGACTGAATCTGCGACGGGGTGAACCGGGCACGAAGCACCGGTGAGCCCGCCTTTTCCGTAAAACCACCGCCGGGGGGAGGTGGCGGCGCAATGGCAATCACCGCATCGTGAATCGTGGCGCCTATGCTGAGCAGCGACGCGTCGAGCAGTAGCGGCAGTTGAGGAGCACGCGTGCTCTCCTTGAGATACTGACCGTTCTTGCTGTACTCGATGCGGCCGTTGGCGAGCGAGATTCGGAACACGTCGGCGGGCGCATAGGTCGTATCCCCGCCGGCGTAGATGCCGTTCTCGAGAATGTCCGCGTACCCTGCGCCATTGAATCTGAACCCGAAGTCGATGTCAGCGTACGTAGTGTCGTCGTCTCCGTGACTCAGGCCGGCCATCGACATCGAATTGAGCTCGCCGACCCTGAATTCGATGTAGCCGTCACTGCTCAGCTGTTCCTGCGAGGACGCGCCGCCGTCTTGACATCCGTCGCAACCGGCTGTTTTCTGCACCCCGGTTTCGGTGACAGCCGTGTTGACGAGATTGGTCCACGTGATGGCTGTCTGCGCTCGTGACGGCGTAGCAAACAGTTGTACGAAGACGAATGAAAGGCTGAGCGTCCGCAAGACCTGTGTACGCACGAACGCGGCGGGCAGCACGATGGGTGCCACAGAGCGCCGCTTGAGACTACGGACTTCCGGCTACGGGAGCCACCAGGCCGGAAGCCCGAAGTCAGTAGCCGGTAGCCCGCGCGGCCGTCA
>Ga0310810_10000502_pt1 | contig 39682 bp, 37 predicted proteins | sample NCmetagenome_FD_207641 | JGI IMG/M metagenome (GOLD analysis project Ga0310810, IMG submission 207641) | Soil microbial communities from experimental microcosm in Duke University, North Carolina, United States - NC | ecosystem: Engineered > Artificial ecosystem > Soil microcosm > Unclassified ...
ATGCGCTCTCTGGTCGGCCGGGACTTCGTCCCCGACACCAACCGTCCGAGCCGGTCCTGGCTCGAGACGTACATCCCTCCCGAGGACCATCCCCGGGTGCTGGCGAGGATCCAGGAGGCCATCCGGGCCGAGAGCCCGTTCGAGCTCGAGCACCGGGTGCTGCGACGGGACGGGAGCCTGGCCTGGACGTTCTCGCGGGCGATCCCCCTCCGGAATCCGGCTGGACAGATCGTCGAGTGGTTCGGCGCCGCGAGCGACATCACCCAGCGGAAGCTCGCCGAGGAAGCGATCCAGAACGCGAACCGGGAGCTCGCCGAGGCGGACCGGCGGAAGAACGACTTCCTCGCGGTCCTCTCGCACGAGCTGCGCAACCCACTCGCGCCCATCCAGAACAGCATCTACCTCCTGGAGAATGCGCCTCCCGGCTCCGAGCAGGTCGGCCGGGCCAAGGAGGTGCTGAAGCGGCAGACGGTGTACCTGACGCGACTGGTGGACGACCTGCTCGACATGACCCGCATCTCGCACGGCAAGGTCGGCCTGAAGCGTCATCGACTCGATCTGCGCGACGTGGTCCGGAAGACCACCGACGATCTCCGCTGGCAGTTCAAGCAGAACCGCGTCGAGCTTCACGTCGATCACGCGGTGGGACCACTGTGCATCGACGGCGACGCCACGCGAATCGCCCAGGTGCTCGGCAACCTGCTCCAGAACGCGGCGAAGTTCACGCCCCCGGGCGGAACGGTGACCGTGCGCCTCGAGGAGGTGGGGGGGCGCGCAGTCCTCTCCGTTCGCGACACCGGCGTCGGGATGGATCCGGGCCAGGTCGAGCGGATGTTCCAGCCCTTCGCCCAGGGAGCACAGGGCACCGCCCGCACCCAGGGAGGCCTGGGGCTGGGGCTGGCGCTGGTCAAGGGCTTCGTCGAGCTGCATGGCGGCACGGTGAGCGGCACGAGCCCCGGGCCGGGAAAGGGGTCGGAGTTCGTGGTGACGCTCCCGCTGGAGCAGAAGCTCCCCGAGGCCGCGGCCGCTCCGTCGGCGGCGGCTGCCGCGAGCCGCCTGGTCCTCATCATCGAGGACAATCCGGACGGCGGAGACACTCTCGCGCAGGCCATGGAGATCTCCGGGCACCGCGCCCACGTCGCGCGCGACGGGCGCTCGGGCATCGCGCTCGCCCGGGAGATCAGACCGGACGTCATCTTCTGCGACATCGGGCTTCCGGACATGGACGGCTTCGAGGTCGCCCGGGCCATCCGGAAGGAAGCCGTGCTCGCCGGTGTCCGGCTCATCGCGCTGACGGGTTACGCCCAGCCGGAGGACCTGGCACACGCCACCGAGGCCGGCTTCGACTTCCACGTCGCCAAGCCGGCGGACCTGAACAAGGTGTACCGCCTGCTCCGCTAGCGAGACGTCGCGCGCCTCCGCAACCAGGCATCCATCGAGAAGCGATCCTCCGCCGCGGGCATGAGCAGCAGCAGAAGGAGCAGCGCTGCCCGGGGAATGACGTGGGTGTGGAACTCGTAGAGCGGCTCGAGGAGCAGGTGCCCGAAGGTCACCAGGACCAGCACCGCCCCGAGCGCCAGGAGCGCGTCGCGGATCCGCAGGCCGAGGAGGAGCAGACCGCCGGCGACGAGCTCGACCACCGGGACGATTGTTCCCGTCGTCCAGAGCGCCCACCGGGGCAGGAAGGTGTGGACGTACGGCTCGACGAACAGGCGCCGCGCATGCTCGAGCGGGCCCAGGCTGAACACCTTCCAGAACCCGGCCATGAAGAAGATGAGGCCCAGGATCCATCGCGCGATGAGCAGGGCCCACGCGCGGTTCGACGAGGGGTCCGGTTGCATGCGCGCATTGAACCCGCGACCGTCGCCCCTGACCAGAGCACCCGACCTCGACCCGGAGCCCTGGAGGAGAACGCCCTCCGGTGGCACCATCGAGGCCGATGTCCGAGGCCCACCTCCGGTTCACGTGTCGGATCGCCGCCCCTCCGGAGGCGGTGTTCGATCTCGTGGCCGACCTGCCGCACTACGGGCGCTGGCTCCCCGATTCGTCGGCCTTCGGCGGGACGGTCGACGTGACCCCTTATCCGGTGCGTCTCGGAACGACCTATCTCGACGCCGGGCCGATCCAGAAGCCGGGCAAGGTCACCGAGTTCGACCGGCCGAGGCACATCGGCTTTCAGCACACGGTGATGATCCGCAGCCCGATCTCGACCGACGTCGAGGCCCGCATACGCTACACCTTCGAGCCAGCCGACGGCGGGACCGAGGTTGTCCGCGAGCTGGATCTCGGCATCGACCTGCGCGGCCTGAGGACGCTGCTGAGGCCGGCGCTGCTCTGGGGCTTCCGCCAGGAGAACCTCCGGACGGTGGCCTGCCTGAAGCGGCATCTGGAGAGTTCTCGACCCGGCTCCACGCCGTGAGCTAGACGCACCCCGCATGCACGTTCCCGCCCGCCGGGCGCTTCACCCCTCCTCGCTCGTCCTCCTCCTGGCCGCGGTGGCCTGTGGCCAGAAGACCGAGCCGACCCCCGCCGATCCGTACGCGTACCTTGCTCCCCCGGCGGGCAGCGCCCCCGCCGCGCTCGCGCCCTCGGTGTGGAACGACCTCGCCGGAGGGCAGGGACACCTCCAGCAGGACCTCATGCCCTACTGGGCGATGAGCGAGGCCCGGGGCTCGCCCGAGGGCAACTTCCCCACCTGGCGGACGATGACCGGCGCGCTCACCGCCAGCACCGGGCGGAAGCCGCGCATGCTGGGCCGGCAGACCTTCGGCTACGCCGTCGAGTACCTCCTGACCGGCGACCCGGAGAAGCTCGCGCTGGTCCGGGCCGGCAGCCGCTGGATCCTCGACCACGCCCGGGACGGCGCGGTGGGCGGATGGTTCGCGGACCTCGACGCGAACGGCAACGCGTCCGGCGCCGGCGCGAAGCTGACCCAGGACACGGCCTACACGGTGATGGGGCCGGCCGCGTACTTCTTCGTCACCCGCGATCCCGAGGCGGAGGCCGGCGTCGAGCAGACGCTCCAGCTCCTCTTCGATCCCGCGACCTACTTCGACACCGCCAGCAAGCGGCTCCGGGACGGAATGAACGCATCGCTGACCGCGGAGGCGTTCCTCAACGGGAACGGGAACGACATCGTCTCGCAGCTCGACCCGATCACCGCCTTCATGCTGCTGGTCCAGCCGGTCCGCACGCAGCAGTCCGATCGCGACCGGATGCTCGACCAGCTCCGGACCCTTGCCGTCGCCATCCGCGATCGACACTTCTCCGACGGGTACTTCTGGGGGAACGTGAACGCGCTCGGCTACTGGCGGAGCTTCCACAGCGACTACGGGCACATGCTGAAGGCCCACTGGGCGCTCACCCAGATCGACAAGCGCCTCGCCGACCGGCCCTTCCGCGACTTCCTCGTGACCTGGACCGACGCCACGCTCACCCGCGCGCTCGACGCCACCGGCGGCCGCTGGAAGAAGCAGCCCACCTCTCCGACCAGCGACGACTACGGCTCGGACTGGTGGGCGTTCGCCGAGGCAGATCAGCTGGCGGCGACGCTGGCGCTGCACGACCCGAAGTGGATCCCGGTGGTCGCGGACACGTCGGCACACTGGCGGACCGAGTACGTGGACACGAAGAACGCCATCCGGGAGATCATCCCTGGCATCACCGCCGCCGGCGCTCCGGTCTACAACTGGCCGGCCACCGACACCGCGAAGTGCAACGAGTGGAAGTCGAGCTTCCACTCGCACGAGCACGCGCTGGTCCTGTTCCTCTTCGGGCACTACCTCGCCGGGACGCCCGCACCGCTGTACTTCGCCTTCCCGGCGGCGGAGATCGAGGCGCGGGCCAAGGCGTCGACCCCGTACACGTTCCAGGGCAAGGTCGACGCCTGGGAGGATCTCGGCGAGATCCCGGACAGCCGCGGGCTCCACAAGGTCCGCGTCACCTTCACCGAGCTGCGCTGAGGCGAGCCTCCGGCCGCCGTTCACCAGCAATTCGGACGCACCTCGCGGATTTCCTTGCGCCGCTCCGCGGGGAACGGCTAGCGCGGAGCCCATGCTCTCATCGCGTCTTCCGCTCGCCCTGGCGCTCGCCGGCATCGTCACCGCCCAGGCTGCCCCCGATGGCGGCGCAGGTCGGGTGGCGTCCGCCCCCACCGGCCTCGAGGCGGCCTTCATCGACCGCTCGGTTCGCCCGGGCGACGATTTCTTCCGCTACGCCAACGGGAAGTGGCTGGGGACGACCGAGATCCCGCCCGACCGGAGCGCGTGGGGCGCCTCGGGCGAGCTCGAGGAGCGGCTCCGCCTCCAGACGCGGGAGATCCTCGAGGGCGCCGCCCGCTCGAGCGCGGCCCCGGGGTCGCTGGAGCGGAAGGTGGGCGACTTCTACGCCTCGGCCATGGACGAGACCGCGGCCGAGTCGAAGGGCCTCACCCCCCTGAAGCCAGCGCTCTCCCGCATCGCCGCCGTGAAGACCCGGGCCGACCTGGCCACCTACCTGGGCGAGGAGCTCCGCGCCGACGTCGACGCGATGGACTGCACGGTGTTCCAGACGTCGCGCCTGTTCGGCCTCTGGGTGGCGCCGGATCTCGCCGAGCCGACGCGCAGCGTGCCCTTCCTCCTCCAGGGCGGGCTCGGGATGCCGGACCGCGAGTACTACGTGTCCACCGCTCCCGACATGGTCCAGACCCGCGACGGGTACCGGAAGCACGTCGAGGCGATCCTTGGCCTGGCGGGCCTCGAGGACGCGGCGAAGCGGGCCGCCCGGGTGCTCGACCTCGAGACGAAGATGGCGAAGGTCCACGCCACGCGCCTCGAGTCCCTCGAGGTCAAGAACGCCAACAACCCCTGGCCCAGGGCCGAGTGGGCGAAGCGGGCGCCGGGAATGGACTGGACGCGCTTCTTCCAGGCCGCCGGTCTCGCCGAGCAGCCGGTGGTCTTCGCCTGGCACCCGAAGGCCACCGCCGGTCTGTCGGCGCTCGTCGCCCACGAGCCGCTCGAGGCATGGAAGGACTGGGCGACGTTCCACGCCGTCGACCGCCGCTCGCCGTTCCTCGGCAAGCCCTTCCAGGACGAGGCCTTCGCCTTCTACGGCAGGGTGCTCTCCGGAACGGCCGAGCAGGCAGCGCGCTGGAAGCGGGCGCAGAACTGGATGGACGACCTGGTGGGTGAAGCGGTGGGGCGACTCTTCGTCGAACGGCACTTCACGCCGCAGGCGAAGGCGAAGGCCTCGGAGATGGTGAGGTCCATCGCCGCGGCGTTCGTGCGCCGGATCGATGCGCTCGACTGGATGGCTCCGTCGACCAAGGCCGAGGCCAAGGCCAAGGTGCAGGCGCTGTACGTCGGCGTCGGCTACCCCGACCGCTGGCAGGACTGGTCGGGCCTGGAGGTGCGGCGCGACGACCTCGTCGGCAACGTGGACCGCGCCGGGCTCTTCCATCGCCAGCAGGAGCTCGCGAAGCTCGGCAAGCCGGTGGACCGGAAGGCGTGGTGCATGCTCCCCCACGTGGTCAACGCGGTGAACCTGCCCGCGCGGAACGCGCTGAGCATCCCGGCCGGCATCCTCCAGCCGCCCTACTTCGAGCTCGACGCTCCGGCGGCGGTCAACTACGCGTCCATCGGCGGGACCGTCGGGCACGAGATCAGCCACTCCTTCGACGATCAGGGTGCGCTCTTCGATTCCACCGGCAAGCTCCGGAACTGGTGGACGAAGGAGGACCTGGCGCACTTCCAGGCCTCCGGTGCGCAGCTGGCCACGCAGTTCGATGGGTACCGGCCCTTCCCCGACCTGCACGTGAACGGGAAGCAGACGCTGAGCGAGAACATCGCCGACCTCGCGGGGCTCGCCGCGGCCCACGACGCCTGGATGGGGACGCTGGGAGGCGCTCCGGCGCCGGTGGTCAAGGGGTTCAGCGGCGAGCAGCAGTTCTTCCTCGCCTACGCCCAGTCCTGGCGCACCAAGTTCCGCGACCCGTTGATGCGGCAGCTCGTGGTCAGCGACGGGCACGCGCCGGACCCGTTCCGGGCCCAGACGGTCCGGAACTTCGATGCCTGGTACCCGGCCTTCGACGTCAAGGCGGGAGAGACGCTCTACCTCGGCCCGAAGGAACGAGTGCGGGTGTGGTGATCTGCGGTCGGTGAACGCGCCGGGCGCTCCCGGTCAGTCGCGCAGCTGAACCAGCTCGAAGATGAGGCCGGTCGAGTAGTCGCCCCACGACGAGGCGTCGAGCGGACCCCATTGGCCTCGCTCATCTGCTCTATCCTCGGTTCCCGATGCCCGCCGCGCCTCCGCCCCTCGCCCCTCGCCGGGCACTGGTGAGCGTCTGTCTCGCCTACGTGGCGGCGCTCGGGGTGGCCCTCGCGCTGGGACGGGTGCTCGAGGGCCGCGGGCCCATCCTCGTCGCGGCGCTCGCCGACGTCGCCGCGACGCTCGTGGTCTTCGGCTTCAGCCTCCGTCACGACAACTCGAGCGTCTACGACCCGTACTGGAGCGTGGCCCCGATCCTCATCGCAGCGTACTGGGCGGGCAGCGCGCCTCTGGGTCCGGGCGTCCGGGCGATCGTCGTCTGCGTCCTCATCGCGGCGTGGGGCGTACGACTCACGGGGAACTGGGTGGCCCGCTGGCGCGGCCTCGCGGACGAGGACTTCCGCTACGCCGAGGTCCGGGCGAGGACCGGCCGGCTCTACTGGCCGGCGAGCCTCGTCTCGATCCATCTCCTGCCGACCGCGTGGGTCTTCCTCGGGCTGCTCGCCGCGTGGCCGGCGCTCGCGGGAGAGGGACGCCCTCCGGGAGCGATGGACGCCGTCGCGCTGGCGGTGACCGGAGGAGGCATCGCGATCGAGGCCGTCGCCGACCGGCAGCTGCGCAGGTTCCTCCGCGCGCGGCGCGATCCGTCGGCGGTGCTCGAGACCGGCCTGTGGCGCCTCTGCCGGCACCCCAACTACCTGGGGGAGATCACCTTCTGGTGGGGCCTGTGGCTGTTCGGCGTCGCCGCCGACCCGGGCCGCGCCGCGTGGACCGTGGTGGGTCCCCTCGCAATCACGCTTCTCTTCGTGGGGGTGAGCATTCCGTGGATGGACCGGCGGATGCTCTCCCGCCACCCCGGGTGGGCGCACCGGATGTCGACTCCCGCCCTGGTTCCCTGGCTGCCGCGCCTCTGGATCATCCTCCTCGTCCTCGCCCCCGCGCCCCACGCGAGCGCCGAGCCGGGCGCGATGGACCTCGACGCGCTTCGCCGCCGCTTCGCCGGGGAGTTCGAGTTCGCCGGCGGGCAGGCGGAGCGATCGTCCGTCCCGGCCGCGGTGGAGCGGTCGGTGGACGGGATGTTCTTCATCTCGCGGGGCATCGCCTACGACCGGCTCCTCAAGAGCTCGCTGGTCTGCGACCGCTACGCGCTCGCCTTCGGCGGCGGGAGCATCACGGTCGCCGGCTCGTGCCGGACCCCGGACGTCAGCCCCGGCGACGGAGGCGAGGTGGATCACCGGACGCGCCAGGGCGAGACCAGCAAGCTGAGCCAGCGCTTCGTGGGCGAGACGCTCGTCCAGGACTTCCGGGCCGACGAGGGAGCGCGCAGGGCGGTGTGGACGCTCCTCCCCGACGGGAACACGCTGCGGGTCCAGGTGCTGATCAGCAGCAAGCACCTGCCCCGGCCCGTCGACTACACCCTCACCTACCGCCGGAGGAGCCCCGCCGTCCCGACCGACGGCGGCGCCGGCGACGCGGGGCGCTGACCCGGACGCCCCGTTCCTCGCCGCGGCGTAGGTCAGGCGCGCGCGCTCGCCCCGTTGCCCGGCTTGAGGATCACCTTGGTGTATCCGTCGCGGCGCTGGTCGAAGCGGCGATACGCCTCGGGCGCCTCGTCGAGCCCCACGCGGTGGCTGACGATGAAGCTCGGGCGCGCCTTCCCGGCGATGATGAGGTCACGCAGGTAGGCGTTGTAGCGCTTCACCGGGCACTGACCGGTGCCGACCGAGATCGCCTTGTCGAAGATCTCCGCCAGGGGGAAGGGGTAGATGCCCTGCTTCCTCTGGTCGTCCTTCGCTCCGGGGTCGGGAGCCAGGTAGACCCCGACCACGCCGATCGCCCCGGTCGGGTTGACCACCTCGATCAGCCAGTCCAGCACCTGGGTGGGGTTCTCCGGACCGGCGTACGCGTCGGAGGCCTTCCCGTCGCGGGCCTGGTAGCCGACGGCGTCGATGCCGCACATCACGCCGTCCATCTTCTCTTCGCCCGGGCGGAGTGCGGCGTGCACCGGTTCCTTCTTGCGCAGCGCCTTGATCTGCTCCACCGGGTCCTTCTCGGTGAAGTCGATGGGGATGGCGCCCATTCGCTTCACCTTCTCCAGGCGCTCCGGGACGCTGTCCACGACGTAGACCTCGGACGCGCCGCGGAGGAGCGCGCTGTAGCCGGCGAGCAGACCGACCGGTCCCGCGCCGAACACCGCGACCGTGCTCCCCGGGCGGACGCAGGCCAGCTCGGTGGCGTGGTAGCCGGTGGGGAACACGTCGGAGAGGAGGAGGAAGTCGTCCTCCAGCGCGTCGCCCGCCTGGCCCGGCAGCTTGAGGCAGTTGAACTCGGCCCAGGGAACACGGAGCAGCTCGGCCTGCCCGCCCCGGTAGGGACCCATGCCCGCGTAGCCGTAGCCGGCCGAGGCCGCGTCGGGATTGGCGGTGAGGCAGGCGTGCGTCTGCTCGCGCACGCAGTTGAAGCAGGTGCCGCAGGAGATGTTGAAGGGAATGACGACGCGGTCGCCCTTCTTCAGCGTCGTGACCGCTGCACCCACCTCCGCGATGACGCCCATGTTCTCGTGGCCGAGGACCTGGCCCTTCTCCATCTGGGTGCGACCCTCGTACATGTGGAGGTCGCTTCCGCAGATGCCGGTGGAGGTGATGCGCACCACGACGTCGGTGGGCTGCTCGATGCGGGCGTCGTCGACTTCCCGGACGCGAACATCGGTCTTGTTCTCGTAGACGACGGCTCTCATGGCTCCGGCCTCTTGCTGGGGTTCGAGCTGCAAGCTGCGCACTGCATCGACGATCGGAAGCCGCTGCCGGTTCCCTCGTGAGGAGCCTCCGGGAGCACGCCGGCGGAAGGTCGGTCGTGTGGAGTCCTGACGCTCCTCGCTGGATCGCTGCCGCCGGGGGCGCGAAGCTCCTCCCCGGACGTACTCGATGCGGATCATCACCCTGCTGACGGACTTCGGGCTCGAGGACGGCTACGTCGCCGCGATGAAGGGCGTCATCGCCGGCATCGCCCCGGACGCCGACGTGGTGGACGTGACCCACCTGATCCCGCCCCAGGACGTCGCCTCCGGCAGATTCCGGCTGCTCACCATCACCCCCTACTTTCCGCCGGGCACCGTCCACCTCGCGGTCGTCGACCCCGGGGTGGGAACGCGACGAAGGGCGGTGGCGGTCCGGTCGACCAGCGGCTCGCTCCTCGTCGGGCCGGACAACGGGCTCCTCCTCGGCGCGCTCGAGGCCGATCCGGCGGTGGCCGCGGTCGAGCTCTCCGAGCCGCGCTTCTGGAGGACGCCCGCCCCGAGCGCGACGTTCCACGGTCGCGACGTCTTCGCTCCCGTCGCCGCGCATCTCGCCCGGGGCGTGGCGCTCGAGCTCCTCGGTCCCGCGGTTCCGCCGGACTCACTCGTGACGGTCGAGCTTCCACCGTGGCGACCGGTCCCGGGAGGCGCGGAGGGGGCCGTCCAGGCGATGGACCGGTTCGGCAACCTGATCTCCAACGTTCCGGGCACGGTTCTGTCCGGGGTCGGTGCGTGGACGGCGTCGCTCGCCGGGCGCACCGTGACCGGTCGAGGGACCTACGGCGACGTTCCACCGGGCGAGGCCCTGGCCCTCGTCGGCAGCCACGGATTCGTGGAGATCGCGGTGCGGCAGGGAAGCGCCCGGAACACCCTGGAGGCCTCCATCGGCGTGGCGGTGGCGATCCGCTGTGAACGGTCTTCCTGAAGATTCCATTGCGTCCGGGAACGGAATGGCGCCAGGGTCTGCCCGGGCTCGCACCAGAGGAGGGCTTCGACCATGGGAATCATCTCGATGATCGTCGTGGGACTCATCGCCGGGCTGATCGCCCGGGCGATCATGCCGGGAGCCGATCCGATGGGCTGGATCGCCACGATCGTCCTCGGAATCGTGGGCTCGTTCGTCGGTGGCTTCCTCGCCGCGATGCTCTTCGGACACAACGCCACGGGGAGCGCGTTCGAGCCCTCGGGCATCGTGGGGAGCATCATCGGCGCCCTGATCGTCCTGTTCATCTACCGGAAGATGAAGGCCCGTCCCGCCTGACGGTCTGCCCCGCCGCGGGGCCTCGCCGGGTCCTGATTGCCCTCGCAACGATGGGCGACGCCCGACGACGCGAAGCGTCGACCTCCGGGGCACGCCCAACGGCTGCCCCGTGACGGGCGCCCTGGCGGGCGAGCGCCGCCTCACCTGAACCGGATGGTGCACCCCCCGGACGTCCAGCGTTCCACCATCGCCGGATCCGACCCGCGAACCCCGCGCGCTTTCGGGACCTCGTGGTAAGAACTCGGGCCAGCTCTCTCCGACGAGGAGGCGCCCGTGTTCGAGCTGAAACCGCTGCGCGCCGAGGCCATCCCTGCTGCCCTCTCCAAGGCCGAGAGATACCGGCTGCTCAACGAGCCGGAGCAGGCCGAGAGCATCTGCCAGGACGTCCTCCGCACCGAGCCCGGGAACCAGCAGGCGGTGACGCTCTACCTGCTCGCCATCACCGACAGCTTCCGGACCAGCCACCAGCCCGACGTGTGGCGGGCGCGCGCGCTGCTGGAGCAGCTCACGTCGGAGTACGACCGCTGCTACTACGCCGGCATCGTCGAGGAGCGCCTCGCGCGGGCGAAGCTCGAGTCCGGCGGGCCACTCGCCCCCCAGGAGGCCTTCGTCGGCTTCACGCGTGCGATGCGGTGGTACACGCAGGCCGAGGCGCTCCGGCCGCCGGGGAACGACGACGCCGTGCTCCGCTGGAACAGCTGCGCTCGGGTGCTCATGGAGAGCCCACATCTCCGTCCCGCGGCCGAGTACGAAGAGATCATCGAGCTCCGGCTCGAGTAGCCGCTCGCGACAGTCCGCTCTTCATTCCTTGACACCCCCGGGGGCGGCCCCGGAGACTTTCGCACTCCGTTCGCGAGCCCCTCTCTCTCCTCGTTGGAGGTCTGATGTCGGCAGTCGCACCGCAGGCGCCGCCCACCTCGGTCATGACGGGCGCGCCCCGGCGGGTCGATGCCTGGTGGGTGACGCCGGTCATCACGGTCGCCGTCCTCGGCGCCTTCGTCGTCTACGCCACCTGGGCGGGACTGCAGAACGCGTACTACTGGGCAGACCCTTACCTCTCGCCGTTCTACTCGCCCTGCCTGAGCGCGAACTGCGCACACTCGGACGTGACGATCTTCGGGGACTGGTGGAAGTGGTCGCCGGCCATCCTCATCCTCTGGGCGCCTGGCGGGTTCCGGCTCACCTGCTACTACTACCGCAAGGCCTACTACCGGGCCTTCGTCTGGGCGCCGCCGGCGTGCGCGATCCCCGACGCGCGGAGCAAGTACTTCGGTGAGAGCCGCTTCCCGCTCATCCTCCAGAACATCCACCGCTACTTCTTCTACTTCTCGATCCCGATCCTGTTCTTCCTCTGGTGGGACGCGATCCGGGCCTTCCACTTCCCCGACGGCTTCGGCATCGGCGTGGGCACGCTGCTTCTCGTGGTCAACGCGAGCCTGCTGAGCCTCTACACGCTCTCCTGCCACTCCTGCCGCCACGTCTGCGGCGGGGGGCTGGATCGCTTCTCCAAGGCGCCGACCCGGTACGCGATCTGGAAGAAGCTGACCATCCTCAACGAGCGCCACCCTCAGATCGCCTGGGTGAGCCTCTTCGGAGTGGCCCTGACCGATCTCTACGTTCGCCTCGTCGCCATGGGCACCGTCCATGACCTGAGGCTCTTCTGATGGCCGAGTACGAGACCCACGAGCACGACGTCCTCGTCATCGGCGCCGGCGGCGCGGGGCTGCGCGCGGCGATCGAGTCCTCGGCGCAAGGCGCGGACACGGCGCTGATCTGCAAGTCGCTCCTCGGCAAGGCCCACACGGTCATGGCCGAGGGAGGCATCGCCGCGGCGATGGGCAACGTCTGGCCCGAGGACAACTGGAAGGTCCACTTCCGCGACACGATGCGCGGCGGGAAGCTCCTCAACAACTGGCGGATGGCGCAGCTCCACGCGCAGGAGGCTCCGGCGCGGGTGCTGGAGCTCGAGGAGTGGGGCGCGCTCTTCGACCGGACGAAGGACGGGCTCATCCTCCAGCGGGACTTCGGCGGGCACCGCTACGCGCGGCTGGCCCACGTGGGTGACCGGACCGGGCTGGAGATGATCCGCACCCTCCAGCAGCACGCCGTGCACAAGGGCATCACCGTCTACATGGAGTGCACCCTGGTGAGCCTCCTCAAGGACGGCGACCGGGTGTGCGGCGCGTTCGGCTACTGGCGCGAGTCGGGGAAGTTCGTCGTCTTCAAGGCGAAGGCGGTGGTGCTGGCCACCGGCGGCATCGGCAAGGCGTGGGAGTTCACCTCCAACTCCTGGGAGTACACCGGCGACGGCGTGGCGATGGCGCTCGAGGCCGGAGCGGACCTCATCGACATGGAGTGCTACCAGTTCCACCCCACCGGGATGGTCTGGCCCCACAGCGTGCGCGGGATCCTCGTGACCGAGGGAGTGCGCGGCGACGGAGGCGTGCTCCGCAACTCGACCGGGCGCCGCTTCATGTTCGATTACATCCCCGAGTTCTTCAAGAAGGAGACGGCGGACTCGGAGGCCGAGGCGGACCGCTGGTACACCGACAAGAAGAACAACCGCCGCCCACCCGAGCTGCTGCCCCGCGACGAGGTGGCCCGGGCGATCAACGCCGAGGTGAAGGCCGGCCGTGGAAGTCCGCACGGCGGCGTCTTCCTCGACATCGCCACGCGCCGCGACGCGGAGACCATCAAGCGCCGGCTGCCGTCGATGTACCACCAGTTCAAGGAGCTGGCGGACGTCGACATCACCACCACGCCGATGGAGGTGGGCCCGACCGCGCATTACATGAACGGCGGCGTGCGCGTCGACGGAGAGGGCTCGGCCACCTCGGTGCCCGGTCTGTTCGCCGCGGGCGAGGTCGCCGGCGGCCTGCACGGCGCCAACCGGCTGGGCGGGAACTCGCTCTCCGACCTCCTGGTGTTCGGACGGCGCGCCGGGCTGGCCGCGGCCGAGTACGCGAGGTCGGTGAGCAAGGCACCGTCGGTCGACGAGGGACGGGTGGAGGCGCTGGCCCGCGAGGCGGTGACGCCCTTCGATCCCGGGGGCACGGAGAACCCGTACACGCTTCACCACGAGCTCCAGAAGGCGATGCAGTCCGACGTGGGGATCATCCGCGTCCAGCAGGAGCTGGAGCGGGCGGTGAAGAAGATCGGCGAGCTCCGTGCCCGGCTGAAGCGGGTGCGGGTCGAGGGGCACCGGCAGTTCAACCCCGGCTGGCACCTCGCCATCGATCTTCGGTCCCTCCTGGTGTGCGCCGAGGCGGTGGCCCGGGCGGCGATCGAGCGGAAGGAGAGCCGCGGGGGGCATGCGCGGGACGACTTCCCGAAGACCGATCCGGCGTTCGGCAAGGTGAACATGGTGGTGCGCAAGCGCGGAGAGGCTCTGTCGGTGTCTCAAGAGCCGATTCCCGAGATGCCCGCGGAGCTCAAGGCTCTGCTCGAGGGGTGACGATGGCCCGGGTGGCAAAGCTGCGGATCTGGAGGGGTGACGCGTCGGGCGGGCAGCTCCGCGACTACGACGTTCCCTGGGAGGAGGGCATGGTCCTCCTCGACGTGCTGCACGTGCTCCAGGCGACGCAGGCCGGGGACCTGGCGGTGCGCTGGAACTGCAAGGCCGGCAAGTGCGGCTCCTGCAGCGCGGAGGTCAACGGCAAGCCGCGGCTGATGTGCATGACCCGCATGAGCTCGCTGGACACCGCGGCGCCCATCACCGTGGCGCCGATGAAGACCTTCCCGGTGCTCCGCGACCTGGTCACCGACGTTTCCTTCAACTTCGAGATGGCGAAGCGGGTTCCGGCGTTCAAGCCGGGGCCGAAGGGACCGGACGGGAAGTACCGGATGATGCAGGAGGACATCGACCGGGTTCAGGAGTTCCACAAGTGCATCGAGTGCTTCCTCTGCCAGAACGTCTGTCACGTCATCCGTGACCACCCGGAGAACAAGGCGCACTTCGCCGGCCCCCGGTTCTTCGTGCGCTACGCGGCGCTGGAGATGCACCCGCTGGACACGAACGACCGGGCCGAGCTCCTCAAGGCGAAGATGGGCCTCGGGATGTGCAACATCACCAAGTGCTGCACCGAGGTCTGCCCGGAGAGCATCAAGATCACCGACAACGCGATCATCCCGCTCAAGGAGCGGGTGGTGGATCAGTTCTTCGATCCGCTCAAGTGGGCGTGGCGGAAGATGACCGGCGGCGGGTCGGACTCGAAGTAGTCAGCAGACGGCCGGCGAACCGAGGCCGGTGCCTCGTGGGGCGCCGGCGCGGGCCCACCACCGGTGAGCTCCTGCGAGGCTCCATCGCACCTCCTCCTCGGTGCGCCGTACCCCGTTCGACCGACAGCGGAGCCCCGAACCCGCCGGACCTCGAGCCAGCGCCGTGACCGGCGGAGCCCCACGTGAGATCCTCGGCGCAACGGCGGTTGCCGCCGGTTTCCGAGTGGAGATGCATCGGACCTCCGAGAAGACCCGGACGTGGAATGGCCCGTGGCGACGGCACGGAGCCTCGACCGGATGACGACCACGGAGGCTTGCTGGTTGACCCTGGCGGCGTTCGGGCTCGCGTACGCCCTCTCCTCGACCTGGGGGACCGCCCTCGTCGTGCGTGGCGTCCCGGTCCTCCTCCGCGACCGTTCACCTTCCCCAGGGCGATGGCCACGGGTCTCGCTCATCGTGCCGGCGCGGAACGAGGTCGAGACGCTCGGGCCGGCGATGCGGAGCCGGCTCGCCGAAGGCTACCCGGCCCTGGAGGTCGTGCTCGTCGACGACCGGTCGACCGACGGCACGGGCGCGCTGGTCGACACCATCGCCGCCGAGGACCCCCGGGTCCGCGCCCTCCACGTCGACTCCCTCCCGCCGGGCTGGCTCGGGAAGCTCCACGCGATGAGCGAGGGGCTCCGGCGGGCGACCGGCGAGTGGATCCTCTTCAGCGACGCGGACGTCCACCTCGCGCCAGGGACGATCGCGCGGGCGGTGAGCCTCGCCGAGGCGCAGCGGCTGGACCATCTCTCGATCCTTCCCCAGCTCGATCCAGCGACCTGGCTCGTCGACGCCGCGCTCGCGTCATTCACCCGGACCGGCCTCGTGCTGGGCAGGGTGTGGCTGGTCTCCGATCCGCGCTCGACCGTCGGCGGCAGCGTGGGAGCCTTCGGCCTCGTCCGCCGCGACGCGCTCGAGCGGAGCCCGGGGCTCGAGCACCTGCGCCTCGAGGTGGCCGACGACCTCGCGCTCGGGCAGATGCTCAAGTCCTCGGGGTCGCGGAGCGCGCTGGCGAACGGCCGCGAGCTGGTGCGCATCCACTGGTACCGGTCGCTGGCCGAGCTGACGCGGGGCACGGAGAAGGGGGCGGCGGTCTTCGACCATCGCCTCCTGCCCGCGCTGTGCTGGACGGGAGCGCTCGGCGCGCTGGAGCTCGGCCCGTTCCTGGCCGCCGCGTTCGCTCCGTCCCCCATCGCTCGCTGGATGGGCCTCGTCGGCGCGGCGCTGCTCCTCGGGAGCACGCTGTGGATGTGCCGCTTCGCAGGTCAGCGCACGCTCCCGGCGCTGCTGTCGCCGCTCGGCGTGGTGGTCAACGGGGTGCTGCTGCTCCGCGCGGCGGTCGTCGGAAAGATCCGCGGCGGGCTGCAGTGGCGGTCCACCCTCTACAGCCCCCAGGAGCTCCGGCCTGGTCGACGTGTCAGGGCGCCGTGGAGCTGAAACCCCCGGCCGCCGTCACCAGCCGTGCAGCGCATCCTCGAAGAGATGCGTCAGGTCCGTCTCCGTCACCGGCCGGGGTGAGAGCTTCGTGACCCGTGCCTGCGGCAGCGTTCCCTGCACCAGCGCGGGGATGTCGGACTTCCCGTAGCCGACCGAGCTGAGCCCGTTGGGCATCTTGAGCCGCTGCATCACCTTCACCAGCTGGTCGGAGAGGATCTTCCCGGCGTCCTCCGGCTTCGCGCGTGTGACGTCGGCCCCGAGGATCTCCGCCGCGACCAGATGCCGATCGGGATTGGCCTGGGCCGTCCAGCGGAACACCGCCGGCGCGTTGAGGATGACCGACATCCCGTGCGGGACGATGGGATGGTCGACCGGGAAGCCCTCGGGGTGGAAGTCCTTCACCATCCCCGAGACCGGATACGACATCCCGTGGGGCAGGTGCACCCCCGCGTTCCCGAAACCCACCCCGGCGAAGGCCGCCGCCAGCTGCATCTTCTCGCGCGCCTCGATGTCGTCGGGGTCCTCCACCGCACGGACGAAGTACTTCGAGACCCAGCGCAGCGCCTCGAGGGACCAGACGTCGCTGATCGGGTTCGAGCCCTGGTACGCCGGACGCAGGATGGGCCGGTCGGGTCGCGGGCGCTGCTGGTACGGCAGCGCGGTGAACGACTCGATGGCGTGGCTCAGCACGTCGAACCCACTGGTCGCCGCGACCTGGGGCGGCATGCTCCGCGTGTTGTCGGGGTCGAGGATGCCCAGGAGCGGCTTCAGCCGCCGGTGCGCGATGCCGGTCTTCGCGTGAAGCGGCGTGTAGTCGAAGATCGCGACGCCGGTCGTCTCGCTTCCGGTGCCCGAGGTGGTCGGGACGGCGATCAGCGGCTTGATCGGCCCAGGGACCGGCTTGCCCTTCCCGATCGGCGCGTTGACGTAGTCGAGAAAGTCCGCCGGGTGACTCGCGTAGAGGTCGGCGGCCTTCGCGGTGTCGATGGTCGAGCCCCCTCCGACGGCGACGAACGCGTCGAACCCGCCCTCGGTGGCGAAGGTGATCGCCTCGCGGAACGAGACGTCGGTCGGCTCCACCCGCACCCGATCGAAGAGCGCATGGGTGATGCGGTTGTCGCGGAGGCTCTGCAGGACGGTGTCCACCGGCTGCAGCTTCGCGAGCCGTGCGTCGCTGAGGACCATCACCTTCTGGACGCCCATCTCCGCCAGGTCCATCCCGATCTCGCGAGTGACGCCTCGCCCGAAGCGGATGCTGGAGGCTGCCATCTCGAACGCGTACTCGAGCGCCATGAGACCTCCCGGAGCGGCCGTGCTCCTCGTGGGCGGCCGACTCTACTCCTCCGCATCGAGCACGAACGGATTTCGCCCGGTCCCTGCGCTCTCCGTCTTCCGGCAGACGGCCGGGTGGACCTTCCGGGCGCTCCGGTCAGGAACGGATGGTGATCTTCTCCAGCTCGGCGCGGGTCTCTGCCGAGTACCAGATCTCGACGAACTCCCGGATGGAGGCTTCCTCTCTCTCCTGGAAGGCCTCGAGGACCGGCTGCCGCACCAGTCGCTTGATGCGGGTGAAGGCCGGGCCCGGCTTCGCCGCGAGCACCTCGAGGCGCCTCCGGGAGTCGTCGAGGAGTGCGGCAGCGGTCGTGGTCGCATCGACCAGCCTCAGCGAGAGGGCCTGCTCGGCTCCGTACAGCTCGCCGCCGTAGGCGATCTCCTGCGCCCGGCGATTCCCGACCCAGAAGCGGAGCAGCTCGAGGCTCCCGGCGAAGAGCGACGAGCCGAAGCTGATCTCATTCAGCCCGATCCGGGCATTGTCCTTCACCATCACCCGCAGGTCGCAGGCAGTGGCGAGCATGCAGCCTCCGGCCACGGCATGCCCGTTCAGGGCGGCGACCACCGGTCGAGGGTGGAGGAAGAGCTGGCGATACAGGGTCGTGAACTTGTGGAGGTAGCCGGCGAACTCCTCCTTCGGTGTGCCGAGGAACCCCGGGATGTCGAAGCCGAAGGAGAAGAATTTCCCGGTTCCGGTGAGCAGGACGCCGCGCACGGCCGGATCCTTCTCGAGGTCAGCAAGACAGCTGAACAGCTCGTCGACCACCTGCTCGTTCAGCGCGTTGACCTTGCCGCGCTCGAGCCGGACCGTCGCGATGCCTCCGTGGAGGGTGAGATGGACGAACGTCATCGAGCTGCTCCTTCTCGAGAACCCCCACCACTCAGGATGGCGGGGTCAGGTTCCGGGTGCGTTTGCCGAGCATCCCCACGGCCGTTTCACGCGGCAGGACCCGCCGCATGAGGAAGGACGCGAAGCGGTTGAAGCGGCCGGGGACCATCACGCCCGTCCGGCCGAGCCGCCCGAGCGCCTCCTCCACCACCTGGGCCGGCTCGATCATCCCCGGCTCGCCCTGCGGGGAGGCCCGGAGGAATCCGGGCGTCCGCGTCGCGCCCGCGGCGCAGGCGAGCACGTCGACGCCCCGGGCGCGCAGCTCGAACCACAGCCCCTCTCCCAGCACCAGGTTGAACGCCTTGGTCGCGCCGTAGGTGGCGATGAAGGGGCTGCCGTGAAACGCGGTGAGCGAGGACATGAGGACCAGCCCTCCCCGCCCGCGCGCGGCCATCCGCCCTCCCAGCACGTGGGCCATCGTCAGCGGGCCACGGCAGTTCACGTCCACGCTGCGCAGCTGGTCCTCGAGGGTGAGGTCGAGGAATTGCCCGCGCGGAGCGTGCGCCGCGTTGAACACCCCGAAGCCCACCTCCTCCGCGCCGGACAGACGCTCGAGCTCGGCCCCGAACCCATCGCCGGCGAGGTCGAGGGCCCGGGTTCGCACCTCGACGCCGTGCCGGTCGCGGATCGCGACGGCGGTCTCGTGGAGGACCTCGGGCCGGCGCGCGAGGATCAACAGATTGAGCCCGCGCGCGCCGAGCGCCTCCGCCCACGCGGCACCGAGCCCCTCGGAGGCGCCGGCCACCACCGCCCACCTCCCGTACCGCCGTACGAACGCGTCATCGCCCACGTCGTTCTCCTCGGGTCGACCCGTGGGTGACGCTACCCCGGTGGCCGTGGGATTTGCGGCGGCCCGGTCGTCACCGGCGTTAACGCTGGGGCGATGAGAGTCCTCGCCATCTCCGGGAGCCTGCGCTCCCGTTCGTCCAACCGGGCGCTGCTCGACGCCGCCGCCTCGCTCCTGCCCGCCGGCATGACCTGGCAGACCTACGAAGGTCTGGCAGAGCTTCCACACTTCAATCCCGACGACGACGAGGACGGCCGCCCCGTTCCGCCGGCCGTCGCCGACCTGCGCGCACGGGTCATCGCCGCCGATGGCTGGGTCATCTCCAGCCCCGAATACGCCCACGGCTTGCCGGGCTCGTTGAAGAACGCGCTGGACTGGCTGGTCTCCTGCCCCGAGCTCCCCGGCAAGCCGGTCCTGCTGCTGAACGCCTCGGCAGCGGGAGGCAACTTCGCCCAGGCGTCGCTCGCCGAGACGCTGCGGACGATGAGCCTTCACCTCCTGGAGGATTCGCTCACCGCGCCATTCCTGCCCCGGAAGCTGCAGGAGGGCGGCGCCCTGGAACCCGGAGCCGCCCGGAAGCTCCGCGACGCGCTGGAGGCGCTGGCTGCGGCCATCCGTCGACGCCCTTCTCAGTAGAGGAACGGCACGATGCGCCAGCGGACGCGCTCGCGATAGACGCTCCACAGCGGGCCGTACTTCTCGGCGCACCGGCGATCGTCGTCGATCTGCCGCGGCAGCAGCAGCGCCACGTAGTAGAGCGGGTAGAGCCACGGCCCGAGCACTCCCGGGTGCCCGAGGCTCAGCGTCAGCGCCGAGGCCATCAGCAGCTCGCCGAGGTAGTTGATGTGGCGGGACAGCCCCCAGAATCCGCTCACCAGCACTCGACCGTCGAGTGCCTCCGGGGCAATCACCCCGAACGCTTTCCGTGAGGGGTCGCGCTTGAACCAGTACTTCTGCAGATTCGCCCCGCGCGCGAACGTCCAGCCGGCGAGGAACAGCGCCGCGATGAGCGCGTACGCCCAGCCGGGCCAGCGCGGATCGGGAAGCTCCGCGGTCGTCCACAGACCGACCGCGTAGAACCAGGGATAGAAGCAGAGGCAGCCCCACCCGAGCTTGAAACCGACGCGCTCGGCGACGAAGTCGTAGGTGTAGAGGTGCACCCGCTCGAAGGCGAGGTACTCGACCACGAAGAAGCTGAAGAGCGCCAGGTACAGCATCACGCCGGGCGAGGGGTCGTCGGGGTGCACGAGGAAGTGGTGCGCCCCGAACGACAGGAGATTCAGCTCGAGCATCACCGCGCCGAACAGGTAGAGGAACATCTTCACGTCCACGCGCCCGTCGAGCCACCGCGGCTGCTCGACCCGGCCGAGGTAGAGCTCCTTCGCCAGACTCCACCCCGGCACGCGCGGAGCCGGCAGCACGACCGCGAGGGTGAAGAGGATGCCGAGGACGCAAGCTCCGGCGGCCATCTCCCACCGGTGGAGATAGAACGCGTCCCAGGCGAGCCAGCCGGCGCGGCAGAGGCCCAGCCAGAGCGCCACGCTCACCACGAAGACCCAGGGGCCGTTCAGCCGGTACCGGAGCGGGGCGCCCTTCGCATCACGCACGTACCCCTCGACGTCACGCGCCGGCAACAACGCGTGGAGCGCGAAGATGCCGCCGGAGATGACCGCCGGCCAGGCGAAGGCGAGCGACACGCGCGCACGCTAGCACCGAGACCACTGCGATTGACCGGATGATCGCGCCGGAAGGACCAGCGAGGGCCGAGTCGATGGCAGTGGTTTCGGTGTCCGGAGCCGGCCCGCCCGGCGGCGGTCATTTCCGGACGCGCCCCCGTCAAGGATGCCCGGCGTCGGGATGCTCGTCGTGGTCGTCGTCGTCGCGGCAGGTGCCGGCGTCCCTGTCGTCGCAGTCCTCGTCGTGCTCGTGGTTGCCGCCGTGGGCCACGCAGACGCCGTCGTCACACTCGAAGCCGGTCGGGCACTCGCTCGAGCCCATCACTCCGCCGTCACCCTGCACCCCGGCGTCGTGGTGCTCTCCGTCGTGATGACCGCCGTCATCCTCGCCGTCGTGGTGACCGCCGTCACCCTCGCCATGATGGCCACCATCGTCGTCGCCATCGTCTCCGTCCCCTTCCCCACGGTGACGGCGGTCGTGATCGTCGTGGCAGGCACCCGGAGCCATTCCACCGTCGGGCGCGTCCGCGGTCAGGAGCCGCACCCGGGTGAGGTGGTCCAGGCCGAGCTTCGCGCTGACGCCGGAGGCGTCCTCGATGCGGACATCCACTCCGATGGGCTGTTCGCCACCGGAGGTGACCTCGGCCACGCCGGAGATGTGGGAGGTCCCGGAGAGCGCGACGGAGAGCTGCCCGGGCTTCGCCAGCGCGAGCTGCGAGGGCTCGAGGGTGACGAGCACCGACTGCGGATCGGCGCTCGCGTGCAGCGACACCATCGTCTCGGTGGTGAGCGCCCCCGCGGGAACGTCGAACCGGACCGAGGGATTCTCCATCGACAGCGAGCCACCCGACGGACCGATGCTGGCCTGGACTCCCGGGCTGGAGCCACAGGCGGTGGCCAGCGCCAGCAGGCCTGCCATCGCGAGGGGGACGAACGTTCTGCCTCTCATGAGCCGTGACCTCTCTTTCATCCCTGCCTTTGCGTGGATGGCCTCCCTTCCGTCACCGACACCGGTGGTCGAAATTTCCGCGTCCAGACCCGCAACGATGTCGCAGGCCGGTGTCTCCCTCGGCGCGATGCGCCGGGCGTCGCTGCTCGAGGCTCAGCGCAGCGACTTGAGCTCGACCGCGATGAGCCGCAGGTCCGAGCTCCCGACATTCCGTACCCTGTGGGGCGGAAGCGCCGGGCTCCAGATCGCCTCGCCGGGATGCGGGCGGAGGCCCATCGTGCGGGAGTCGGCGATCACCTTCCCGTCCGGATCGATCCGGACGAAGTCGCTCCAGCTCAGCACGTAGAGGGCGCTCGGCCAGACGTGAGTGTGGATCGCGGTCTGCTCTCCCGGACGAAGGAGCGCGTCCAGGACGCGGACGTGCTCGTTCTCCAGCAAGACACCGTGGTGGTCCGGATCCCGGTGAACGGCGTCGAGCGGTCCAATCGCCGTGGAGACGTCTTCGGTGGTCACTTCTGTCCCTTCTGGTACGTGCCGATGAGCTCGGCCGTCCCCACGACGTGCCCCTCCATGGCCTTGAGGAGCTCGGCCTTGGTGGGCTTGCCCAGATCCGGAAGCACGGTGTCGAGCGCGTAGAGCTTGAAGAAGTACCGGTGCCGGCCAATGGGCGGACACGGTCCGCCGTACCCCGTCCTCCTCCAGTCGTTCAGCCCGTCCCGCGTCCCCGAGGGGAGCGACCGCGATGCGCCCTCGGCCAGCGTGCTGGTGCCGGACGGCACGTCGTAGAGCACCCAGTGCACCCAGGTCGTCTTCGGCGCCTTCGGGTCCGGGGCATCGGGATCGTCCACGATGAGGGCCAGGCTCTTCGCCGAGGGCGGCACGCCGCTCCAGGCCAGCGGCGGCGAGGTGTCCGGGCCCTCGCAGGTGTACTTCGCGGGAATCGCTCCCTGGTGGGTGAAGCTCGACGAGGTGATCTGCATGCGCGCCTCCGGTGGGTTCGCTCGCGCCTGGGGGCAGAGGAACAGGCCCGGGACGAGCAGCGCAGCGCGGACGCCCCTCCACCGTCGCGTCGGCATGCCTCGTTCGCCGAACGGCCTCGTGCGCGTCGACATGGGGACCTCCGAACGCGGACACCATGCCGTGGTGCGATGCGAAGGTCGAGTCGCGGACCCTGACCGCAGGACCGGTCCGACGAGGATGCAACGGAGCGACGTCACCGTGTCGCCGGGATGAGGTCGGGGGTGTCTCCTCGATCTGTCCGGGAGGCGGCAATGAAGCGAGTTCTGATCTCTCTGTTCCTGGTGGCGGTCGCGATCGGCGTGGCCTGCAGCAACGACGAGTCCCCCGCGCAGCCAAAGGTGTTCAGCAACCTCTCCATGACGCCGCAGAACGAGACCCCGCCCTGCACCGACGCGGGCGTGGCGGCGACGGGGTCGGCGACGGTCACCATTCCTCCGGACGACCAGTCGGTCGTCGTGGCCGTGACCTACTCCGGGCTCTCGACGCCGGTGTTCATGGCCCACATCCACTCGGGAACTTCGGCGGCGGCGGGTCCGATCGTGCTGCCCTTCACCGCGCCCTTCGACTCTCCGTTCACGAAGACGCTCACCGCGAGCGACTACACGCCGGGCACCGGAACGCCGCCGGACTTCGCCAGCTTCGTGACCGCGCTCAAGGCGGGCGGGGCCGGATACGTCAACCTCCACACCGACGCCTGCAGGCCGGGGGAGATCCGCGCCGAGATCCAGTGACCGCGCGGACGTTCACCCGGCGGAGATGAGCGCCACGGACGCCCCGGCGAGGGCGAGGCCGACGCCCTGCCAGCGCCCGATGCGCTCGGAGAGGATCCAGCGCGCGAGCGCGACGGTCACCGCGGGATACAGCGAGGTCAGGACCGCGACCACGGTCAGGAGCCCGCGCTGGGTACCGAGGAAGAAGCAGATCGCGGCCAGCGCCACCAGCGCGCCGGCGAGGAACGCCCCGTACCCGAGCCAGGCGTCTTCCGGCCCCGGCGGCCGGCGGGGCGAGCGGGCGTAGAGCGCGAGCATGGGCAGCGCCGCGACGAGCTGAGACGCCGCCGTGGGCCACAGTCCCTCTCCGCGCCCGGCGCGCTGGAGACCGATGAAGAGCACCGCGAAGCCGAGGCCCGCCAGCACGCCATCGATGGCGCCGCTCGACGCCCGGGCGGAGTCCGGGCCCGCGGGCGCCTCGGTCCGCGCCGTCAACCACACCGCGGGAAGCGCCAGGCCGAGGCCGGCCATCGCCGCCGGCCCGGGCCGCTCGCCGAGCAGGAGCCCGAAGAGCGCCGGCAGCGCCGCGGCCAGCACGCCCGAGAGCGGCGCCACGACGTTCATCCGTCCCCGCGCCAGCCCCCGGTAGAGCGCCAGCGTCCCGAGCCCGCCCCCGAGACCCGACAGCGCGCCCCAGGCCAGCGACGGTCCCGACGGGCGGCCGCCGACCACCAGCGACGCCAGGAGCGTCCCCATCGCGGCGGCGAGCTGGGCCAGGAGCGCGACGCGCGCGTAGTGGCTCCGGCGCGACAGCCAGCCGGCAATGAAGTCCGCTGCGCCGTACGCCAGCGCCGAGCCGAGGGCGAGGAGGATGGCGCTCATTGCAGGCCACTACCCGGTCCGCGAGCGGTTCGCCATCGCGTTGCAGCCCATCGCGCCCGTCCCCGGGGGGCACCCTGCGGCTCCCCGCCGCGACGCGCTGCAACCCCGCCGCCTCCCGCTGCAGCAGGATGGAGACGCGCGGCGCGTTGCTCTAACGCGGCGCTCCAGGGAGATCGCGCATGCACCTCACCCCCACCGTTCACCGGCTGCTCCTCCTCGTCCTTCTCGGCGCCACGCCCGCGCTCGCCCAGGCACCACGCCTGGCGCTTCCCGACGCGAGCCCGCACGCCTCGCTGAGCCAGCGCGTGGGTCTCACCGACATCACCATCGACTACCACCGTCCCGCGGTGGGGAAGCGGAAGATCTGGGGCGCGCTCGTTCCGTACGACGAGCCCTGGCGCGCCGGGGCCAACGAGAACACCACCATCAGCTTCTCGAGCCCGGTCACGGTCGGTGGAAAGCAGATCGCGGCCGGGACCTACGGCCTCCACATGATCCCCACGGCGAAGACCTGGACCGTCGCCCTGAGCACCACGAACACCGCCTGGGGCAGCTTCAGCTACGACCCCAAGGAGGACGCGGTCCGCTTCACCGTCACGCCCACCACGGCCGAGCACGAGGAGAGCCTCGAGTACCGCTTCGAGAACCCGACCGAGACCTCCGTCACCGTCGTGCTTCACTGGGAAAAGCTCCAGGTCAGCTTTCCCATCACGGTGGACACGAAGGCCGTGACCCTGGCGAGCCTCAAGGGCCAGCTCCGTGGGCTGCAGAAGTTCTTCTGGCAGCCGTGGAACAACGCGGCGACCTGGTGCATCAAGGCGGACTGCGGGGCGGACCAGGCCCTGGCCTGGGCGGACGAGTCGATCAAGGTCCAGCCCTCCTTCGCCAACCTGACCACCAAGGCGAAGCTGATCGAGAAGAAGGACCCGGCCGGGGCCTCGAAGCTTCGCGCCGACGCGATGAAGCTCGCCGGAGAGGCCGACGTGAACGTCCTCGCGTATCAGCTGCTCGCCGACAAGCGGTACCCCGAGGCGCTGGACCTCTTCCGGAAGAACGTGACGGACCATCCGGACTCGTGGAACGCCCACGACAGCCTCGGCGAGGCGCTGGCCACCACCGGGGACAAGAAGGGAGCGATCGCCAGCTACGAGAAGGCGCTCGCCATGGCCCAGGACCCGGCGCAGAAGAAGCGGATCAACACCGTGCTGGCCGGGCTCAAGAAGTAGGGCCCTACCCCTGCTGCAGGCTGGCCTTCACCGACATCGGGATCTTCAGCGCCGACGAGATGGGGCAGCCGCTCTTGGCGCCCTCGGCGGCCTTCTCGAATCCGGCGGCGTCGATGCCCGGCACCCAGCCCTTGACCTCCAGCGCCGACGAGCGGACCTCGAACCCACCGCCGGCCTTGGGGCCGAACTCGACGACACAGCTGGTCTCCAGCTTCTTCGCCGGATGACCCGCCTGGGCCAGCCCGTGCGAGAGGGCCATCGAGAAGCAGCTCGCGTGGGCCGCGGCGAGTAGCTCCTCGGGCGTGGTCATGCGCGCCACGCCCTCGGTCCGCGCCTTCCAGCTCAGGCCGGCTCCCTGGAAGATCCCGCTCGCCACGCTGGTCTTGCCCTGCCCGCTCATCAGATCGCCCTGCCACTCCGCGGTCGCTCGGCTCTGCATGTCGGTTCCTCCGTGGATGGGAATCGATCTGCCTCGCCAGGCGGTCCGGTGCAACGCCCGCGAGGACGGCCCCGAGCGAGCGGCCGGAGTCCGGTCTCGTGGCCGACACCGCACGGGCGCGTTCAGCGCGGGCTGGCGTTCCGGAGCTCGCTCCTGGGACCGGTCAGCCGGCCGGGCGCCCAGGCGACCACCGCGTCGATGAAGGCGCGGACCTGGGGCGGGAGGAACTCCTTCTCCGGGTACACCAGCGCGACCCGGGCCTCCTCGCGAATCAGGTCCGGGAGCACGTGGACGAGCTCGCCGCGCTCCAGCCGCGGGGTGACCATCAGCATGGGGACCAGCGCAATTCCCAGCCCCCCGAGCGCGGCCGCCTCCAGCAGCTGCAGGTCATTGGCCACGAACTGGCTCTCGATCGACACCTTGCCCCCGCCGCGGCGCGGCCAGTGGGTGCGCGGGACCTCGCCGCGATCGAACCCGGTCAGGCACCGGTGCTGACGCAGAGCTCGGGCAGATCGCGGTGTTCCGTGAGCCTTGAGATAGGCGGGCGAGGCCACCGCGATCAGCGCGTCCCGCACCAGCGTCCGCGCCACCAGCCCCGGCTCGAGGATGGTCCCTGCCCGGAGCGCGAGGTCGTAGCCCTCCCGCCGGAGATCCACGTGACGGGTCGACGCATTCACGAGCAGGCGAACGTCGGGGTGGGCCCGGGCGAAGTCGGCGACCATCGCGTGAAACCCCGGATCGCCGATGGGCGGGATGGCGACCCGGAGCGTGCCGCGGATCCGGTCGTCCCGCTGCTGCACGCTCGACTCGGCCTGGGCGACGGCGTCGAGCGCGATGCGGGCGTGACGGTAGAACGCCTCGCCGGCATCGGTGAGGGTGAGTGCCCGCGTCGTCCGCCGGAGCAGGCGTGCCCCCAGCTTCTCCTCGAGACGCGCCAGCCGGCGCCCGATGGTCGCCCGGGGCACACCGACCCGTCGCGCCGCGGCCGACAGCGAGGCGGTCTCCACCGCGCTGGTGAAGGCCAGGAGCTCTGCGGTTTCAGGGGCTTCCGCCATCTGGATCAAAAGCTAGCAGGTGAAGCCCATCTGTGACACCTGGCGAGCGACCCACGGGGCTCGCATGCTCGGGGCATGAAAACGACCCTCTTCTGGATCTCCACCGGTCTCCTGGCTGCAGTCCTCCTCCTCGGCGGGGTGATGGACGTTCTCCGCGCACCGCCGGTCGTCCAGACCATCACGGCACTGGGCTACCCGGCCTACGTGGCCACCCTCCTCGGCGTCTGGAAGGTCCTCGGCGCCGCGGCCATCGCCGCCCCCGGCCTGCCGCGGCTCAAGGAGTGGGCCTACGCCGGCGTCCTCTTCGACCTCAGCGGCGCGGCGTTCTCCCACGCGAGCTCCGGCGACCCCGCGGCGAAGGTGGCCGTGCCGCTGGTGCTTCTCGGCCTCGCGGCCGCCTCCTGGGCGCTACGGCCGGCCTCGCGCCGCCTGGGCGAGGTCGTCCCCGGCCCGGTGGTTCGCGCGGGCCGCCCGCTCACCGCTCACGCCGCCTGACCCCGCGGCGCCTCGACGGTCAGAGCCGGTCGACCACCGGCAGGTCCACCGAGACCAGCTCGCCATACTTGAGGCCGGTGCCGGTGTTCATCAGGACCACGCGCTCGTCGCGGTCGATCGTCCCGGCCGCGACGAGCTTCTTGATGCCCGCCCAGACCGCGCCGCCCTCGGGCGCGGCGAACACTCCCTCGGTCGAGGCAATCTCCCGCATGCCGGCAAGCGCCTCCTCGTCGGTCACGGTGAGCGCCGTCCCTCCGGAGCGGCGGATCAGGGCGAGCATGAGGAAGTCGGCGACGGCCGCCGGGACGCGCAGGCCGCTGATCGCGGTCCGGGCCCCATGCACCGCCGGCGCGTGGTCCAGGCCCTGCCGGAAGGCCTGGACGATGGGCGCGCAGCCCTCGGTCTGCACCGCGATCATCCGCGGCCTCCGCGCACCGATCCATCCGAGCTGCTCCAGCTCCTCCAGCGCCTTCCAGATGCCGACCAGGCCAGTACCGCCGCCGGTGGGGTAGACGATGACGTCCGGCACTTCCCACCCGAGCTGCTCGGCCAGCTCGAGACCCATCGTCTTCTTGCCCTCGGCACGGTACGGCTCCTTCAGCGTCGAGAGGTCGAACCAGCCGTGCTCACTGGCGCGCCGCCGGACCCAGGCGCCGCAGTCATTGATCAGCCCGCGGACCAGGACCACCTCGGCGCCGTAGACGCTGGATTCCTTCCGGTTCAACTCCGGTGCGTCCACCGGCATGTAGACGTGCGCACCCAGGCCGGCCCGCGCGGCGTAGGCCGCGAGCGCACCGCCGGCGTTTCCCGCCGTGGGCAGCGCGACGTCCCGCGCGCCGAGCTCACGGGCCCGCGACACCGCCGCGGAGATGCCTCGCGCCTTGAAGGAGCCGGTGGGGTTGGTCCCCTCGTCCTTCACCAGGAGCCGCTTCAGCCCTGCCAGTGCACCGAGCCTCGGCGCGGGCAGCAGCGGCGAGTCCCCCTCCCCGAGCGAGACGATGTTCTCCGCGTCCCGGACCGGGAGCAGCTCCCGCCACCGCCACATCCCACGCGGCCTGGCCGCCACCGCCTCGCGGGTCAGCGTCCGCGCCGCGCGCCCGAGGTCGTAGCGAGCGAAGAGCACCTTCCCGCAGTCGGGGCAGAGAGTCTGGAGGCGATCCGCGTCGTGCTCGCGCCCGCACGCGGTGCACTGCAGATGGGTGAGCGCGCTTCCGGTCCCGCTGGAGGTGGCCATCGACTGCACCGTAACCGTCACCCGGCAGCGGGCGCGAGCACCACCACGCTGTAGCCGATGGCGGCCACCTGACCCGGGTTCGAGTAGGCGTGCCGCTGGTCGCCGCGAAACACCACCACGTCGCCCGGGGCGAGCTCCCAGCGCTGCCCGCTCGCCGCGAGCCGGATCGTCCCCCGCTCGCAGGTCAGGTACTCACGGGTCCCGGGCGTGTGGGGAACGCCGGTCATCGAGGCGCCAGGCGGCAGCTCCATCCGCTCGATGATCATCCCCGGGATCGGATCCGGCAGGAGCGAGCGCAGCTCCACCGCGCCCCGTGCGCGCGTGGGCAGCGCTCCCTTCGGATAATGGCGGGCGCCGGCCCGGGGCGAGGCGAGCAGCTCCTCGATCGAGACCTGGAACACCATCGCCACCCGCTGCAGCACGGCGAGAGTCGGGTTCGCCGCGCCGGACTCGAGGTTGGCCCAGGTGGCCCGGGGCACCCCCGCCAGGCGCGAGATCTGCTCCTGGGTCAGCGCGCGGAGCAGGCGCAGCTGGCGAACGTTCTCGCCGAGCCGGCCGGCAGCGTCCTGGGAGGTGACGCCCATTCCGTGACCTTCTGCCAAAGGACTGGCGCGCTGGTCAATTCCCTGGAGGGCCCCCGCTACTCCGGAACGCCATGGAGCTACGAGGAAAGGCAGTCATCGTCACCGGGGCCAGCCGCGGCCTGGGCGCCGCGCTCGCGGAGGCGCTCGGACGGGCGGGCGCACGCCTGGTGCTGGTCTCGCGAGACCGGGAGGCGCTGGGTTCGGTCGTCGAGCGGATCCGCGCGGGCGGAGGGGAGGCGCACGCGGTCGTCGCCGACGTCTCCGCGCCCGAGGCGGCCGCGCGGGTCGCCGGCACCAGCGGCGCGCTGGTCGGTCCGGCAGACGTCGTCATCCACAACGCCGGAGCGCTGGGACCGGTCCCCCTCGCTCCGCTGGCGGACACCTCCGACGCGGACTTCGAGCAGGCTCTGGCCACGAATGTCCTCGGGCCCTTCCGTCTCACCCGGGCGCTGGTGGGGAGCATGGCGCTCCGCGGGCGGGGGACGGTGGTACTGGTCAGCTCGGACGCCGCCAGCACGCCCTACGCCGGCTGGGGCGCGTACGGCGTCTCGAAGGCGGCGCTGGAGCACCTGGGTCGCATCTGGGACGTCGAGCTCTCGGCGTCCGGGGTTCGCTTCCTCACCGTGGACCCCGGAGAGATGGACACCCGGATGCACCGCGAGGCGGTGCCGGAGGCCGACCCCGCCACCCTGACCCGACCTGAGCAGGCCGCGGAACGGGTGGTGACACTGCTGCGGGAGGCCGCATGAAGCACGCCGTCCAGGAGACCGCCGCGCCGGTCGTCGAGGCGACAGGGCGACTCCTTCACCTGGATCCGCGCCGGGGAACGCTCGCCGACACGCGCATCGACGTGCTGCCCGAGCTGCTCCGCCCGGGAGACCTCCTGGTGGTGAACGACGCGGCCACCCTTCCCGCCTCTCTCCACGGTGTCGTCGGAGGCGAGCCCGTCGAGCTCCGCCTGGCCGGTGAGGAGATGGACGGCACGTGGCGTGCGGTGGCCTTCGGCGCCGGTGACTGGAGGACGCCCACCGAGTCGCGTCCGCCGCCGCCTGCGCTCGGCCCCGGGGACGTGCTGCACCTCGGTCCCGGGCTCCGCGCACGGGTGGTCGACCGGTCCGACGCCTCCGAGCGGCTCCTGCGGATCAGCTTCGAGATGCCGCGCGAGCGCCTCTGGGCCGCGCTGTACCAGCACGGACGACCGGTCCAGTACGCGTACGAGTCCGGGCCGCTTCCGCTCGCCCGTGTCCAGACGCCGTACGCCGCCAGACCCTGGGCCTCGGAGATGCCGTCGGCCGGGCGCCCTCTCCGCCTCGAGCTGCTCGCCCGCATCCGTGCACGGGACGTCGGCATCGCCTCGCTCACCCACGCCGCGGGCCTGTCCTCCACCGGAGACCCGGCCCTGGACGTCGCACTCCCGCTGCCCGAGCGGTACGAGATTCCCGCCTCCACCGTCGCCGCGGTGGCACAGGCCCGCCGGAATGGCGGACGGGTCGTCGCGGTCGGAACCACGGTGGTCCGCGCGCTCGAGGGAGCAGCGCGCTCCGGCGGCGGAGACCTTCGTCCGGGCTCCGGGCTCACCGACCTCCGCATCGGCCGGGGGTTCGAGCCCCGCATCGTGAACGGGCTCCTCTCTGGCATCCACGCCCGGGAGTCCAGCCACTTCGAGCTCCTGAGCGCGTTCCTCCCGGGTGCCTTCGCGCTGCTCTACACGCTCCACGTGATCACCGGTGGGTACCGGGGCCACGAGTTCGGGGACTCGACGCTCATCCTCGGCTGAGGGCCCGTGTCCCTCAGGCGACCGGCCTGTTCATCGCGGCGGTGATCGCCCGGACCACCGACCGGGGACCCAGGCGGACGCTGAAGGCCAGGAGCCGGTTCCTCCAGCCGTGGACCACGAAGGGCGTCCCTCGCTGCATGGCCCGGTACGCACCCTTCGCCACCTCCGCAGACGACATGACGCCGGCCCGGAAGAGGCGGGTGGTCCCGCTCCCGGCCACCGAGGCGAACTCGGTCGCCGTCGCGCCCGGAAGGCTCACGGTGGCCGTCACGCCGGTTCCCTTCAGCTCGTGCGAAAGCGCCTCGGTGAACGAGTTCACGAAGGCCTTGCTGGCGTAATAGACCGCGCCGAAGGGTCCGGGCTGGAGACCGGCGGTCGAGCCGATGTCGAGCACCCGCCCGCGCTTCCGGGCGATCATCCCCGGAAGAAAGGCGTGAGTGAGCCGCACCAGCGCGCGGACGTTCACGTCCACCATCACCAGCTGCTTGTCCAGCGGGCTCGAGGCGAACGCTCCGACGTTCCCGAGGCCGGCGTTGTTGATGAGGAACTCGATCTCCACGCTGAGCGCCTGCACCTCGCGCACGACGCGCTCGACCTCCTCGGGGACGGACAGATCCGCGGCCACCACGTGCACCGAGACCTTTCCTCCGGCGCGCAGCTCGGTTGCGAGCGCCTCCAGCCGGTCGCGCCGGCGTGCCACCAGCACGAGGTCGATCCCATCGGCGGCGAAGAGGCGGGCGAACTCCTCGCCCAGGCCCGACGAGGCTCCGGTCACCAGCGCGGCTCGGCTCATGCGGCGAGAACTAGCGCACCCGGCGCGTGGAATCTCGCACCAGGCGGGCTATACCCCTTGCCCTCGACCGGAGAGGGGGTCCCGAGATGAGCGGAGTGGCGGTCCTGACGCTGTTTCACACGGCCATCAGCCTGGTGGGCATCGGCTCCGGCCTGGGGGTGCTCGCCCTGATGCTGGAGGGGCGGGACAACCCGAGCTGGACAGGTCTGTTCCTGGTCACCACCGTGCTCACCAGCGTCACCGGCTACTTCTTCCCCTTCACCCGCCTCCTGCCCTCCCACGTGGTGGGCGCGGTCTCGCTGGTCGTTCTCGCCGTGGTGCTCTACGCCCGCTACGTGCGTGCCGAGGAAGGACGCTGGGCCCGGGTCTTCGTCCTCGGTTCCGTCCTCGCGCTCTGGCTGAACGTGTTCGTCCTGATCGCGCAGCTGTTTGCGAAGGTCCCGGGGCTGCAGGCGCTGGCGCCGACGCAGACCGAGCCGCCGTTCGGGGTCACGCAGCTGCTCGTCCTCGCGGTCTTCGTCGTTCTTGGCCTGCGGGCCAGCCGGCGGACCCGCGTGGCCGCCTCCCCGGCCCGGGCGGCGGTGTAGGCGTCCGATTCCCGGGGACCGCGGGTGGCCGCCGGCGCTAAGACGGGCCTCATCGACCGGCATCTCTCGGACAGCCTTGATGTCTTGCGCCGCCCCGGCGAAGTCACCGCGGCCTGGCGCGACGCCTGGAGCGAGCAGCGCTTCCGCTCCGAGGCGATGGTCACCCCCCTCGCGCTGATCGCGGTCCTCGCCGTCATGGCGCGCTTCCTGACCTGGGTCGAGACGCGGCCCGGCGTGGTGCTGCCCGATCCGGTGCTCGCGCTCCTCCCCCCGCGCGACATGACCTGGGTCACCTTCGGCCTGGTCTACGTCGGCCTCATCACCACGGTCGTCGTTCTGCTCCCCTACCCCCGGCGCCTCGTGGCCGGAGCCCAGGCCTACGCGGTGATGGTTCTCTTCCGGATGGTGGTGATGTCGGTGACGCCGCTGGAGGCGCCGCCGGGGACCATCCCCCTCCGCGACCCGCTCGTGCAGATCGCGGGGACCGGCGAGGTGCTCACCCGGGATCTCTTCTTCTCGGGTCACACCGCGACCCTGGCAATGCTCACGCTGCTGGCGCCGGGCCGCGCGTCGCGCCGGTTCTTCGCCGTCTGCACGGCGCTGGTCGCGGTGTGCGTGCTCTGGCAGCACGTGCACTACACCGTGGACGTGCTGGTGGCGCCGTTCTTCGCCTTCGCCAGCCGCGAGCTGGTGTTCGCCCTGCATCCCGAGCTCCGCCGCTCCCGGCTCGGGTGACCGGAGCCGGTTACAGCGTCCGGGTCATGAAGACGCTGAAGGGGTCCTCGCGGTAGTCGCCGAACGGACCGCAGCGCTCGAAGCCGGCGGTCTCGTACAGACGGAGCGCCGGGACGAACGCCGGCGACGAGCCGGTCTCGATCCACAGGCTCCGGAGGCCGCGCGCCCGTGCCTCGGCCGTCAGGTGCTCGAGCATGGCCCGGCCGATGCCACGGCCCAGGAACCGGTCCGCCACCCGCATCGACTTGAGCTCGCCACGCTCGGCGTCCAGGACCTTGAGGGCGCCACATCCGGCGAGCTCGTCACCCACCCAGACCGACCAGAACGTGACCCCGGGCTGGCGGAGGCGATCCACGTCGAAGGCGTGCACGCTCTCCGGGGGTGAGCTGGCGTGCATTCCTTCCAGATGCCGGGTGATGAGGGCACGGGTCGCCGTGCCGGACAGGTCGTCGAGGACGAAGCGCAGGGGCGGGGTCACTCGAGGGGCACACCCTAGCACCCGGCGAGCCCACCGACGGGCTGTGCTGGGACCCGGCGACGTCACTGTGATGCAGCGGCGTCGAGCCTCCGTCCCGGCACCGGCGGTAAGGTGCCCGCCGTGGGCACGGACCCGACCCTGCACATCCGTCTTCTGGGCGGACTGAGCCTCACCCACGGCGGCGAGGCGGTGACCGCCGTCCACTCCCCGCGGCTGCACTCCCTCCTCGGCTACCTGCTGCTGCATCGGGACGCGCCGCAGCTCCGTCAGCACCTGGCCTTCACCTTCTGGCCGGACTCGAGCGAGGCGCAGGCGCGCAACAACCTCCGGCAGATCCTCCACGAGCTGCGCCACGCGCTGCCCGAGTCGGAACGTTTCCTCTTCGCCGACACCCGGACCGCCGGCTGGCGGCGTGACGCGTCGTTCGAGCTCGACGTCGCCGCCTTCGAGTCCGAGGTGGCCGAGGCCGCCGCGGCACGGGGAGAGGCGCAGGAGCGAGTGGCGCTGGAACGCGCGGTGGAGCTCTACCGGGGCGAGCTGCTCCCCGGATGTTACGACCCCTGGATCGAGGGCGACCGGGAACGGTTACGGGGGCTCCACCGGCGCACCCTCGCGCGACTTGCCGAGCTGCTGGAGGGCGCTCGCGAGTACCCGGCGGCGCTCGGGCATCTCCGGAGCCTGGTCCAGGACGAGCCCACCGACGAGGAGGCCTGCCGCCAGCTGATGCGGGTGCTGGCGCTCGCGGGTGACCGCCCCGGAGCGCTCCGGGCCTATCGCGACCACGCCGGCGCGCTCCGGCGCGAGCTGGGCGTGGAGCCGAGCGCCGAGCTGCAGCGGGCACACGCCGCGCTGCTCCGCGACGCCGAGCGTGCCGCCACCCCTGCCACCGCGGGACACGACGCAGGCCCGCCGCTGATCGGCCGCCACCGGGAATGGCAGAGCCTGGTCGACGCGTTCCGCGCCGCCACTGCCGGTCCGCCGGGGTTCGCGCTCATCACCGGGGTGCCCGGCATCGGGAAGTCGCGGCTCGCGGAGGAGCTGATGACCTGGGCGCGCCGCCAGGGCGTGACGGTCGCCTCCACGCGCTCCTACGCCACCGAGGGAGAGCTCTCCCTCGCGCCGGTCACCGACTGGCTGCGGACCGCGCTGCTGCGCCAGGGGCTGCTCCGGCTGGATTCGACCTGGCTCTCGGAGATCTCGCGCGTCCTGCCCGAGCTGCGCGCCGAGCGTCCGGACCTGCCGGTTCCCGAGCCCATGACCGAGTACGGGCAGCGCCAGCGCTTCTTCGAGGCCCTGGCGCGGTCGGTGCTCGCGGCCCCCCAGCCGCTGGTGCTCCTGGTGGATGACCTGCAGTGGTGCGACCGCGAGTCGATCGAGTGGCTGCACTACCTCCTCCGGTTCGACCCGCGTGCGCGCATGCTGGTGCTGGGAACGGCGCGAGACGAGGAGATCCCCGGGCAGCACCCGCTGCGGGGACTGCTCCTCCAGCTGCGGTCGGGCAGGATCCCGGTCACCGAGATCGCCCTCGAGGCGCTCGACGCCGCCGAGAGCGCGCACCTCGCCGGGCACGTCGCCCGTCGCGAGCTCGACGAGTTCGCCGCCCTCCGCCTCTTCCGCGAGACCGAGGGCAATCCGCTGTTCGTCGTCGAGATGGCCCGGGCGGGCCTCGGGGCAACACCGGCCGTGGTGCAGGAGCGACTCGACCCGGTCCGGGTGGCGCTTCCCCCGAAGGTGCGGGCAATCATCGAGTCGCGGCTGGCGCAGCTCTCGCAGCCGGCGCGGGAGGTGGCCCGCCTCGCGGCCGCCATCGGCCGCGGCTTCGATCTCGACCTGCTCCTCGCGGCCGGTCAGCTCGCCGAGGACGCGGTGGCCCGCGCGCTGGACGAGCTGTGGCAGCGGCGCATCGTCAGGGAGATCGGCGCCAACCGCTACGACTTCACCCACGACAAGATCCGCGAGGTGACCTACGCCGAGATCGGTCCGGCGCAGCGGCGCCTCCTCCACCACCGCATCGCCGAGGCCCTGGAGCGCCTCCACGCCGATGCGCTCGACGCGGTCAGCGGGAGCATCGCCGCCCACCACGAGCGCGCCGGTCTGGAGGTCAAGGCGATCGAGCTCTACCAGCGCGCGGCGGCCGTGGCCCTGCGCACCTACGCGAACGAGGATGCGATCGATCTCTTCCGGCGGGCGCTGGGGCTCCTCGAGCGCCAGCCGGCGAACGTGGCCCGCGACGCCGCCGAGCTCCGCATCCAGCTCGCGCTCGCTCGCCTCTACCGGATGACGCTGGGATGGACGTCGCCGGAGGTGGAACGCACCCTGGATCGCTCCGTCGCGCTCTGCGACACCGTGGGCGACGACGCACAGCGAGCTCGCGCGCTCTACGGTCTCCAGTCGCTCTTCGTGGTCCAGGCGCGCCTCTCGGAGGTCGAGCTGGTCCATCAGGAGCTGGACCGCCTCTACCAGCGGATGAGCGGCTCGTCCGCGCCGCTGGAGAGCGAGACCATGCTCACCGGGGCGCGGCTGCACCTCGGCCGCATCACCGAGGCCGGCGAATCCTTCGCCCGTGCTCTGGCGCTGAACGACCCCCAGCAGGTCCAGCGCATCGCGGACGAGCAGGGCTGGAACTTCGCGGTGCACGGGCGCGCCTGGTACGCGCACGTCCTCTGGTTGCAGGGGCGCGTGGACACCGCCCTGTCCCATGGCCTGGAGGCGATGCGGATCGCGGACGGGTTGCGGCATCCCTTCAACCAGGCGCTGGCGGCGAGCTACCTCGCGCTGCTGCAACAGGTCCGCTCGGACCGGGAGACTGCCAGGGTCTACGCCGAGCGGGCGCTGGCGATCACCACCGAGTTCCGCGCCCCGTACTACCGGGCATGGGCGGAGATCCTGGTCCGGCACGCCGAGGCGTCACGCCGGCTCGACGACGAGAGCATCGTCGCGCTCCGGCGCTCGATCGAGCTCTTCAGCGCCAGCGGCGCGCGGCTCCGGCTGCCGTACTACCTCGGGCTCCTCGCCGGAGTGCTCCGTGACGCCGGACGGGCGGAGGAAGGGCTGGCAGTGCTCGACGAGGCTCTGGCCGAGGTCCGCAGCAGCAACGAGCGCTGGTGGGACGCCGAGCTCCACCGCCTCCGGGGGGACCTCCGCCTGGCCGCGGGTGGCGGCGAGGACGAGGCACGTGCGGCCTACGTCCGCTCGCTGGAGGTCGCCCGGAGCATGGCCGCGCCGTCGCTGGCCCTTCGCGCCGCGACCAGCCTGGCCCGGCTCACCCGGACGCCCGGCCCGCTCCCCGAGCTGATCCGCACTCTGAGTGAAGGGGCCGGGACTCCGGATCACACCGCGGCCCACGATCTCCTCGCCGAGCTAACGGTCCGCTAACGCTCCGGGGAGTCTTCTCCCCGCCCGCCGGACCGGCCCGAACGCTCCGCTCACGGAGGTCGGGTGACCTTCGCGGTCACACGCTGGACCGACAAGGAGCGAGCGACATGGCCAAGCTGGACGAGAAGGCGATGCAGGACTTCCGGGCGCAGGTCCGCGGCGATCTGATTCGACCCGGGGACGGCACGATCTACGAGGAGGCGCGCAAGGTCTACAACGGGATGATCGATCGCAAGCCGGCGATCATCGTTCGCTGCGTCGACGTGGCAGACGTCATCGCCTCGGTGAACTTCGCGCGCAACCAGAAGCTCGCGGTGGCCGTTCGCGGCGGTGGGCACAGCGGACCGGGGTTGTGCACCGTCGACGACGGGCTGGTGATCGATCTCTCGAGAATGAAGGGGATCCGGGTCGATCCCGAGGCCCGCACGGTGCGCGTCGAGGGCGGCGCGAAGTGGGGCGACGTCGACCACGCGACCCATCCGTTCGGGATGGCGACCCCGAGCGGCTTCATCTCCACCACCGGCGTGGGCGGGCTCACCCTGGGCGGCGGCATCGGATACCTCGCGCGCACACACGGGTTGACGCTCGACAACCTCCTGAGCGTGGACATGGTGCTCGCCGACGGCCGTCTCGTCACCGCCAGCGCCAAGAAGAACGACGACCTGTTCTGGGCGGTGCGAGGCGGCGGCGGCAACTTCGGCGTGGTGACCTCGTTCGAGTTCCGGCTGCACCCGGTCAGCCAGGTCTATGGCGGGCCGATGATCTACCCGCTGGAGAAGAGCGGCGAGGTGCTGAAGTGGTGGCGCGACTTCATCCTCAAGGCGCCGGAAGACATCAACGGCTGGTTCGGGTTCCTCACCGTTCCGCCGGTCGCGCCGTTCCCGGAGCAGTACCAGAACAAGAAGATGGTCGGCATCGTGTGGTGCTACTCGGGGCCGATGGAGAAGGCCGAGGAGCGCTTCAAGTCGATTCGCGCCTTCGGGCCTCCGGTCATCGACTTCGTCGGGCCGATTCCCTGGCCGGCGCTCCAGAGCATGTTCGACGCGCTCTATCCGTCCGGTCTGCAGTGGTACTGGAAGGCCGACTTCTTCAAGGAGCTGTCGGACAAGGCCATCGACCTGCACGTGAAGTACGGCGCGCAGCTGCCGACGTTCCACTCCACCATGCACATCTACCCCATCAACGGCGCGGCGCACCGGGCCGCCTCGGGCGACACCGCGTTCAGCTTCCGCGACGCGAACTTTGCGCAGGTGATCGTCGGGGTGGATCCGGATCCGGCGAACAACCCGAAGATGATCGAGTGGGCGAAGAACTACTGGCTCGCGCTCCACCCGCACTCCGCCGGCGGCGCCTACGTCAACATGATCATGGACGAGGGCGAGGACTACGTGAAGTCCGCCTACCGCGACAACTACCCGCGCCTGGCGGAGATCAAGGCCAAGTACGACGCGGGCAACCTCTTCCGGAACAACCAGAACATCAAGCCTTCACGCTGAGGCGGCGGGGGCATTGCGGCCCCGGCGCGCCCGGCTGGATCGGCGGCGCGACAGGACGATGATCGCTCGGGCATCGGAGAGGGGGCCGCGTGCATCCGGGGGATCTCGTCGCGTCGGAGGTGGTGGTCGGACCTGGGGCTCAGCGGACCAGGCCGTACTCAGGTCCGCCGTGGAAGAACGGTCCGGGGGTCATCACGCCCTTCTGCTTGAAGACGACGCCGTCCTTCATCACGAACTGCACGTCGCGGAGCGCGTCGATCTTCTCCAGCGGGTTGCCGGGGACCGCGATCAGGTCCGCGGCGAGACCCGCCTTGATCGGGCCGCGCGTGCTCTCGGTCTGGGCGCACCGGTACCCGGTGGCGGTCATCGCCTTCAGGATGTCGCGCGGAGGGATGCCCGCCGCCTTCCAGGTCTCGATGAACTCGATGGCCACCTCGCCGCGGGTCTTCCCCGGCACCCAGTAGTCCGCGTCGGTCGAGTAGGTGATGTTCACCTTGTTCTCGTAGGCGTTCTTCAGGCTCGCGACGTCGCGCTTGAACCCCTTCTCCGTCTGGTGGTCGGTGAGGGAGATCGGCGTCTCGGTCCCGGCCCGGAAGGTGCCCCGCTTCACCATCAGCTTGTGGTTCGCGTCGTCGAGGCCCAGGTCGTGGGCGATGGACCAGACGCCGCCCTCGATCGCCCGGCGCGCGCCCTCCACCGTCTGCGCGTGGGCCTCCACCTTCAGGCCAGCCTTCGCCGCCTCGGCGACGACGATCTTGATGTCATCGACCGAGTAGCCCCATGGCTTGCAGTCGGCGCAGATCTTGATGACCTTCGCGCCGTACAGCATGTTCTGCCGGACCGCCTTCACCAGCTCGTCCGGCGTGTCGGCGTCGAGGTACTCGGGAAAGACGACCTTCTTCTCCAGGCCCATCTCCGGCGTCGGCCAGAACTGACCTCCCGTGCTCCCGATGATGATGCCGGCGTTGATGATCTGCGGCCCGGGGATCCACCCCTCCTCGATGGCCTGCCGGAGCGCGGTGTCCGCGTAGAGGCCGTTGTTTCCCATGTCCCGGACGATGGTGAAGCCCGCGGCGAGCATCTGGATGCCGTTGGACGCAGCCTGGATCGCCCGCAGCGGCGTGCTGTCCTTGATCACCGTGACGTAGTAGTCGTTCCGCTCCGGCAT
>Ga0310810_10000503_pt1 | contig 39670 bp, 38 predicted proteins | sample NCmetagenome_FD_207641 | JGI IMG/M metagenome (GOLD analysis project Ga0310810, IMG submission 207641) | Soil microbial communities from experimental microcosm in Duke University, North Carolina, United States - NC | ecosystem: Engineered > Artificial ecosystem > Soil microcosm > Unclassified ...
GTTTCATGGCGAGTCACAGCGGAAAGTGAAAAGGGCGGGCCGAAAAGACCCGCCCTGATGGTCCGGCTAAAGCCGGACACTACACCAGCCCTACACCAACTTCATCTTCGAGATTGGCAATTCCCTGACTCGTTTCCCCGTCGCCGCGAAGATCGCGTTGCCGAGCGCCGATAGGACGGGCGGCAAGCCCGGTTCGCCGACGCCGGTCGGCAGCGCCTCACTATCCACGAAGTGCACATCCACCTGGAACGGCGCATCGGACATGCGCGCCACCTGGAAGTCGTGGAAGTTGCTCTGGTTGATGCGGCCGCCCTTCGCGGTGATTTCACCAGTCCGGGCCAGGCCCACCGCCATCACCGCCGCACCTTCCAGCTGCGAACGCACGCGATCGGGATTCACGATCACACCCGCATCGACGACCTGATGGATCTTCGGCACCTTGAATTGCCCGCTGCCATCGACTTCGACTTCGACGACAGAGGCGACGTAGGTATTGAAGCTGCGATGTGCGGCAATGCCCATGCCTCGTCCGCCGCCCGACTTGCTCTTGCCCCATCCTGACTTCTCGCCGGCGATCTCCAGCACACGGCGAAGACGACGAGTGTCGATTGGGTACTTGTCGTACGGCGCGCCGTAGTTCGAGTAGTTCACACCCTGCGCTTTCAGATCGAGGACCTTGCCCGGGCCCATCATGTCGAGCAGGAACTCGAGCGGGTCACGTCCCGCAGCGCGAGCCATCTCGTCGGCGAAGCTGTGCGCGGCGAATGCGTGGAAGTTGTTGCTGACCGCGCGGAACCATCCAATGCGCACGTGCGCGTCAGCCGGTCCGTTCTCGGCACGGATGTTCGGGATGTCGAACGGCACATCGGTGAGACCGAGATCCAACTCGAAGCTCAGTGGCTCACGCGCGCCCGGCGCAAACGTGGACGCGATCGGTGGGAACACCGATCGATGCAGCCACGCCGTCGGCTTGCCGCGACCGTCCACAGCGGCCTTGTGATAGACCGCCGCTGTCGTGTGGTAGTAGTCGAAGCGGATGTCGTCTTCGCGCGTCCAGATCACTTTGACCGGCTTGGCAAGCTTGCGCGCGAGCACCGCCGCCTCCGCCGCGTAATCGGGCTTCGACTTGCGCCCGAAGCCGCCGCCGAGCAGCGTCACGTGGCAGACGACGTCTTCCTTCTTGATCCCCAGCGCCGCAGACACCGCCTCTTGCACTGCCTGCGGGTTCTGTGTCGGCGCCCAGATCGTCGCCTTGCCGTTGGTGAACTCGGCAACCGCCGCCGGCGGTTCCATCGACGCGTGCGCCGCCATCGGTGTCGAGTACATCGCCTCGATCACCTTGCCGCCCTTCGCGAACTCGGCGTCCACGTTTCCGAGATTGCGGTACACCTTGCCCGTCTGCTTGGCGGTGGCCAGCATCTGCTGCTTGAACGAGTCGGAGTCGAACACGCCGTGCGCGCCGTCGTTCCACTCCACCTTCAACGCACGACGTCCCTTGATCGCCGACCACGTGCTGTTGGCAATCACGGCGACACCGCCGAGTGGCTGGAAGAGATGTGGCGGCTTGAAGGTGTCGAGCGCGACGGTCTGCTGCACGCCCTTCACCGCGAGCGTCGCTTTGTCGTCCACGCTCTTCGGCGTACCACCGAGCACTGGAGGATGCTCGATCGAAGCGAACACCATGCCGTCTCGATACACGTCGAGGCCGAACTGCGCCTTGCCCGTGACGATGTCCTTCTGGTCGTAGGTCGACGTCTGCTGGCCCACGAGTTTCCACGCCGTCTTGGGCTTGAAGCGCAGGTCCTCTGCCTTCGGCACCGACAGCTTCGCCGCCGCGGGCACGAGTGCGCCGAAGCCGACGCGACGCTTGCTCGCCTCGTGAATCACTTCGTGATTGCGGACGACGCATTGCGCCGCCGGAACGTTCCACTGCGCGGCCGCTGCACTGACCAACATGGAGCGCGCCGACGCACCAGCGCGACGGAAGGCTTCATAGAAGTCGCGCACCGAGCGCGAGCCGTCGGTGTTCTGATCGCCGTAGCGTGGATCACCAACGCCCTGTTCGATTCGGCAGCGAGCCCAATCGGCATCGAGCTCGTCGGCCGCCACCATCGGCAGCGTGGTGCGAATGCCGGTGCCCATCTCTGAACGATGCGTGACGATGAACACCGTGCCGTCCGGTTCGATGCCCAGATACACGCTCGGATTGAGCGAGGCGAGATCGGCTTTGGTCTTGAAGATCGGCGAGGGCGTCTGCGCCCAGGCGGATTCGGGCAGCACGCGCGAGGCGAGCACAAATGCGCCCGTCGTGAACACGCCGCCGAGGAACTGACGACGGCTGACGTTGATGACGGTCATGCGCGCCTCCCTGCCGCGGTCTTGATCGCGGCGCGAATGCGCTGATAGGTGCCGCACCGGCAGATGTTGCCCTGCATCGCGCGGTCGATGTCGGCGTCACTCGGGTTCGGCGTCCGCGACAGAAGCGACGCGGCCTGCATGATTTGGCCCGTCTGACAGTAGCCGCACTGCGCGACGTTGTGTTTCTCCCAGGCGGCCTGCACCGGGTGCGTGCCGTTCGGGCTGAGGCCTTCGATGGTGACGACCTTCTTGTTGTTCAGCCCCTTCAGGGGCGTCTGGCACGCGCGGACGGCGGTGCCATCCAGATGCACCGTGCAGGCACCGCACAATCCGGCGCCGCAACCGAACCGGGTGCCGGTGAGGCGCAGGTCGTCGCGGAGATACCAGAGCAGCGGCATGTCTTCGTCGCCGTCGAACATGCGGGCAGTGCCATTTACAGTCAAATTGACCATATCAGTGGGTTCCTCGTAGGACTGCGATTATATCGTTCGGGCCGTTCGAAGCGTTCGGGTCGTTCGGGCAACCGCTCGGCCGTCCCGGGAACGACTCGAACGACTCGAACGACTCGAACGGCGCGAACGATACGAACGTTCCGAACGATACGAACGTTCCGAACGCTCTAAGCGTTGTAGATCTGCCCGCCCTGGCGACGATACAACTCCAGAACAGCCGCGGCTTCCTGACGCAGGACGCCGCGCGTGATCGCCACGCCCCGTTCCTGCAGATATGTGTACGACTGCGGGAACACCGGTCCTTCCTCGAAGCTCAACGCCGTCGCGTCGTCGCGGTCCGCGCCGGTGACCAGGCGGTGCACGCCGCTCCAGAGCACCGCGCCCAGACACATCGCGCATGGATCGCACGAGCTCACGAGGTCGTACGAGGCAGACGAGGACGCGGCGAGCGTGTACGACCCGAGCCGATGCTGCGCCATCATGATCGCCAGCATCTCGGCATGCAACGCGCTGTTGTTCAGCCGGACCACGCTGTTGACGCCGACGGAGATCAGCGCGCCGGTTGAATGCTCGAAGATGGCGGCACCGAATGGACCGCCGGTGCCGCGCACCACGTTCTGCCGCGACAACTCGATCGCCAGACGCATCCGATCGTCGTCGGTCTCGTAACGCGTGCCGAACTCAACGGTCTCCGGAATCCACTCCGGCCACGTGATGAGCACCGTTTCGCGAGCATCAGACATCACTCGCGATTCTGCCATACCGGCCAGCGCGCGATTTCACGAGTCGATCGTCTGGGACGTGCCGCGTTAGTAGCGACTGACGGCGAAGATCTTCCGGCCCTGCAGAATCGCCTCGGTCACGAGCAGTGGCGCCGCCCAGCAGAACCAGCTCGCTGCGGCCAACTGCTCTTGCAGGTTGCCCACGCCGGTTGCCTGCATCACGCCAGCAAAGATGCGGAAGAACACAAATCCAAACGTGACCACGTAGCTGCGAATCATCCACTCCCGATGCTGGTGCAGCAGCCCGCGACGAACGGCAACAAACGCTAATCCGGTGGTGATGATCCAGGCGATGGCGAGTCCCATCAGTCCTGCGCCGAAGACCCAGCCCAGCGCGGTGTGCGTGGCCAGATAGAACGCCGCCGTGACGCTGACGGCGATGGCGCCCATGTAGACGAGACCGAGCTTGCGGTGCACGTCGATCTTGCGATTCGAGAGTCCCAGCCACAACTGACCGGGCCCGACGAGCAGCGCAATCATGCCGCCGCCGAGGTGCATGAAGAGCCAGCCCTCCTTGCCCGAATACTGCTGGAGCGCTTCCCCACCGCCAGCGTATGGAAACGCAAACCCCACCACGAAACCGAGCCCGACCAGCATAGAGATGGCGAGCGTGACCGCCGATCCGCGGCCGGCGTTCGATGTCGCGAGTGGGGGCTTAACGACTGTGGATGCCATGAGCGCTCCTCTGGGCGCATTGTCTCACCGCACGCGCCTTGGCCGCACGCCGACTGTACGTTACGCCCCTCTGTCGAGAGCCACGAGAACGTCACGCACAAACCCCGCCTGGTCCCATGCGTTGGGATACCGCGTCAGACCCAGTCGCACGACGACGAGACGCGCGGAGGGAATCATGGTTACGAACTGACCCGCATGGCCGGCTGCGTGAAAGGCATCAGCAGGCAGCACCGCGTCTCCGCTGTAGTTGTCGGCGACCTTGAGCCACACATGCGCGCCATACCGCTTGAGCGGATCCGCCGGCGCGGGCGTGCGCGTGTAGGCGACCCATCCCTCCGGCAGAATCCGCTCTCCTTCCCACATCCCGTCGTTGACGTAGAGCTGACCGAGCCGCGCCCAGCCGCGCGCCGTCGCATATCCGAACGACGAGCCGACAAACGATCCCGACGGGTCGGTTTCGATCACGGCTCTCGTCATCTGCAGCCGATCGAACAACGCACGTCGCGGGAAGTCGGCGTACGCGGCATCGTCGTTGATAACGGCGCGAATGGCGCGCGAGATGATGTTGGTCGTGCCGCTGGAGTACTGCCAGTGCGTGCCCGGAGTGGCGGCCAGAGCCTTGCGTGCCGCGAAGAGTCCGGCGTCGGGACGTCCCAGCAGCATGACAGTGACGTCAGAGACCGGGTTCCAGGCGCTCTCGTCGAACTCGAGCCCGCTGCTCATGCGCAATAGGTGATCGAGGGTGATGGCGTGGCGTGGATCGCCGGGATCTTGCCATTCCGGAATCGGCAGCGGCCGATCGATGGACAGACGACCGTCCTTGACCAGGATGCCAACGAGCGCGTTGATCATCGTCTTGGTCATCGACCAGCCGAGGATTGGCGTCTCCTTCGTGAAGCCGCTCGCATAGCGCTCGGCCACAACGCGCCCGTCGTGCATGACGACCACCGCCCGGGTGCGGCGTAGCCGCTCGGGATCCGGCTCGGCGAATGCACGATCGATCACGTGGCGCAGTCGTTCGTCAGGTGATGTCGCGCCATCTAAGGATGTCGCGCCATCTACGGATGGCGCGCCATCCGCGCCAGGGAACCAGGTCATATGAACGTTTCGGCTGGTGTCTGTGCTGGACTCGACCGCGCATCCGCGACTTTCGTGAAATGCGGCATCGCGCCTGATGATGCCCGCGAACGTCGACGTGACTCGCCGCGCGTTTCGATCGACAGAGTCGGTGATGACTCGCAAGGGCTGGAGATCATCGACCTCCAACTCGCGTTCGACCTCGTCTGCTTCCCGCCGCGCAAGAAACACTTCCGAGCACAACATCTTGGCCTTGTAGGCCGCGAGTATCGACACCACACGAGCGACATACACGCCGGCGGCGAGCACGAGCGCGCCGGCCGCCAACCACGCGATTCGCCGCTTCGTGATCCGTATCACCTCAGTTCGGCAAGCCGTGCTTTCACCAGCCGCTTGACGAGAGCGACCGGCAGCGGTTCATCGAGCGGAAACTGCACGGTGCCCGTGGACATCTTGTAATCCTTCAGCGCCGCCGCATGCGCCTTCCGGATCGATGCCGTCATCGGATAGAGACTCGTGTGGTGCTTGAACGCCGCGTACCACACGAGCGGCTTGCCATCGAGCCTGAAGCCCGGAATGCCGTAGCTGAAGACCTCGACGGCGCCTGGTGCGATGTCACGCACTATGTCGCGAATCGTCTTCATGCGCGTGCGAACGGCAGGCGGCAGCGACGCGAAGTAGGCTTTGCGTTTCGCGTCGACCCGTTTGCGGTCGTCGCCATTGGTGCGGGCCGTCTTCTTCATTTCGTTTGCTTGCGCTGCAGATCGAGTTGCGCGCGAAACATCGCTTCCTGGATCTCGGCTTCTGTCCAGCAGTTGGCCGGGTCGACAAATGGATTGAGACCACCGGACGTCAGTCGCGCGTGCTTCGCCGCCATGTCGTATTGCGCTGGATGATCGCCGAGCGGCACATCGCACGGTAGCGTCCGCAGCATCTTGAACGTGCGCGTGAACTCCGCTTCGATCTCGGGTGTCACAGGCGCCGGCGCGCGATAGCTGCACGCAAACACGACGTTGAACGTCTTCCCGCCCTCGGCCGCCCTCATCGTCCACGTCGTGCAGCCGCGCGTGTGACCGGGCGTGAGATGCGCGACGAGCGTCGTGCCGCCGAGCGAGACTTCTTCACCGTCGCGCAGCATGCGATCGATCGGATGGGTCTTGCCGTTCGGCCGCATCGCTTCGAGCGCCGGCACGTCCTCGCGCATCGCCAGCACCTGCGCGCCAGTCAACTCCTTGACCAGCGCGTCGCCTTCCTGATGATCGCCGTGCGCGTGCGTGCCAAGCAGGATGCGGACGTCCGAGAACTTGAACCCGAGCTGCTCGACCGACTTCGCGATCGTCCGTACGTTCCGCTCGTAAGTGCTGTTGATCAGGATGTGGCCGGCGGACGTCGTGATGAGAAACGAGCTGAGGGTTCTGGTGCCGACATAGTAGACGTTGCCGATGATCTTGTGCGGTGGGAACGCGGTCGTCTGATCCTCGTCAGAGCCCATGTTTCGCGCGAGGATCGATCGCGGCGTATACGTCTGGCCGCGGACGGTCACGGCAGGAGTATCCGCTGGTCCGCTCGTCTGCGCGGAAGCGCCCCCTTTGCCGAGCACGACGACACATACGACAGCAAGCCAAATGCTCGAATAGATTTTGGTCATTGCTTCTCACCCGATTCGGTGCGCATGAACGCCACGCCCCTTGGCGACAAACGATAGCCGACTTCGAGGCTCTCGGTCAGTCCCAGCGTCTTCAGCTTTCTCACATTCGTTTTGAACGGATGCATCTCCAGACCAACGAGACGGCACAGGTCACCGGCCCGCACACCGGGACGCGCGCGAATCAAATCGAGCGTTTGGCGGGTCCACGGACCACGCGATGAACGCTCGTCGAGACGGCCGAGCCGTCGAGCGATGTCGTCGCGGTCTTTCTCCGAGAGCGACGCTGATGCCCGCAACGCGATACGCGGATCCGCATGCAGGCCACCGAGCTCGATTCGGTAAACCTTTCCTTCGTCCCGCGCCCGCAATTCAGTCAGCAGCTCTTCACGGGACGAGTATCCGGCACGCCGCGCATCCGCGTCTGAGATGCGCGTCATCGCCACTTCGCCCACCGAGACGATCTCGAGTTGCCCGACGGCCGTCAGCAGTGTGCCTCCAGCACGCACTGACGGCCGACGCCAGCGCCGAAACGCAAGCGTGACGGTGCCATCACGAATGCCATCGAGAAACTTCTGACGAAAGATCATCCGCGCGTTCAGTACTGCCTGAAGGTGAGATTGAAGCGCCCGTCGAGTTGGAGCTCGCGAGGCGCGCTGCCCGGAATGATGCGCGACACGCCGTGATAACGCAGGCGCGCGACGCCGCCGAACACGAAGGCGTCGCCTGACTCCAGCAGCATCGCCTCAACCGGCTCACGTCGTCTGGCGCCGCCAAACAGGAATCGTGCGGTATCGCCAATCGAGAGCGAGACGACCGGGTGCCCAGCCTCAATGGACGAGGCGCTCTCGTCCTTGTCCTGATGGAGTCCCATGCGACCATCGGAGCCGTAAAAGTTGATCAAGCAGATATCCGGTCGGCAGTCGAAGCCGACGTCGCGCGCCAACGCCGACGCCATCGCCACCCACTCCTCGGGCACCGGCGCCACCGGAGCGTTGTCACGATCGGCTCGTGTCGAGACATACGTGTAGGTGAGCGGATTCCAGTGGCGTCCGAGACACATCATCCGGATGTGCATCTTCCCGCCGCCGCGAACGGTCGGCACGTAGCCGCCGTTCGGTCCGTCCATCAACGCGCGACAGCGTTCGACCAACGCGATCTGCTGTTCGAGCGACAGCCAGTTTTTCAGCCACACGGCTCCCGGCGCGATCGACACGGCCTCACGCGTGCGCGGCAAACCGGATAACAGACTCGACACGAATTCATTATCCTGCCAAGAGCGAGGCCGCGTTGTCGTAGGGCACGTCCTTTTGGACGTGCCGGGATCAATCTCCCGCGACGAACGCCGTCATCCGCCAGCGCCCGCCGGTCAAATTGAAGAGCGCACGATAGTCGACCGGGCTGCGGACGTAGGCGTGCCACATGTATCCCATCTGTCCATCGCCAAGCTGGACACGCGACCATAGCTGGTCACCTGCCGGCTCGATCATCCGCACGATTGAATGGCTCACCGATGTCACGATTGGCGCATCGAGCCGCGGCTCTGAACGAAGACGAACGCGTGTGCCGGTAACGGCGGCGCACTCGAACGAGTCGAGCCGCTCCGGCCAGTTCGAATACACATAGGGAGCGGCGAATGACGAGGGCGATGTGAAGCGCCCACCACGTGAAAGCACGGCGCGCAGCTCATCCCACGACTCTGAGCGACCGGCGAAACGCTTGCGCAGCGTGTCAGTACCACCCGACGCGTCGAAGCCAAGCCTGATGCCTGGATCCGAGGCCTCGATCAGCGCATCGATGTCGCGGCGCTCCACAGCCATCTGCAACCGCGCACGGTAATTGAAGAAGTCGGACTTCGATGGAGCTTCATCAACGGGCAGCAACCTCGGATGCCGGTTGCGGTCGTCCACGCACGGATTGTTCGCGGTGCGCGGCTGCTCGGCGGCCGCACGCAGACCGACGACTACCGCCAGCGCGAGCGCGATAAAAATCTTCACTTGGCCTAGGATACGTGCATGCAACCCGCAGAGCGCATCGCGCGCCAGATCGCATTCCTCGTCGAATGCGACCGGCTGAAGGACATCGTCCGGCGGACGCTGAACGCACACAGCGGCCGACCGGAGAACGACGCCGAACATTCCTGGGCGCTGTGCCTGTTCGTCATGACCCTCGCCGAACACAGCAACACACCGATCGATGTGCTTCGCGTCATGAAGATGCTGTTGATTCACGACATCGTCGAGATCGATGCCGGCGACACGTTCGCGTACGACACAAAAGGGCAAGTCGATCAGCACGAACGCGAAGCAGCAGCAGCGACTCGTATCTTCGGTCTACTTCCCGAAGACCAGGCGGCTGAATTCCGTGCGCTGTGGGACGAGTTCGAAGATCGACGGACATCGGACGCGAGGTTCGCACACGCGATCGATCGATGTCAGGCGATGCTGCTCAATTGCCTGGGCAAAGGCGTCACGTGGAGCCGCCACAACGTGCGCCTCGATCAGATTCGCGCACGCAATGCGCCGATCGGTGAGGGTTCGGTCGCGTTGTGGACGCATATGAGCCATCTCCTCGACGAAGCGGTGCAATCCGGATACGTCACGGCTTAGCGAGACGATGCCTGCCATGTTTGTCGGCGCACTCGACCAGGGCACCACCAGCACGCGCTTCATGGTGTTCGATGCCGCCGGGAAGGAAGTGGCCCGTCGTCAGATCGAGCACCGGCAGATTCTTCCAGGCCCGGGCTGGGTCGAACACGACCCGATCGAGATCGCCGCGCGCGTCGATGAAGTGATCGCCGGTGCACTGCGATCGGCTGGACTGACTGGACGCGACCTGGCCGCGATCGGCATCACCAACCAGCGCGAGACCACTGTCGTGTGGGATCCGCGCACCGGCCGGCCGTGGCACAACGCCATCGTCTGGCAGGACACGCGAACGGCAGATCTCGTCGCGACGTTGACGCCTCAGCGGGAACGTCTCATTGCGCAGACGGGGCTTCCGCCAGCCACCTACTTCTCGTCGCTGAAGTTGCGCTGGATGTTGGACAACGTTCCCGGCCTGCGCGAAGCCGCCCGCGATGGCCGAGCCATCTTCGGCACTGTGGACACGTGGGTGATCTGGAATCTCACCGGTGGACCTGACGGAGGCCTGCACGTCACCGACGTCACCAACGCCAGCCGCACGCAGTTGATGAACCTGCGAACGCTCGAGTGGGACTCGGATCTGCTCGCGCTGTTCGACATTCCGCGGCAGATGCTCGCGGCCATCTGCCCCTCGTCCACGCAGAGCGCGTACGGAGCGACGCACGCGAACGGCCCGGTCGGCGCCGAGGTTCCAATCGCCGGCAACCTCGGCGATCAGCACGCTGCGCTTGTGGGGCAGGCATGCTTCACCGCCGGCGAGGCGAAGAACACCTACGGCACCGGCAACTTCATGCTGCTCAACACCGGTCACACGCTCGTGCCCTCGCCCTCAGGTCTGCTGACGACGATGGGTTATGCGTTCGATGGGCAGAAGCCGCTGTACGCGCTCGAGGGATCGGTAGCCGTCACCGGATCGGCGGTGCAATGGCTGCGCGATCAGCTCGAGATCATTCGCACGGCCGCCGACGTCGAAGCGCTGGCCGCTTCTGTTCCCGACACCGGTGGCGTCTACTTCGTGCCGGCCTTCTCGGGACTCTTCGCGCCGTACTGGCGCACCGATGCGCGCGGCGTCATCGCCGGTCTGTCGCGCTTTCACACCAAAGCCCATCTTGCGCGGGCGACACTCGAGTCGATTTGCTTCCAGACACGAGCCGTGCTCGACGCGATGGTGCAGGACTCCGGCGTGCGCCTCGATGTGTTGAAAGTGGACGGCGGTGCCACGGTCAACAACCTGTTGATGCAGATGCAGGCTGACATCCTGGGCGTGCCGGTCGTCAGGCCCGTCGTCTCGGAGACCACCGCACTCGGCGCGGCGTACGCGGCGGGCCTCGCCGTCGGCTTCTGGAAGACGCTCGATGCGCTGCGCTCGAACTGGAAGGCCGATCGGCAATGGGAGCCTTCGTGGAGCGCCGACCAGCGCGAAACAGCGTACGCGGGATGGAAGAAAGCGGTTGAGAAGAGCTTCGGATGGTCCGGCTGAAGCCGGACACTACATCAAGCCGCGCGTGCGATTGCCTCTCGTGACTCGCGAGGACTCGCCTGAAGACGTCGATCTCTCCATTGCAACACCGGACGCTCGACGTAACGGTGCAGAAGGTATGCGGAGAGCGTGGTCAAGGCGAGATACCAGGGCAAGAACGCCAGCCATCGCGCAGTGAGAGATGCGCCTTCCGCAAGCGGAACGACGCGAGCGGCAAGCGAGGCTGCGAGGGACAGCACCATCATGTGCGTCAGATAGAGGGTATAGGACCCGGTCGCCAGTGGTTGCCACAGCGGACGGCCGACGATGACGCTGTAGCTTCCCGAGCCGCTCACCGCCGCGAGCACCATCGCGCCGAAGCACAATCCAATCAGGGCCGGAGCGACAACGATCGTTCTCGCGTCGATCGGTTGTAGAACCACAGACGGCAGCAGCCAAGACAGCACGCCTGCTGCCCCGCCCCAGAACAGCACTTCACGCGCGGGACGACCTATACGGGCTGACCACGGTTGACGCGACATCCACGCGATCGTGAATCCCAACACCAGCGACTCGCAGGTCAGATGAAACGGACTGCGATACTGCGGGAAATAGTCAGCGTAGCTGATCGCGCCTGGAAGGCCGCTCACGGCTGCCACTCGCCACATGATCGGCACGAGCCACAGTGCCAGCAGGCCGATGCCTTGCCACACCGGCGTTCGAGATCGAGCCAGAACAAAGACCAGCAGCGGCGCGAGCAAGTAGAACTTCTCCTCGGCACCGAGTGACCAGAACGACGGTACGAACACGCTGCCGGTGTAGTCCTGCAGCATCACGAGATGCGCAGCAAAAGCAGCCCCGCTCTTCGGCCATGCGCCGGCCAGCGTCAGGCCGATCGCCACGATACCAAGACAGGTCCAATAGGCAGGCAGGATACGTGTCACGCGCTTGAACCAGAAACGCCGCACGCTGTCGCCGCGCCACGCCTGGCGGCCGATCAGAAAGCCGCTGAGAACGAAGAACAGATCAACGCCAATCCAACCGTTGAGTACGAGCGGCGTGAGGTCGATGGGCCCGACGGCAACTATCGACTGATACGTGTCTTCGGAGATGAAAGGCCGAAGGCTGTGACGTCCGAGGACAAGGAGAATGGCGAACGCACGGAGACCGTCCAAGTCGGCCCAATGAACGCCGTCCACTGACTTGGCGGAGGGCGTGAACACGCTACGCGCTCTGCGGCAGGGCCTGCCCCGAGTCAGGTCGAGGGGCCTGCCCCGAGCCCGGTCGAGGGGCCTTCCGGCGTTTCCAGATCAGGGCATCAACGATGTAGTGGTGGAAGTTGATGCCCATGTAGATACCGATCGTCATCGCCAGACCGCCGCCGAGAGCCAACACCGTCAAGCGATCGATCGCGGCGTAGACCAGCGTCGTGATCGCCAGGCAGCACGCGAAGTACTTCATCACGCGTCCCGGCTGACTGAGGCGCGAGAGGAACCGCGCTGCCGGATCGATTCCGCCGGCATACCGCTTCGCGTTCGACATCCACACGACCAGCACGTACTGAAAGTTGTGCCAGACGTTGATGGCCAGCCAGCCGGTGTTGACATCCTCCATCGCGACGTAGGCCACGAGGAAGATGACGATATGCGATGCGACGAATCCTGTGTACTGAAGGTCGAGCGTGTCGGCAAGCGCGGCGCGCATGATCTTCGCGATCCAGACAAGCACGGCCGCCGCAGCTGCGAATCCAAGCAGCATCAAAAGCGGCTCGGGAAGCACGAGCGGCTTCACCGGTAGACCGAGGAAGCGATCGCCCATCGTCGCCGAGCGTTGAGCGATGCCGTAGATCGGCACGAAGTAAATCGCGAGATCGGTCATCAGGTCGCGTGAGCCGGGCACCTGACCTTCCGGAGTGGCCCGGTAGTACATGCGCGCGATGCCGTAGCCCTGACGCATGTAGTGGAACCACTGCAGGTAGAGAAACGCGGTAGCGATCACCCAGGCACCCGCGGTCAGCGCAATACTCAGCGTCCCGATGATCACGATGCCGAGCAGATCGACGGCGAGGAAACGATTGCGCCGCAGGCTGGTTGGATCGAACGCGAGTCGCGTGTATGTCGCCACCACGTGGTGATAGCCGAGCAACCAGAGATCGGCGAGCAACAGGATCGGATAGAGGCGCGCATCCGCGGCAACCATGAGCGCCGCCGCGAGGCCGGCGACAATTGGCGCCCCCAGCAGCGTCATATCGAATTCGCGGCTTCGAATGTAGGTGCGCGACACCGCCACGTCGGACACGGCGGTGCGTCGAAGAGAGGCGTCGAGGTACAGGGCCATCCGTGGGGCAACACTGTGCAAGGTCTGTGCTTTCGCCCCGGCGACGACGCGTCGTGAATCACCGCGCAGGAATGGCGCGTTTGCGGCAGGTTGCGCGGAGCCCGGCGACCAAACCTGAAATCGTCATAACAAATCCGCCTTCGCGCTTCGCGCTTGCGTGACCGGATAGGATCGACGATCACATGACCGCACACACACCGCCGCTCCTGAACCCCGGACGAACGTTCGGCGTCGTTGGCACCGGCGTCATGGGACAGACGATCCTCAAGGGTCTCTTCGACGCGGGCGCGCTGCAGCGTGAGCACGCGTGGGGAACCGCACGATCGACACACACCTGCGAAACCGCTGCCCAGGCGCTCGGCATTCCCGTGGAGACGAACGTTGCCGCGCGCGTGCCAGATGCCGGCGTCATCGTGCTTTGCGTCAAGCCGGCGCAGGCTGGTCGAGCGATTGCCGCACTGCGTGACGCCGGGCTACGCCCTGACACACTGCTGGTCTCGATCCTCGCCGGCACCACCCTCGCGCAACTCGAGTCGCTCTCGAGCACGCCCAATCCATGGGTGCGCGCCATGCCGAACACGCCGTGCATCGTCCGTGAAGGGATGACGGCGATCTGTCCGGGATCGCACGCGACCGAGGATCACCTCGCGCTGGTGCGACGCATCTTCGACTGCGTCGGCCGCTGCGTGCAGACCGACGAAACACATTTCAACGCGATCACCGCGCTGAGCGGCAGCGGGCCCGCCTACTACTACCTGATCATGGAAGCGATGGCCGATGCCGGCGTGCGCGTCGGCCTTTCGCGTGAACTGGCACTGACACTGGTGACGCAGACGGCACTCGGATCCGCACGCATGGTGCAGTCTGCGGATCGACATCCCGCCGCGCTTCGCGACGATGTGACGACGCCGGCGGGTTGCACGATCGGCGGCCTGTTGATGATGGAGGACGGCAAGATCCGATCGGTGATCGCCCGCGCCATTGAAGAGGCGACGCGGATTGCCGCCGGGCTCGGCGCGGACAAGAGCGACAAACGCAGCTATTGAGTAGCGATATGCTGTGCAGATGCAGACGACGACCGTGACCCTACCCGAGCGCGCGAAGGCTGTTGGATCGATCGCAAACGAGCATGCCGACTGGGGTGACCAGCACGGACAACTGGCCGAACCGGTGGTAGAAGCCCTGCATAAGGAAGGTCTCTACGGAATGTGGGTGCCGCGATCGCTCGGCGGCGCCGAGCTCGATCCGGTCTCGTCGCTGCAAGTGATCGAGAACCTGGCCTACGGCGATCCCTCGACAGGCTGGGTACTGATGGCCGCGGCGCTCGCGATCGGCACTGGTGCCGCGTATCTCGGTGACGACGCGGTGAAGGAGTTGTTCAAGGGACCGCGGATGCCGGTGATCGCCGGACAGGGCACGCGTCCAGGCAACGCCGTGCCTCACGATGGCGGATTCCTGCTCAGCGGATCGTGGAGCTTCGCATCGGGCATCAAGCACGGCACGCACATCCACACTCTTGGGATCATCGAAGGTACCGGCGAGCCGCGTATCTTCGTGCTGCCCGTCGAGAAGGTGAAGCTGATCGACAACTGGAACGTCATGGGCCTGCGCGCCACAGGCAGCATCGACTACACGATCGACTCCGTCTACGTCCCTGACAGCTACACCCACTTCGCGGTCACCGACGTTCCCAAGCGAGGCGGCTCTCTGTATTCGGTCGGCATCGTCGGGTTCGCTGCGATGTGCCACTCCGGGTGGGCCTGCGGCATCGGACGACGGCTGCTCGACGAGTTGGCGGGCTATGTGCGGACGCGCGGCGGGCGCAGCGGTACGCAGTCCACGAGCGAAAGTTTCCTCGAGCAATACGCGAAGGCCGAAGGCACCTACCGTTCGGCGCGCGCGCTTGTGTATGAGGTCTGGGGCGAGATGTCGCAACTGATGGAACGCGGTGAGCGGCCGAGCGTTCGCCTGCAGTCCCTCGTTCGTCTGGCGATGGCGCACGTGCAGTGGGCGTCGCATGACGTGGCGATGTTCGTCTACGGTGCAGCGGGCACGACCGGCCTGCGCGCGGGAACGATTCAGCGTCTGTTCAGAGACATGCACGCCGGCACGCAGCATCTCATCGCGTCGCCGCCGGTGTTCCGCGCGCTCGGTCGCGAGCTCGCTGGTCTCGCGCCGAAGGCGAGCTGGCGGTTCGTGGATTTGATCGAGCCAGCTTGAGCAAGGTCAAAGGGCAAAGGTCAAACGTCAAAAGTCAGGTCGAAGGTCTACCTAGTCCTCGAACGTTTGACTTCACTTTTGCCTTTTGACCTTTGACCTTTGACCTTTGACCTTTGATCACTCCCACCGGAACACCTTCGCGGATATCGCGGTGCAGACGACGAACGTCAAGACCAGCGCGGCGACGTCGGTGCCGTGCGCGAGCCACGACTCGCCTTTCCAGATCCCATCGAGCAACGACACCGCATACGTGAGCGGAGAAACTTTCGCGATCGTCTGCAGGAGCGGTGGCATGCGCTCGATCGGATAGAAGAGACCGGACACACCCAGCATCGGATACACCGTCATCGTGGCGAGTGGCTGCGCGAAGCGCGCGGTCGGCACCACACTCGCGACGACGAAGCCGATCGACAGAATCGCCCACGTGGTGAACAAGAGCGCCGCGCCGAACGAGATCACATTGACGTGCGCGTCGGGCGGAAAGTAGCGGCGACCAGCAAGGAGCATCGCGACCAGCGTGATGGCAGTGAAGATCAGCTTCACGAGCACATGCGCGGTGAGAATGACTACTGGCGGCAGCGGCGTCGCACGGAGGCGCTTCAGGATGCCCCCTTCGCGATAGATCGAGATGATGGCGATGAGGGACACGACCGCGCTCAAGGCAATCAGGATCGAGGTGAGCACCGGTAGAAACGAGTCACCAGGCCACCCCGGCTGACGCGGCGCAGAGGTGATGGACCTGCCGAGAAGCCGCGTCATCACCACGAAGACGAGCACCGGGATGCCGACGCTGCCGAAAACGCCGAGCGGTTCGCGAACGAAGATCTTGATTTCCAACCAGGTGAGCTTCGCCAGCGCGCGGATCATCGGTTTACGTCGGGGAGTTAACCGTTCGGCCTTTCACCACGTCATATCGCATCATGCGTCCACGTCTTGCCGCCGGAACCGCCCTTGTCCTGTTGACTGTCGCCATCAGTGTGTCACGTCCGCACGCGCAGGCGCCGGCACAAGCGCCCGATCCCAACGCGTCCTACGTCTACGAGGCCGCCTCGGTCAAACCGAACAAGACGGCGCCGCAGGGTTCGAGCATCCGCCGGTTCCCCGGTGGTCGACTGCAGGCGACCAACATGCCGCTTCGCGCCCTCATCACCTTTGCCTATCAGCTGCAACCATTTCAGTTGGTTGGCGATCCCGGATGGCTCCGCACCGAGACGTTCGACATCGTCGCTAAGATGGAAGGCGACCCACCTGCCGTGATGCCTGGTCAAGGACCGGATCCCCACATGGTAGCGATGCGCACGCTGCTCGCCGATCGTTTCAAGCTCACTGTCCATCGCGAAACGCGCGAGATGGACATTTATGCGCTGGTGATCGCTCGCCCTGACGGAAAACCGGGGCCGGCATTGAAGCTGTCGACGCAGGATTGCGAAGCGATGCTGGATGCAGCCAAGCGTGGAAAGCTGCCGCCGCCACCAGGCCCGAATGACCCGGTCATATGCGGAACTCGCGGGAACCCGGGCCGGATACAGGTCGGCGGCATGCCGCTCGTGACTTTCGCCAACCTGCTTTCGGGCCGAGTGCAGCGCACGGTCGTCGATCGCACCGGCCTTGCTGGCGCGTGGGACTTCGAGATCAACTTCGCGCCCGAGTCAGCGCCGATTGCGGCGCCTCCCGGCGTCGAGCTCCCGCCTGGCGACCCGACGGCACCATCGCTCTTCACTGCGATTCAGGAGCAGCTGGGACTTCGGCTGCAGTCAACAAAGGGACCAGTCGAAGTGCTCGTCGTCGATCGGATTGAGCATCCGACGCCAGACTAGAAACGCGGAGATCGCGGAGACCGCCTCCTCCGTGGTCCTAGTCACGAATCGAGTGCCCCGTCAGCCTCAGGAACACATCTTCAAGGTTTGGCGACTCGGTCTTGAACTCAGTGACCTTGATACGGTGCTCAGACAGGCACTGGATGACTTCGCTGACGAACTCATCGCCGCGACCGCGGATCGTGTAGCGAACGTTGGGAGACTCAGGCCGGTCCGAAAGGACCGGCCCTACAGTCACTGTGTCCACGCTGGCAATTCCCGCGAAGCGCTCGCGCGCTGACGGGTTCTCCGTCACTAAGACGACCGCTTGCTCAGGACAATACTTGCGCACGAGACCCGACGGCGTGCCGATGTCGATCACTCGCCCCTTCTCAATGATCGCCACGCGATCGCAGAGGCGCTCTGCCTCTTCCATGAGATGCGTCGTCAGCAACACGGTCTTGCCGCGATCGCGAATGCCGCGCACCATCTCCCAGATCGCGCGACGTGCCTGCGGGTCGAGGCCGGTCGTCAGCTCGTCGAGCAGCACGACTTCCGGATCGTGAATCAGCGCCAGCGCGATGAAGAGACGCTGCTTCTGTCCTCCTGACAGCGTCATGAACCACGCGTTGCGCTTCTCAGTCAGACCGAGGCGATCGAGTAGCGCATCGCCGTTCACGGCGCGCGGATAAAGCGCCGCCCAGAGATCGACGGCTTCCCACACCTTGATGCGCTTCTGCAGCTGCGCCTGCTGCAACTGCACGCCCACACGATGCTGAAGCGTCCGCGCATCGCGGACGGGATTCAGCGACAACACCGATATCGTGCCGCGGTCCGGCGCGCGCAATCCCTCGACACACTCCATCGTCGTGGTCTTGCCAGCGCCGTTCGGACCGATCAGCCCGAAGATCTCGCCCTGCTGCACGTCGAAGGAGACATCGTCAACGGCGACGGTGGACCCGTAGGTTTTTCGGATGTTGGCGATGTGGATGACTGGAGTCATGTGGTGGTCCGGCCAAAGCCGGACAAGTTACGATGCTGAAGATGCCGGCGCCGCTGTTCACGATCACCGACCTGGCCAAGGTGTATCACATGGGCGAGGTCGAAGTGCACGCGCTGAAGCAGGTCAACCTGGAGCTGTTTGAGGGGCAGTTCGTCGTCCTGCTCGGGCCATCGGGGTCGGGGAAATCGACGCTGCTCAACATCATTGGCGGACTCGATGTCCCGACGAGCGGCGAGGTGCGCTATCGCGACACGGTGTTGACACGCGCAGACGAGGCGGAACTGACTTCGTATCGGCGGCGGCACGTCGGCTTTGTGTTCCAGTTCTACAATCTGATCCCGAGCCTGACCGCCGAGGAAAACGTCGCGCTCGTCACCGAGATCTCTGACGCGCCGATGGAGCCCGACGAGGCGCTGCGGATGGTCAACCTTGGGGAGCGTGAAGACCACTTCCCCGCTCAGCTCTCCGGCGGCGAGCAGCAGCGCGTCGCCATTGCGCGAGCGATCGCCAAGCGCCCATCCGTGCTGCTGTGCGACGAGCCGACCGGTGCGCTCGACATCTCAACCGGCATCGTCGTCCTCGAGGCGCTGGCGCGCGTCAATAGCGAGATGGGAACGACTACGGTCGTGATCACGCACAACTCAGCGATCGCCGAGATGGCCGATCGCGTCATCCGTCTTGCAGATGGACGGGTCACGGCTGTCGAGGACCGGACGGAAAAGAAACGCTCACCTCGTGAGCTGATGTGGTGACATGACGATCAGCGCGCTCAACCGCAAGCTTCTGCGCGATCTGCTCGCGATGAAGGGCCAGGCACTGGCGATCGCGATGGTCGTCGCCGCCGGCGTGGCGATGTACGTGATGTATTTGTCGATGTTCGACTCGCTCTATCGGACGCGAGACGCCTACTACGACCAGCAACGATTCGCCGACGTGTTTGCCTCATTGAAGCGCGCGCCGTTGCGCGTCGCCGACGAGATTAGGGCCCTTCCAAATGTTTCGGCGGTCGAGACTCGCGTGACTGCCAACGTGACGCTCGATCTGGAAGGTCTCGATGAGCCGGCGAGCGGCCGGCTGGTGTCGGTGCCTTCGCATCGACGACCGCTGGTGAACGACCTGTTTCTGCGGCGCGGACGATGGATCGAGCGCGGCAGAAGCGATGAAGTGATGGCCAGTGAAGGCTTCATGATCGCCAACAAGCTCGAGCTTGGCGATCACGTGCCAGCCGTGCTGAACGGACGCCTGCGTCGGCTGACGATCGTCGGCGTCGCGCTGTCGCCGGAGTTCATCTACAGCATTCGGCCGGGCGAGCTGGTGCCCGACGATAAGCGCTTCGCGATCTTCTGGACTGGCGAAGAAGCGCTGGCCGCGGCGTTCGACATGGAGGGCGGCTTCAACGACGTGGTCATCAAGATCGCACCTGGAGCCGACGTGGACGAGGTGATCGCGCGGGTCGACCATATCCTCGAACCGTACGGCGGGCTCGGCGCGATTCCGCGCGCGTTGCAACTGTCGCACTGGACGGTGCAGAACGAGTTGTCACAGCTCCAGACCTTCGGCTTCCTGCTGCCGCTGATCTTCATGCTGGTGGCGGCGTTTATTCTGAACATCGCGCTGACGCGTGCGCTCGCCCTGCAACGGCCGCAGATTGCCTCGCTCAAAGCCCTCGGCTACGACAACCGATCGATCGGCTGGCATTACTTCAAGTGGGCGCTTGCGATAGGACTACTGGGCATCGTCATTGGCGTCGTACTCGGTTCCCTGATGGGGAACCTGCTCATCGGCCTCTACAACGCATTCTTCCGTTTTCCGACCCTGCTCTTCAGCGTGCCGCTGAGCGTCGTCCTGGGCGCTTCGATGCTCACGCTCATCGCGGCAATCGCCGGCGCCTTTACCGCTGTGCGCCGCGCCGTTACTGTGCCACCTGCGGAAGCCATGCGGCCTGAAATACCGACGCGATACCGTCGGTCGTTCTTCGAAACGCCACTGATTTCCAGAAACCTTGGCACCGCCGGACGGATGGTGCTGCGCAATGTCATGCGCCATCCGCTGCGCGCAGCCGCGTCTGTCTTCGGCATCGCGTTCGCTGTGTCAATCCTGATGGTCGGCTTCGTCTTCAACGACGCGGTCGATCGCCTGATGCTCACACAGTTCTGGGATGCCGAGCGTCAGGACGTGACCGTCAACTTCATCGAGCCGCGTGACGAAAGCGTGCGCTTCGCGCTGGAGCGGTTACCCGGTGTGGTCGCAGTGGAGCCGCAACGGACGGTGGCCGCGCGCATCCGCTCGGGCTTCCGCGATCGCTATCTGGCGATCACTGGCGTTCCGCCAAATCCGCGGTTCAAACGCATCGTCGATCGAGACGGTCGCGAGATCCGCATGCCACCAGCAGGTGTGGTGCTCTCCCTCACACTGGCCAACGTGCTCAGGGTGAGGCCGGGCGACGAGGTGTCACTGGAAGTGCTCGAAGGCCAGCGACCGACACGCCGCGTGCAGGTGACTGGCCTGGTAGATGACATCATGGGTCTGTCCGCGTACATGGATAGAGACGCGCTGCATCACATGATGCGCGAAGGCGAGGTGGCCAACAGCGCGCTGCTCCTCATCGATCACGCGCAGGAAGTGGAGCTGGCCTCCGAGCTGAAGATGACGCCAGCGGTATCCGGCGCGGGCTTCAAGCGCGCGGTCCTTCAGAGCTTCCGTGACGTGATGGCGGCGAATATGAGCGTCTCGATTTTCATCAACCTGGTCTTCGCGGGCATCATCGCCTTCGGCGTCGTCTACAACGCTGCGCGGGTCTCTCTCTCCGAGCGCAGCCGCGAGCTGGCCAGCCTTCGCGTCCTGGGATTCACCCGCGCAGAGATCTCGCTGATTCTGATGGGCGAGCTCGCGCTGGTCACACTCATCGCCCTGCCGGTTGGAGGCCTGTTCGGATACTCTCTATCTGCGGCCATCGTCGGCATGATCGACAGCGAGGTCTATCGGTTCCCCCTCTATGTTTCGCGGCAGGCAGTGGCGCTGTCGTTCCTCGGCATCATTGCCGCAACGGTCTTCTCAGGACTGGTCGTCAGGCGAAAGCTCGATCACCTGGACCTGGTCGCGGTCTTGAAGATCCGCGAATAACGCACGTCTATGCGATTTCTCAAGAACAAGCGCCTGATCGCAGGCGTCGTGATTGTCCTGGCGATCGTCGCCATGGCCATGTGGCCTGAGTCGATCGAGGTGAGCTCTGCCAAAGTAGTCCAGGGACCGATGCAGGTCACAGTCGACGAGGACGGCGAGACGCGCGTCCGCGACAAGTTCGTGGTGTCAGCGCCGGTCGCGGGACGCCTGCAGCGCATCGAGCTCGAACCCGGTGATGCCGTAGTGAAGGGCAAGACGATCGTTGCGCGCCTCTCGACGGCAGATGCGCCGCTGCTCGATCCGCGGATGCGCGGGGAACTCGAGGCAGCCGCTGACGCCGCTCGCGCCGCGGTCGGCCAGGCACGTGCGGAACTCGATCGGTCGACGACGGAGCTCGCGCGAGCGAAGACAACCCTGCAGCGGCAACAGGAGTTGATGAAAGCTGGTGCTATCGCGGCGGACAACCTCGACGCGGCGGAGACCGCTGTCGCGACGGCCACTGAGGCGCGCAAGGCGGCGGAGTTCGCAGTCTCGCGCAGCCAATATGAACTGCAAACCGCGCAAGCCCGTCTGAAGGCGCCGGCACCTGCCGGCCGTGCTGTGGAAGTCGTTGCGCCGGTCAGCGGCGTCATCCTGAAACGACTGCGCGAAAGCGAGTCGGTCGTACCAGCGGGCGAACCGCTGCTCGAGATTGGCGAGCCGGGAAAGAGCGAGATCGTCGCGGATTTCCTTTCGACAGACGCGGTCCGCATCCAGCCGGGCGCTGCGGTGCTCATCGAAGGGTGGGGCGGCAATGAGCCGCTCAAGGGCCGGGTGCGCCGCATCGAGCCGGCGGGATTCATGAAAGTCTCGGCGCTCGGTGTCGAGGAACAGCGCGTGAACGTATTGATCGACTTCGACGATCTCTCAATGGCCACGCGTCTCGGCGACGCGTACCGGGTCGAGGTCCACGTCGTGGTGTGGCGCGAGGAGAACGTCGTGAAAGCGCCGGTCGGCGCGCTGTTCAGACGCGGCAACGACTGGGCGGCGTTCGTCATCGACGGCGAACAAGTCCGATTGACCACGACGGAACTTGGTCAACGCAACGACCAGGAGGCGCAAATCCTCAAAGGACTCTCGGCAGGTCAGACGGTTGTGCTGCATCCACCCGATACACTCACCGATGGCGCGCGAGTCCGCGTACGATCGACGCCATGACCACTGCCGCCGCCTGCCCCAACATCGGACCGCGCGAACGACAGCGTCGTCTCGTCGGTGGATTGTTCTTTCTGGCGATCGCGATCTGTGTGGCCGGATCCGTGCTCGTGTTCAAGGCGCCACGTCCATGGCGGCTGCTGGTGTTCTTGCCGACGTGGGCCGCCGCGATCGGCTTCTTTCAGGTCCGCGCGAAGACGTGCGTGGCGCTCGCCGCGCGCGGGTTGAAGAACATGGACGCGGGCGATGAGGCGATCACCGATCCGCGTGAGCTCGACCAGGTCCGTGCCCAGTCGCGCCGCGTCCACATCCGCTCGATCTTGACCGGCGTCATCGCCGCCGCTCTGCTGTTGCTCCTGCCTTGATGCCTCGCCTTTGACCTTTGACCTTTGCCCTTTGACCTTTGACCTGCGCGTCAAGCGTGCTTCTCGCGCACTGTCGTGTGCGCCCATTCCCGGTGGTGCCTCAGCGCGTGACGCCGCAGTTCGCGGAGCAGGCTCCAGCGAATGACGCGGATGCCAAGACCGAACGCCATCCAATACCAGAAGAACTTGCGCCGTGCCGTCTGGTCTGTGGGCTCGACACGTGTTTCAGTACGAAAGCGCGTACGCTCGGGACCGATTGGATCCGCCTCGAGTGTCCACACGATCTTGATGTAATCCGGTTCGTCGAATGCCGCGAACTTGTGCGATGGAATGGTGCGGAACGTGACGTTGCGCGTCCACGGTCTCGTCGCCGCGCCCATCACGATGGAACGACATGGCGTATGCGCGAGCAGTCCCCACCCAAGCACCATCGTCTCGGCGACGATGCCCAGCGGCTTGACCGGCGGCTCGAACGTGTCGCGCATGAGCCACGCACGAATCCGGAAGATCGCGCGGACGAGCGGCAGTGTTTGCAGGTTCAATCGCGTGGAATCGAAGAACACGAGGTCAGCCGGAGCCGCGATTTCGATCTCGTGGTGATCGTGCACATACGGGTGTGCGATGAAAGCGGCCGCCGGCGATTCAGGGGACGGCTTCGGCCGCAGGCCCCATTCCATGACCAGCAGCGAGGCGAACGCAATCACCGAAAACGGAAACCCGGAGCCGACGCCGAGTGGCGCGATGGCCAGCAGGAACACCGACGCACCCATCACGCCCAGCCATCGAGCGTCGCCTTTGCGGGACAACAGGATGGCGATGGTCAGCTGTCCTGCAGCGATCGAGAGGACAAAGGGCTGGATGTGCGTGCTGAACCACCCAACGATGAAGTCGCGGTAAATGGCGGAGGGTGTCAGGTCGCCATAGACCAGATACACCCACGGCTCCCTGGCTGCCGTCATCGTGTTCACCCAGCCAGCCCACACGAAGATGGCGACCCAGATCCACCGAACGATCGCCGGCCGCCAGAACGCGAGAGCGAGGATTCCCAGCGCTATGAGATTCGCGCTCAGATACGCAACGAGATATTCCTGCGGAATCATGACGACCCTCCGTCTTTATTCGACTGGAGGGCAAACCACGGGCCGAATCACCCGTGCGACTTTTGGCGCAAATTCAGCACAGCGCCCCCACCGACTCGGGAAGAATTCGCGGGAGTGGGAAAACGTCCGCTACGAACGTGGGCCGACGATGGCGAGCGCGACGAGCGAGACCCATACGAGGAGCAACGCGAGCGTCTGTATGAGTGTTTCATCGGGAGGAGCCAGCGCCTCGCTGTGGGGCTCAAGCAGACGCACGAGCTCGGGTCGCCCGCGCAAGCGGCCACCTTCACAACGGCCGACGGTACGGCCGTCCCGAATCGCGTCCATAACACCAGCCTTGCTGCGCTCACGAACGAACAAGTAGGTGCGACAAAAGCCCATTGGTCCGCTGGTGTGGAAATCGGACGACCCGATCGCGGCGATCTCCGGATTTCGCGCCACCGCTCGTTGATAAAACTCGTCGAACTGCTTCGATGCCTCGGGCGCGAGCGTGTCGCGATGCGCCACTTCCACACCGTCGAGTTCGGCAAGCCCTTCCGGGTCATACCCGTCGAAGCCGTGCATGGGATGCGCGGCAATCGCCAGACCGCCTTGCGCGTGCACATCGGCGATCGCGCCGCGAGCAGGCTGATCCCAATTGACGGCCCGCTCGATGCCGACGCCAATCAGATGGAAGTTGCGTCCGGTGATCTCCTCGCCAACGAGGACGATCGGCCCTGTTGATGACTCCGCAGACGATCGACCAAGACGGCCGGCGAGCGTCTGGTTGTGATTGGTGATCGCGATCACGTCGAGCCCGAGGTGCGCTGCCTGATCCTGCATACTCCACGGAGCGATGCCGCCGTCCCCAACGAAGGCGTGGACGTGGAAATCGCCCGACAACACCTGATAGCCCTCGACCGTGATTGGCTCCCGCACCGGCTTCGTGTCCGTGAGCGCGCTCACCGCGACGCCACCGGCGATGCCACACACCGCGAGGATTCGCGCGCCGTTCATGCCCCGATGAACGCCAGGACCCGTGGCCAGAGCCCTGAGACGAGGACGACATAGCCGAAGAACGCCGTCCACGTCATCGCCTGGTGAGCCACGATCAACAGGTGTGCCCGCGCCGGCGTGCAGCCGAGGACTATTCGACAGAACGCCGACAGGATGATCGTCGTCCACACGGCTGGCACCAGCAGGCTGAGTACCTGGATAACCAGCGGGATCGGCACCGGCGTGAACGTATCGATGCCGATCGTGACCAGCATCCACAACGACCACGGAAGATGTGCGGCAAACAGCAGCTCGAGGCACCGCGGCACGCTGAGGCGACGGCCAGGGGCCCGTCCGATCACAACGAGACCAATCAGCCACTGCGTGATCGGCACGAAGCTCCAGCACACGATCCCCATCAACACGAGGCCGGGCGGCAGGCGTCGAGCCGACGACAGCGTGACGGCCGTGCCGATCAGGATTGCGACGAAGGCAATACGTTCGAGCGCACGCAGCCACGTACCGCGCTCGGGCTCGGCGATCAGTTCGCAATAGGTCTTCGTCGGCGACAGGGCCAGACGGAGATCAGGCGGCACGCGTGACCTCGATCGGACTGCCCCACAGCTGCGCCATCACGGCCTGGGATTGCTCGACAGGACCAGTCGTCCAGAATCGCTCACTCCCAACACGCGCGTCAGGGGCCAACAGACCACCGGCCTCGAGACGACGACGCAACTCTTTGGCAACAGCGACGGCCGGATCGATCACCGTGACGCCTGACCCGGCCACGTCCTGAATGACTTCGCTCAGAAACGGATAGTGCGTGCATCCGAGGACGATCGTGTCAGCGCCGTTGTCCACGAGCGGTCTGACGTATCGCTCAACCAACGAGCGCGTCGGCGGTGTGGACAACTCGCCAGCCTCGACACGTTCGACCAGCCCCGGCGCTGGCTGCGTGACAACGCGCACGCCGGCGGCATGTGTCTCAACCAGTTTTGAGAACCGCTCGCTGGCCAGCGTCTGCGTCGTCGCCAACACGCCGACGACGCCGGAACGCGTGCGCGCGACAGCCGGCTTGACCGCTGGCTCGATCGCGATGATTGGCATCGCGAACTTCGCACGCAGCGCATCAACGGCGATACCCGTCGCCGTATTGCAGGCAACGACGACGGCCTTGACGCCTTCGCGCTCGAGCAGCGTGACCATGGCAATCGATCGTTCCGTGATCACGGCCGCCGGCCGATCGCCGTAGGGTGTGTAGGCAGAGTCTGCGAGATAGATCAGATCTTCGGCGGGGAGCGCGCGGCGAATCTCGCGCAGCACTGATACACCGCCGACGCCCGAGTCGAAGACGCCGACCGGTCGCTCGCTCGTCGTCACAACGGGCGGCCCGTTCGACTCACTTCGTTCGCTCAGGGCGAGCCCCGTTCGACTCGCTTTGCTCGCTCAGGATTGGCTAGCTCAAACACGCAGTGCTCGTAGCCGTGGAACTGGACGCGGCGTCCTTCGGTCATGCCGAGACGAAGCGCTACCCGCTGGGAGTTCACGTTCACCGGTCTGATGAGCGAGATGACGTGGTCGTAGCCCCACTGATTGAACGCCGCATCGCGAATGGCTGCGCCGGCCTCCGTCGCGTAGCCGCGGCCCCAGTAGGCGCGATCGAGGAGCCAGCCAATCTCGGGATGTCGCTCGCCTTCGACGTCCTGAAATGCGAGTCCGACTTGACCGACCGGATTGCCTGTCTCGCGCTCGACGGTCAGCCAGAGACCTTTGCCGTCGCGACGATAGCGTTCGAGCTGCCGCTCGAGCCACGTCTCCGATTCGGCGCGGCTGAATCGGCGCTCGTAAAAGCGATTCACCTCGGGATGCGCCATCATCATCGCGATGAAGTCGATGTCGCGCCGGGTCATCTCCCGCAACAGCAATCGGGGTGTTTCGAGAATGACCCGGCTCATGAATCTTCGGAACCTATGACACGTGCGCCGTTCGCGCTGCTCCAACAGACTCCGCAAGCCGCTTGAGGCCCTCGTCTATTTCCGTGGGTGACAGCGCACAGAACGGCAAGCGAACGAAGCGCTCACCGCCCCCATCGGGGAAGAACGCGAGACCGTCGGCGAGATTGAGCGCGCGCGTTGACGCTTGCTGCCGTACCGCCGTCGTGCTGACACCTTCCGGCAACGTCAATGAGATGAAGAAGCCGCCGTCAGGCCGTGTCGCGGTTGCGTCGGGCATGTACTTGTCGAGACCTGCCAGCGTCGCGTCGAGACGTGGCGCATACAACGCCTTGAGCTTCTCGATCTGCGGCGGGAGCAACCCGCGCCGGCACCACTCGTAGGTGATCGCCTGCGCGACGTAGCCGGGCGAGATGTAGGTATCCTCCGCCACCTTCGCCAGACCGCCGAGAATCGAGGGCTCGCCAATCATGAATCCACAACGCACGCCAGGCGCAATGAGCTTGGTGAACGAGCTCATATGGAGAGTGCGCTGCGGCGCCAGCGAATACAGCGTCGCCTCTTCCTTGCCGCGATAGCGCAGCATCCGATACGGCGCATCTTCGACCAGCAGGAAGTTGTACTTCTCGGCGAGCGCAGCAAGCTGCCGCCGCTTCTCGCCAGAACACGTCGCTCCCGCCGGATTCTGAAAGTCAGGAATGACGTAGAAGAACTTGGGCACCGCCTTCTGCAGTGCACGTTCGAGCGCCTCGATGTTCGGACCGTCGGCCTCGAGCGGAATGCCCACGACCTTCGCGCCGTGCCGGCGCAACAAGTTGATCGTGCGGTCGTAGCTCGGCGACTCGGTGAAGACCAGGTCTCCCGGCTTCAGCATCTGCAGGCACAGGAACTCGATCAGCTGCAGCGAACCATTACTCGTCATCACGCGATCGGCGGCGACGCCCTGCCACTCGGCGAGCCACTGCCGCAGCGGCTCGAAGCCGCGCGAGGGACCGTACTGCAACATCGCCGTGCCGTGGGTCTTGAAGACAGCGCCAGCGGCGTCGATCAGATCAGCCGTTGGAAAGGATTCGTTGGCGGGAACACCACGGGTGAAGTTGATAGTCTCCATGCACTCCTTCGTCTCCGGGTCCGCCTAAAGGCGGACACTACACGGGTCCGCCTGACGCGGACACTACACGATCTTATTGTGTCGCGAATGCCAGCAGGACGTTGCCGGGAGCTCCGCCGAACCGCATATAGCCGGAGTTGACAAACACCATTCCACCAGATACGACGGCACCGGGGCCATCAATGGCGCCGCCACTTCCCTTCACGCCGTTCACAGTGTCGTAGCTGCGAATCGTGTCCACGTCCCAGATGACTGAGCCGTCGCGCGTCGCATAGGCGCGCAAGTGGCCGTCGAGCGATCCGGAAAACACGACGCCGGGTATCGCGGTCAGCGCGGCTGACTGGGCCGGACTGCAGTTCGGCCGGTCCGTGCACGGCGGAGGTGCAGCGCGCCAGACGGGACTGCCGTCGGCGATCCGCAGCGCAGTGAGCCCACCGCCGACTTTCGGATCGAGAATTCGTGCCGTTGCCGTCCTCGTCGCCACGGCATCTGACGCCGCGGCATAGACGTACTGTCCATCGCTGGCCATGCCCCACTGCACGCCGCCGTTGATGCCGCCCTGACCGACGCGCGTCTCCCACATCACTTCGCCGTTCTTATCCGGATCGAGGGCCCACACGACTCCGGACTTCTGACCCGCAACAAGCAGCTCGCGTCCTCCAGTCGTGCTCACCAGGATCGCGGGCGATCCAAAGTCGTAGTCGGGTCCGTTGCCCTCCGGACACAACGCACCAACTGGCGTCGTCGAGCATGCGGAGTTGTAGACATCGCTCGGAAACACCTGCTTCGACCAGACGATGCGGCCCGTCTCGAGATCAAGCGCCATGATCGAATCGCTCGTCGTCGTTGCCGGCTTCGAGTAGTTGTTGCCGGTGGTGATGTACAGCCTGCGTCGCTTCACATCGAGCGTGGGCGCCCCCCACACTGCGGCGCCAGATGGGCCGAACGTGGCCGTGCCGGTCGAGGTCTTGCCTGTTGATGCAGCGGGCGTCGGGATCGTGTACGTCCTCCATACGACGCTGCCGTCGCGAACGCGCATCGCGACGATGCTGCCGCGAAATGTGCAGCACGGGTAATCAGGATTGAGCGATCGCGATTCTTCCCACGAGGCGACGGCCACATATGCGACGCCGTCGTGCACCACGGGCGGCGCGCTCAAGCGCACAGCCTCGTGGTCGTCCGGTCGCTTCCTCCACATGAGTCGGCCGTTCGACGCCTCGAGCGCGTAGAGCCAACCCGTGAGGTCGCCGAACACGAGCGCCTGTTTTCCGTCGCTCGGTGTCGCGACGATCGCCGATCGGATCGGACCGTTGGCCTGAAACGTCCATTGCAGACAACCGCTGTCGGCGCGCAGCGCATGAACCACACCTCCAGCGCTGCCGATGAACACCTGGTTGCCGATCACCGTTGGCTGCGAGAAGGCGGAGATGTCGCCGTCGAATCCAAACGCCCACTTGAGTTTCAGTTTTGGCACCTGCGCCGCAGTCAGACCGGCGAGCGCGGCGGAAGCAAAGCGCGCGTTGTCGCGTGTGGGACTCCAGCCGTTCCAGGCCGGTGCGCTATCGGCACTCACTGTGACCGACCGATCGCGGCAGAACGACGATGCTGCGGGCGGCGCATCGCCTCCGGGCTTGCCGAGAAAGGTCGCCACGGCCTCGCGCTCATCGTTGCGCAACTGATAGGCGATGGTCATCATCGCGCCGAAGTTCAGCGTGCGCAGGATGCGAGACGAGGTCATTGCCTTGAGCGTGTCCACGCTCGGTGTCCGGCCGTCGGCCGGCTTCTCGTGACAGGCGGCGCAGCGGCGCTGATAGACCGCGTCGCCGGATGGACTCTGGGCCGCGGCGAGCGTGGCCGACATGACGAACGCGATGGGGACGAGGATCGTGAGCCGCGCGGTCACCCCTCGGCGTTGCTCGGGGTGCCCTGAGCGCCAGTCGAAGGGCATGGCCGCGATTCTACCAATCGGTCGGCGCGTCCGCCTTCGCCTTCGGCTTCGGCGGGCACCCGACTTACCAATCCGTCGGCGCGTAGTCTTTGAGGAATTGCCCCCAGATATGCGTGCCGGTGTTGAAGCCGTTGATGATCGGATCGACGATGCGCGCCGCGCCATCGACGATGTCGAGCGGTGGATGGAAGCGCTGTTCGGCCGTCTTGCGCGCGGCGATCTCGACCGGATCCTCGTCGGTGACCCACCCGGTGTCCACGCTGTTCATGTGGATTCCATCGGTGTGGTAATCGGTCGCGGCTGTGCGCGTCATCATGTTGAGCGCCGCCTTGGCCATGTTGGTGTGGGGATGGCGCGTGGTCTTGAAGTTCCGGTAGAACTGCCCTTCAACGGCAGACACATTGACGATGTGCTTGTCGCGATCGGGCGTGCGCACCATGAGTGGCTTGAGTCGCGCGTTGAAGATGAACGGCGCGACGGCGTTCACCAGGTGTACTTCGAGCAACTCCACTGAGGGGACTTCGTGGAGCAACAAGCGCCACGAATTGCGGCCGCGCAGATCGATCTGCTGCAGATCCTGATCGAGCCGCCCCTCGGGGAAGAGATCTTTCTGCGCCGCCAGCTCCTCAGGCAGCAGCGGCACCTGCGACAACTCCGCCGCATGCGTTAAACCTGTAGGGCCCGTCCTTTTGGACGGGCCGATCTGCAAGGCACCGCCCTCGGGCAAGAGTTGATACCCACGCAGTCCTTCGTACGAGCCGACGAGCTTTCGCACGTGCTCGGGCATCTCGTGGAGCGCGGCCGTCTCACCCGCCATCATGTGGGCGTAGAAATCCGGCGGACGCCGCACGGTCTGACACGCGTTGTTGACGATGAAATCGAGACGCGTCCGCGTCGCAAGCAGCTCGCGGCAAAATGCCTCGACGCTCGGCGTGTGACGCAAGTCGAGACCGAAGACTTCGAGCCGATGTCCCCACTCGGCAAAGTCGGGCTCGATCGCGTAGCGATTTGCCGCATCCCGCGGAAAGCGCGTCGTCACGATCAGCGACGCACCACAGCGCAGCAGCTTCAATCCGGCCTGATAGCCAATCTTCACGCGTCCGCCACTGAGCAACGCGACCCTGCCACGGAGATCGGCCAACTCCGTACGCTTGCGGAAGTTCAACTCGGCGCACGACTGACACAGCTGGTCGTAGAAGTGATGGATCAGCGTGTACTTCTGTTTGCAGACGTAGCAGTGCTGAAGCTCACGGCTCTGGGCTGTAGGCTCTTGGCTTTGGGCTGCAGGCTCTTGGCTTTCGGTACCGTGGATATCTTGCGGCTGGAAGCCGTCGGCGACCGAGACGGTCGGGAACACATTCGGCGTATGGAAGACCGGCTTGCGGCGCAGCGACCTGATGCCGGTCTCGTGCAAAACGCCCTGATCGCCCTTGACGCGCGCGGCCTTGCGCTGTCGATCGACGATCTTGGCCATGCGACGACGCTCGACGCGGTCGGGGCTATAGACGTTGGCGACGGCCTGCAGCAGCCGCTTGCGTTCCTCGTCAGGTACGCCCGCGAGCACACTACGGTCCGCGGCGATCGACTCGAGCAGCTCAATGGCGTCGAGGAGGCGCTGACGTGTGAGCGGATCAGTCGCTACAGACATAGAACAAACCAATTCAACCACGAACAGGTTCGGTCTTCTGAAGACCGGTCACAACCATTTCTCGATCAGGATCTCGTCGATGTACTGGCCGTCAATCTTGGCCTGCCGCTTCGCGTTACCGACCACCACGAAGCCCTGGCCGAGATAGGTCTGCAGCGCAGCGGGATTGTCGGCGCGGACGAAGGTGAAGATCTTCTCGTAGCCTTTGCCGCGCGCGGCGTCCAGGGTCGCCGCAAACAAGCGGCGCGCGATGCCCTGGCGCCGTAGCTCGAGATCGACGTAGGTACCGAGGATGCCGACGTGATCGAAGGCGCGCGTATAGGTGGCGTACGGCTCGAGCACCTGAAAGCCGACGATCGTGCCATCGGGCTCGCGCACCGCCACTTTCCAGATCCCGCGATCCTGAAAGTCGATGATGTAGTCGAGCTCGGTCTCGACGCTGACCGGCGTGTCGAGCACGGTGTAGCACCGCGCCTGGATGATCGGGTTCAACACCCGCACGAGCCCCGCCGCATCCGAGGGCTCGACGTCGCGGACGGAAAATTCCATCCTGGCGCTCAGCTGCGCCGGCCGACGTATCCGGTTGGACCGCGCCTGAACCCCGCCGTCTCGAAGAAGCGCTCGTTGCCTGGCTGAGCGCCGAGGAACAACACACCGCCGGGGGTGGCGTCGAGCGCCCGCCGCAGCAATTCGCGCCCGATCCCCTGCTTGCGAAATTCGGGATCGACCATCACCTCGGGCACCGTGCTGAAAAAATAACCGTCGGTCAATACGCGCACCGACCCGACCAATCGGTTGCCGCTCCATGCGCCGACGTTGATCGTGGACTTCAGCGCATCCGCGGTCTTCTGCGTGTCGTAATCCCGCTGCCAGATGCGCTTGGCCAGCGCGATGAATGCTTCGACGGACAGTGCGCTGTCACCGCTTCGATACTCGACCGACATTCGCTCGCCCTTCCCTCTCGTCTATGGCCGCCAGCAACCGCTTCGGCGCTACGAGACGATACGATCCTTCGAGACGATCCGCTACTTCAGCCCAATTCGGCCGGCGATCGAGGTAGATCCCGAACCACCCCGACGTGCCGACATATGGCGGCACGAAATACCGATCCGGCCAGCGCGAGACCACCATCTCCTGTGTCAGGTGAACAGCCTTGCACCACACCGCATCGCGGCCAGCGCCGTGATGGTTCCGCGCGCTCGCGAACATCGCGAACATGCGCTTGTGCACCCAGAACGTTGGCTCGCCGTGCGAGATCTTCTCCCACGCCTCAGGCAACGCGAGGCTTAGCGCACGAAGCCGGTCGAGAGCGCCGGGAGGCATCGAGTGGAAAAAATACCACGCAGAGCGGAGGCGTCAGCCGCCGCCGACATTATTGTTGCTGAGCAGAATCACAATGATCGCTGCGATGATCGCCGCGACAACGGCGAAGAAGATCTTCCACGCGCTGTACGGACGATTGCCGGCAATCTGACCGGTATAGCCGTTGACGATCACTTGATACGCCTTGGCGCCGTAGTTGTACGACAGCAGCCAGACCGGCACCAGGACGTGCTTGAAGGTACGGCTGGCGTAGTTCGGGTTGATTTGCAGATTGCGATACGTGTTGCCGGGCACTTGCTGGGCGCACAGCGCCGTCAGCTTCGCCTGCATCTGCTCTTGCGAGCGCTGTGCTGCGTCGAGGAGTACCACCTGATAGTGCTCGACGACGTGACCGCTGAGAAATGCCGTGTCGTAACCGACGATCTCCTGGGTCGGAAACGGCTCGACCTGCCGCAGGAGATCGAGCGGCAACCCCTGCGTCCCCGGTACAGGCTCATCGTCAAAGAAGTGATCGACGACGCCGGACGCCGGCTCCCAGCGAATGCGCTGCTCGGGACGCATGACCGTCCGCCCCTTCGCATCACGGCCTGGCACCATCACGGTGTAGTAATGACCGGCCTCCGCCGTCCACGGACAGTGGACTTGCGCGTCGAACGTCCAGTACGGAATGTACAGACTGCGAATGGTGTCAACGAGCGCAGCGATGGCAAGACGTCCCGGCGCAAACCAGCGACTACGCCACCAGCGTTTGATGTCGTCGCGCACGCGGCCCGGGTCGATCTTGAACGGCAGCACGCCCTGCGGACGAATCGGTGCTTTGATCTCCTGGTAATCGACGAGCGCCGGTGATCCGCAAAACTCGCAGTTCTGTCCGACCCGCGACGGATCGAACACCATCACCGCCTTGCATGACTGACACTGCACGCTTCGCCGCTCGGTCTGCCACCCGCGCTCGTCATCGGGCAACTCGCGAAGCGCCTTCACGAGATCGAGCTCGACGACTTTGCCGAGCTCGCGATCGATGTGGTACGGCGACTCCGTTCCGCAGAACGGACAGATCAACTTCTGCTTGCCGGGATTCCATTCGGCCTGCGCACCGCAGGCCGGGCACTCATATTTTTCGAGGGCGGAAACCGTGTCAGGTGACATGTAATGCAAAATTCAAAATGCCAAATGCAACCAGTGCGCTCGTCCAATCACCATTGCATTTTGCCTTTTGCATTTTGAATTACTGAGACATATAGGCCGTGAGTGCCGCGCGCGAGATTCGCCACGACGAGCCGATCTTCTTGCCTTTCAGATCGCCAGACTCGAGCACGGTCATCACGTCAGCCTCTGAGACGCCGAGTGTCTGCGCGGCTTCGGCGGGACTGAGCAGCTCGGGCAAGCCTGCGCCTCCCGCGTCACCTGCGGTCGGGACTGGAGGCACAACGACCGTCGGCGCGGCGTGTCCGCTCATGAAGCCGTCGCGCATCATCTGCTGCGCAAGTCCGAAGCCGACCGCAAGCTCCGCGGCAGTGCCTGCGGCGCCGGCACCACCGGCACCTGTCTCGAGACCCTTGCCCATCTGATACTTCACGAAGTCGTTCAGATTCCCGACCGCCGCCATACTGGCGCGCTTGTCGATCGCCTGTTCCACTTCCGGCGGCACCGACACGTTCTCGACGATGAAGCTCGTGATCTCGAGACCGTACTTCGTGACGATGGCGGGGTTGATGAGCGGCATCAGCGCCTCACCAAGCTCCGTGTAGCGGGACGCGACGTCGAGCACCGGAATCTTCGCCGTCGCAATCGCATCGGTGAAGATGCTGACGATGCGCGAGCGCATTGTGTCGGCGAACTCGTCGAGCCGGAAGTTGTGATCGGAGCCGGCCACTTCGCGCAGAAACGTCTTCGGCTCGACGATCTTGAAGTCGTAGGTGCCGAACGCCCGCACGCGGACCATGCCGAAGTCGCTGTCGCGCAGCATCACCGGGTTCGACGTGCCCCATTTGTTGCCGGTGAACAGCCGCGTGACGACGAAGTAGACGTCGGCCTTGAAGGGGGAATTGAAGCCGTACGGCCACGACTTGATCCTGGTGAGGACCGGGATGTTGTCGGTGGTCAGCGTGTGCTTGCCCGGCTTGAACGTGTCGCCGAACTCGCCGACGTAGACAAACTGTGCAACCTGCGATTCACGCACGATCAGCTGTGCGCCGTTCTTGATCGCCTTGTCCTCATCGGGGAATCGCCACGACAGCGTGTCGCGCGAGTCGTCGGTCCACTCGATGATCTCGAGCAGCTCCCCTTTGATGAAGTCCATGATGCCCATTGGTCGCTACGCTCCCTTCACCGGCAAGTGCGAAGTGCAAAGTGCAAAGTGCAAACTGAAAAGTACGGACGAGGTTCCTACCGCGCGGGTTCCAGCGTCGACGCGACGCACGAGAAATTGGCCGATTCGTTCGTGCTGCCGGTGCCGTTCCACTTCGCCACCTGGCCGAATGGACAGAGCGGCCGCGTGCGATCGGTGGTCCCGCTCGTCACGTGCCACGCCTCGATGCGCTTCGGCGAGGCGCCCGTCTTGATCCATTCTTCCATCGCACCGACGCGATCGAAGTTGTCGGTGCCCGGACCACCCTGGCAGTGATTCATGCCGGGCACCATGTAGAGCTGAATCGACGTGCCCACGCCCGCGCCACCCTGCGAGGCCACGACCTTGTTGAAGAAGTCGATCGTGTTGTACGGCGTGACCTGCGGGTCCGACCAGCCGTGATACAGCATCAGCTTCCCGCCGCGCGCGAAGAACGCTCGCAGATTCGCATCCGTCGAACCCAGTGCATCGTCGGGATCCGCTGCGAGCGCGAGATCGAGATCGGTGGCTGGATTGAACTTCAGGGGATCCCAATTGCGATCTTTCGTGATCACGTACTTGTAGGCGTCGGCCGCGTACATGATCGGCTCCGCGCTGCCGATCACGTTCCAGCCCAGTTCTGAGCCGCGGGCAAGACCCGGCAGCACGCTCGCCCGCGTGGACGGATTCGCTGCGCCAGCGTACATCTTCCGCGCCGACTCGACCTGCGGCGGGGTGAGGCACGCGTTGTCCTCTGCACCAGAACACGACAGCACCTTCGGATCAAAGGTGCAGGCGCCAGGATTTTCGATCACGTTGTCGGCGACACCGTCGCGCGCGTCGCACGCGGCCATCGCGGCCCGATAGATCGTGGGGTACTTCGATGGCGGGATCACGTTTGCCGGCGTCGCGTTGACCGCGCGATTAATGGCCATACGTCCGGCATGCAGGTGAATCCAATTCACTGCGGGGGCGCCGGCGATCACCGCGTCGTAGCTCGACGGATACCGCACGGCTTCGGTAATGCCCTGCCGTCCGCCCTGCGAGCAGCCGTTCCAGATCGAGAGCGTGGGGCGCGTGCCGTAGAAGGCGTCGATGAGAGCCTTCGCCTTGACGGTCATCTCGTGCACCGATCGATACGCGAAGTCGGTGACCTTCTCGGGATGACCGAGCGCAAACGCGCCGCTATTGCCGACGTGCCCGGTGTCGGTGCTGACCGTCGCATAGCCGGCGTTCACCGCGCCAGCGAGCGCCGTGTAGGAGATGGTGCCCGCCCATCCGCCGTTGCCAACGGCCTGGAACTTTCCGTTCCATTTCGCCGGCAGCCACACTTCGATCTTGATGTCGGAATCACTCGACGGCATCAGCGTGGCGGCAACACGGCAGAACGCCGGGAGCGACGCATACACGCGTGACACCTGTGGCGGTGCGCCTCCCTGTCGCGCTGCGCCGGGCGGCGTGAACGCGCCTGCCGCGACATCCTGCGCGATCGTGATCTTTGTGTTGTCGAGTGTCAGACGAGCCAGCGACTCACAGGTCGCCGCATATGCGGGAGTAGAAAAATAGAGACCCACGATCAGGATGCCCGGGAGGACTGCGCTTACGCGCGACATCAGCTGCTTCATGTGTCACCTCAACGGAACCATTGAGCCACCAGCTGCAACCCCGCCACAACGAGATCGGGCCTCGGGTCCAGCGCGGATAACCACGGGTCGTCATCTCGAAATCCGCGGAACTGACGCTCGGTCTGCCGCCGCACGCGCTCGAGCGCGAGCGGCAGCGACGGATCGATCGGCTGGCGTGCCCGATCTTCCGCCTTCTGCAACTGCTCGACAAGCTTTTCCGTCTGCTTCATATCGAGCATCGACAACGGCGTCCCGCAGTGTGCACAAGGCGCGCCGCTTGTCAGATCGATCGCCGCGCCGCAGTTGGCGCAGTGCACGCTCCCTACATTTCGGCGCAATTCCTCAATTTGTTGAGGCGTCAGCGGCCGAATGAAATCCTTCTCACGAAGAAAATCAAAAAAGGTCGTGAGCCGGCCGTGTGAGTGCGGGCAGCTCAGGTACTCGAACTTCGTATTCCGCTGAATGTCGTGGGTCCGGCGCAGTCTGGATTTGCAGCGCGGACACTTGGCGAGATCGCCGTTCGAACGCTCTGGCCTGGTGATCTTCTCGCCGATGATGCGAAACAACTTGAGCGTCGATCCAGGCGTCAACGCCAGGCTCTCGTGCGCATCGAACCAGAACGAATGACAGACATGACAGATGTCGATGGCGGTGCGACGTCCGAGGTGGGCATCGAACGTCGCCTCCTCCATCGGCGAACCACAGCGCGGGCACTCCACGACGTGCCATTGTGCCAGAGGCGACGCGCGAGACTACTTCTCTTTGTAGACGGTGTCGATCGCCAATCCCGCGGCCAGGAGCAGCGGCGCCGATTCGGGCCGATAGCCACGGCTCTCGTTGAGCGAGATCATGTAGTTGTCCGCCGACGTGAACAGCTCTTTACCGATTCCCGCCCATTTCTTGGTGACCGTCCCGATCTCGGCGCCATCCGGCGTCAGAAACCTGAAGTTCCATCCCTTCCAGTCACCCTTGATCTCCGCGACCGGACGCTCCGCACCATCGAGCACGTGAAAGCCGCCGCCCAACGAGAACAGCTTGCTCTTGAAGAGACCAATCGGCCGTCCGGCGTCGTTGGTCACCGTGACAGTCGCGTGCAACAAGCTCACGCCGCGGCGAATGCCGAGGATGACGCGTCCGTCTTCGCGCTCGCGCACCTCGACGTAGGTCGGGAGAAGTCGCTTGTTGACGAGGAATCGCAGGATGTGCACCCAGACACTGAGCTGCTCCTTGGCGATCCCGATCTGCTGTCCAGTGGAAGGGTCGTAGATGTCAAAGGTGTCCACGAGCTTCAGAAACCCGACTCGCTCTTTCACGAGCCAGTTCTTGCGGTCGAACATTCGCTTGCCTCCTTACCGATCTCCTGTCTTTTCGGATCTGGACGAAGGGTCGGACAGCAACAAGATTCATGCGGCTGCGCGCCACCACACAGGTGTCCCGGATATGACAGAATCTGCCCTGCCCTGGGTTCGAAGGGCCGCGAGGTAGACCGATGCGACGCGTACTTCTCCTGTTGCCGTCCGTAATCCTGCTATCCGCTCCTGTCTTCGCGCAGACCACACCAGACGGTGCCGCCGTCTTTCAGAAAGCCTGCGCCTCATGCCACGCGAATCCCGGTCCTGACTCGCGCGCGCCGACCCGCGAGGTGCTTCGCACCGTTGCGCCAGAGGCGATCCTCACAGCGTTGACGGTCGGCAACATGTTCCGCCAGGGATCCGAGATCACCGACGCCGAACGCCGGGCGGTCGCAGCGTATCTCGCTGGACGTCCGGTGGGCACGGCGCCGCCGCCGTCGATCGTCGGACGATGCCAGGCACAGCCGGCACCGCTTCAGGCATCGGCGCTCAATAGCGGATGGAATGGATGGGGCGCTGATGTCGCGAACACCCGCTTTCAGCCTGCAGCCAAGGCTGGTCTGAATGCGACGTCCGTACCGCGACTGAAGTTGAAATGGGCCTACGGATTCGCGGGCGTCAACTCCGCGCGATCGCAGCCCGCGGTCCTCGGTGGACGGCTCTTCGTTGCCAGCGACAACGGCGATGTCGTCGCGCTCGACGCCAAGCGTGGATGTCAGCTCTGGAGCTATCACGCACAGGCAGGCATCCGCACCGCAGTCAGCGTCGGGCCGTACAAAACGGCGGCGACGAACGGCTTCGCGGTGTACTTCTCCGACGGCGCCGCGATCGCCTACGCCGTCGATGCACACACCGGCCGCGAAATCTGGCGACGCAAACTTGATGACCATACCTACGCGCGCGCGACCGGCTCGCTGACGGTCTATCAGGGTCGCGTGTACGTGCCAATCGCCGGTGTTGGCGAAGAGGGCCAGGGCGGCATCGCGCGCTACGAGTGCTGCACATTCCGCGGTAGCGTGTCGGCGCTCGATGCGTCGACCGGAGCCGTGATCTGGAAGTCGTACACGATCACCGAAGAGCCGAAGCCGAGACACAAGAACGCGTCGGGTGTACAGACATGGGGACCTGCCGGCGGCGGCGTCTGGGGCGCACCGACGATCGATCCCGCTCGTCGTC
>Ga0310810_10000504_pt1 | contig 39617 bp, 35 predicted proteins | sample NCmetagenome_FD_207641 | JGI IMG/M metagenome (GOLD analysis project Ga0310810, IMG submission 207641) | Soil microbial communities from experimental microcosm in Duke University, North Carolina, United States - NC | ecosystem: Engineered > Artificial ecosystem > Soil microcosm > Unclassified ...
TCGTGGCCTGCCTGGAAGGGGCGCGCTGGAACGACGTCTACAACCTCGGCACCGGTATCGCGACCTCGGTGACGGACGTCCTTCGGACCCTGGAGAAGGTGGTCGGGCGAGCGATGAATGTCGAGCGCGTTCCCAGCTACGTGGGACCGGCGCGGTCGGTGCTCGATCCGGGCAAGATGATGGGCGCGACCGGCTGGAAACCCGAGTTCGATCTCGAGGCCGGGATCACGGCGGCCTGGTCCCGGCTCCGCTCAACCCACCGCTGAAAGCCCGACGCGGTAGTCGCGGCCGAGATAGCCGTAGCGTTCCGACCAGATCTCGAGCAACGAAGCACTCGTGTCATCGCTTCGCCTCTCACCGGGCCGAGCGAACACCCACCTCTGCTCGGACCGAGGCTGTCCACCTGGCCCGAAGCCCGACGCCTCCGGACCGAACGTCAGGTCCGCGACGACCTCCGACCCCGTGAGTTCCGCTCGATCCATCGTCACTCGTCCGCGATGGCGATCGCCCACCGTGGCCGCCACACGCCGGTCGGCACAGACGATGCCCACGCGCGGGCTACCCCGCTCACCGGCGAGGGCATCGGCGGCGTGAATCACCGCGCGCTGCCAGCCCTCGAGCGCACAGCGGCCGCAGCGCACGGACGTGTACTGGCTCCCGGGCATCGCCAGCGGCCCGGGCGTTCGACGCCTGACCAGGAAGGCCGTGCTTCCGCACAGGTGGCAGACGCCTGGAAACTGAAACGCGGCGCGCCCTCCTGCGAGGCGATCCTCGACCGCCGTGCGGCGCGCCGACTCGGCCTCCTCCACCGGACCCTTCGCGCCGGCGAGGATCTCTCCGGGCAGCTCCCGGACGCCGGTCAGGTCGACCGAGCCCGGGGCGAGGATCTCGCGCCGGAAGTACTCCTGGAGCCAGCCGTCGTCGAGCATCTGGATGAGCCACACGTCGGTCAGCAGGTATGCCAGCGGCACCCCGAGCCTGACGAGGCCCTCGAGGAAGCCTCGGTCGAGGAACATGAGATTCCCGGCCAGGAGGACGTCCGGCCGGAAGCTCTCCACGCTCGCTCTGCTCGCGCGCTCGTTCGCCTCGGTGATCTCCTCGCGGTCCGCCCGGCCGCCCTCGAACGGCTCGTAGACGCTCTTCGACGAGGCGAGGAGGCGAAGGGCTCGCTCCACCGGAACCGGCTCCGGGCCCGGGCGACCCCCTCCATGACCACTGGTCAGCACCCTGAGGGCGTGCCCCCGCGCAGCGAGCGCGTCCGCGATGGTGGCGCAGAGGCGCTCGTAGCCGCCAAGCGAGTTCGGCGGATAGAGGTTGGTGACCAGAAGAATCTTCATTCGCCGGGAGACCTGCTCTCGAGCTCCGTTGCCAGCCGCTGCTGGAACAGCGGATCCCGGAGCAGCGAGCTCGGTGAGACCGCTGCTCCGTTCATCGGCTGCATCGTGGTGAGCAACCCCTCGACCGACCGGCGCAGACCATGCTTCGCCAGGATCCGAAACACGTCCTTCACCTCGTCCGCCGCCGTCCGGCTCCCGGTCCGGAGGAGGTCCCGGATGTAGAACGCGGATACGGTCGCCCACTCGGAACGAACACCCGAGTGAGCCTCTGCGATGGTGTTGCCTGCGTGGAGCCGGTAGCCCAGAAGGGGGTCCTTCAGGATCGTCATGTGCTTGCCGCTGGCGGCGAGTCTCAGAAAGAAGTGAAGATCGTGCGCATAGCGGAGATCGTCGAATCCGCCAATCTCCTCGAAGACCGATCGTCGAACGACGAGGTTGGAGGTCGTTCGGAGAAAGTTCCCATTGATCAGGGCGAGCCCGAGCGATCCCGAGCTGCGGTAGAACTCCATCGCTTCCTTCTGCCATCGGTCCTCGAGCTCCCTGCCCTCCTGGTCGATGCAGATCAGGCCGGAGGCGACGGCAGCGACCCGCGGATCAGCGTCGAGAACGGCCACCGCGCGGGCCAGCCTCCGCGGCGCGTAGACGTCGTCCGAGTTCAGGATTGCGAGGATGCTTCCGCTCGCCGAGGCCGCAGCCTCGTTCAGGGTGGCGGCAGCGCCGCGGTTCGCCCGGCTCCAGAACCGGACCCGGTCGGACCGGCGAGCAATGTCCATGGCCACGGCAGCGGATCGATCGCGTGACCCATCGTCGATGCAGACGATCTCGGCAGGAACGGCGGTCTGCGCGAGCACGCTGCTCAGCGCAGCACCGATGTAGCGCTCGTGATTGTAGAGCGGGATCAGGACCGAGACCTGCCGAGCACTCTCTCCGCTGCCCACGATTCCCCCCATTGGAAGGATCCTTCGCCAGCCTTTATCGGACCCGCCGGAGCCAGAGACTCCCTCCCTCGTTGGCGAGGCACAACGGGAAACGCTCCTGGACGAAGTCCCTCCGGTTCTGGGTCAAGAAGGTGTTGAACAGAACGATCTCGAAGCCGTCGTTGAACTCCAGGAAGGCGCGCAGGACGTAGATCTCGTTCCACGCCCTCCCTTCGAGGATCCAGTGCCTCGGATACTCGAACGGGTAGAAGACGTCGTGGATGTGGATGAGCACGCCTGGTCTGAGACTGGGGAGGACCTCGAAGAACAGGCGGTTGACGTCGCTTCCGATCCGGGAAACATGCGTCGAGTCGACGAACAGAATGTCGTTCTCTCCCAGGGATTCGAAGAGGGAGAGTGGAACGTCCTGGAGCGGTTCGGCCCGGATCGTGACCCGCTCGGCGTCAGACGGTCGGATGAGTGATCGGACCAGCTCCGGATACGGCTCGATGCACGTGATCTCGAGCGACCCGTTCAGGAACCGCTCGTTGGTGTCCAGCGCAATGCAGGTGGAGTAGCCGGAACCAACCTCGATCAACCGCCTGGGCCGAAAGCGCCTCAGCATGAGGTAGTAGAAGATGGCGTCCGAGTACGAATAGGCAGGGTTCTCGAAGAAGTACCGGTTCGCTTCTGTCCGGGCCGCGGTGAAGGGCTGTTCCCGGTAGAAGTCCACGCACTGCTCGAGCAGCTCGAGCTGCCGGCGCTCACGAAGGTCGATGCCAGGCAGATCTCGCGGTGCGGTGCTGAACAGGAGGCTGGACTTCCTCTCCACCTCGGCAAGATCCGGGATCGGGCTATAGAAGTGTCCGGGCGGGGCGAAGGCGAGGCTGGGGTGCATCGCGGGTTGAGGGAGGGGTCGCGACGGCTCCGCCGGGCTCGGCTCGCGTCTCGGCGCCGCCTCGCGTTCAAGGCGGACCAGCCGCAGCCCGGCCAGGGCCAGCAGCCGCTTCACGCTAGGGCGGATGAACCCCTGGCTCATGACTGGCGCGTGGGCGGCCCTTCGAACAGCGAGCCCGGAAGCGACGGCGGCCGGCGGGCAGCGATGAGAAACTGCGTCCCGCCGAGGTAGCCCCGCTCCGCCGAGGCGTAGAGATACACCGCAACGCTCCGCCAGCCTGAGCTTCGAAGCTCGGAGAGCAGCGACCATCCGTAGTGATAGAAGCACAGCGCACCGTCGGGACTCATCGGATCCCCGTGGCACTCGGGAGGAAGCAGGTGCTCGATGCGACCGTCGTCCTGCAGACGTGCGCGAACGAGCGTCTCGTCCGAGGCGAAGTTGAAGGGCACGGAGAGCACCAGTGTCCCCTCGGGCCGGAGACAGCGGAGGAACTCATCGAGGGCGCGGCGGTAGTCGGGCACGTGTTCCAGAACGTCGAAGGAGAGAACGTAGTCGAACGAGCAATCGGCGAACGAGAGTCGGGTGACGTCCTCACAGCGTAGGTTCTGGACATTGACCTTCCCGGGCGAGGTGCCATCCCTCAGGTACTCGCTCCCGATGGTGAGAGGGTACCGACCAGCGATGGTCCGGAACATCGGGGTGGATTGCTCGGTGATGTAGATCGAATCACGCGGAGTCGCTCGCACGCAGTCACGAAGGAACTCGAGACTTGCCCGCATCCTGCTGTTCAATCCACAGGAGCGGCAAACCTGGCGTTCGCGCCAGTTCGGAGTGCGTTCGCGATTGGGACCGAGCAATGCGTAGCGATAGTCGACCAGGAACCCCGTCCTGGCCTCGCACACTGCACACCAGCCCTCGAGCGTGAAGGGTGCCGGGCCGCGCGCGAGCTCAGACTCCCTCTCTGCCAGCTTTCCCAGGAGCCCCGCATGGGTTCGAAGGTACTCGGTGAATTCCGCGTGCCCGGCGCACGCGCTGAAGAGAGCTCCGTCCATCCTGCGCCGGTCCATCGAGGCGAGGAGCTACCAAGGTCCCTCTGCCACAGGCAAGAAGACTCCTCCCCCGTCTGGGCGACCCCCGTAAAAACCAGGCGCCAGCCGAAGGGAGTTGTTGTGATTGCCCGCTCGGTGATTCTCTGGGTGACTCCGAGGTCCAGGGTTGCTCGAACGTCGACAGACCATCAGCCGTGTGCGTGCCACATGGCTCACGCTGACGAAGCGGATGGTACCGCCGGGCTGGTTCGTCTACGTCTTGCTCGTCGCTGCGAAGATCTGGCTGACCCGCGCTCAGTCCCTTCTGGCGATAGGTGATTCGCCCGGCGACGACCGGCTCTACCTCGAGCTGGCCAATCACCTCGCACGGGGTGCGTGGCTCGGGCGGTACAACTCTCTGACGCTGGTGAAGGTGCCGTTCTACCCGATGTGGGTCGCCGCAACCTTTGGTCTGGGCGTCCCCCTCCTTCTCGCCCAGCAGCTTCTCTACGTGGCGAGCTGCGTGGCCGCAGTCGTCGCACTGCGACCGGTCATCACGAGCAGGGTCGCCCGGCTTGGCCTCTTCGCCCTTCTCCTCTGGAATCCGTGGAGCTTCGCCGACGGGGTGATGACCCGCGCGGCGCGTGAGGGGATCTATGCGAGTCTGGCAATCCTCGTCTTCGCGGGCGCGGTCGGTCTTGCCCTCCGTCAGGAAGCACCCCGATCGACCCTGGTTCGCTGGGCGCTCCTGCTCGGTGCCTCGGCAGCTGCGCTCTGGATGACCCGAGAGGAGGGAGTCTGGGTCGTTCCGATGATCGGGCTCGGGTTGTGCGCTGGTGGCCTGCGGACCCCGAGCTGGCGGCGCCTCGTTTGGGGAGCGGCCCTGGCGCTGTTTGTGTGGTGGGCGGCGGTCGGATTCGTCCTCTGGAGGAACGCGAATCGGTACGGAATGGCGGTCCTCTCGGAGGAGACGAACGGCCCCTTCGTGGAGGCCTTCCGCCAGATGGTTCGGGTCCGCCCCAGCCAGTGGCGGCGGTCCGTGCCATTGCCGCGCGAGAGCCGTGAGAAGCTGTACGCTGCAAGCCCGGCGTTCGCCAGGCTGCGGAACTACCTCGAGGGTCCCGACCAGCCCAACTGGGTCGCCATCGGATGCAACGTCTACGGTTTGTGCGACGAGATCGGAGCTGGCGCGATCCACTGGGCCATCCGAGAGGCGGCTGCCCACGAGGACGTGTTCCGCACCGGAGCCACGGCCCGGCAGTACTGGCTCCAGGTCGCCCACGAGATTGACGACGCGTGCCGTCGACAGGCACTGAGCTGCGATCCCTTGGGCGCCGGCAACGCTGTTCTCGATGGTTGGCGTGCCGCGCACTGGCATTTCTTCTGGGCGAGTCTCGGCGAGGGCCTGTCGAACGTCCTGCGGGCGCACGGCGTCCGGAGCACGCCAACACCGAGCGTTGGCCCCCTTTCCTATCTGGACATCTTCCGTGACCTGACGCGGGAGCGCCTGGCCGGGCTCGATGCGCAGGTGCGCACGCTCCGCGGAAGCGTCGTCATCGCCGGAACAACCGCGGAGTTCGTCGCCCTCGAGCTCCGGAGTTCCCGAGGGACACCGGCCGAAGGCGACATCCACCGGTCCACACCTCCGGGAGCAGACCGGACGCGCGCGGACACCCCGGCCACGTTCAACTTCAGGGCCTACTGCCCCGACGGCTGCTCGCTCCTGGTCACCGATCTCAGGAACGCCCAGCCCCGGGGAACCGTGCCCTTGAAGAGCGACCGCGTCCTTCTTGGCGGGCTGGAGCTGAGAATCAATGCCGAGCCCGATCCATCGCTACCACGGCAAGAACGGCTGGACGCTCGCCGGCTGATGGTCCTGGATGGGATCACCTCGTTTTACCGGTTCCTTCTGCCCCTCGCTGCCCTACTCGGCGCCCTTGCCTGGCTCGTCGCAGGAATTCTCAGCATCCGGCTTCGTGGAGCTCGCGCCTCGTGGCTCACCTGCTCCGTCGCCCTGGTCGGGTTCGGGACCCGGATGGTACTGCTCGCCATCGTGAGCGCTGTTGCCTTCCCCTCGATGAACGTCCTCTACGTTTCGCCGGCACCCCCGCTGCTGCTCCTCTTCTGTGGCCTGGCTCTGGTGAGCGCCGCGCGAGCCGCGGAACTCGCGCGTGTCCACGAGACCGTCGCCCCCGCCGTGGCGAGCGGCGGTCCCGGTCTAGGCGGATGAAGCCCCGAGTACCGGCCACGCAGCCTGGGCTTGACAGGCGTCCACCGCGGTCTCAACTAGGCACATGAGCGGCGACGGAGCCGAGTTCGACGCACTGGCCGACAGCTACGAGGCGGAGCTACGCCGGGCGGTCTCTCTCTCGGGAGAGACGCCAGATTTCTACGCACGCGAGCGAGTCGCGTTCCTCGCCACCTGCCTTCGCGCACTCGGGCACCGCCCGCACGCGGTTCTCGACTACGGCTGTGGCCTGGGTAACGCCTCGATCCATCTCAGCCGGCTCCTCGGCCCTGCGCTGCTGGTCGGGGTCGACGAGTCGCGCGAGTCGGTCAAGCGTGCCGCCACGAGCTTCGGGGCGACCGCGCAGTTTGTCCCGCTCCGGGAGCTCGCGCCGGAACCGAGGTTCGATCTGGTCTATTGCAGCGGCGTCCTGCACCACATCCAGCCCGAGGACCGCGCCGCGGCGTTCGCGTACCTCGACGAGCGGCTGAAGCCAGGGGCGCTGCTTGCCTTGTGGGAGAACAATCCCTGGAACCCGGTCGTCACCCTGACCATGAACCGCTCGGTGATCGACAGGAATGCGGTCAAGGTTCCGCCCCCCGAGCTCCAGCGACTCGTCAGGAGCGCCGGCTTCGAGCTCCTGCGGACCGACTTTCTCTTCTACTTTCCGAGATTTCTTTCGCCTCTTCGGGTGCTCGAGCCCTGGCTCCGGAAGATCCCGCTGGGAGCCCAGTACCAGGTTCTCTGTCGAAAGCCGCGCGCCTAGTTCCGAACGAATCGGATCAGCGAGAACAGCGAGAGAGAGGCCAGCGGAACCGGATAGTACTCCCGTGACGCCGGCCGCAGGATCGTCCCCACCTGGCGCTCGATCGTCCGCGCGTCGTGATAGTGGTCAGCGGGCTTCTGGTAGCCGAACAAGACCCTGGCGACAGCGTAGAGCAGGTTCTCCGACGGCGCGCTCACCAGCAGCTCCCCGCCTGGCTTGAGGACCCTTCGGAACTCGTGAACGATCGGCAAGAAGTCCGGAATGTGCTCGAGCACGTCCGCGGCGACGATCGTGTCGAAACTCTCGCCCTCGAGCTTTGCAGCGCTCAGCTCTTCCTCGCGAATCGTCACGTTCTCGAGTCGCTGGCCTTCGACGACGCGACGCAACATCTGGGGCTGGAGGTCGACGCAGGTGACGGACCGGAACCGCCGGCTCAGTGTCGGGGCGAGCACCCCGTTCCCACCTCCGAAGTCGAGGACGCGGTCTCGACGATCTGCCCGGGAGAGTGCCAGCAGATGGTCCAGGCGCCGCCACATGACCTCCCGGACGAAGAAGTTGGAGTGGCTGTACTGCGGTGGCGTTCCCTCGTGCCCCGCTTCCTGCTTCAGCTGCTCCAGCTCCGCCGGAGGGATCCTGACCACTGGCTCAGGCATGTCTTCGCTCCGACGGGTTCAGAGGACGTATCCGGCCGCCGTGGCGTCCCGGTGGAACATCCGGACGGTTTCCAGCGAGAGAGCCGACAGGTCGGTCCCGAGCATCGGAAGCTTCTTCAGCAGCTCCGGCGTGACGGTGATGATGTGGCACCCGATCTGGTCCGCCTGGACGATGTTGAAGACCTCACGCGGGCTCGCCCAGATGATCTCGATGTTCCGGTGCCCGGCCACGGTCTCCAGAGCTGATCGCATCAGGGGGACCGGATCGACTCCGGTGTCCGCAATGCGCCCCGCGAACACCGAGATGATCGACGGGGGACCGCCGGCGACCTGATCTCTCACCTCCCGCACCTGCTCGAGCGTCAGCAAGGCGGTGGCGTTCAGCTTCACTCCACGCTTGGCCAGCCGGTGGATGAGCGATGCCGAACTCTCCCGACGGGTGTTGGTGACCGGAATCTTCACGTACACGTTCTCACCCAGAGCGGCCAGCTTCATTGCCTGGCGCTCCATCTCCGGGAACTCGTCGGAAAAGACCTCGAGCGAGAATGGCCGGTCCTTGATCTCGGCGAGGACTTCACGAGCGAACGCTTCGTACTCCTTGACGCCCGCCTGCCGCATCAGGGTCGGGTTGGTGGTGAAGCCCTTGATCAACGGATTGGCGTAGAGGTCGAGGATTGCCTTCCGGTCCGCCCCGTCCGCGAAGATCTTGACCCGCAATGAGCTCGCACTGACCGTCATGCTCTGACCCTTTCCGTTGATGCGGTCGCCAATATCCAGGGCACCGCTTCGCCGAGCGCTCGCACCGTGAGATCCGGCCGCTCGGGCCAACGCTCGGAATACCCGTGATCCACGAACACCGTCCAGCAGCCTGCGCGCTGGCCACTCTCGACGTCACGCCAGCGGTCGCCGACCATCACGCTGCGCCTGAGGTCGATCCCCCACTCTCGCGCGGCGGCCACCAGCAGCCCCGGCGCCGGCTTCCGACAGTCGCACCCATCCGGGTCGTCGTGAGGACAGACCCGGATCTCGTCCAGGGGGACCAGCTCTGAGAGCCGGCGGTTGATCGCCTGGATGTCACTCCAGGTCCGCGTGCCGCGGGCGATGTCCGGCTGGTTGGTGACCACGATCAAGAGGAGACCCGCCTCCCGGAGAGTTGCGCACGCCTCCGCTGCACCGGGAAGTACCTGGAGTGAGTCCGCGTCCTCGGGCGGATAGGGGAGCCCATTCTTCACCACGGCGGCGTTCAGGACGCCGTCCCGGTCGAGAAAGACTGCGACCCTCGAGGGGGGTCCGGTGCCGTTCTCCGACCTCACGCGCGCCCGGCCCGGAGATCCGGCAGCATCTCCATCAGCGAGGATCTCAGCGCCTCGCGGGTCGTGCGGCGGCACCGCCAGCCCAGCCGCCGGATCCGTTCCGTCGCCAGCCGCACGACCGGGACGTCTCCCCTCCAGCCCCTGTTCCCCGTGCCGAACGACAGACGCGTCTTCCCCGGCACGAGGCCCAGACACTCGCAGGCGAGCTCGGCAATCTCCCGGACGGTGATGTAGTCGCCGGTCGCGACGTTGAAGACGTCCACCGGCTTTGCCGACCGGCGATGCGCGAGGAGCACGGCATCGACCACGTCGGTCACGTGGATGTAGGACTTGCTCTGGCTTCCATCCCCGAGGATCGGGAGCTCGCTCGGGTCCTTCAGCAGCCGGCGGAGGAAGTCGAAGCCCACTCCATGCGTCTGCCGTGGCCCGACGACGTTGCCGAAGCGAAAGCTGCAACCGCTCAGCCCGAACATGTGGACGTAGGAGGTGATCAGCGCTTCGCCCGCGAGCTTGCTTGCGCCGTAGGTGGAGATCGGCGCAAGTGGCCCGTGGTCCTCGTCGGCCTCGAGCTCTCCGAGGTCCCCATAAACCCCGCTCCCGGATGCGTAGAGGATGCGCTTCGCGGAGCTCTGCCGCATCGCCTCGAGCACGTTCTGGGTGAGGTAGGTCCCCTCGCGGAAGTCGATGTCCGGCTCGGTCGCGGCACGCGCGATGTCCGGGTTCGAGGCGAGGTGGATGACCACGTCGTGCCCGTCCAGGGTGCTGCGGAGTGCAGCGAAATCCTTCACGTCGCCGCGCACCACCGTGAACCTGGGATCGGACCGGTGAGCGGCGTAGTGCCACTCTCGACCGGAGGAGAAGTTATCGAAGATCGTCACACGCCGAGTGTTTGCCTCGGAGAGGAGCCGGTCCACGAAGTGACTTCCGATGAATCCGGCCCCGCCGACGACGAAGACGCTCTCTTCTCCGCGTTGACTCACGCTAACGAACCGACTCCCACTTCGTCGCCTGCTTCTTCAGCGCCGGGTGCGTGACGAGCAGGTGCCAAACCACCGCGCACAACCCCTCGGTGTGCGGCGTGACGCGCTCGGGGTTGAGCGGCGGGATCACGACGCACGCGTCGGCAGCCTCCCGCGTGAATCCGCCATCCCGACCGACGACTCCATAGATCCGTGCGCCCACCTTCTTCGCATGCTCGAGAGCAAGGACGAGGTTGTTCGAGACGCCCTTCTCGCGGTTCCCGCCGCCCACGGAGAAGACCAGGATCCCGTCCCCGGTGCGCAGCCGCGAGCCCTGTAGCCAGTGCACGAAGGTGGTGTCCCAGCCCTCGTCGTTCACCCGGGCGGTGAGCTCGGAGACGTTGTCCGTGGGAGTGTAGGCCTCGAAGCCACAGATCTTCCGGAAGTCGTTGACCGCGTGACTGGCGTGCCCTGCGGACCCTCCCACCCCGAGGATGAACAATCGCCCGCCGGAAGAACGGACTGCCGCCAACCCCTCGGCGATGCGGTCGAGCTGGGCGACGTCCAGGGCGTCGAGGATCGCCTTGGTCTCGGCGAGGTAGGAAGCACTGAAACCGCTCACGAGGTCCTCCCGACAGTCGCACCCGGTGACGCCCCGGACGCGCCGTAGACCAGATTGGAGAGTCTGCTCGCCGCGTGCACGAGGAGCATGAACACGAAGGTGATGAAGCCACAGAGGCAGAGAAGCAGTCCGGTCACAGCCATGTGAGAGGCAATCCCTGGTTCCACCGGTAGCCTGAGGCCGCCCCTCACATAGAGCAGGATCAGCGGGAGGGTGAAGGTCACTCCGGTGATGAACAGGAACGCGCTCAGCAGCACGGTCCTGGTGTAGGGAAAGAACGCGAGGAGACGACGTCGGGCAGAGCCGGTGAAGTCGTAGAAGATCCGCGCGATCCAGCCCATGTACACGCCCTGGAGCCCGAGCAGGGCGGCGGCCAGTCCCGCCAGCATCCAGTAGAGCGAAAACGTGACCGGGCCGATGCTGATGGGGCCGAACGTCAGCGGGAGCGTGAGCAGAAGCCCGAGCACCAGCAGGACCCAGCCCGGACGGAGCACGAAGAAGTCCGCGCCGTACACGAACATGGCCCGCAGGTTGATCCACGCCGCCTTCCACGGCGAGAGCCAGCCGGAGCGCTTGTGGTGGCTCAGCCGGCCTTCCCGGTCCTTGTAGAACTTGACCGGGACCTCGGCGGTGCGCAGCCGCAGGTGCACCGACTTGAGCACCATCTCCGACGCGTACTCCCAGGACTGCGATTCCAGCTGCAGACGCTGGAGGGCGTCGGTGGTGATCCCCCGCATCCCGCAGTGAATGTCCGAGAAGCGGCTCGAGTAGAGCCGGTTCAGGATCCAGGTGGTCACCGGGGTCCCGAGGTAGCGGTGCAGGGGCGGCATTGCCCCGTCCTCGATCGAGCCTCGGAACCTCGACCCCATCACGTACTCGAAGCCCTGTCGGAACTTCTCCACGAACAGGCCGAGGTCGCGGAAGTCGTACGTGCAGTCCGCATCTCCCATGACGACGAACGGGCCGCGGATGAACGGGAGCGCGTCGATGTAGGCACGACCGAGGCCCCGCTTGGGCGACCTCAGGACCCGCGCCCCGTGGGCGAGGGCGATCTCGGTCGTCCGGTCGGTCCCGCTGTCGATGATCAGGACCTCACCGCGGACACCGGCCCGCAGGAACCCTTCCTGGCACCAGTCCACGAACTCCCCGACGGTCAGCTGCTCGTTCAGCGCGGGGATGACCACCGAGACTTCGGGGCGATCCACGTCCCGCTCCGGGAGGAGAAGACGCAGGTCCGGGTCTGCGCCGAGCGCCTGCTGAGCATGAAGCTGGATCTGGGACGCCTCCAAGGCTCGCATCGACCCCCCCGAGGTGCGCCCATCACGAGGGTAGCCCTGGCGCACGGGGACGCGGGACGGACTACCAAGGTTGTAGATCTCGATCAAGGAGACGGGCCCCCCTCAGCCCGACTCCTCGTCTCGCGTCCCTCTGCCGAGATAGGTCTCAAGATCCTGCAGGCCGGATGGCGAGCCGGCCTCGTAGAAGCGCTGGCGAACCTCGTGGCCGGCGAGTTGTCCCTCGAGGCTCAGCGTCTTGTACACGTCAGCGAGGTCCACTCGCGCCCCGGAGGGCACGAGCCGCTCCAGGACCTCGCGGGTGAGCACCGACAGCCCGTAGTCGATGTGCACCATTCCCACTGACCGCGGATCCTCGCGACGCTTGTCGTAGAGGACCACCCGATCCCGCTCGAGGAACACGTTGCTCGTGTCCCAGCGACCTTCGTTGCGGAACACGGTGAGCAGGGCGGGCCTGCGAGCGGCGACGTAGGCGTCCCAGACCGCCCGGTAGTCGATGGGAAGGTAGGAATCGCCGTAGAGCACGAAGAATGCCGGGTCGAGGATTCCGGCATCGAGCGCCCGCCGGAGCGCACCGGCCGTGCCGAGCAACGTCTCGCCGTCCTCCACGTAGGTCACCTCCAGCCCCCATCGCTCGCCGTGCCCGACGAAGCTCCGGATGGCGTCCCCCCGATGCCCGATGCAGTAGACGACTCGCCGTACCCCTGCCCGTGCGAGGAGTGAGAGCTGGTGAGCGGCGAAGGGCTCTCCCGCCACGGGGATGAGCGCCTTCGGGAGCGATGGGGCGAGCGCCGCCACGCGTGTTCCGAGGCCCCCAGCGAGGATCACACACTGCAAGGGTCAGTTCCTGGCGATGACCACCGAGCCATCGTGGTCGAAGGTGAATCGGACCTCGGTCAGCCCTTCCCTGGCCATCGCTTGACGGAGCCCGAGGCGATCCGCCGCGTAGAACAGCAAGAATCCTCCTCCACCAGCCCCCACCAGCTTGCCTCCGACCGCGCCACTGTCCATGCCCACCTGGTACCAGCGGTCGATCCGCTCATTGCTCATCTTCGACGAGCGCTTCGTCTTGTGAAGCCAATGCTCGTGCATCAGCCTGCCGAACTTCACGGTGTCCCCGCCCTCGAGCGCCGCCTTGATCGAGAATCCCAGCTCCTTCACGAAGTGAAGGTTGTCGATCATCGAGGACTGCCCCTTCTCGGACTGCTCCTTCTGCTCGAGCAGCACCTGATCGGCATCGCGCGAGTACCCGGTGAAGAACATCAAGAGATGTTCCTCGAGGTCCTGGAGCGCCGGGGTGGGCACGCGGAGCGGCTCGACTCTCACGCCCTCGCGGGTGAAGTGGAAGCACGCCAGGCCGCCGTGCGCGGCGATGTACTGGTCCTGCTTACCCACCGCACGGTTGAGGTCCTCGATCTCGATCCGGCACGCCTCCTCGGCCACCGCCTCTGCGGAGACGTGCTGCAGCCGGAAGGCATGCAGCGCTCGGAGAAGACCGACGGTGAATGCACCGGACGAGCCGAGGCCCGTCCCGGAGGGGATGTCGGCCATGCTGACCACCTCGATCCCTGGTCCGACCGGATGCGCCTTCAGCGCCTGCCGGATGATCGCGTGCTGGATCTCGTCCACCGATCTCACGCGCTCGAGCGCCGAGTACTTGAGAAAGTAATCGTCGGTGAAGGTCCGATTGATGCTGACGTAGATGTACCGGTTGATTGCGGCGGCGATCACGAAGCCGCCGAAGCGCTCGTAGTACGAGGGAAGATCAGTCCCTCCCCCTCCGATGGAGACTCGCAGTGGTGTTCGGGTGATCAGCATGCTCGATGGCCGGGGGCGTCTGGACAGGGTGACGGACTCATGCTTGACATCTGCGCTCTGTTTCCGATGGTACCGGAATTGCCCCCGACCGACACGTCTTCCGGGAACCCGACGACTGCGGCCGCAGGCGTGCGCCGGGACCGACGGGCTCGAGCTGATGGCACGGTTGTACGAGCAGCTCGTGAGGGAGCGACGAGCAACGGTCGCGGCAAGGGTGTGATGGCCCGCTCCCGAGAGGGGCAGGACCGCTCGCCCGTCACCTCGGCACCGCCGACGAGGCGTTGGTCCCGAACCGCGTGACCCGCATCGCCCTCCAGCCACGGACCAGCGCGCTCCTCGTCACGCTCGCGCTGGCTCCCCTCCTCCTGGCGCACCTCGGCGCCTCCGCGCTCTGGGACGACGAGGCCAACACCGCCATCTTCGCGGCGAACGTCTGGAAGACCGGCGACACCAACGCCTTCGATGGGACGAACATCATCGCCTTCCGCGGAGGCCTTGAGCTCGCCGGCCTCAAGAACCGCGCCTACCCCCCGCTCCAGTACTTCTACGCTGCGCCGTTCGTCGGGCTCCTCGGCCGGAACGCGTTCGCCGCGCGGATCCCCTTCGTCCTCGCCGGGCTCGCCGGGTTCTTCCTCTGGATCTGGTGGATGCTCCGCGAGGCGCCGCGCGCGCTCGTCGTCCTCACCGGGGGCTTCACCCTGGGGAACGTCTCGCTGTTCCTCTACCTCCGGCAGAGCCGGTACTACGCCCTCGCCTTCGCGCTCGCCCTCGCGCTCGTCTACCTGTACCTGCACCGCGGCCGCTCCCGGAGGAACCGCGTCCTCCTGTCGCTCACCGGGGTCGCGCTTCTCGCCTGCCACTACCTCACCTACGGCGCGGGCATGGTCTGCCTGGCCGTGGACTACCTGGCCTTCGAGCGCCGGCGGCAGCGAGACTCGTGGCGGCAAGTCGCCGCGTTCCTCGCGACGCAGGTGGCGGGCCTCTGCGTCGTGGTGGGCGTGTTCTTCCCCTTCGGCCGGAAGGTGACGCCGTACGTCCCGGTCAGCTGGTGGCACGACAAGCTGCTCCTGTTCTGGTGGAACCTCCGGGACCTGAACGCCACCGAGTGCCTGTGGCTCCCGATGGTGCCGCTCGCGCTGGGCGTGGCGGCGGTGCGCCGCGACCGGTGGCTCGTCCGGGGGGCGCTCTGTCTCGTGCTCTTCGCCTTCGTCGCAGCGGTGCTCTCGCCCCAGCCGGTGGGCTGGGCCACGTTCGCGGACATCCGCTACATGTCCACCACCTTGCCCCTGGCCATCTACCTCTCGGCACGGACGGTGTGGCTCGGCTTCGGGCTCGACCGGGCTCTCTCGCCGCTGCGCGGCGCGCTCGCTCTTGCGGTGGCCGCGTTCCTCGCGCTGACCAACGTGGCCCACGTCTGGACCGAGCGCCTCATCGGGGGGCCGGGGCCCGGCGCCGCCCGCTCGACGCTGGTCGCCTGGCTGGGAGAGCTCGCCTCGCCGCCGCCGTCGGCCTACGCCGCGGCCTCGGCCTGGCTGGACCGGAACCTGCCACCGGGCAGCAACGTCTTCTCTCTGCCGGACTTCTCGCTCTACCCGCTGATGTTTCACGCGCCAGGGCAGCACTACATGTGGCAGTTCTCACTGCAGCAGCGAGCCAGCTACCCGATGCTCCAGCCCTTCAACTTCCGCTTCCTCGAGCTTCCCGAGGCCATCGTGGGCTTCGGCGGCGAGGTCGGTGCTGCACAGGGACTGGTCCATCAGCTCGAGCGGCTGGGGGTCCACTACGAGGCGATGGACCTGGGTGTGGCCGGGCCGGATGCCACGCGGCCCGAGCTGTTCTGGCACCGGTTCACCCGACCGCCGGACCGGCGGGAGTCGACCTGGATCTTCCGGCGGGTGCAGCGGTGAGCGACTCCACCAAGGACCTCTCGGAGATCCCGATCGGGCACTACCACCGCGTGATGGAGAGCGGGAACCCCATCCGCCGCGCCTGGCATCTCCTCAAGTTCCGGCGCGTGCTCGACGCCTTCCCTCCCGGCCCGGGGCTCTCGCTCATCGACATCGGCTGCTTCGCCGGCAGCCTCCTCTCGCTCGCCGACGAGACGCGCTTCAGCCGGCAGCTCGGGGTGGACATCCTCCCCGAGCAGATCCGGTTCGCGACCGAGCACTTCGGCACCGACCGACGCCGATTCGAGACCATCCGCTCGCTGGAGGACCTCCCGGCCCTGGAGGGTCCGTTCGACTGCGCGAGCGCGATCGAGCTCATCGAGCACGTCACCCCCGAGGAGATCCGGACGCTCTTCCGGGGCGTGGCCTCGCTGCTCACGCCCGGGACCGGCTCGTTCATCCTCTCCACCCCGAACTACCTCAGCACCTGGCCGCTTCTCGAGCTGGGGCTGAACCGTTTCTCGGACGTGGACTACTCCGAGCAGCACATCACCCGGTTCAACCGTCTGACGGTCAAGGCGCGCCTCCGGCGCATGGTCCCCGAGCTCGAGCGCTGGTTCCGCTGGGACCTCGTCACCACCACGCATCTCATGACGCCGTTCGCCGCGGCGCTCCTCGGCGTCGAGCGTGCCGTCCAGGCGGGCTCCTCGGTCCCGCACTCGCGCTGGTTCATGCCCTTCGGCAATCTCATCCTGATGCGGCTCACGCGGACCCCCGAGCCCGTCTGAGGACCCCGGCCATCGACGCCGCCCGGCCCACCTCGGTCGTCGAATGGATGCGCAGCCATCGCGCGCTGCTGGCGTGCCTGGCCGTGCTCTGCGTCCTGCCTGCGATGCATCCGGGGGACATCCAGTGGGTGGGGGACGAGCCGATGCTCATCGCGGGTGCGCTCCGCGCCAACGGCCACCACAGCGCCGCGACCCACGGCCTCACCGGAACCGCCGGCGCCGCGTACGGGCCGTTTCCCACCTGGCTCTACCAGGCATACCTGGCGGTCTCCTCGAACCTCGTCGTGCTGGTGGCGCTCCGGGCGATCCTCATGACCGGGGTCCTGGCGCTCTCGCTCCTCTGGCTCTGCCGGACGCTGGGGCTCTGGCCGTGGTTCATCCCGGCGCTGCTCTGCTCGCCCTACCTCTGGTTCTACGCGCGCGCTCTCTGGGACAACACGTTCAACCTTCCGCTCTGCGCGCTGGCGTTCGCCTCGACAACGAGCTTCCTCTGCCGGGGACGCCCCTGGACGCTGTTCCTGGCGCTCGGCTGCTGCGTGGCGATGGTGCTGACGCACCTCATGGCGTTCGCCTTCGTCGTTCCGGTGACGCTCTACCTCGGGGTGCGGGCACGGACGCGGCTCCGCCAGCTGTGGTGGCAGCTCGCCCTCCTCGGCGGGGCGGGGCTCGCGGTGTCGTTTCCGTACCTCTCGGTCCTCAGGGCCTCGATCGCGGGCGAAGGTGGAACACCGCCGATGCCCGGGGGGTGGCTGTTCCCGCTCTTCGGAGGGCGGATCCTCTCCGCGCAGCGGATCGACGACATCTTCGGGGCCGAGTGGCTGGCCCACGACACCGGCGCGTGGGGAAGGCTCGCCGGCCTCGCCGGGATCGTCTCCCTGCTCGCGTTCGCGCTGGTCTGGGCGGGCCTGGGAGTGGCGGTGGTGACCGCTCGCGGCGGCCTCCGGACACCGTCCGCCGGCGCCGACCGCGTCCGGGGCGAGGCCGCCCTGCTCGCGCTGCTGATCGTCGCCGGGCAGATGGTGCTCGACGGGCTCACCGCGAAGGCCGGGTTCACGCACTACTTCAACGCGACGTGGATCGCCTTCGCGCTCCTCGCCTGGCTCGCCGTCGACTCGCTCCGGGCACGAGGGCTTCGCGCCGCCGTGGCGACGGTGCTCGCCGCGTCCACGCTGACGGTCTCCCTGTACCTGCTGGTGCGGATCCACCGCAGTGGGCCCGCCCGCCTCCCGTACGGGGCGACGCTCGCGAATCAGGTCGAGGTGGCCCGGGAGCTGAACCGGTATGGGCCGGGGACGACGATCCGGGTCGAGGTGATCAACGTCCTCCGGTTCCCGATCGCCCTGGCCGTGCTCCGGGCGCTCTCTCCCGTTCCGGGCCCTCCGCTGCCCGCCGCGACGCTTCGGCTGGTGTACGCCACCGACGATCCCGTCGATGGCCGCATCCGCATCGTCCAGAACTGAGACGGCTGACCGCGCCTCACTTCGTCGAGACGCCCCACAGCTCGAGCACCGCCTTCTCGCGCTCGAGCACGGTGTCCACCGCGGCATCGCCCCACCGGGCGCGCACCTCGGTGAGGCTCCGCGACCGCTCCTGCTGCTCGCGGAGCCGCTTCACCGTCCGCTCGACACCCGCCCGCTGCTCCGCCGGGAGCTGGTCCTTCGCGATCTCCAGCGCCCGCAGCGCCTCCTCCAGCTCGGGTCCGCCCGCGCCGGCGCGCGCCAGCGCCACCTCGGCGGTCAGGGCCTCGAGTGCCTGGACCTCGGCGGGAGCGAGACCGGCGTCGACGCGCAGCGCCTGGGCACGCTCGGTCCGCCGGCGCAGCCCCGCGTACGCTTCCTCGAGCGCTCGGTCCCCGCCGTCGGTGGCCTGCGACAGCCGCTGGATCTGCCGGACCGAGGGGGCAGGCTCACCCCGGAGGAGCCGCTCGTAGGCCAGAAAGCCATCGAGCTTCGGAAGGGTGAGCTCGACGCCGGCGTCCGGACCCGACAGGGCCGTGGCAGCCGGGCCGGCGTCCGCGGTGGGCGCTCGCGACTCGCTCCGGCGGCACGCGCCCGTCATCAGGAGCATCAGCGCCGCCGTCACCGTCCAGGGTCCACGCATGGACCTCCCTTCTGCCATACCCTTTGACCGTCTCGGGCACGCTCGTGTACGACCTCCGGGCGGCAGGCGCTGCAGGGAGGCTTTCGTGAAGGTGTACCTGGTGCGCCATGCGCAGGCCGACTCGGACGTCCCGGAAGGCCTGGACGACGGCGCCCGCCCGCTCACCGGCAAGGGACGTCACGCCGCCGAGAAGCACTTCCGCGCGCTCTCGAAGCGGATGGACGGGGTGGACCTCGTCCTGATGAGCCCCCTCGTCCGCGCCGTGCAGACGGCGCAGATCCTCGCCCTGGTCCAGGAGCTGGAGGTGCCCCTGCGCGTGCACCGCGCCCTGCTGCCGGACATGCCGGTGGGCAGCCAGGAGCGGCTCCTCAAGGAGCACGGCGAGGACGAGCTGGTCCTGGTCGGCCACAACCCCTCCATCCCCGCGATGGCCGCGCACCTCATGGCGCTCGCGCAGTTCCCGCGCTCCGTCCCCACCGGGTCGGTGATCGCCCTGGAGATCGACTCGCCGGAGGAGCCGGCACGCCTCCTGTTCTTCGCCGCGCCGGGCGAGGACGTCCTGGAGGAGCTGAAGCCATGATGGACGAGGCCCCCTTCAACGGGCTCGTGGCGGGGCTGTGGAAGCGCATCCTCGCCGCGGTGGACCAGGTGGATCCGGACGTCCTCGACGCGGTGGCCACGGGCGACATGGTGACGCTCACCTCCGCCTCCGGGGAGAAGGTGGTCATCAACACCCAGCGGGCGGTCCGGCAGATCTGGGTCGCGGGCAAGGGCATGGGCATCCACTTCTCGCTCGGCGACGACGGGCGATGGATGGACGACAAGGGCAAGGGGATGGAGCTCCTCGCCTGGATCTCGGAGTGCGTGGCCGCCCTCACCGGCGAGCCCCTCCGCTACTGAGCCGGGGCGCTCCGCCTCTCAGGCGATGAACAGCCGGTTCTTCCGCCGGCCCTTGCCGGATTCGGGGCCGCCCGCGGCGAGGAGCGTGCGGCCGCCGCCCTCGGACCGTGCCTGCGCGAGCGCGTCGGTCGCGTCACGGAACAGCTTCCCGAAGCTCAGATCCCCCGTGCCCTCGACCGGGACGTGAGCCGAGACCCCCGCCGAGGCCACGAGCAACGTCCCCTGGAGCCCGCTGAGCTTCTCGCGCAGGCGCTCGGCCACCACCATCGCCCCATCCGCCGGGGTGTGCGGCAGGAACACCACCCAGCTTCCGGGATGGAAGGCCGAGACCAGGTCCGTCTCGCGAAGGTGCCGGGCGAGGATGGCCTTGGCCCCGCCGAGCAGCGCGTTGACGTCGGTGGTCTCCAGCTCCGGCATCCCCGTGGCGAATGCGTCGTAGGCCACGACGATGAAGGCCACCGGGTAGCGGTAGCGGCGGGAGCGCTTCACCTCGCGGGCGAGCAGGGACCGGAACGCTCCGAAGTCCGCCGCCTGGGTGGGCCCCGCGCCGGGCTCGAGCAGGGGGACCGGCTCGTCATCGCCGATCGGGTCGAGCCCCTCGTCGCCCTCGGGCATCTCCGACGCGCGCCGCACGAGACGCGTCTTTCCTCGCAGCTCGGTGAGGGCGAGCACGTTGCGGACACAGCTGAGGACCGTGCCCTGCTTGAGCGGCCCCTGGAGACACGCCTCGGCACCGGCCCGGAGCGCGCGCCCGTCGGGATCGCCCTCCTCGGGCGCGTAGACGAGGATGACGGGGAAGTCCGGGTCGCGGGCCTTCAGCGCCGCGCAGACCGCCTCGGCATCGAAGCGATCGGACTCGGAGGCGATGAGGAGGTCGGCCCCGAAGCTGCGCACCGCCTCGAGGGTCTCGTCCTCGTCCCGCGCAGCGCGCACCTCGTACCTGCTCTCCAGGAATCCCCGGAGGGCGCCGGCCACGGCTGGACTCGCATCGGCGACGACGATCCGGCTCATGGCCGAGGTCAGACCTCCATCACCTCTTTCTCTTTCTTGGAGACGATGCCGTCCACCTGCGTGATGCCGGCGTCGGTCTCCTTCTGGACCCGTTCCCCGGCGCGCTTGTTCTCGTCCTCGGTGATCTTCTTGTCCTTCAGAAGCCCCTTCAACTTCTCGTTGGCGTCCCGCCGCTCGTTGCGGATGGCCACCTTGTGCTCCTCGCCCTTCGTCTTCACCTGCTTGGCGATCTCCTTGCGCCGCTCCTCGGTGAGCGCGGGGATGGGCAGGCGGATGATCTCGCCGTCGTTCATCGGGGTGAGGCCGAGGTTCGCCTCGCGGAGCGCCTTCTCCACGTCCTTCAGGAGTCCCTTCTCCCAGGGCTTCACGGTGATCAGCCGGGGCTCGGGGACGGCGAGGCTCGCCACGCCGCTGAGCGGGGTGGGCGTGCCGTAGTAGTTCACGCGCACGCCCTCGAGCAGGCTGAGCGATGCCCTCCCGGTGCGGATCTTAGAGAGCTCGCGCTTGAGGTCCTCCAGCGCACGGTCGATGCGCCCCTTCAGGTCCTTCACCACATCGTCCGTCACCGCCATGTCCTGACCTCCTGCCGACGCGTCGTCACGCCCAGGTCGTCTCCGAGGCGCCCACCAGCGTGCCCAGGTCACCAGAACCGGTGATGACCCGGCGGATGTTCCCCTGTGCGGTGAGATCGAAGACGACGATGGGAAGCTGGTTGTCCATGCACAGCGAGATGGCCGTCGAGTCCATCACGTGGAGGTTCTGCCGGAGCACGTCCATGTAGGTGAGCGTCCGGTATCGGCGGGCCGAGGAGTTCTTCTTCGGGTCGGAGTCGTAGACCCCGTCCACCTTGGTGCCCTTGAAGATGACCTCGGCGCCGATCTCCATCGCGCGGAGCGAGGCCGCGGTGTCGGTGGTGAAGAACGGATTCCCGGTGCCCGCGGCGAAGATGACCACCCTCCCCTTCTCCAGATGGCGCACGGCGCGCCGGCGGATGTAGGCCTCGGAGATCTGCTCCATCTTGATGGCCGACTGCACGCGGGTGAAGACGCCGCTCTTCTCCAGGGCGTCCTGGAGGGCCATGGCGTTGATCACGGTGGCCAGCATCCCCATGTAGTCGGCGTTGGCGCGGTCCATGCCGGCGGTGGAGGCCGAGACGCCGCGGAAGATGTTTCCGCCGCCGATCACCACCGCGACCTGCACGCCGGCCTTCACCACCTCGCCGATCTCGCTGGCGATGCGGACCAGCGTGGGGGGATGGATGCCGTACTTCCCCTCCCCCATGAGGGCCTCGCCCGAGAGCTTGAGGAGGATGCGGCGGTACCGGAGGGGTGGGGTCGCGGTCACGTTCGACCGCTTCTACCCTGCGCGCGGCGGGGGCAGCAACGAAGCGTTGCCGACCCGCCGAGCCAGGAACGTTCGCTCGAGGACCGGTCTACGGCTTGGCGCCCGAGGGACCCGGCCCGCCACCGGTCTGCCCGATGGTCTTGGCCACCTCGGCGGCCAGGTCTTCCTTCTTCTTCTCGATGCCCTCGCCCACCTGGTACCGGGTGAACCGGCGGATGGAGATGTTCTCGCCGATCTTGGCGACGGCCTCGGTGACCACCTCGTGGACCTTCTTCTTGTCGTCCTTCACGAAGGGCTGGTCCACGAGACAGACCGTCTCGAAGTACTTCTCGATCTTCCCGGTGAGGATCTTCTCGATCATCGCCTCGGGCTTCTTCTGCTCCCGGAGCTTGACCCGCTCGATCTCCTTCTCCCTCTCGAGCAGCTCGACAGGAATCTCCTCGCGGCGGACGAACTGGGGGCTGAGCGCAGCGATGTGGAGGGCGAGGTCGCGGACCAGGGTCTGGAAATCCTCGTTCCGGGCCACGAAGTCGGTCTCGCAGTTCACCTCGACCAGGACGCCGACCTTGCCGTTGTGGACGTAGGCGCCGACGAGGCCCTCGGCGGCGGTGCGCCCGGACTTCTTGGCCGCGCCGGTGATGCCCTTCTTCCGGAGCCACTCCTCGGCCTTGCCGAAGTCGCCGCCGGTCTCGGCGAGCGCCCTCTTGCAGTCCATCATCCCGGCTCCGGTCTTTTCCCGGAGCTCCTTCACCATCGCGGCGGACACGTCAGCCATCTCTCGCTCTCCAGCTGTGGGCCGGCCTGGCCACGGACCCCGTGGAGGGTCCGGGCATCGGCCGGCCGGAATCGTTCTCGGTCAGACGTCCCCGGCACGCCCCCACGCGCCGGGGAAGGGACTACTCGGCGGCCTTCGCCTCGCCGTCGGCCGGGGCCTGCTCGCCCTCGGGGGCCTCACTCGCGGCCTCGACCGGCGCGGCAGCGACCGGCTGGCCCTTGATCTCGACGGTCGGGCCCCGGCGCTCGCCACCCGAGGACAGCCCCCGGGGGCCGCGCTCGCGGTCGGGACGGCGGCCGAAGCGACGCTCCTCGCGGCCGGTGCTCCGGTCGGCCTGCTGGCCGTCCTGCTCGTCGCGCTCGCTGGCGCCCGAGGCCCGGTAGCGGGCCGAGCCCTCGATGCAGGCGTCGGCGATCTTCGAGGTGAAGAGCTTGATGGAGCGGATGGCGTCGTCGTTGCCCGGGATGACGAAGTCGATGCCGTCCGGGTCGCAGTTGGTGTCCACCACCCCGATCACCGGGATGCCAAGGCGGCTCGCCTCGTGGACCGCGATGTGCTCCTTCTTCGGGTCGATGACGAAGACGCAGCCCGGAAGCCGGGTCATGTCCTTCACGCCGCCCAGGTTCCGCTCGAGCTTCTCGCGCTCGCGCTCCAGGGAGGCGACCTCCTTCTTGGGGAGGCGATCGAAGGTGCCGTCCTCGGCCATCTTCTCCAGGGTCTTCAGCCGGTCGATGCCCTGCTTGATGGTGCGGAAGTTGGTGAGGGTGCCGCCGAGCCAGCGGCTGGTCACGCAGAACTGACTCGCGCGAACTGCCTCCTCGCGGATCACGTCCTGGGCCTGCTTCTTGGTGCCGACGAAGAGCACGCTCGAGCCGCGTGCGGTGACGTCGGCGACGAAGCGGAAAGCCGCCCGCGCGAGCGTGACGGTCTTCTGGAGATCGATGATGTAGATGCCGTTTCGGGCGCCGAAGATGTACGGCTTCATCTTCGGGTTCCAGCGCTTGGTCTGGTGGCCGAAGTGAACACCGGCCTCCAGCAGCTGCTTCATGGTGATGCCGCCCGGGGCGGCGATGGCCTGCGCCTGTGTCTCGACGTTTTCCTGGGTATCCAAGACGAGTCCTTCGAGGTTGGTTGTTGTCCGCCACGTGCCGTCAACGGAGCGACCCCACTCCGGAAGGCGAACCTGTCGCTCCGGAGCACCTGGGACCGACCTCGAGCACGTGTGTGAGGTGGGTGCAGCCTGACTACGTACGACTTCTAAGCCCGTGATGAGCCCTTTGCAGGGATCCCATCGCGGGCGAGCGCTCGTACCAGACCGACGCTCTCGACGGCAAGTTGCGGCGTTACCCGCCCATTCCTTTGCAGCCACCCTCGGTGGCGGCGTAGAGCAGCACGACGAGCAGGCATGAGTGCCGGACGAACATGCCCAGAAGCATCCGCGACATTGTGTGTGCTCCTCCCAGAGTCAAACCGTACCCTGGTAGGCAGGCGACCACACAGGCGCCGAATAGGCAAGGGTGTAAGACAGGGGGCTGCCCAGGCCCCTGATCTCTTTGGGGATTTAGCTCCCTAACCGGCGCTGGGAAGGCCGACCGGACGGGGCCCGATGATGAGGTTTCGACCCGAGGCCTTGGCGTTGTAGAGCCGCTCGTCTGCGCGCTGCAGAACTGCTTCGAAGGACTCACCGTCTTCCGGCCAGCTCGCGACGCCGCCGCTGATCGTCAGCGGAGCATCGTTCGGTCCGAGCTGAAGAGTCCCGATCTCGCTTCGGAGCGCCTCCGCTCGCCTCATCGCGAGCTCCACGTCCATTCGCGGAAACGCGATCACGAATTCCTCGCCGCCGTACCGCGCCACCAGGTCCGTCGTCCGAACCGAGTTACGCAGCCGTTCGCCGATTCTCTGGAGCGCACGATCCCCGGCGAGGTGACCGAACAGATCGTTGAAGCGCTTGAACTGGTCCACGTCGAAGATCGCAACGCTGAGCTGCGTCCGGGACATGTCCGCTCGCTGAAGCTCCTCCTCGATGCGTTCGAAGAACGGCCTCCGCTGCAAGAGACCCGTGAGCTGGTCGGTCCCGACCATCAGACGCAGATGGCGTGCCCACTGCGTGAGCGCGACCACGGCCGCTCCATGACCTCCGAGCATGAGCAGGCGACCCACGAATTGCGCGGGAACGAAGCTGCCGTGGGTTTCGCTGGAGGCAGTCGCAAGGTCAATGTGGAACGCGACGTACCCAAAAATGCCGAGGTACTGGGCAAAGGCCAGACTCGTGGTCCAAGCGCAGAGCCGCCAATCGAAGCGCAACGCCGCCAGAGTGACCGCGACGAAGTACCAGTCGAACATCACCCTGTTGTTGACCGCGGCCAACGGGTAGCCCAACACGACGAGAACAAGAAGGACGGAGCTGGCGAGCGAGACATCGATCGCGCTGACGACCCACGGGACCCACGCTGACGTCACTCGGTGCTGCAGGATGAAGAGCAGCACTCCGTAGGTGATCGCCGCGCCGGCGATGCCGAGGGTCGGAAGGAGATCCGCCCGCGACCCGCCGGCGAGCGTGCACGCTGCGACGACGAGGAAGATTCCGAGTCGCACCGACGCCACGAGGCGCTCGCTGCCGCGGCGAGCGCGCACAAGAGCCTGCTCCGGTACCGCCGTCAGGGATTGCCTCACCCGGTGAGCGATGTCGCGGAGGGGGATCAAGCGCGCGGCATGTTGCCAGAGCGCAGGCAAGCATGCGCTCGGCGTGTTTGTAGGAAGGCGTCCTCTCCTGTGTGCCTTCGTCCCCATGCAGCGATGTAGGCAAGCGTGGTTTGCCGAGAGGGTGGAATTCGGAATTGTTCACGCCCGCCCGATCCGCTGGCGCCGCAGTGCGCCACCCTCCGACCGGTCGCGACAGATCCGTTGCGTCCGCACGGGGCGGAACTGACCTGCCTAGAGATTCATGTCACAGATTTCGGCTATCCGCGAGCCGGCTCAGTTCGGCCGGTCCTCGCTGGCGCCGTGACACTTCTTGTACTTCTTGCCGCTGCCGCAGGGGCACGGGTCGTTCCGACCCACCTTGGCGGCGGCCTTGGCCGGGGTGCGCGCCGCGGGCGCGGCCTTCTCCGGACGCCCCTCCGCATCGCCGCGCCCCTCGGAGTACTGGCGCGCGCGCGCCTGCATCTGCCGCTGTAGCCGCGCCGCCTCCTCCGCCTGCGCCCGCCCCTGCACCCGCATCAGCTGGCTGATCAGCTGGTGGTTGATGGCCGAGAGCATCTGCATGAAGCCCTCGTACCCTTCTTTCTTGTAGGCCTGCTTCGGATCCCGCTGGCCGTACGCCCGGAGCCCGATGCCCTGGCGCAGGTGGTCCATCGCCAGGAGGTGGTCCTTCCACAGCTGGTCGATGGTCGCGAGGTAGCGGTTCCGGGCGTAGACGCGGAAGTCGTCCCCGAACTCCTCCTCGCGCATCTTCAGGATCTTCTCCGCCGCCTGGTAGATCTGCTGCTGCAGCTCCTGGGGATCGTGCGAGCCCTGGAAGCCCAGCTCGAGGTTGAGGTTGTCCTTCACCGCCCGGCTCAGCCCCTGGACGTCCCAGGTGTCGGGGTTCTTGGTCCCCGCCCAGGTGCCCGTGATGGCGAGCACCACGTCCTCGAGCGCGTCGAGGAGCATCTCCCGGAAGTCTTCCCAGCTGATGACGTGCTCGCTGCGGATCTTCGCCTTGGTCTTCTTGTCCTCGTCGTACTCGACCAGCGCCACGCCGGCGCCCGCGGCCAGCACCCGGCGGCGCAGCTTGTAGATGGTGCGCCGCTGCTGGTTCATCACGTCGTCGTACTCGAGCAGGTTCTTGCGGATGTCGAAGTTGTGGCCCTCGACCCGCTTCTGAGCGTTCTCGATCGCCTTGCTCAGCCACTTGTGCTCGATGACCTCCCCCTCCTGCATCCCCATGCGCTCCATCAGGCCGGAGATGCGCTCCGACCCGAAGATCCGCATCAGGTCGTCCTCGAGCGAGAGGAAGAACTTGCTGACGCCCGGATCTCCCTGGCGAGCCGAGCGGCCGCGCAGCTGGTTGTCGATGCGTCGTGACTCGTGGCGCTCGGTGCCGAGGATGAACAGGCCGCCCGAGGCGAGGACCGCTTCCTTCTCCCGCGCGGTCTCTTCCCGGTACTTCTCCAGCGCCTTCTCCAGCCGCTTCTCCCACTCCACCACCGCCGCACGGTGCGCCTCGGGGTCGGACGGGACGCCGTCCACGCTCGGGGGAAGCTCCGGCGGTGCGCCCACCTCGCCCCGGGCCAGAGCCTCGGGGTTGCCGCCGAGGAGGATGTCGGTGCCGCGGCCGGCCATGTTGGTGGAGATGGTGACTGCGCCCTTCCGACCCGCCTGGGCGACGATCTCCGCCTCGCGCTGGTGCTGCTTGGCGTTGAGCACGTGGTGGGAGACGCCCTTCTTCTTGAGGAAGGTGGAGACCACCTCGCTCTTGGCGATGGAGACCGTGCCCACCAGGACCGGCTGCCCCTTCTCGTGGAGCTCCTTGATCTCCTGCACCACCGCCTCGAACTTCTCGCGCTCGGTCTTGTAGACCACGTCGTTCACGTCCCGGCGGACCATCGGGCGGTTGGTGGGAACGACGCGGACGTCGAGGTTGTAGATCTTCGCGAACTCCTCGGCCTCGGTGTCGGCGGTGCCGGTCATGCCCGAGAGCTTCGAGTACATGCGGAAGTAGTTCTGGAACGAGATGGTGGCCAGGGTCTGGGTCTCGTTCTCGATCTTGACCCCTTCCTTGGCCTCCACCGCCTGGTGGAGCCCGTCGCTCCAGCGGCGCCCGGGCATCAGCCGACCGGTGAACTCGTCGACGATGATGACCTCGCCGTCCTTCACGACGTAGTCACGGTCGCGCTTGTAGAGCGTGTGGCTGCGGAGAGCCTGCTCCACGTGGTGGAGCGTCTCGATCTCGCTGGGGTCGTAGAGGTTGGCGATGCTCAGCCGCTTCTGGACCTTCTCCACCCCGTCGTCGGTGAGGCTGACGCTGCGGCTCTTCTCGTCCAGCGCGTAGTCCTGGTCCGGGAGAAGGCCGGGGATGACCCGGTCGATCCGGAAGTACTCGTCGGTGTTCTCCTCGGTCGGCCCGGAGATGATGAGCGGGGTCCGCGCCTCGTCGATGAGAATGCTGTCCACCTCGTCGACGATGGCGAAGTTCAGCTCGCGCTGGACGTAGTCGCTGAGCCGGAACTTCATGTTGTCGCGGAGGTAGTCGAAACCGAACTCGTTGTTCTGACCGTAGGTGATGTCGCTGCGGTAGGCGGTCTGCCGCTCGGAGTCCTCGAGGTCGTGGACGATGCAGCCGACGCTGAGGCCGAGGAAGTTGTGGACCCGGCCCATCCACTCGGCGTCGCGGCGAGCGAGGTAGTCGTTCACGGTGACGACGTGGACCCCGCGCCCCCCGAGCGCGTTCAGGTAGCTGGGCAGCGTGGCGGTGAGGGTCTTGCCCTCGCCGGTGCGCATCTCGGCGATGCACCCCTGGTGGAGGAACATCCCGCCGATGAGCTGGACGTCGAAGTGGCGCTGGCCGATGGTCCGCCGCGCGGCCTCGCGGGTCAGGGCGAAGGCCTCGAACAGCACGTCGTCGAGGGCCCGGCCGTTCGCGACCTCCTGCTTCAGCCGGGCCGTCTCGCGGGGGAAGTCGTCATCGGAGAGCTCCCGCATCCGGGGCTCGAGCGCGTTGATGCGGGCGACCTTGGGCCACGACCGCTTCAGCTCGCGGTCGTTCTTCGTCCCGATGATCTTCTTCAGCGTCCACTCGATCATGATGTTCCAGTGCCGATGTAACCAGCCCGGCGGCGCTGCCAAGGCCCCGTGGGGCGGCCGCCGGCGGAGGGAAACACCTCCTCTAGCGGAGCCTTTCCCGGGATGCCAGCAACGCCACAGCTGGCCGGCGCGTCCGGGGGTGTTACACGGCCCGGCGTGGGAACGACCGTGGACGACGAGGTGGTCAAGGCGGTCCTGGCGCTCCAGCCCCAGGTCCGGAGCCGCCCCGAGCCCGAGCGCTTCGGCGCGGCGCTCCGGGCTCTCGTGGAATCCGAGGCCTGCCGCCGCGGGACGCCCGATCCGGTGACCGGAGCGCTGCACCTCTCGGCGCTGACGCAGGGTGCGTTGCTCCGACCCGAGTACGACCTGTCGGTGCACGCCCACGCCGGCTGGACGGTGGGCGCGGTCATCGCCGACGTGAAGGAGATGATCCACGTGAACCAGGAGTCGGGCTTCGCCGTGGGCGACCGCTTCCTGGGGATGGTGGCCTCGTCGCTGGCCGCCGCGTTCCCCGGCGCGCCGGTGGTGCGCGTCCACACCGATTGCTTCGCCGCGCTGCTCGTCCCCTCCTCCGGCCACGAGCTCCAGTCGTCGCACCTGGCGCTCGCCGCGGAGGCGCTCCGCGCCGGCACCGAGGCCTTCCGCGCCCGTGAAGGGGCCCCGCGCGCGACGGTGGAGTTCACGATCTCGGCGCTGCGGCTGACGGTGCGCGACCCGTCACACTGGCAGGTCCTCGGACCGCTGCTCTGGGCGGAGATCGAGCGAGCCCACGTTCTGGCCCGACGCGGGCTGGCCTCCGGCATCCAGGAGCGCGAGCTCGACCTCGCCGGCCGGGTCTGACGACGGCCGCTGCTACTCTTCCAGGATGAACTTCCGCGGGTTCTCGGGGATCCCGTTCACCCGCACCTCGTAGTGCAGGTGCGGTCCGGTGGAACGGCCAGTGTTGCCCACCGCACCCACGAGCTGCCCGCGCTTCACCCGGTCACCGGTCTTCACCTCGAGCTTGCTCAGGTGACCGAAGCGGGTCTTCACGCCATAGCCGTGGTCGATGACCAGGACGTTGCCGTACCCGCCCTCGAGTCCGGCGAAGATCACCGTCCCGTCGGAGGGCGCGACGACCTCCTTGCCGTGGGGTGCGGCGATGTCGAGACCTTCGTGCATCACGCGCTCGGCCGTATACGGGTCGAGACGCTGCCCGAAGTCCGAGGTGACCCAGCCGCGGGCCGGCCACACCGAGGGGGTCGAGGCGAGGCGACTCTTCTGGTCCAGGAAGTACGACTGGAGCTCCTGGAGGCTCTTCTCCTGCCGTGTTGCGGAGTCGCTGAGCTTGTCCAGCTTCGAGGCGAGATTCCGGGGGGTCTCGCTGGCCAACCCGGGCCGGGTGAACTCGGTCTCGGCGCTGGGGGCGGGCGTGACCCCGGGTTCGCCGGCAGTCGGCCCGAGCGCGAGGTTCCGCTGAGGGTCCGAGAGCAGCGTCACGGCGCGGAGCTTCTGGTCGAACCGCTCGACGCGCTCCAGGGTCGCCCCGATGTGCTCCATCCGCTCGCGGATGCTCTTCAGCTGGGTCCGCAGCGTCAGGTTCTCGTCGCGGAGGACGCGATTCTCCGAGGCCTCCCGCACGAGGGCGAAGTAGTGGACGACGGCCGCGAGCGCGAGAACCCCGGCGATGCCCGCGCCGAGCGCCGCATGCCGCAGCAAGCTCCGTTCGAGCTGGAAGCGACGCACCGGAGCGTCGTGGTCCGGGACGACGATCAGGGTGAGGGTCTTCTTCGCCAACGGCGGGGTCGCTCCCGTGACAGCGCGCTTCCAGGCAGTCCAGGTACCCAAGCAAGCCGTATTCCAGCATGCCTGGCCCCCATCCGTCCGGGACGTCGCAGGTAGCGTGGCGGAATCTACGGTGTCAAGGCGGGAGAACCGGCCCCATGCGCTCGCAACAGAGGTGATTCTCCCACCTCCACCGAGCCCTAGACCGACGCGTGCTCGCCCGTCTCCGCGGGTCTCGGAACGGCCGCCTCGGCCTGCACCTGCACGGCGATGACGGTGATGTTGTCGTCGCCGCCGCGCTCGTTGGCGAGATCGATCAGCTTCTGCGGGACCTCGGCGAGCGGGAAGTGACGGGCCACCTGGAGGATCTCCGGGTCCTCCACCATGTTCGCCATCCCGTCCGAGCAGAGGATGAAGACGTCTCCAGGCTCGGAGAGGAGGCCCATCACGTCCACCTGGACCTCCTCCTCGAAGCCCACCGAGCGGGTGATGATGTTCTTGTACCGGGAGTGCTTCGCCTCCTCGGGGGTGATCATCCCGGCCTTGATCTGCTCGTTGACCAGGCTGTGGTCCTCGCTGATCTGCTGGATGAGGTCACCGCGGACGAGGTACGCGCGGCTGTCGCCGACGTGGGCGAAGAAGGCGTGGTCGTCCTTCAGGAGCAGCGAGATGACCGTGGTGCCCATCCCGGCCAGCCGCGGGTCCTCCTGCGCCTTGCTGTAGATGGCGATGCAGGCTCGCTCGACCGCGGCGCGGATCGCCTCGGGGATGGGCGAGTCCTGCAGCGCGGTCCTCGCGTCGAGGGCGGACCCCTGGGTCGCGCGGGCCTGGCGCAGCTCCCGGTCGATGGTCTCCACGGCGATGCGCGAGGCGGTGCCGCCGCCGGCGTGTCCGCCCATGCCGTCGGCGACGACGAACAGCTTCAGATCCTCGTCGATGAGGAAGCTGTCCTCGTTGTGGTCGCGCTTCTTGCCCACATCGGTCAGCCCACTGGAGACGATCTTCAACCGGACCGGCGGTGGCTCGGGTGGGGACACGCTGGCCGGCGATGGTACAGGCGCCGCTGCGGGCCGGGCAAGGAGACTGCGCGGTTCGATGCAGCCCGTGGCAGCCGTCGGACGGGGGTCCCCCGGCTCACGCCACCCGTCGCGCGCGCGAGACCTTCGGGGCGCCGGGCGGAACAGCCGACTCCCGCGCTGCACGGACCAGCGCCTCGGCGGCCGCGAGTGCCTCCGAGGTGACAATGGCCCCTGACAGCATCCGGGCCAGCTCCCGGGTGCGCGGAGCGCCGGCGTCCAGCACTCGCACGCTGGACCAGGTGCGTCCGCGGGACGACGTCTTCTCCACCAGCATGTGTGCATCGGCGTGCGCAGCGACCTGCGGCAGGTGGGTGATACAGAGGACCTGACGTCCCGACGCGACGGCCCGGACCATCCGCCCCACCACGTCCGCCACCGCGCCGCTCACCCCGGCGTCCGCCTCGTCGAGCACCACCGTCGCCGCCTCCTCCGGTCCGCCACGGGCCATGGACGTCCGCTTGAGGGCGAGCCACAGGCGCGAGGCCTCGCCCCCCGACGCCACGCGCGCCAGCGGACGCGCCGGCTCGCCGGGGTTGGCGCTGAAGAGGAACTCGACCTCGTCGGCCCCGTCGGCGCGGAGGACGTCACGGGGGGCGAGCTGGACCGTGAAGGTGGCGCGCGGCAGCGCCAGGCGCCCGAGCTCGCTTCCCACGGCACGCTCGATCTGCCGGGCCGCGCGCTCCCGCTCCCGGCGCAGGGAACGTGCCGCCTCCCAGGCCTGGGCCTCCGCGGCCGACCGCTCGGCGTCGAGCGCGACGAGACGCTCGCGGCGTCCCTCCAGCCGCTCGCACTCGATCCGCAGCGCCTCGAGACGGCCGGGGAGACCCGCCACGTCGGTCGCGTGCTTTCGCGCGAGGCGGCGAAGGGCATCGAGCCGCTCCTCGACGAGGGCGAGGCGCTCCGGGTCCGCCTCCAGCCCGTCCAGGTAGCGCCGGAGGCTCCGCAGCGCGTCCTCCAGGGCGGCGGCTGCCGAGAGCACCGACGTCGCGGCCTCGCCGAGGTCCGGGTCCGTCCTCGCCGCATCCTCCAGCATCCTCGCGGCGCGGGCGGCCACCATGCACACCCCCGCCTCCTCCGAGCCGAGGAGCGCCTCGGACTCGAGCGCGGATGCGCGGAGCCGCTCCACGGCCGCCAGCCGCCTTCGCTCCGCCTCCAGCGCCGCCTCCTCCCCCGGCGCCGGGGCCAGTCGCTCCAGCTCGTCCAGCTGGAACCGGGCGAACTCGGCCCGGGCCGCCTGGGCGGCCGCGTCGCCGCCGAGCGACAGTCGCTCGACGTCCAGCGCCACCAGAGGCGCGTGGGCGGCCCGGTACGCCTCGAGCGCCAGGCCGACGCCCTCGCAGCGGTCCAGCACCGCGCGGTGGGTGGAGGGCTCGAAGAGCCCGACGTGGGCGTGCTGCCCGGCGATGTCCAGCTCGCCCCGCATCAGCTGGCCGAGGACGCCCACCGAGGCGAGCGCGCCGTTCACGTGCACCTTGCTCCTCCCGGCGCGGCCCACCACCCGCCGCAGCACCACCTCGTCCCCATGGTCCGGAAGGCCGAGCCCCTCGAGCCTCTGGGCGAGGCCCGGGGTGCGCTGGAAGACGGCCTCCACCACGGCCTCGTCGGCGCCGGTCCGGACGCAGTCGGCGTCTGCCCGGGTGCCGAGCAGGAGCCCGAGCGCGTCCACGAGGATGCTCTTCCCGGCGCCCGTCTCTCCGGTCAGGACCGTCAGCCCCGGGCCGAAGCCGACCTCGACCTCCTCCACCACCGTGAAGTTCTCGATGCGAAGCGCGACCAGCATGGACACTGAACCTCCGTTCCGTGTCCGACCCTATCGCGATTGCCCGACACTGCTCAAGCTTTCAGTCCCGAGCCGGTCCCCGCTGCAGGGCCGCTCAGTCCTCGGCGAACAGCGTCTCGATGTCCTTCTCGGTGAGGCCCTCGGACAGCCCGCCGCCGGGGCCGAGGATGCCCTGGGCCAGCTCCCGCTTCCGCTGCTGCAGGGCGAGGATCTTCTCCTCCACCGTGCCGCGGGTGATGAGCTTGTAGGCGATGACCGCGCGGGTCTGCCCGATGCGATGGGTCCGGTCGGTGGCCTGGTCCTCCACCGCCGGGTTCCACCACGGGTCGTAGTGGATGACGTAGTCCGCCGCGGTCAGGTTGAGACCCGTCCCGCCCGCCTTGAGGCTGATGAAGAAGATCGGCGGTCCGTCCTCGCGGTTGAACGCGTCGACCCTGGCCATGCGGTCCCGGGTCCGGCCGTCCAGCGAGAGGAACGCCACCTTCCGCTCCGTGGCGTGCGCCTCGAGCAGCCGCAGCATCTCGGTGAACTGGCTGAAGACCAGCGCGCGGTGCCCCTCGGCCAGCAGGTCGTCCACCAGCTCGTCGAAGCGCTGCAGCTTCGCCGAGGGCGGCAGCGACGCCGTGCCGGGCAGCTTGAGCAGCCGCGGATCGTTGCACACCTGCCGGAGCCGGAGCAGCGCGGCGAGGATGGACACCCGCGCCCGCCGGAAGCCCACCTTCTGGATGCTCTCCTGGACCTTGGCCCGGCTCTCCTCCAGCACCTCGCGGTAGAGCGCCGCCTGCTCGGGCTCCATCTCGCAGTAGGCGACGGTCTCGGTCTTCGGCGGCAGATCGCGCGCCACCTCGGTCTTGAGCCGCCGGAGCACGAAGGGCTGCACCCTCCGGCGGAGCCGCTCGCGGGCCCCCGCGTCCTGCGCCACCTCGATGGGCTGCTCGTACCGCTCGGAGAAGTCCTCCTCGGCCCCGAGGAAGCCCGGCATCAGGAAGTCGAAGATGCTCCACAGCTCCGAGAGCCGGTTCTCCAGCGGCGTCCCGGTGAGGGCGAGCCGGTGGTCGGCGGGGAGCGCCTTGCAGGCCTGCGCGGTGGCCGATCCGGCGTTCTTGATGTTCTGCGCCTCGTCGAGCAGCACGTACCGCCACCGGGTGCGCATCAGCTCGTCGCGGTCCCGCCGGGCGAGCGCGTAGGAGGTCAGCACCAGGTCCGCGCCGGCCAGGTCCTCCACCCGCTCGCGGCGGTCCTGGCCGTGCCACACCGCCACCCGCAGGCCTGGGGTGAACCGCTCGGCCTCGCGCTGCCAGTTGGGGAGCACGCTGGTCGGCGCCACCACCAGCGACGGACGGGACCCCTCGGCGTTGCGGGACTGCTGGAGCAGGGCGAGGGCCTGCACCGTCTTCCCGAGCCCCATGTCGTCCGCGAGGATACCGGCCAGCCCGTGGCGATGGAGGAACCACAGCCACGACAGGCCGTCCTCCTGGTAGTGCCGGAGCGTCGCGACGAGCCCCTCGGGCGGGGGCACGGCCGGAATGCGCGAGAGCTCCTTGAACTCGGCGATGGCGGTCCGGGCCTTCGCCTCGAAGCGAGCCCCCTCGCCCAGCGCGGCGAGCGCATCCAGGGCCCCGGCCTGGTAGGGCGGCAGCTCGGTGCGCGACTTCCCGGGGAGCGCTCCGGCCTCCTCGAGCAGGTCGGCGGCCCGGGTCAGCTCCTCGCGGTCCGCCTCGGCATAGGTCCCGTCGGGCAACGGGATGAAGCGACGTCCCGACCGGAGCCAGAGGCGAACCGCGCCGAGATCGACCGCCTGCTCCTCGCTCTCGAAGCGCGCGTCCAGCTCGAACCACCCGTTGCTCCCGGTGGCCACCCGGACCCGCGGGTGGAGTCGCTTGCGCATCCGGACCTTCGGCGCCCGCGCGAGGAACCGTTCCCACCCGGCGGGAAGGGCCGCGAGCCCCGTGCTCCAGAAGGCCACCGCGGCGTCCCCGGTGGCCTCGTAGACGCTGCCCTGCGAGTCGTACCGGAAGCCCTGGGCGAGCAGCGCCTGCCCGGCCTCGCGCTCCGCCGTGTCCTGCCGGCGGAAGAGCGTCCTCCCCTGGCTCCCCGGAGAGGCGGCGTAGCCGAGGTGGACCGCGCCGGGCGAGACCGGCACCGTCGCCGTGCCGTACCTGGCGGCGAGCTGCGCCCTGGCCTTCTCCGCCGAACCCTCGAGCGTCAGGACGAAGACCGGAGCCTGGTCCTCGACCACGTCGAGCCCGTCGGCGCGCAGGCGGAGGTCGATGCGCGGCAGGTGCGCGGCGAAGAAGGACAGCGCCCGCTCCACCTGCGCGGTGGGGAAGGTCATGCTCGGCTCGCGCACCCACGCTCGCCACAGCCGCGCCGGGAGGTCCGGCTCCAGCGCGTACGCCGTCTGCCCCTCCAGCAGCACGGTGGTGCGCCTGCCGATGAGGAGCAGCGACGTCTCGAAGCCGGTGGTCCGGCCGTCGGGCAGCTGGAACTCGATCTTCGCCCGCGCCCCGCCGGCAGTGGACGAGAGATGGATCTGCGGCCGCGCCGGCTCCGCCGAGAACTGGAGCGCCGTTCCCCGGTACACCACCCTCCGGGTCCGAAGAAGCGGGAGGAGATCCGCCACGTCGTCGTCGGACAGGACGAACTTCCCGTCGAAGCGGCTCTCGTGCCTGGCCAGCTCGCCGAAGACTCGCTCGTCCGGGGGCGAGAGGCGGGTTCCCCCGGAGAGGAAGCGCTTCACCGACAGCGGCCCGCCGTCCTTCCCGTCGCGCCGGCGGACGTCGAACAGCCAGGAGCGTCCCGAGGCGCGCGGGTGCGCGGGGGCGAGGCGGTAGACGAAGGAGGGCTCGCCCGCGGCCGAGACGCCGAGCCACGACTCGAGCTTGGCGAGGGCCGGAAGCGGCACGACCTCGGCCGCCTGCGGGAGCTCCGCGGGTCGCGGTGGCCCGAGGCTCTCCGCCCTGTCGGCGTGCGCCAGCGCCACGGCGTGCTTGCAGTGGGGCCCGTACTCGCCCCAGGCCGGGCAGCTGCAGCGCGAATTCACGGAGCCGTCCGCGTTCAGGCCGACGGAGGTCTCGTAGCCCTCGCCCGCGCTCCCGGCGACCTCTCCCCGGCGCATCCCGTCGGCATCGTCCGCCCAGCGGGTCACCCGGCCCTCGCGCGCGACGTCCCGCCCCTTCTTGAAGGTGGTGGGCTGGACCTCGACGCGGAGGGCGTCGATCAGCGCTGGGCGCTCGCTCGCAGGGGCTGAGTCGGGCTCGGGAAGAGGATCCACGGCGAAAGACGAGGGCTAACACGGGAAGGCGGCCGCCGCCGTGTCATCCGTGTCGCGGCGCAGACCGCCCGGACTGGTGTTGCCGACCGGAATGGTGTCGAGTGAGCGTGGGGAGATCCGTGCCCGCCCGGACGGCTCACGGGAGGGCGTCGCCGTCGCTCAGCGCTCTCCCCAGTGAAGCTTCTGCCGGAGGATCCCGAAGTAATCGATGTTCGGGTTGCTCACCAGGACCGTCCGGTTCGGTGAGCGCCGTACCTCGAGACGGTCTCCCTGCTGGAGGGCGTGGCCTGTCTGGCCGTCCAGGGTGAGGTAGACGTCTGCCACCGGAGAGCGGAGCACGACGGTCACCACCTGGTCGCCCGGGACGACGAATGGCCGCTGGGTCAGCGCGTGCGGGCAGATGGGCGCCACCACGGCGCACTCGAGCGCGGGGTGGAGGATGGGGCCGCCCGCGGCGAGCGCGTAGGCGGTGGAGCCCGTGGGCGTGGCGACGATCACGCCGTCCGACTTGAAGGTGGTCATGAACTGACCGTCGAGGCTCACCTCGTGGTCCGCGATGCGGGCCAGCGCTCCCTTGTTGATGACCACGTCGTTGAGGACCTCGTCCTCGACGATGACCTTGCCGTCCCGGTGGAGGCGGCAGGCCAGCTTCATGCGGGTGTGGAGGCGCGCCTTGCCGGCGATGACCTCCGGCAGCCGGGCGAACAGCTCGCTCCGGGGGACCTCGGTGAGGAAGCCCAGCGAGCCGAGGTTCACCCCCAGGATGGGGACCGCCCGACCCCGGACCATCCGTGCGGCATGGATGAGCGTCCCATCGCCGCCGAGCACGAGGATCAGCTCCGCGCGCCGGCTCATCTCCTCCTCGGGGACGGCCGGCCAGCCGGTCGCTTCCGCGAGCTCGGACTCGGCGAGCAGCTCGAGCTCGGGGAACCGGGCCCGGACCTCACGCGCGAGGCCCACCGCCTCCGCGCTACCCCGCTTCACCACGACGGCAACCGTCTTCACCTTGGGCGCAAGCTCTTACTACAAGGAGCCCCGACCATGGACCTGTTCGCCCATGCCAGCGAGCGCGAGACGGCGGCGCGCGGGCCGCTCGCCGAGCGGATGCGCCCCGCCTCCCTCGGGGAGCTCGTGGGCCAGGAGCACCTCACGGGCCCCGGTCGCCTGCTCCGCCGCGCGGTGGAGGGAGGCGCCCTCCCCTCGCTCATCCTCTGGGGGCCGCCCGGCACGGGGAAGACGACCCTGGCCCGCCTGCTGGCGGGCGCGACGAAGGCCGCCTTCGTCCAGATGTCCGCGGTGTCCGCCGGGGTGAAGGACATCCGCGAGGCGGTCGCCCAGGCCGAGGAGCGGGCGCGCCTCCACGGCCAGCGCACGGTCCTCTTCCTCGACGAGATCCACCGCTTCAACAAGGCACAGCAGGACGCGCTCCTGCCGCACGTGGAGCGAGGGACGCTCACCCTGCTCGGCGCCACCACCGAGAATCCGAGCTTCGAGGTCAACTCGGCGCTGCTGAGCCGGACCCGGGTGGTGACGCTCCGTCCGCTGGAGGAGGACGAGCTCCTCGAGCTCCTCCGCCGGGCGCTCGCCGCGCCGCAGGGTCTCGGGGGCAAGGTGGAGGCGGACGAGGACGCGCTCCGGTTCATCGCCCGGACGGCCGGAGGCGACGCACGCCGTGCGCTCACCGCGCTGGAGGGAGCGGCGTCCGGGGGCGGTCGGGTCACGGTGGCGGTGGCGGAGGAGGCGCTCCAGCGCAAGGCGCTCCTCTACGACCGGGCCGGTGACGAGCACTACTCGGTCATCTCCGCGTTCATCAAATCGATGCGCGGCTCGGATCCCGACGCGGCGCTCTACTGGATGACCCGCATGCTCGAGTCCGGCGAGGAGCCGCGGTTCGTGCTCCGGCGGATGGTCATCTTCGCCTCGGAGGACGTGGGGAACGCCGACCCCCAGGCGCTCGTCGTCGCGGTCGCGGCGCTGCAGGCCTACGAGCTGATGGGTCTCCCCGAGGGCACCCTGCCCATGACCCAGGCGGTGACGTACCTCTCGCTGGCGCCGAAGTCGAACGCGGTCATCCGCGCCTACGGGAAGGCGAAGGAGACGGTGCAGGAGACGGGGACGCTGCCCGTTCCGCCTCACCTTCGTCCGGCGCCCACCCCGCTGATGAAGCGGATGGGCTTCGGCAGCGCCTACCAGTACCCGCACGACTTCGAGGGCCAGTGGGTGCGCCAGCAGTACCTGCCCGATGCGCTCGTGGGCCGGCGCTTCTACGAGCCGGGGGACAGCGGCGCGGAGGCCGCGCTGAGGCGCAGGCTCGAGGAGATCCGCGCCCGCGCCGGGAAGGACGAGGAGCCGGGCAGCGGCGGGTAGACGATTCACCCTCGCCGCGTCGCGACGGAGATGGCACGATGCGTCGAGACGCAGGACGCACGCGGGGGAGCATGCGCAGGTCGTACGAGGACACTTTCGGCCGTGGTGGATTCTCGCTCGAGGACGGGCCCCGGGACCATTCCCTCGACTCGCTCGATCGAGGGGTCGCGAGGGCACGCTCCGCGCAGGCCTCCCTCGGCGCGGCGCTGCTGGTCGGGACGGCCTTCGTGGCGTTCGCCTGGATGTCCTGGCGCCGGCTCGGAAGCCTGATCATCGACGGTGGCCACGAGCTCGACGTGCCCCGCCGGCTGCTCGAGGGCGCGACGCTGTACCGCGACGTCTTCTGGAACTGGGGACCCCTGGCCCCCTGGCTGAACGCGGGGCTGTACCGCGCCTTCGGCGTGCACTCCGACACGCTCATGTGGGCCGGCCTTGGTTCCGCCGCGCTCGCCTGTGTCGGGCTCTACCTCCTCGCCCGGCGCTTCGTGGGCCCGTTCACCTCCGCCTGGGTGGCGATCTGCTTCCTCATCGTGTCCGCCTTCGCCCAGCGGATCCCCGAGTCCATCTTCAACTTCGTCGCCCCGTACAACTTCTCCGCAACGTATGGGATGACTCTCGCGATCTGGAGCGTCCTGCTCCTGGTCCATCACGCGCGCTCGGGCAGACCCGTCACTCTCGCCGCGTCGGCGGCGCTGGCGGGCCTCGTGGCGCTGACCAAGATGGAGACCACCTTCGCGGTGGTCGTCGCCCAGGGCGCGTTCCTCGCCACGGTCCTTCCTCGCCCGACTCTCGCCCGGCTGATCGCCTGGGGCTGCGGCTTCGCGGTGGCAGCACTGGGTTACCTCGTGGCGGCGCACTTCTCCGAGGGGCAGGTCTGGCGCTCCCTGGTGGAGCTGCTCAACGGTGGCTCGAGCTTCTACATCACCCGCTCG